>OGQR01000972.1_pt1 | contig 21306 bp, 26 predicted proteins | sample 1553271 | NCBI WGS metagenome assembly OGQR01 (sample SAMEA2579970, study PRJEB22360) | human gut metagenome | biome: human gut; feature: human-associated habitat; material: faeces | place: Denmark | collected 2008/2010 | reverse complement strand
CCGCCATTCGCACACTTTTGGCAAGCAGTTAAGCCTGCTGCAATAGCTGCGCTTTTTGTTGTCTGCGTATATTTATGCCCACCACAACTGGAATCGTAATGGTATCTTGCCCCGCTTTTTGAAACCCATACGATTTTATCACTATTTGAGGCCGCTTGATTTGAAGCGGTTTTCTCTGTGAATTTATCGTACGAAACCTTTCCGTTGAAGCAAGTCGCATATATTTCCCCGTCAACGTTAGAAACTAATTGCAAGTATGATCTTTCGTAGCCGACATCTTGGGCCTGCTTCAAAAGGCTGGTCGATACTTCGGCTGCGGCGGATTTCAATTCGTCCCACCCATCCGGCGCGGCATCCCCCGCGGCCTTTACCTCAGTATCCAACTGATCTGATTTCACCGCGACTTCGATGTTGTCGCTTCCAGGAAAGGCTACTACACTCACCACGCCGTCACTCAGAAGTCCATCAACAGCATCCGCGAATAACTGCTTTTGCTCGTCCTCCAATTTTGGCGGCATCTTAGATTCTCCTGAGTCCACTGTTTCCTGCACAGGCGGTACAGCTTTTTCAGCGTGATGGCTTCCGGGCTGCGCGAATACTGAAAGTCCCACGACAAGAGCGAGAAGCCCTCCGACGACCGAAAGCCACGCCGCCCCTTTTCTTGGAGGTGAATTTTCTTTAATTTTCGTTTCTTCAACATAGCTAATCCCTGTTCCCGGGATAGATGCTGTTGTCCGAGTTCGTCCGGTGGCCGTTTTTGTTACTCGGTATCCTTTAACCCCAAAGCTGGCCCCGATTCCAGACTTGCTGAAATTGATGCGAAATGGGCCAAAATTGACGCTTTTCCGAAAACGAACCCCCATACTATGCCTCCTTGCGCAAATTCTCTGGCAATATTAAGGCCGCAGCGATCGGCCTTTGGGATATGATTGGAGGTACTTATGAGCAGCCAGACCACCCGCACCGTGTCCGATTCGGACACTACTTACGCATTGGACCTGTTTGCATCTCTGTCCCCCGCGGATCAAGCGGAGATCATGGCTCTTGCCGTCTCCGCTTTAGCATCTCCGCAATGATCTCATTCTGAGCCTGCGGAGATAGCTGGTCGAAAATCCGGGCAAATTCCTGCGTCAGTCCGGCTCCTTCGGGAGCCGGGCTTTTTTCTTCTTTCCCGGTCAAAATGTACTCTGCCGTGGTTCCCAACGCCGCAGTGATCTGCGGCAGATACTTGGTGTAAGACTTAGACGTCCGTTTTCTCCATGCACTGACCCGCTGCGGAAGCACGCCAATTTGGGCGGCGAAGTCCTTCTGCTCTTTGAATTTTTCATCCACCAGAGCGAAAAGACGGTCTACGGCGTCCATTGGAACCACCCCCAACAAAATGTACAATCTCGCTTTCCGTTATTGTGCAATGATACAAAAATCAAAAATCTTGGAAATGAGGCTTGAAATCTCGAAAACCGTGATTTACAATATAGCCACAAGCTAAACAGCTTAAACCTAACGCAAGGGACAAAAAAGAAAGGACAACGACACCATGAAGCGTGAAATTGAATTTAACCGCGACACAGCGAATGAAAAGTTCATGGAGATCTACCGCAGTTTTGAGCGCAGCGAGCAGAGCTTTGCCGCCGGTGACCGGCACAGGAACATTTTTAACACCTGCCGCTATTCCGAGGCGGTGCGCTCCCTGAAAATTTTCGGGGCCGAGGTTGATTCCACCGGAATCTACGACGACAAAGGCTATAACCGCATCGGCTACGGCAAAATCAACAACCATGTGTTCATCAAAAACGGTGAGTTTAATTTCGACGAACTGCGGGCAGCCCTGTGGGAGATCGCGGACCAAGAATGAACGAAAGGAGGCGCGAGGAATGCGAAACCCTTTTACGGTGTTCCGCCGCTGCCGGGCGCTTGAGCAGGAAAATGCCGCACTGCGCACCGCACTGGAAGAATTTCGGCATAAGCAGTATGCCAGCGCGTTTATCGAAGGCGAGGATCTACCGAAGATCAACGGAACCTGTCGGTCCTGCATTTACGTAGCCATCGCCGCAGATTCACGCGGGCGGCCGTTCTATGTGGGCTGTCAGAAAAAAGCAATGTGTTCGGATTATAAGCCCAACCCGATTACACAGCAAGCACAAGAGCCGCTATCGCAATGCCGGTGGTAATGGCGTAGGGAATCCAGAACATCAGAAAGGAGGCGCGAGGATGTTCCGATACTTCGCCGTTGAGAAGGATCCCGGAATGCTGATATTCCTGACAGACGCCGATATGTCGCTCAATTCCGAGCGGGAACGGCTGGAAGACAAGCTTACCCAGCGGACAGGCGTTAAATGCGTGGTCATTGACTGCGTAGGCGATCCGCCGTCAACCCTGCTTTATGAGCGCACGAATCAGCTCCGAGAGCTGCTGGAAAAGCAGGCTGAAGAGCGCAGAGAGGAAGCCCGTCGCAACTGCGCCAATGAGCACAAGTTTTATCTGAAAACGATGCTCTTGCTGATTTTGAGCTGCTTTTTCGGCGGTCTCCTGGCGGTGCTGCTCATGTTCTAACAGTGCAACCTTGCCCTTGTCACTGACGGTATACACGCCAGAACCGCTGCGGTCAATTAAGCCGTCTCTGGTCATGGTCTCTACCCGGTGGCGAGAATAGCCGGGGGCATTGTCTATCTGCATCTGGGCTAAGTCGGCACCCTGCGGCTGGGAATCCAGCCAGAGAAGGAACTTGATTTGGTCGGGAGTGAGCATAAGGCCCCCTTGAATTTAGTTTACGCCTATTTTATCACATTCGCGCCGCGTATGCAAGCGGCAGGAAGGAGTTTTTTCGTATGGCAATCAGAGCGCTGCGGGAGGCCGCAGGCATGAAGCAGTATGAGCTGGCGGCCCGGATGGGTGTGAAGCAGGCCAGCGTGTGCGCCTGGGAGAGCGGCGAGACCTATCCCAGCGTGAAGAATTTGATGAAGCTGGCGGACATCTTCCATTGCAGCATTGACGAGCTGCTGGGAAGACCGGCCGCAGGCGCGTGAGAAGGGAGGAGCGGACATGGCACGAGAGCGTGAGAGCTTCCGGGATCAGCTGCAATCCTTACAGGCCAAATTCCCAGAGCAGGAGGTTCTGACCAAGGATCAGGCCTGCAAGCTGCTGGGGCTGGACTGGGACGCACTGGTCCACAATGACGAGTTTCCGGCCAAGAAGGTTGGGAAGCGCTACATCATCCCCATTGTACCATTGGCACGGTGGATGGTTACATGGTAGCGCAGGAAGGAGGAAAAGACAATGGAGCGAAAGTACCCGAATTTGTACCAGAGGGCAAGGCTGAGCACCGGAATGACGCAGGAGCGTGCAGCGGAGCTGCTTGGCCTGTCCCCGGAAAGTCTGAAACAATACGAGGGCGGAAAAACAGTGCCCAAGGATGAGACGGTGGCCAAGATGGTGGAGGTGTATCACCTGCCATGGCTGGCGCTGGAGCACTCACAGGCCACGGACACGCTGGGCGTGATGCCGGAGGTGACACCGAGGCCGCTGCCCATGGCAAGTATCGCCCTGCGGAACCGTCTGCAAGACGCGACGGGCCGGTTGGACGCCCTGCTCCGGATCGCGGAGGACGGCGTGATCGACGAGACGGAGCGGCCGGAGTTCGACTCCATCGTGGTGGAGCTGCGGGAGACCATGGCGGCCATTTATCAGGTGATTTACTCAGGCGCAAAAAAAGAACGCCCCGAGGCGGCAACCTCAGAGCGTTCAGGGGAAAAAGTGTGTGGTATTGGATCAACCACTGTTGGATGTATCAATTATAGCACAAGATCCACGCCGCATGCAAGACCTAATTTTGCCGGGAAGGGGGTATCCCTGTGACCGGTTGGACAATGTTTTTCATGGTCATCGGCGTGGCGACGGTGGCGGCAATCCCGCTGCGGATCGTGGATCGGATGGAAAGATAAGGGGGCAATATGGCTTATGACCTGACGATGGGCGGCTTGTATGCCGTCATTCCCGCCGGGGTCTTGTACGATGACAGGCTCCGGCCTGCCGCAAAGCTGCTGTACGGAGAGATCGTGCGGTTGGCGCAGAGCAGCGGATACTGCTACGCCACCAACAAGCAGTTGATGGGCGTCTGCAATTTGACGGACAAGTCCGTCTCGGAGTTGGTAAGCCAGCTCCGGGACTGCGGACACATCCGGGTGGAGATGATCCGGCGCTTCGGCGCCTCCGGAGACGTGATCCAGAGACGGATTTTTCTGGGGCAGAGTTTGGCAAAAAACGGCCCGCAGATTGAGGGCGAAGAGGTCCGAGGGGGTATCCCGAAAAATCCGGATACGTACCCCGAAAAATCCGGGGAGGGTATCCCGAAAAATCCGGAGGAATATAAAGGTATTAAGAATACAAGTATATATCCCCCTATAATCCCCCCAAAGGGGATGCGTGTGAAAACACGGAAAAGCAAGTCAACCCCGGCATGGATGCCGGATGCCTTTGAGGCCTTCTGGAACCTGTACCGGACCCGGGGCCGGGCTGAGGACCGGGTGGGCGCTGTACGGGAGTGGGACAGGCTCAAGCCGGACGATGCCCTCATCCAGACCATGACCCAGGCGTTGGAGACCCAGAGCAGGAGCGAGACCTGGCGGCGGGGCATTGGCATCCCTTACGCCTGCCGCTGGATAAAAAACGAGCGGTGGAAGGACACCGCACCGGAGCGGTCCGAATCGGACCAGGAGGCGGAGCCGCCCCGGCGGCGGGCCCCGCCTGCCAAGGCTCGTGGATGTCGGTGCAAACAGGCAGGCCATAGGTATCCTTCACTTTTTTCAGGATACGAAGTCCTTCCTCCAGTCCCGGCCCCCGGAAGCTACTGAGAGAAGTCCGGTTGGCCTTGTCAAAGGATGCCTTGAATGTGTAGGGGATTCCGAGTTCGTCCGTGATCGTTTTCATCCGCGCCGCAATGGAGAGAACCATCTCCTCCGACTCGATGACGCACGGCCCCGCTATCAGTTGAAACATATTTTTACGCTCCTTATGCTAAGCCGTTTTCGATCATGTAGCGCTCCACCTGTATGCGGTCTTTGGGGGTATCCACGGAGAGCGTCTTGCAGTGTGCGTTGATATAGTAGCAATCCTTGCGGTTTTCGATGAAGCGGAAGGAATCGTTCTCCTCAATTTTCTCAACCGGGCCACGCGGCGTCGCATGATAATACTCCAGTGCGCCATGGGTAAAGGCCCCAACGCCCACAAACTTCTGATAGGCGTAGTTCATCTCACCCTTGGGGAAGGGGATGGGGGCCCGAGAAATGAACAGGCAGACACCGTCCTTATTGGTAACGATTTTCAGATTGGTGGGATCAACAACCTCCACCGGATTGGAAAAATCGGTCATCAGGTTGGAGACGTAGAAGCCGTCCTCAGGAATGGACTGCGGAATGCACTTGACAATGTCCTGCGCCTGCACCAGCGGCTCATCGCCGTTGACCATAACATAGAGGTCAGCCTCCACCTTGTGCGAAACCTCATACAGGCGCTCCGTGGCCGTCTCGCAGTCAGGCGAGGTCATAATGACCTTTGCGCCAAAGCCCTCCGCCACGGAACGGATCTCTTCGTTATCCGTGGCGACATAGACCTCCTCAAAGCACTCGACCTCTTTGGAGTGCTTCCAGACCCAGTACAGCATGGGCTTGCCGCAGATCTGCGCCAGCGGCTTCATATGGAAGCGGGACGAACCGCCCCGCGCCGGGATCATACCGATGATTTTCATTGTATCCTCCTTGTGAAAGGTTATTTTTTATTTCGAATACTGACAGCTTTTCCAAACAGCCAGTAGAGCAGATAGCACCGTGTTTTCAAAATCCGAAGCACGATCGGATTTTCGTTCTTTCCGGACGCATGACGCAGGCAGAACTGAAACTCTTTACTGGAAAGCATCCGCTGGTTATATGCTATTTTTTTAAACCACGATGCCGGATTTCTTTCGTCAAAAGTGTTCGAGAACAGATTCAGGAATTGATAAAGCCAGATATCACAATACGCCTGAAGGTTCTCTTTTCCAATAAACTCAATGCGATCATAAAATGGCCGCAAATGCATTGCAAACCAATCCGGGTCATATTTGTGCATGACGCTTCCTTGCCGTTGGACATATGCATAGAGCTTTTGCGGGACAAATATACAACAGTCACAACACTGTAAATACTTCAGATTAAAATCAACATCTTCGGAAATGTGGCTTGCTTCATAGAACGATATCGAATGATCTTTTATTTTTTTTGCATCATAAATTTTATTTACAGCATAAGCCGACAAGCCCATCAAATATATTTGATAATATGTTGTTGCTACTGACAAACTACATGAATCTTTGAACATGAAGGATTCACTCTCGGTAACTCTCTCTAAGTCACAGCATACCCATGCATTTGGTGTTTCTTCAATTTGTCTGAACAGCTTTTCACACCACTGCGGGCTAACGTAATCGTCGCTGTCACAAAAAAGGAAATACTTCCCCTTGGCGACTGCCATTCCGGCATTCCTTGCCGAAGATACTCCGCCGTTCTCTTTGTGGATCACACGAACCCGGCTATCCTTCTCTGCGTATTCATCACATATAGCCGGGCAACCGTCCGGGCTGCCGTCATCTACGAGAATCAATTCAAAATTCGTGAATGTTTGGGCAAGGATACTGTCTATACACTGGCGCAGGTATGGCTCGACGTTATAGACGGGAACAATAATGCTGATTGCTTTCATGCCGCTTTATGTCCTTTTCGCTTTATTCGCCCGAGAATCATCTCTTTTTCATAGGCATTCATGGTAAACAGCCAATTTAGGACGCAATATACAACTGTATACAGCGCGATGCCCACGAAAAGAGCGGGGAGTCTATAAAAATCAATCCAATTGGAAAGCAGGAGCGTACCGGCGCACAATAGCGTAGGCACAATATAGATGTTCAGCATCTGCCTCCAGAAGCGGAACATGTTCAGCCCGGTTTTCTTGTGGTAATACCAATTCATGACAAAGCCTTGCCCAAGTATCAGCCCAATTCCGGACATCAATGCGGCGCCTATAACCCCCATATATTGCATCAGGAACCATGTCCCAATCACATTCAAAATGGCAATTCCCAGATAGACTAGTGACCGGAATCTGTGCTTGTTTTGGGCGACCACAACATTCAAGCAAAGGCTTTGAACCAAAGGAACCATCAATGGGACCATCATAAAAATGGCCACCCAATACGCGTCCAGATAATCCTCACTGGCATAAAACACAATGAACGGCTTCCCAAACGCAATAAAACCGGACACGATCAGCATCATGATATATCCCTGGATCCTTCCAACGCGGACGGCGAGGTCTGTCAACTCCTCTCCGGAGGCCCCTTGAAAAACCATTTTGTTGACTTTAGGCGCAAGTAACCCGGATACCCCCGTTGTCAGGCTCGACATTATGCTGTTAAATGTTCCGCCAACGTTATACACCGCAACTCCGGTGGTTGCCAGTGCGGGGATCATGCCGATCATGACGGTATCCGTGGCGTTGTAGAGTTGCCCCACCACGTTCGCCACAAAGATCCAGAAGGAAAACCCCATGATCTCCTTGAGCTTGTTGGTCGGCAGATTCTTTACTCGAGGCCGTAGCTGCATTTTGCGGCGGACATAGAACTGATATGCAATGCGTGTCAGGATCGAGGCTCCCATGGCGGCTATCGTCAGGCCAACAGAGCCAAAGCCGAGGTACAACGCCACCAGGTTCAGGCACGGAACGCCGCAGGTCTGGACAATGTTCATGCATTGCAGAAACACGAATTTTTCGTGGGCATTTACAACAGACAGATACGGCGACTGGGAAAAACTCAGCGCCATGTTGATGACCATCATAAACACCAGAAGCTGCATCCGGATCAACTGAGCGTCCGTCAGGGATTTGGAATACCACAGCGGAAGTCCTATTGTCAGGAGCGTGCCAATCACCAGCGCCGCAACGGCAATCACATTAAAGATCACATCAAAAAGGCCAAACATCCGCTCCTCTGCGTCTTTGCCCTCTTCTTCACGTGACTTGATCAGGTATCGCGTAATGGCGGAACCAAGTCCCATAGAAATCAGCGACAGATAGCTGGTAACACTGCTGGCCAGCTTATACAGGCCATATTCGCTTTGCCCCAGCAGCGTCAGCATGACAGGCGTATAGAAAATGGGGATCAGATTGCCCAAAATCATGTTGACATAATTCAGAACAATGCCGACTTTCAGTTGGCTTTTTTCCTGTGCCATATGTAAAAATTTCCTTTACCTGAAAAGAGTATCAAAATCCACGCGAGGGAACACTTCCAGCTTGCCGCCGCGGGTGGCGTTATATACCTGAATCCCCCGCGAATCGCAGTGGCGCTTCATAGCCACATAGGTCAGCGTACTGCGCTCCGTATTGGGGATATAGAGCTTATCCTTGTCCTCATTGTACTTGTCTGTAAAGTAGTCCTTTACCGAAGGATCCACAACGATCTCGCCCTGATTGTTCTGGCTGACCCGGAAATGATGATCCACGCCGATCATGTAGATCTCCGCAAACCCCATATAGGCCGCGATCTGTGCCGCCGTGTACATGCCGGTGGAAGAATTATAGACACAGCGCGGGATATCGTCTGAAAACAGGAACTGTTGTGGATCATCCACCTGCTGACCGACGATATTGAAGTATTTCGCGTCGTCAATGGCGATGTCGTTCCACCATTTGAGCTGGATAGGAATGAATTTGGCATCCGCTTTCAGGCCGCACACAGCATCAGCGCAGCCAGCCAGCATCTTTTCGTCCTGCGAAATGTAAAAGTTCGGTCGCCAGGGTGTCTGGTCAAAGATGTTGTAGATGCGATTGAAGGCAAATGTGATCTCACCGGCCTCATGCAGTCGCGTCAGGTCCTCGGCTCGCAGACTGGGGCCGTTGCCGATCAAGAAGCAACGCTTCCCTGCGAATTTTCCCTTGTACAGGGCCAGCCGCTTTCCATATTTTGTGCGGCTGAAATGGGACTGCTGATGAGGAATTATATATCGGGCCTGCACACTGGTAGCCACGCGGGTAAATATGTTCATGCTCTTCCTCTTTTCCGAGATATTCTACGCAACAACCTATGTATTTTCACGTTTATTTCTTGAGCGTATACCCCGATTGAAAACCAACGTGGAAATCCTAACGTTCTTATTGCTACGCGAACTGGCATGCTATTCTTTACGTCTTCGTGGTAGTAGTACGCTGCAAGCATCTTTTCCTTTACAGTTGCACTTCGATATTCGCACCTCTCTCGAACAGAAAGCGCATAACCAATAGGATTCCTCGTAAAAAGTGTGTTCCCTTGATGTGTTAACCCATCTTCTCTGTATTCGCACATATAAATTGGCTTTTTGTACCAGCGCATTTTGTAGCCATCATGGGCAATTCTATACCACACGACATTTTCGGTTATAAAATTTTCTCCATCAATCTCCGGAAACGAATACTTTTTCAGCAATTTTGTGTAAAAAGCTTCCGCTTTATCTCCTAAAATATTATAGTATTCCCTTTCGAGTGCGGTCGCATCAATATATTCCCCACTACTGACGGGATTCCCAATTATACTGCCGTCCCTAATACTTGCTTTTTCTCCAGCAACCCCGCAAAATTTATCATCATTTTTTATCGATGCTTCCCAAAGAATCAAAGTCTCAACTGCATCGGGTGTCAAATAGTCATCCGAATCCACAATAAAAAATAACTCACCGCGGGCCACTTGCACTCCAAAATTGATAGCGCGGTGCTTCCCTCCATTTTCCCGATTGTAATAGCGGACGCAAAATTTATTATTATCGGAAAGCCATCCAGTCACCAAGCGCTTTGTTTCATCAGTAGAACCATCGTCAACAATTACCCACTCAAAATTGTCACTCGTTTGAGTTCTTAGCGATGCATATAGCTTTGGTAGTATATATGCTCTGTTATATGTGGGAGTAAATACTGTTATCATGTGCTCTGCCTCCTTAGCGCACAAGGCGTCTCTTAATGCGTTTGACCACATAGTGAAAAAGGCCTTCTTTTTTCACACATGACATCACGCCAAGGAATCTATCGGCATTATAGTGCTCTACAAATCGCGCCATCCTGTCTAAATCTCGCTTATATCTCTTTGCATCATCATCAACCCATGATGCGGAAAACCAGTGAATTGAGAATGTCTGATCCGTTATATTCATGCGTCCCGTTTGGTAATCAAGGGGGCAAAGATACTCTGGCGGAAGGATCAAGATATTATCTTGTAGAATCTGTTTTTTCCCATCCGCATTTAATCCGTTTTTTTCAAAAACAGGTGCATTTCTTTGTGGGCACGGCAAAAGGTCAAACACACCATCTTCGGTTAAAAAAGTGCAGTCCATATAGTCGTCCATTAGAGTTTTCAGCAATGGCAATCCTGCTATTGCGCCAAATCCAAGCCCTGTGGCAACTCTATGAGTATCCTCATAGCCAAAAAAGGCATTATATGCAAGTAGCGAATCAATATTTTGGATCAGTTCAACGTCTGTATCTAAATACACACCACCATTATGATAAACTGCAAACAGACGAACAAAGTCCGTGACAAATGCCCATTTCTTTGCGTCATACGCCTGCTGAACATAGAGCGGAGCTGATGAAATATCAAAATTACTTTCGTTCCATTCTCTTATTTCGTAGTCTGGACAATACTTCTTCCAACTTTCAATGCACTTTTGCGCACTTGAAGGCAACGCGTTCCCGCCAAACCAGCAGTAGTGAATTACTTTCGGTATCATTATAGTCTCCATTATTAGTTCGCCAAGCAACCGCCTAAGGCAAAATAATCATAATCCGATCTTTAACCAATTGCGAATCTGGCACGTCATAGTTAACCTGTTCTTTGCCAATGCCAACCAAAGATTTTCCTTAACAGTGCCCTCATTCATTTGATATGGATTCTCTCTCAACACATTCTTTAAAAAAGATAAAACCTTTACCGCATCATCGGTATTCAAACCTCTCATGGCACATTGTCCCTGATAGATACATGTAAACCATAAATCTTTAAGGCTTAATGCTGCTAATTGTGGAAAATGCTCACGCATATAATCACAGCGCTGCACTTTTGCCTCAATTGCATCCAGCCGTTTTGTTGAATATCCCTCGCCCATGATGCTCCCGCCACGCTGAAGATAATAATACCCGACGTTATCTGAAACCGATACTCTGTTCGCCTTTCCCACGGCTTGATAGCTCCAAAAAACGTCCTCATGGTACTTTCCGACAGGAAAGCGGATATCCCGAACCAATTTTGATTTATAGAGCTTGTACCAGACAGGCTGCTTGAGACATGACTCCTCAATAATTGCCTGCATAGCTTCATCCCGATTCAAAGTACGGCTACCGGGGCGCGTCAACATACGAGGTGGAGTGTTATCCTCCCATACCATCTGTACACCACAGGCCGCTATGTCACTACCATCCTCTGTCAGGCGGTGATAAAGCTTCTCATACATATCCGGCGCAATCCAGTCATCGCTGTCCACAAAAGCTATCAGTTCGCCTGTAGCTGCGGACATACCCGCATTGCGGGCGTCTGATAAACCTCCGTTTGGCTTATGTATTACGCGAATCCTATTGTCCTTCTCAGCCCATGCATCGCACATAACTGGGCAATTGTCGGGTGAACCGTCGTCCACCAGAATGATCTCCAAATTCTTATAGGTCTGGTTCACGATGGAGGAAACGCACTTATCAAGATAGGGTTCAACCTTATAAACGGGGACAACGATGCTGATCAGTTCCATAACGCCCGCTCCATTCAGATATCATACTTTCTGGAAACGCCCGTAATCCGGTCATAACCCCACCGCACACTCCGGTATACAGGCAACATAAAGCCCGCTCCCAATGCCATCAGGCGCAGTTTTTTTGAATCGCAGTTCAAAATCTCTCGAGAGCGAAACTCCTGTTTCAACTGCCTTTTGGCAACGTTGCTTTCCTCTGGCCACTGCTTTTGCACAGCGGCGGTAATCAACGTATATACATATCGAGAATAGGCTACCGGGTACAGCTGTGTATCACCGTGTAAATCCTTCCGAATCATATCGCGTACGCGAAGCGGATCAGTTACATGGTAACGTTTCTTTGAGGTTGCCGCAGATCCTTTTCGCAGAATATAGTGGTATGGGCAGAAATCCTCGTACACCGTTTGTTTGGCTTCCTTGAATAAGAAATAATTCATCAGGAGATCTTCATTGATCTTGATATCCGTTGGCATGGAGTTATCGTGTAACAAGCTGTGGAACAAGGTCTTGTGAAAAAGCTTGTTACACAGGCCCGGCTCAATCCTCGTGCCAGATAACAGTTCTTTTAGAGCTGTCATATTATTCTGCCGTTCAAGAACACCCGTGTTGTAATAGTAGTCAATACGACCATCCGGAAATACCATCTGATATCCACAGTGGGAAATATCTGCTTGATAGGTAATAGCATTTTGGAGCAAGTGCCGGAACATATCCGGTTCCACCTCATCATCGCCATCCACGAAACCGATCCATTCGCCTGTGGCGCTTTTAATCCCTGCCATCCGGGCGCTGGTCACGCCCCCATTTTCTTTGTGGATCACCTTTACCCGGGAGTCATTGGCAACAATTTGATCGATAATCTTCCCGCTACCATCTGTGGAACCATCGTCTACCATGATGATTTCCAGATTCGCATATGTTTGATTCAAAATGCTATATGCACAACGTTCAACGTATTTCTCAATATTGAATACCGGCACAACAACAGATATTTTCTCGCTCATTAATCAATATACCCAATCTTTCCGTCCAACTCAGCCTTCTGCTTCATACGCAGCTCCATCGAAACATCTTTGCGCAGGGTATACTCCTCTCCATAACACGGAGCCCCGCCCATTCGTAGTCGCTCCTTCTGAAGGTAATCTTCCAACGAACAGATAGTCCTTGCCGGGTTTCCGGCAACAAGCATTCCGCCCGGCACATCGTGCGTAACTACGCTACCAGCTCCGATTACCACATTACTTCCGATTGTGACCCCCGGAAGCACGATACTCTCCGCGCCTATAAACACATTGTCTCCGATCGACACCCTGCCAATCTTTGTATAGTTTAAAAATGTTTTTGTACTTGCATCGTGGCAAAGAATATGTACTCTAGGAGCCATGGTCACATTGTCACCAATTTCAATAAGCCAGCAGTGAGATGGGTCGAGAATAACTCCGTTCAAACGTTTGAAATTCTTGCCAACCTTCATTCCCATAGAAACAAGCTTTTCTGTTGTATACTCTCCGCGCAATCGGTAGACAAACTCTCTTAATAACCTTCGCATAGCATTATCCCTTCACAGCCCCAACAGCATTTCTTCCACCGCATGGACGGTATGTTCCGTGCTGAAGCTCTTCCCTCGCTCAATGGCTTTTTCTTTGTAGTAGGCCAGCTTGTCTGGGTGATCAAGTAAGTCTTTGATTCCCTGATACAGCGCCTCTTCGCTGTTTTCGGTCACAACACCCCATTCGTTTTGTTCACCCAGCATCTCCTTCATGCCGGAGACTTCAACGGTACAGACCGGTGTTCCAACGATCAACGCCTCGGTTGCAGCGGTAGAAAAGCCCTCTGACAGCGAACAACACACAAACAGATCGGTCCTTGCGACGTATTTATACGGGTTTGTTTGGTAGCCCAAAAAGGTGAACGAGTCCGCCAAACCGTTTTCATCAATATACGCTTGGATTTTCTTCTGCTCCTCACCGTTGCCCAAAATATAACAGTGAACGGGATAGCCCTCGTCACGCAGGCGCTTATGGATGCGTGCTAAGCGGTCAAATCCTTTTACCGATACGACCTTACCTACACCGCATATCGCAAATTCATCCGATTTAAAAATGCTGCCAATCAATTCTTCCCGACTCTGCCGAATAATAGTCTCAGAATCATTTATGTTGTACAAGACATAAGGTTTTTCTACAGCACATAGTCTCGTAAATGCATTCATGACTTCATTTGATACAAAGCAAACGGTGTTCATTTTTTTGTAGCTATTTGCAGCTTCTTTGCTGTTTCGAAAGCCAATTGAGAAATCACTCCTGTTATGCGTCGTGCAGTGCACCCACGATACCAACTTTGTAGTTTTGGCTTGGCAGCCACTGATGATGCGTACAGACGGCCCCTCCAAATACGATATTTCGATATCGAACTTTTCTTTGATGAAAAGCCTGTGGAGCTGCTTTGGCGACAACAATTTCATGATATGGCTATTACCGCGAAACGTGTGTTGGAACACACTTTGGTAATGAATATCAGCTTTCAAAAACTGTTCATTCACCCCTCCGCCAAACAGCGACATCACCGTAATGTCAAACTTTGATCGGTCCATGTTATTGACCAGATTGACCAGCACCTTCTCTGCGCCGCCTTGGCCAAGATCATGGATGAGGAAAAGAATTTTCAACATGACACCCTTCTCCTGATATACCCCGTCAGTGCCCATCCAGCCGGTGTACACAGCACCGTCAGCAGCTTGCGGGGGGATTCCTTGATGTAGTGCCGGTTTCCGGCAATCTGGCTGCTGGAACAATAGTGAATGCAGTCCATGACCAGCCGCTTGAAGGACTCCGGATACTGCATCTTGACCGTCCGCCAGAAGGCAAACCCCTTCGGATTTTTCAGGTACTGCCGGAGCATATTGTTGCTGGATCCATCCGGCTGATACTCCACGTTGCACAGGATATCGTCCAGCACAGCCAGCTTATAATTCTGATCGATCAGGAGATATTTGTAAGACAAGCTGACATACTTCTCACCCTCGAACACAGGGTACTCCGGGTAAGCGTTGATCACATCCGTGCGGTAGACCAGCTTTTTGTCGCCCGCCCCCCCGGCAGCGTAGTAACCGGAAATGGTTGTCTCCGTCATATTGACCGGAAAGCCTTTTCCAATAACATTCCCGGTGAAATCAGCGTCAAGCCCGACAAGACCGGCATAGCCCTTATCTTTGACCTCCGCCCATTTGCTCAGGATCTTCTCCACCGCGCCGTCTGCCAGCATATCGTCCGAGTCAATGCAGGTGTTCAGTTCGGTATGAATATTGGCGTAGGCAGCATTGTGAGCTGTATGCATACCGCCATTTTCCTTGTAGATGTACTGAATCTCAAACCCGTTATCGCGGCTCTGCCACTGCTGCACCAACGCGGCTGTGTTATCCGTGGAACCATCGTCCACAATGAGCCAGATGAAGGCCTTGCAACTTTGGCGGCAAAGGCTCTCATAGGTGCGCGGCAGCGTATGGGCGCGATTGTAGGCGGGGGTAAAAATCGTAAGGATAGTAGTCACGTTATCCATGTTTTTTCGCTGCGTCCTCATAAAAATGTTGTAGCCATAATGTAGTGGTTCTGATATCATAGCCAGCCTGTTGAATTTCTGCCGTTGTATCTAGGTGAGGTTCATTTTTGCGAGAAAGAATCCATTTAGCCCACGCCAAGGCTCCATCTCTAAGCGGACGTTGCTGTATCAATTTTGTTAGTATCGCTTCTTGAGATACCGAATCAGAAACACAGCACGGAAGGCCTGACGCTTGCGCTTCAATCAAGACAATGCCCAATCCTTCATACAATGACGGAAAGGCAAAAACATCCATAGCTTGATAGAACTCCTGCACATTGGTTTGAACACCGGCGAATATCACGTTTTGGGTCAGGTTATGCTCGAAAACCATATTCTCAATTTTACTGCGGAGTTCTCCATCTCCAACCAGCAACAACACAGCATTTGGAAAGTCTCGAACGATTTGTTCAAACACCTCAATCAAAAAGCGGTGATTTTTTTGCTCTGCAAATCTTCCAATATGGCCTATTACAAATGCATCTTTGTCAATAGCATATTTTTTGCGGATATATTCTCTATTTGATGCCGAAATGAAAAACTGCTGCAAGTCAATGGCGTTTTTCAGCACCTGGCACAATTGATGATTCTCTGAAATCTTTCTCCCGAAGCGGTCGCGCGCGGCCTCTGCTGAACAGGCAAAAAAGTGGTCTGCGACAAATCGCGTTGGAAAGGAATAAACAGCATAGGCAACTTGTTGCAATGACCTATTCGCATTTGTATTGTGGCTATGCGCGATGGTATATACCCCATATTTCTTCGCAATCGCCAGATAAATCGCAGCCGTACTCCCTAAATGCCCATGCACAATAGGATATTCTTTTGAATGCGCTTGGAAAAACTCATTCCACCACTTGACATAGGTAAAGTGATTTTTCCCATTGTAATGCGGGCACCGATAAATTCTTCCGCCAAGGCTGATAATTTCCTCATCGAATATAGCCGGTTCGCTGCTGTTTTCCACAAAGTCAAACTGCACCTTACTGCGGTCAATATGACGGTAGAGATTCATAATCATTGTCTCTGCTCCACCGCGATTCATAATACCGATAACATGCAGCACTCGGATCGGTTTATCCATACTTTTGCCTCTTATCCTTGCATAAGCTCCTCATAATTGTGTTCGAAATCAATCAAGATCGGATGATGCTTCCATACCCGCTCTTCCTCTGGCGGAAGCTGCATATAATCGCCATACTCTATACGCAGCATCGTATCTGGATCCGCAGCACACATATATTGTTTTCCGTTAAACTCCATCGCTTTCAGGTTTTCAAACAAATTTGCAGGATAAAGTTTGCGGCTGCACCCGATGGTGTTTGGAAATACATATTGCAGGGTCGCATTGCCGTTCCATCTGCGAATTGATTTTTCAGCACGTTCGCGTCTTGTGGCGTATTTTTTCTTTGGCGCCCTGAGTAAGATATTTTCGACTTTTCCAATCAATCCGCCGGAACCACTTGTATGCCCTCGGCTGTACAGCAGGTTCACAGCGCAGGCAATGTACTGAACGGTTTTCCCCAACTTGCTGGGGGCGACCCGATCGCCGGGAAAAATATCAACGAATATCCCTTTGTGATAGTGCTTTTCCCGCTCAGATTCGTCCTGCAAAAACGTCGTATGATCCTTCCTGATTTTGGTGAAATTTTGTGTGAAATCCGGATCTGTTCGTGTGTTTTGCAGAATATACCCCTTGGGTGTAGCTTCATTCCAGATGGCAAGAAGCTTTTCGTAGTCCTCCCGCGGCATTATCAAGTCAATATCATCGTCCCACGGGATAAAGCCCTTATGCCGCACAGCGCCAATCAACGTACCATACGCCAGAGAATACCGCAGCCCATACTCCGTACAGACCTGATGGATCACATCCAATATCTCCTGCTCGGTTGCCCAAATCTGCCGCTGGAGCTGATCTGGTATTTGCTTCATGCCTGTGTGTCCTTTCTCTCCTGTAAGTAGCCGGACGCATCCCTGAAGAAGCTCGCTACGATCATGAGGATGATAATTCCAATGGGAAATGCCGCGATGATTGATACAGATTGCAGACTGTGCATGGAATTCTCAGAGAATATCAACGCTATAGGCAGAAGAATGAATACCACAGCCCAGAAGGTGCGGACTCTTTTATCCGGCTCTTGCTCCGGCTTCAACCTCTTGTACGAATAGCTCGAAACAACCATTGTCAGCGCATCAAACGTGGTGGAGTAGAAGGCAATCATTGTAACCGCCAGCAGAATCAGGCCGACCTCCGTTAGCGGAAGCGTATCAAAGATCTTCATAATTGCCTCGGAATAGTCCCCGCCCGCTGCGACAAAGCCCGTAATATCAAGGCCGTGTTTAAGCTGCTGCGCAAGGCCGTAATTTCCAAGGATAATGAACGAGGTAAACGTCCCTGCAAGCCCCCAGCCGTAGCCGCCGAGAATGGTATTGCGGATCGTGCGTCCCTTGCTGATCACGCCAATAAAGAACGGTGTCGCAACGCACCAGACCATCCAATATGCCCAGTAATAGATCGTCCAATTTTGCGGGAAACTCGTTTCCCGCAACGGATCCATCCATGTTGACAGGCCGATAAAATTCTGGACAAGATTGCCTATGGCAGAAAAACCTGTTTCAAGAATATACCGGGTTTCACCGCCGCCAAACAGAACGTATGCAAGCAGTGCAAAGAAGCAATAGCTGCAAATGGCGGCGAGCTTCGCGATTCCTTTCATGCCGAACCAGACCGTAAAGGTGTAGACTGCCGCGATCATCAAAAGGATTGCTATCGTTAACCCGATGCTGTCCTGCAGGCCAAACACACGGCTGATTGCTCTGGAAAGCAGCGGCGTTGCGAGAGAAAACGTCGTCGCTGTGCCCGCAATCAGCGCAAAAATCGCAGTCAGGTCGATCACACGCCCCAAAACTCCATCTACCCGGCTTCCCAGCAGGGGGCGGCAGGCTTCAGAGAATTTCTGCTTATCACGGCCGCGGATATGGATCATAAAGCCGAATGCAACCGCGAGCACGATATAAAAGCCCCACGCGATAGGTCCCCAGTGGAAAAGCGGGTAAGTGGACGCCCCATTTCTGCATGCCGCCCATCAGCTCCACCTGCGGCTCATTGGCATACAGCGCCCACTCGCACAGCGAATAAAACAGAATATCCGCAGCCATGGTGGATGTAAAAATCATAGTGCCCCACTGAAAAGAGCGATATTGCGGCTTCTCACAGTCGCCAAGCTTGATCTTGCCGAATTTGGAAAAGGCTATGTAAAGCGTACAGCCTACGATGCCAACGCCGAGCAGTGCATAGTAGAGGCCAAAGTCATCCCCCAGAAAGCCGCGCACCACGCTAAGGACGAGCTTGGAGCCTTCCGGAAAAATCATAAACAGCGCACATACCGTCAGTACGATTGCCAGCGGCACCAGCATAGATACCCAGTCAAGCTCTTTTTTCAGTGTGTTTTTCTTCATATCTCAATTAACCCTTCCTCTATATGATGAATCCGCCTCGCAAAGCTCTGTGAAGCTGTCAATTTCGCGCAGATCTTCCGCTGAAATGGGGTAAACGCCGAACTGGTACTCATCAGGGTGGCAAAACATTGCAACATCATCCCAGTAAATGCTCCGATTTTCGTTTTGCACAAATTCCAGTTCCAAGTGCTTTCTGAGTCGCTGCCCATCTTCTGCTGTCCAGCGTGACACACTGAAGAGCTGCCAGCCGTGATCGCCGCCTGTGTGGCTGCATTTTGTCACGATCCCATTTTTAACCGTCAACAGCCATTCGTTTGTAGCTCTGTCTGTCCAGGCGCAGCTATACCCGGAGCGGGTAAATTCCCGGTGAAGGATCGCCGGGTTGCGGATGATCTGATCGCCGTCCAAAATAATCGCGTTGTTCAGGTATTCACGCGCGACATAGAGGGACGCGATGTTATTGCACTCCGCGTACCATGGATTTTCTATCAGCGTAATGCCGTTGTACTTCTTCGCCCATTCATAGAATTGCTCTTTTAGGTATCCGACCACGACATAAATCTCGTGGATTTCATTCTCGTGAAGCGCCGCGATGATCGTATCGATCATGCACACGCCATTTACTGTGACCAACGGTTTGGGAGTCGTCAGGGTCACAGGGCGCAGCCGCTGGCCGATGCCCGCAGCCATAATGATTGCACGTTCTACAATATGTTCAGACATAATCTCTGCCAAATGCCTCCCTGTATTCCTTGAAAAAGATTTTGGTATACTCTCTCGCGTAATCATACTGTCGCTGTGCATAAGCGCCGAACTCCACACCGCAATGACGCTTGAACTCGCACCAGTTGCTCCACACAAGGCCACTGACAGCAATATAGCAATATATCTTCAGGCGGGTGGCTTTATCGCAGCCATCAGAGAAATACAGGTCTATCAGTTTCTCAGCTGAGTCTCTATCGTACATTGCATAGATAATAAACATTGCGACGTCCAAGTGCGGGTCCTGCATACCAGCATACTCCCAGTCGGTGAGCTTAACCTCCTCGCTTCCATCCTTTCCAGTCACAAACAGGAAGTTATCCGGAACAGCATCGATATGACAGAGCTGGATGCTCTTTGGCTGTGCGTCAATATAGCTTTTCAAGCTAAGGACAGCCTGCTTCGTTTTGTCATAATCCGCGTAAACGGAAGGCGCACCATTCCAAAGGCTCTCATAGAAAGCGAGACGTTCCCAAAGATCGAAGCTATGAGAAACGTGCAGCTTCTGCGCATGGAATCTTTTTAATGCTGATAAACAACGCTCAACTTCTTCCCAGTTACTGCTGTCACAGACGTGGGCATCCGTTAAATAGGCCGCAATTTTAATTCCTGTTTTTGGATCAAAATAATAAACGTCCTCGCTGATTCCCAGAGATGAAATTGCATTATATACCGCGTGCTCTTGTTTGCGGTTAATCAGGCGATCCGTGCCCTCTCCCGGAATGCGGATAATATATCGCTTATCGTCCATGCAGAACGAATAGGAACGGTTGGTCATTCCGCTTTTCATTGCCCGGAGACTCTTAACCTTCTCAGCGCGGCAAAACCCACAGGATTCAATTATTTGAGGAACATCCGAGACCATCATAACCCTAACCTCCAAAAAGACTTGTGATAAACTGCCACAGTGTGATAGATGAGTATCCGCTGCCAAATCCTTTCGATACGCCAAATTCGTACAGAAAATAGATGAAATACAGCACAGCTGCGCAAGCTGTAACATATTGCGCGGAACGCTTGGTGAACAGCTTCTTTATCATCCACGGAAGCGTGATCGCGGTAGCGATCTCAAAATATGCTGCCATTCGCGCAAACAGATTTGCCGCCTGAACCAGGCCGATCATCAAAATAAATGCGCTGATGAGGCTCATGTTAGCAAACAGATTTTCCGCCCTTGTCGAGTTTGAAAAAAGCCTCTTACGAAACACCAGTGCCAGCAGTGCAGGCACCCAGTAAACTGCAACGCGCAGAACGTTGATGGCGTTATTATCAAACACCTCGATCTCTGCCACCAATGCTCCCATAGACTGCGCATATTCCATAAACGCACCAAGGGTTGCATCGTAAGTCGCCATTGCAAAAAGGGCAGCTCCGAAAAATGCAATGGTAACTTTCCCCCACGGCTTTCCAAAAAGCAGCGGCACAATTGCAAACATGAATGCATGGGTATGAAATAGAACCGCAACGAACACCAGCAGGTAAAATCTCACATATTTCTTGTCTATTGCATACGGCAATGCCAAAAGCAGGAAAAACATTGCAAAGCATTGCTTTAGTGCCGCAATATACATGACATATGTACCGATAGAGAAAAAAACAAGCAGTGAAAGCGCAGGGCTGACAGAGTATTTCTTACAAAGCTTAGGTCAGTTTACAAGGAACTACACGCAGACCACGAAACGGGGGCTGCTGACAA
>OGQR01000968.1_pt1 | contig 21358 bp, 20 predicted proteins | sample 1553271 | NCBI WGS metagenome assembly OGQR01 (sample SAMEA2579970, study PRJEB22360) | human gut metagenome | biome: human gut; feature: human-associated habitat; material: faeces | place: Denmark | collected 2008/2010 | reverse complement strand
ACAAGCTTCTGTCAGGCGAAAAACATACCAGGCAGAGAGATATTATCCTGAGGATATGTTATGCTGCAGAGCTTACATTGGAGCAGACCCAGAGAGCCTTGAGAAAATACGAGATGCCGCAGCTCTATGCAAAAATCCCGAGAGATGCTCTTCTTATGCTTATTTTTAAGGACCGTCCGGGTGGAATCATAGAGGTGAATGAATTACTCAGCAAAAATGGCATGGAAATGCTCAGGACAAGTGGTGTGCAGGAGTAGGTTTAGAATATAATTTTACCACCGCTGCGGGGAGAACGGTATTCATACTGTGATGGTATAATAGTCCTACAATTTACAGAGGAGGACTTAACCATGAAAAAAAGAACTAATTTACTGGCTCTTGTACTGAGTATCACAGCAATCACTTTTACATTATTGGGATGCAGCTCGGATACAGGGCAAAAAAAGAGCATAGCTGCACCGGGAAGCGCAACAGAGGCCGGTGGCGGCGCAGATCAGGCATCAGCAGATGAGAGCATCAATGAGCAGGTGCTTGTAGACCATGATGGCATCAAAATAACTGCGACTGAATATGTGACGGACAGCATATGGGGAGACGGAATTAAGCTTCTGGTTGAAAATAATTCGGCCAAGGACTATACAATAGGCTGTGATGCACTTATCGTGAATGATTATATGATCACAGATCTGTTCAGCGCGGATGTTGCGGCAGGAAAGAAGTCGAATGAGGTTATGTATTTATCGTCAACAGAGCTTAAAGCAGCCGGAATAGATACAGTAGGACAAATTGAGATGTATTTCCACGCATACGATTCAAACTGGGATAATCTTTTCAAGAATGTATATTCAAAGCTTGAGACCTCTGAATTTGCAAACATGGATACGACACCAAACGATGAGGGACAGGAGCTTTACAATGCAAATGGTGTAAGGATTGTTGGAAAAACAGTTGATGAAAATTCCTTCTGGGGAACAGCAATTTTACTTTACATCGAAAACACCTCAGGTCAGAATGTCGGAATAAACGTGGACAACATGTCTATCAATGGATATATGATGACACCGCTGTTTTCAACCACAGTCTATGACGGAAAGAAGTCGATAGATGATATAACCATTATGTCAAGTGATCTTGAGGCAAACGGAATCACGTCGGTTGATCAGGTGGAGCTTAAATTCCATATATACAATGCTGAGAGCTACGATACAATAGCGGATTCAGATGCGATAACATTTACGGCACAGTAAATAATTTAAACATCATATGAAAGTATGATTATTAAACAGTAGAGCTACGCAATATTTAAATAGATAGGAGAAATTCATCATGAAGGTTTGGAAATTAGTTTCAGGTATTTTATCAATAATTTTATTTGTTTTTGTATCATTTCAGTCATGCGCTGCAGGAGTATCTAATGCATTGGAGGCCAATGGTGAGGCATCAGGAAGTGCAGGAATAATTGTGGCAATTCTTATGCTTGCAGGTGGAATTGTTTCAATCGCTACGAGAAAATCGTTAGGCAAGGGTGGGAATATCGCTCTCATAGTACTCTTTGGATTGGCAGCAATTATCGGATTTGCGGGGTATGGAAGTTTTTCGGATCTTGCTATTTGGGCAGGCTGGTGTCTGATAAATGCAGTTCTTGCGGTAGTTGCACTGGTTATGGCAAAGAAGAACAATTAAATATTACTATTTGAATTCATATGAGGAAGATTCTAAGGAGAATCTTCCTTTTTTGATATTTAAACTAAGACGAAATATTATATAATGTGTAAATAAGCATCAGCCAAAGAACTATATTCATATGTGTATACAATATAACATTATGAAATGTAACCCCCACCAAACAAAATCCTACATAATATATAGAAGGGAGGTTTGCGGAAAATGTACACACAGGAACAGATACTTGATATGTATTTTGATCGCAACCAGCAGGCTGTCAGTGCGACCTCGCAGATGTACGGAGCGAAGCTTACCCGGTTTGCAGACACTATGGTAGCACATGAGGATGCGCTGGAATGCGTAAATGACACATACATAGCAGCATGGAACAAGATACCACCGGAGCGTCCTATGCGTTTCCTTTCATGGCTTTACAGGGTATGCCGCAATATCGTCTGCGACAGGATTGACTGGAATAATGCTTCAAAGAGAAATTCCAACATGAACTGTATGCTTGATGAGCTTGAGGAGTGCCTTGCAGACAGCAATGCAAAATACGAGGGCGAGCTGTCGGACATTGGAAGGTGTTTATCGGATTTTCTGAACGGACTGGAGACGGAAAAGAGAGTGCTTTTCGTGAGACGCTACTGGTATGGCATGACGATTGATGAGCTGGCAGATATGAGCGGCAGGAGCAAAAGCAGCGTAAAGACCACACTGTTTCGGATAAGGGCAGAGCTTAAAAAATATCTGGATGAGGAGGGCGTATATCTATGACGAAAAAGGATTTATTTGATGGTTTAAATTACATCGATGACCAAATAATTGAAGAAGCGCAGCCGACCGGAGAATCGGCCGGGTACAGTGATGAAATTTATGTAAAAAATCATGAAACCCATCACGGCGGAAAAGAAGACAAAAACAGGAAAAAGCACAAAAAATTTGCACGGGCAGCAAAAGCGCTTGCCACAGTGGCGGCAGTCCTTGTTGTTGCAGTCTTAGGCACGGAGGTTGTGCGGCTTAATAACCGTATAGATGAGCTGGAAACAAAAACTGCAAATGTGATTTCACAGAATAATGCACAGAATAATGTCTATGCAGGGATAAAGAGCGGTGCAAAGCTTGGGGATTATGAAGCGGCCTCTGATTACGGGAAATTGTATGATGTGGTAAAAAAAGCAGAGGCTTCCATAAGGGATACTGCATTTGGAGAGCTGTTGGAGAGTGCGGATGCAACAGGCATTGTGTCTGATGCATCGTCTACAAATAAACAGGAGTCGGCAGCCAATACAGAGTATTCAACAACCAACGTGATGACAGAGGGCGTTGATGAGAGTGATGTGGTAAAGACGGACGGAAAATACATTTACATGGTCGAGGATGGTCAGATATCCATTACGGATATTTCAAAGGGAAAGCCTGGGGAAGAGACGCTGTTTCGTCCTGATTTTGAGGTACCGTCAGATACTGTAGAGGAGCTTTATATCAGTGACGGAAAAATGCTTATTATATCAAACCATGCGGGCGATAAGGATGAGACTATATGCTATAGCTATGATATAGCTGACCCGACGAAACCGGTGCTTATAGGTAAAGCGCGTCAGGATGGATTTTACAATACATCGCGCAAAATCGGCAATACGGTATATGTTTTTTCAGACACATATATAAAGACCTCCGATATGAATAGAAATGTGGCGCTGCAGGAGGATAATCTGGAGAAATGGGTGCCTCAGGTAAATGGCAAAGTGATAAGCTATGACTGCTTCTATATAGGAGAGGATACATACTCAGGCACAGTTATTTCGAGCTTTGATGTGGATAAACCTGATAAGACGATAGATGCAAAATGCATTATGAATAATAGCGGCGAGGTGTACGTTTCTAGCAATGCTATGTATCTGTATCATTCTGATTGGAGTGCAAGCCGTGAGCTTACCAAAATCAGCAAAATTTCGTTTGAGGATGGAGTGATGAAGACCGGGGAGACGACTTCAGTGAATGGTTATCTTAACGATAAATTTGCAATAAATGAGCAGGGAGGGTATCTGTATGTGCTTCCAACCTCAAATACCGGCAGCCAGCCTGTCAATTCGCTTCATGTGCTGGATAAGGATATGAATGAGGTCGGTGTGATAAACGAGATTGCACGCGGGGAGAGTATATACGCAGCTCGCTTTGTTGGAAAATACGTATATTTCATCACATACAGGCAGACGGATCCTCTTTTTGTAGCAGACATATCTAATCCGACAGCACCAAAGCTTTTGGGAGAGCTTGAGGTGAGTGGATTTTCTGAATATCTGCATATGTGGGATGATACGCACGTACTTGGAATAGGCTATGGTGATTCGCAGCAGAGTAAGATAAAGCTTACTATGTTTGATGTGAGTGATCCGACAAAGCCGGTTGAGGTGAACCAGAAACTTATCGACAGTTCTGAGAGCTGGAGTAATGAGTTTGTATACAACTACAAGGCTATTCTTGCTGATCCGGAGAAAAATCTGATAGGATTTACTGCGAATGACTACTATCTGTTTTCGTATGACAGTGAAAATGGCTTTAGTCTTTTGGAGCAGCAGGCACTGACCTATAAAAATACAGAAGGCTACAGAGGCATTTACAAGGATAATGATTTCTATGTGGCAGGAAACGGAGAGATAAAGCATTTTAAGTTGGCAGAATAGCGTAAATAATAGTGTTACGCAATAAGATATAAAGACAGGCGGCGAATACCCAAAGAGGGTGTTTGCCGCCTGTTTTTTGTATAATTTCATATACAAACGATATGTAACAGCATATTTAAGTATGCAATTTAAGGCAGTCGGTGATATAATATCTCTGATTTTAATAACACGGAGGAACTATTATAATGAATACAGCCTCAAAGACAAGACATGTCTTTATTTTGTTTTTGGCAGATATAGTCTGGGGAATAGCCTTTGTAGCGCAGTCAAAGGGAGGGGATGCAGTTGGAGCATTTTCATTCAACGGCATCCGCTTCCTTATTGGTGCGCTCTGCCTTCTGCCGGTCATAAAAATACTGGATAAGAAAGAGCTGACGGTAAACAGACCTGAAAGCAAAAAGCAAAAGAAAGAGCTTTGGATAGCCGGAAGCTGCTGTGGAATAGCACTTTTCTTTGCGAGCAACCTGCAGCAGCTTGGAATCAGCATGGGCGCAGAATCCGGCAAGGCAGGATTTCTTACAGCTACATATATACTTATGGTGCCTATACTAGGGATTTTCCTTAAAAGAAAATGCGGAGTCAAAATATGGATAGGTGTATTTATTGCACTGATAGGCATGTATTTTTTGTGCATGAATGGGGCATTTTCACTTAGCGGCTCAGATTTGCTTCTGCTGGCAGGGGCATTGTGCTTTGCGATACAGATACTTGTGATAGACCATTTTGTATCACAGGTAGATGCGGTCAGGCTCTCATGCATTGAGTTTTTTGTCACCGGGCTTGGCACATGTATAGTGATGATTTTTACTGATATGGGACCGTCTGCCGGCGGTATAGCGCAGTGGGCGCAGTCGCTTTGCACGTGGGATGCATGGATTCCGATTCTCTATGCCGGTATTTTCTCAAGCGGAGTGGGCTATACGCTGCAGATTGTCGGACAAAAGGGCTTAAACCCGGCGGTGGCATCGGTGGCGATGAGCCTTGAGTCGGTGGTTTCTGTGATTGCAGGATGGATTCTGCTGGGCCAGATGCTAGGTGGCAGAGAAATTTTTGGATGTGTGCTCATGTTTATTGCGATAATTATTGCACAGCTTCCGGATAGGGAGTATACTAAATAGGTTACAATATAAAAATGAAATGTGATTATTCAAGTGTGGTTTTGCGAATGTACGTGGGATGAATAGTTACAACGAGACAGGGATTGGATATGAGAAATAATAGCAGAAAAAATTACAGACGCCGCAGAAGAAATACAGGAGCTTCACAGATTAAGCTTGTAGGAATAGTGGCTGTGATAGTCGTTATAGCGATTATAATAGTTATATCGTGCTTTAATAAAACAAAAAAAGACAGTAATAAGGCAAAAGACACAGGAACGGCCACAGAAAATGTGACTGGTGTGACTGAGCAGGTAAGTGAGACAGAGGAAGCAAAGGAGCTCTTTGCACCAAAGGAGTCTGATGCTACAGCAGCAATCGGAGATGAGCTTGAGAGCTCTTATGCCGTAGTGATTGATGAGCAGGACGGCACAGTTGTTGCGGGAAAAAATGCTCATGAGAAAATGTATCCGGCTTCGATGACAAAGGTTATGACAGTGCTTGTAGCAGCAGAGCAGGCTGAGAAAAATGCAATTGCAGCAGCGGAGAATGAAAACACCGAAATAGACAGGCAGGCTGTGATTGAAAACAAGCTCAACGAGGTTGTTACAATTACAAGAGAAGCCACAGATTATTCATATGTGCATGATTGCAGTACAACAGGCTTTTTAGACGGTGAGCAGGTGCCTCTTCGCGATGTGTTTAACGGAACCATCCTGCCATCAGGTGGAGAATCGGCATATCAGCTTGCGGTTTATACAGCAGGCTCCATGGAAGCATTTGTCGATATGATGAACCAGAAGGCAGCAGAGCTTGGTATAGGCCAGACCACACATTTTGCAAACCCTGTCGGCATATATGATGAGAACAATTACAGCACAGCCTATGATATGGCTGTCATCATGCAGGCAGCGATGCAGGACGACATTTGTAAAACAGTACTTTCAAATCATACATATAGCACGGCTGCAACACCGCAGCATCCGGAGAACCTGAACATATCAAATCTGTTCCTGCGCCGAATAGAGGACAGGATGACAAGCGGCGAGGTAATCGGTGCAAAGACAGGCTTTGTAAATCAGTCCGGCAACTGTGCGGTCAGCTATGAGAAGGCAGCAAGCGGAAAGACATATATATGTGTGACAGCAGGCGCTTCAAGCGGATGGCACTGTATAGATAATCATGTGTATCTATATAATACATACACAAAGTAGTCAGCACAGCTGATTTTAAGGAGCACAGATATGGCGGGAAATCAAGGCAATTACAGGGAAAACCCCACGCGTAATGAGAAAAAATACAAAAAAGCCAACGGACAGCCGAGACTAAAGGAGAAAAGCAGCCGGGCAAAAAGCGATAACGTATGTCCGTATGCGAAGAAATGTGGCGGCTGCGACTATCAGGGCGTAGAATATAAGGAACAGTTAAAAACCAAGCAGGCATACATGAAAAAGCTGCTAAAGCCTTTTTGCTTTGTGGAGCCGATTGTCGGCATGAAAAATCCGCTCTATTATCGTCACAAGGTTCATGCAGCCTTTGACTGCACAAGGCGCGGTCAGATCGTGGCGGGAGCCTACAGGAAAAACACACATGATGTGGTGGATATCGAAAGCTGCATGATAGAGGAGCAGGAGTCAGATGAGATAATAAGGGACATAAAGGATATGCTACGCTCATTTAGGATAAAGACCTATGATGAGGACACCGGCTATGGTCTTCTCAGACATGTGCTTGTAAGAAAGGGTTATGCAACAGGGCAGATAATGGTAGTGCTTGTCCTGGCATCGCCGATACTTCCATCGAAGAACAATTTTGTAAAAGCACTCAGGAAAAAGCATCCCAATATCACGACAGTGGTGCTCAACGTGAATGATAAAAAGACAAGCATGGTGCTCGGAGACAGAAACATCACACTTTATGGCAAGGGCTTCATAGAGGATAAGCTGTGCGGCTGCACCTTCCGCATTTCACCAAGCTCGTTTTATCAGGTGAATCCGGTACAGACGGAGCTTTTATACGAAAAAGCCATTCATGAGGCACACCTCACCGGCAAGGAGCGTGTAATCGATGCATACTGCGGCACCGGAACCATAGGCATCATAGCAGCGAAAAATGCAGGTGAAGTCATCGGAGTCGAGCTAAACCGTGATGCAATCCGTGATGCAGTTACCAATGCAAAGCGAAACGACATCAGAAATATCCGCTTCTACAATGACGATGCCGGAAAATTCATGGTCGAGATGGCACAAAAGGGTGAGAAAGCGGATGTTGTCATAATGGATCCGCCAAGAACCGGCAGCGACGAGGCATTTTTATCATCGGTTGTCAAGCTGGCGCCGGAGAGAGTGGTGTATGTGTCTTGTGGTCCGGAAACACTGGCGAGGGATTTAAAGTATCTCACAAAGCATGGATATACAGTGAAGCGCGCAACACCATATGACTGCTTCCCATATACAGAGCACATAGAGACAGTGGTGTTACTTTGCAGGTAAAAGGTCAATAATAGTATTCCAATTCGCCGTCAAATGGTGTAGAATAAAAACTACTTTCCATGTATACTAATGAATGATTACAGCCCATATACGGAGGATAAATATGAGGACGCTATATACATTTGACAAACACAATTATTCCGATGATATGGAGGTATTTGAGCGCTTCGCGGTGCGCGCGGTTATTATCAGAGACGGCAAGCTTGCCATGCAGCAGGCCGGTGAGGGCTACTACAAGATACTGGGCGGCGGCATCGATGCAGGCGAGACCAACGAGGTGGCGCTGGCACGGGAGGTGCGCGAGGAGGCAGGGCTTCTTGTCGTGCCGGAAAGCATCAGGGAGTGCGGCAAGGTCATAGAAAAGAGACGCGATATATTTGAGGCTGACAAGATATATTACTGTCACACCTACGTGTATTTCTGTGATGTGAAGGACGAGCATGTGGCCGCACAGATGACAGACAGCGAGATAAGGCTTGAGTATCATCTGTCATGGGCTACGCCGGATGAGATAATAAAGGCCAACAGCGCTTTTCTTGATAAAGAATGGATAGCAAGAGACACTAAGATTGTTGAGTTGATAAAAGAAATGTGTTAAAATAATGCCTGGATGTAAATCCGGGCATTTAATATAAGGAGAAGCAGTATAAATGGATAAAAATAAAATCAAAAATAAATTAAAGGATGATCCGGCCTTCACTCTTGAGGTGCAAAACCCGGAGGTTGAGGCGCTGATGACACAGTATTCAAGCGACAAAAAGGCGGAGACGCTCAATAAGCTCATTGAAAAATGCACTAAGAGCCGATTCCTGGTACCTGCAAATGTCGGAGAGAACAACAAGCCGATTCCGCTATTTATTAAAAACGGTGAGGGAGAGGCTTTCATGCCGATTTATACCTCAAAGGCACAGCTTTCTAAGGATCATCCGTCACCATGCATTGTAAATATGCCGTTTCTTGCAGTCAACAATATGGTGGCAAATAAAGAGTCAAAGATTAATGGTATCGCATTCAACCCATTCACTCACAATCTGATTTTCAAAAAGCCTCTTGTAGAAAAGATTGAGGCAGTTGAAAAGGCCAGAAGAGAGGGACATCCTACATCACCGACAAAGGGCAAGACTGTACAGATGACAGCAGAGCAGTATGTCATCTTTGAGCGTATGCAGTATGAGCATATTTTCCTGCCGGCAAAGATGTTTGAGGGTGGAAAAGAGTTCATGGACCGACTAGCCGATGAGAAGGAAAAGCTAATAGATGAGCTGTACGAGGAGGCATATCAGCAGAAGCGTATGTATCCATATATGGAGGAGGATTTCTCTGTTATGTCTATGCAGATTTCTGATACGCTTAATGTCACCAGAGTTGATTTCCCGACAAGAGATATGGCTCCAAACTGCGCAATCCGTGCTTATCTCGTGTGGGATGATGCTGCGTCACAGGGCAGATATTTTGTAATTGATGCGAAGGGCGATAAAACTACTGAGCTGGCTGAGATTACAGAGGATCACAAGCGCCTTGGATATGGAGCTGCACCGGTTGAGGGTGCTGAGCTTCAGACTGTTCTTGACCTGGTCAAGAACAGTGCAGAGGAACAGAATTAGAAAAGTAATGCAGGGCAGGATATATAAAGGAGGTCGTGTATGAAGGAGTTTTTAGGCAGAATAAAGGCTGATTTTCTACTGTCATCAGTGCTTTGCATAGCGCTGGGACTGGTGTTTATCATATGGAGGGCTTCGGTGCTCACGATTGTGGCCAATGTGCTTGCGGTAGTGCTTATCATAATCGGAGTGGTCTATATGTGCAGCTATTTTTTGAGCATAGTCACAAACGGGCTTTCGGCACTGCTTGGGCTTGTGGTTTTAGCAGTGGGTATATGGTTTCTGGTACAGCCAAAGGTTGTGGTGAGCCTGATACCTATAGTCATCGGTCTGGTGCTCATTTTTCACAGCATCAGGAGCATTATTGAGGCAGTGAATGCCAGAAAATACGGTTACGGAGGCTGGAGTGTCGGCCTGATTTTTTCAATAATCAGTCTGATTTTTGGAATAATCTGTGTGACAAATGCATTTGATGTAATGAAGACAGCTACTGTTGTTGTCGGAATCATATTGATTTTCAACGGAGTGTCCGATATCTGGATTACAAGCCGTGCCACAAAGGCTGAGAGCTCTTACAACAAGCAAAAGGAGTATGAGGCAACGTTTGTCGAGGACAGAAAAGAGGACAATTAAGCAGTAACAGAAAGGCGACAGAATGCGTCGGATGGAGTTTAAGATGGAGAGACCCGGACTTACCAAGGTCGGTGACCATCTGAAGGTAACAGAGAGCAAGCTTCCGACTTCATATTATTATACGATAGAGCATGCAATTGCCATGTCGGGAAACTACGTGGTCAGCGAGAGGCTCAAAAGCCGCGAGGGCGATGTCGTGGATGTGAGGGAGACGGAGAAGGGCTACTTTGTCACGATGGAGTTTGATGAGTAATGACACAGCAAGGTAAGAATGCAATAGATCTGGTGCTCGCTGAGAGCCTTATAGAGCTTTCGGCGAAAAAGCCAATCGATAAGATTACAATTAAAGAGATAACGGACAAGGCCGGAGTTATCCGCCCCACGTTTTACAATCATTTTCAGGACAAGTACGAGCTGATAGAGTGGATTATCAAAAACGAGCTGCTTGAGCCCATCAAGCCACTGCTCAATGCCGGAATGATTTTTGAAGCGATTGTGCTGATGCTCAATAATATCTCGGCAAACAGTGTTTTTTACAAGAAAGCACTAAAGCTGGAGGGGGCTGTGACGTTTAATCAGATTGCCATGAAATGCGTCTGCGAGATGTTTATGAATATCATAAACGAAAAGAGTACAGGAAAGAAATCCAAATACCGCTGGCTCACACCGGAGGTGATTTCTACATATTATGCGCAGTCGTTGTGCTTTATCACGGAGGGCTGGATAGCCCAGGGCATGGATGATATTGAGCCGAAGGAGATGGCTGAGGCATACATGTATCTGATTACACGCTCTATGGATGATATACTAAGTGAGCTGTAGAGGACAATTGTCATGGAAAATGACGGCTTAAGCAAACTCATAAAGCAGAATCATAAAGAGGCATGTGTTCATATAAATATGAAAATGCTGTGAAAAAGTGTCAGAAATCAAATACAATATCATATATGTGTCATATCGGATATACAAATTGATGGATTTGTATATCTCACATGACAAATCGAAGAGATTGAATATTTATTTATTCGGTCTTTTTTTTTATACTTCAATACGAATAAAAGAAAGAGTGGTGAATCTAATGATTAAATTTGGAAAAGGAGTCGTAAAACATCGTGTGCTGATACTGATAGTTGCATTTGCACTGCTTATACCGTCGGGCATCAGCTTTATCAACACGAGAATCAACTTTGATATCCTTTCTTATCTGCCAAGCCAGATAGAGACTATGAAGGGTCAGGATATCATGGTAGATGAGTTTGGAACCGGAGCGTTGTCATTTGTGATCTTAGAGGATATGAAGGATCAGGACATAGAGACTCTGGCAGATGACATAGAGGACCTTAAGGGTGTAAATGATGTCATCTGGTACGGAACAATCGCTGATTCCACATTGCCAAGAGAGGCAATTCCGGATGAGGTGTACGACGCATTCAACAATAAGGATGCAAACAGTCAGCTCATGCTCGTCACCTACAGTGACACAATGGGTTCGGATGAGACAATGGAAGCCGTCAACAAGATGGATAAGATGGTGAAAAACCACTGCTTCGTAGCAGGAATGGCAGCGGTCAACGCAGATACAAAGACACTTGTTATGCAGCAGGCTCCTATATATGTCATCATAGCAGCATTGCTTTCAATGCTTGTCATGGGAATTACAATGGATTCAATAATTGTTCCGATGTTATTCCTCCTAAGCATAGGAATGGCTATTATCTATAACCTGGGAACAAACTTTATACAGGGACAGATTTCATACCTGACACTGGCACTGACAGCAGTATTGCAGCTCGCCGTAACAATGGATTACTCGATTTTCCTTTGGCACAGCTATCAGGAGCAGATAGACAGATATGACGGAGACAAGAAGCGAGCCATGGCACATGCCATTTCCCACACAATTGTCTCAGTAACAGGAAGCTCAATCACAACAATCGCAGGATTCGTAGCCCTCTGCTTCATGAGCTTTACACTTGGACTTGACCTGGGAATCGTAATGGCAAAGGGCGTTGTATTCGGAGTTATCGGATGTGTAACAATTCTCCCTGCACTGATTCTTGCATGTGATAAGGCAATCGAGAAGACAAAGCACAAGATTCTCATGCCTGATGTTTCCAGGATTGCAAGCTGGGTAACAAATCATTATAAGATACTTGCAGTGATTTTCATCGTAGTGCTCATCCCGGCAATATACGGATACACTCATGATCAGGTCTACTATGACCTTGCAGGAACCATGCCTGACAGTGCATACAGTAAGCAGGCCAATGAAAGACTCGACAAGGAGTATGCTATGGGTGCCACACATATCATCATCGCGCCGAGCGATATGTCAAAGGCAGACAGCATAAGCATGATAGATGATATCAAGAAGGTCGATGGAGTAAAGCTTGCAGTATCACTTGACTCAATACTTGGACCTACAATACCGGATGATATGGTGCCGGATGAGGCAAAGGAGATATTCAAAAACGGTGATTACCAGATGATGCTTGTTTCATCAAAATATGCGACAGCATCTGATGAGGTAAACAACCAGATTACAGAGATTAAAAAGATAGTAAAGAATTACAGCGAGGACGCAATGCTTATCGGTGAGGCACCTTGTACAAAGGATCTTATCACTATCACAGATACAGACTTTAAGCGTGTAAGTGCAGTATCAATCGTATTGATATTCCTTATCATCCTCGTAGTATTCAAATCAGCATCGCTTCCAATCATACTTGTAGCGGTCATCGAGTTTGCAATCTTTGTAAACATGGGAATTCCGGGATTTACAGGAACAAAGCTTCCGTTTATCGCGAGCATCGTAATCGGAACCATACAGCTTGGTGCAACGGTTGACTATGCGATACTTATGACCACAAAGTACAGAAAGAACAGATACACCGGAATGGACAAAAAGCCGGCAATCACAAAGGCACTTGCAGATTCGACAAACTCAGTTATCGTCAGTGCACTCTGCTTCTTTGCCGCAACCTTTGGGGTAGGACTTTATTCAAACATTGATATGATCAGTTCTATCTGTATACTGCTTGCACGAGGCGCAATCATCAGTATGTTTGTAGTAGTATTTATACTTCCGTCAATGTTTATGATTTTTGACAAAGTAATATGTGCCACAAGCGCAGGCTTTAAAAACAAGAACCTGACAGCTTAGTAATCTGATTAATCATAAATGAGGGATAAAATACTTTTTGGCCCTCATAACATAAAAATATGACCTCAAAAACAAAATCAGGAGGAATAAGACATGAAATTACCAGAATTGAAAGAAAAGTTAAAAAGTAAATATATTGTCCGTGTTGTAGCCGGAGTCCTCACAATAGCACTTGTAGGTACAGGAATCGGAGCAACAGCAGTTTTTGCAGAGAAGAACAGCACCGCAGTCACAGCCGAGGCAGACAGCACAACAGGAAGCAGCAAGGATGCTGATGACATAGCAGATAAGCTCATGGACAGCGTATCATTAAAGGATAACGATGCAGACAAGGACGAGAGTGTATACCTCATCTCAGATGCAAACGGCAACGTAAACAAAACAATCGTAGTAGATCACCTTAAAAATAAAGACAAAAAGGATACCTTGGAGGATGCTTCAAACCTTTCAGATATCGAGAACGTAAAGGGCAAGGAAAAATTCACACAAAGCGGTGATAAGCTCACCTGGCAGGCCGGTGGCAAGGACATTTACTATCAGGGCACAGCAACAGAGGAACCGCCTGTAACACAGAAGGTTACATATTACCTCGATGGAAAAGAAATCTCACCTGAGGACCTTGCAGGAAAATCAGGAAAGGTCAAAATCCGTTTTGACTACACAAACACCACATCATATACAGAGACAGTAAACGGTGAGAAGCAGACAGTTTCCGTACCATTTGCAGCAATAACAGGACTTGTACTCGGTGATGGCTTCGAGAATATCGAAGTGACAAACGGCAAGGCTGAGGTAAGCGACTCATCAAGCGTAGTGCTCGGCTATGCACTTCCGGGCTTAAAGGATAGCCTCGGAATCAAGGACGGAGATCTCGATGGCGATGTAAATATCCCTGAATACATGGAAATGACAGCAGATGTGGAGAATTTCTCAATGCCTGCAGCCATGACCTTCGTGGTAAACGCATCTGATTATGTAAGCACAGACGGAATTGACACATCAGACCTCGATGACATGATAAATGACTTAAAGGATGCCTCAACACAGCTTCAGGATGGTTCAAAAACACTGGCAGAGGGTACTGACACACTTGCTGACGGACTTTCAACATTGCAGAGCAAGCTCGGCACATTCGCATCAGGAGTTGGCACACTGCAGAGTGGACTTAAGACATATACTGATGGTGTAAGTACATTAAGTGGTGGATTGAATACACTTGGAAACAGTACAGGTGCCCTTGTGTCAGGAGCAGATAAGCTTAATAGTGGAGCAGGTCAGCTTGCAAGTGGAAGTGCAACACTTAAGGATGGACTTAAGACGTATACAGATGGAGCAAGCACACTCAATGGTGGACTGAATACACTTGAAAACAGTACAGGTGCATTAGTTGATGGAGCAGATAAGCTTAATAGCGGAGCAGGCCAACTGGCAAGTGGAAGTGCAACACTTAAGGATGGTTTGAAATCATATACGGATGGAGCAAGTCAGTTAAATACAGGCTTGAACCAGCTTAATGACAACACAGGAAGTCTTGCAACAGGTGTGACCAGTCTTAATGATGGGGCAAAAACGCTTTCGGATGGTATTAATGCTGCAAACAAGGGCGCAGCAGGAGTATCTGCAGGTGCAGCACAGCTAAAGACAAGTATTGATACGGCAAAAACAGGAGCTGATTCTCTTGCAGCAGGAGCAAAGCAGGTTGATGAAGGAGTTGGTCAGTTGACACAATCTTTATCAGATATGCCTGAAACAATCAAAACCAATATAAATAAATCTCTGGAACCACTGAATGAATTAAATGTCGGAACATTATTTAAAACTCTTGGATATATTGATACAGATAAGATTACAGCAGACAATGTATCAGCAGCAGCGGATGCAGCAGTAAACAATGCAGGAGATATAATAGATGCTTTGACTAATATGCAGAATCAGAATCCATCTGCAACTTATAATCAGATACTTGTTGGTCTATCTCAGGGAAAAGGTGCTGTATCAGTATATTCTGCCGTGAACCAAAGTGTAACAGACAGTGCTTCCACAGTGCAAGCTTTAAAGGATGGCTCAGCAAAGGTATCAGATGGTGCGTCATCATTAGATGCTGGTTTAGGACAGTTGTCAGATGGAGCATCTGAGTTGTCAAGCGGAGCTTCTGATTTGGCAAAAGGAACTACACAGCTTGCAACAGGAGCTACAGAGCTTCAGACAGGCACACAAAGTCTTGCAGATAAATTACCAGAGCTGACAAAAGGAATCACCAGCCTTGTAAATGGTTCAAACGAGTTAGTTAAAAACAATGATACACTTAATGTCGGAGCAACAGCACTCAATGCCGGAGCAAGCCAGCTTTCAGCCGGAACACAGTCACTCATGAACTCAGTACCAACTCTCACAAGCGGTATCAAGCAGCTTGTAGACGGCTCAAACACACTTGTAGCAAATAACGCACAGCTCAACAGCGGAGCCTCACAGCTTGCAGATGGAACAAATCAGATAGTTTCAGGTGTTGACCAGCTCACAACAGGCTCTAAGACACTTTCAGAGGGTGCACACACACTAGCAGACGGTATGGTACAGTTCAATGAGGAAGGAATCAACAAGATTCTCGACGCATACAACGGTGACTTAAAGCCATTCACCGACAAGCTTCAGGCAGTAATTGACGCAGGTGAGGAATATCAGACATACTCAGCAATCGCTGATGGACAGACGGGCAGCGTTAAGTTCATATATAAATTAGCTTCAATAGATGCTAAGGCAGATAGCGACAAATAATTAATTAAAGGATGTCCGCAACTGTGAAGGTACTGAACAGTTAAGGATGTTTGTACATTAGGGGGAGGCAAAAATGGGCTGGATAGAATATCTGTTAATCGTGGCGGGAAGCTCACTGGAGATTTTCGTTGCGATGGAATGTCAGGGATCCCTGATCCAGAAAGTAAATAAGAAACAGCTTACAGCCATTTGCTTCATAGTTGCAGTTTGCCAGTTGTTAGCAATGTACATCGGGTATTTTCTGTCAAGCTTTCTTAATGGGAAATACTCGGTGAAGGATGAAGCACTTTTAGGAGAGATAATTTCTATCGGAATACTGATAGGACTGGGGATCAGGCTTATAGGAAAGGCTATAAGAAACGAAAGGATTGAGGAGCATTGTCAGGCACAGCTTGACATGAAAAGAGTGTTAAGGATAGCAGGAATCACCGCATTTTATACGGTTCTTGCAGGAATAGCATTCGGCTTCCTTGGTACCGGACTTTTCACTATTATGATAATGGTGGCGCTGCTCACTGTTATCTGTATAGTGGCAGGCATTTACACAGGATATCACTTCGGTTTTGAGCAGAAGACAAAGGTATATATCGTGGGTGCAATACTCTTTTGGGCGGCTGGAATTGATGTGATAGTAAGGCTTGTAAATGCAAAATAATGCATAGGGCTCTGTTCGTAAGGACAGGGCTTTTTTGCTGCCCATTGCAGTATGAAATACTTCGCTTGCAATGTCAAAGTAAATGCTATAGAATATTTTCATACTTAATAACACGCAAATGAGGAGATTTAAAGTTATGAAACAGAAATTGAGAAACCTTTCGGCACCGGCAAATATAATATTTGCCATTCTTGCAGTTTTTATTTTCATTGTACCCTTGCAGTGGAGCGGAAAAGTTCTGGGACTGATCCCTTGCATGGAAAAGGCGGATGACTATCTGCTGCAGGCTATTGTGGAGACCGTTATTTTAGTTATTTTTCTTGGCATCACATATTTATTTGGGCTGTGGGATATCTTTAAGGAAAATGCAGCAGGATGGACAAGAAGCTTATACACAGGTGGTTTTTTCATAGTATATTGTCTGTATGCTGTTGTTTCAGGTATTTATATGTGCTTTTTGAATGACCATGGTGATGTGAAGGCATTTTACAACATCATCTTTTTCTTTATTGCGGTCTGCCTTGTAGGGCTCGTTGAGGAGCTGGTGTTCAGAGGAGTGGTGTTCAATTTGCTGCTGAGAGCTTTTCCAAAGACGAAAGGTGGAATCACAGGAAGCGTAGTTTTGGGAGGCGTACTGTTTGGATTGATGCATTTTTCAAATATGGGCGCAGGGGTTAAGTTCAGCAGTTGTCTGATACAGGTTATTTCAGCAGGACTCATGGGTGTGCTGTTTTGCATGATATATGCTTCTACACGCAATTTCTGGATGCTTGCCATTTTCCATACTGTTGTAGATATGGGAGGACTTTTATCATCGGGAATATTTGAGGGAGGCGGAGTGGCCGACAGGATTAATGAGTTTTCGGCAATGAACTGTATCGCATTTGTCGTACTCGGTATTCCTATGCTTGTTATGCTGCGTAAGTCAAGGCGTATCCGTCTTGAGATGCTCTACAATAATGAGACTATCATAGATGACGAGAGAGAGGGCGCTAAGCTTGCAGTGGTTTCACTGGTGCTTGGTATTTGCAGTATTATTTTCTCGTTTTTTGGATATCTGATGGGACTGGGAATTGTCGGCATGCTTGCTTCCAAAATGTCAAAAAAGGCAAAGCAGTATAACAATGCAATAGCAACTGCCGGTATGATTACATCGATAATAGGTTTTGTACTGTCGGTCATCTGCACGATTGGCATGATGGTGCTGTTTGCAAGCGGCATGTACGACAGGCTTGTTAATATGTCGATGCTGCAATAATACGAAGCAGACCTTTGAATGTGGCATAAAGTCTACATTCAAGGGTCATTTTTTAAGGAGAAACCATGAATATTTTACTGACAGCAATCAATGCAAAATACATACATTCAAACCTCGCAGTTTATTCACTGCGCGCCTGTGCCGGGGAGTACAGGGATGCTGTGGAGCTTGCGGAATACACGATAAACAATCAGAAGGATTACATTCTTGAGGAGCTTTATAAGAGAAAGCCCGACGTACTTTGTTTTTCGTGCTATATATGGAATATTGATTATGTGACTGATATTGCACGCGAGTATAAAAAGCTTTGTCCGTCAGTGCCGATATGGGTTGGAGGCCCTGAGGTGTCTTACGAGGTGGAGGCATTTCTGCGGGAAAATCCATACATAGACGGTGTGATGATTGGCGAGGGAGAGGATACCTTTAGAGAGCTGTGCGGTTACTATGCGCATAAAAGAAAGCTTAGTGATATTGCAGGCATTGCTTTCAGAAAAAACAGCACAGGTAATAGTACAAGTGTGAACAACATAGGAGGCAATAAAGCCGGTGAAATAGTATTCACAAGTCCACGCCCAATCAAAAACATGAGTGAAATTCCATTCTGCTATGATACTCTCGATGATTTTTCAAACCGCATCATCTACTACGAGAGCAGCAGGGGATGCCCGTTTTCGTGCAGCTACTGTCTGTCATCGGTGGATAAGACACTGCGTTTCAGGGATACTGAGATTGTCAAAAGAGAGCTTAAGTTTTTTATAGACCAGAAGGTGCCACAGATTAAGTTTGTGGACAGAACCTTCAACTGCAATCATGCTCATGCCATGGAGCTGTGGCGCTTTATAAAGGCAAATGACAATGGTGTGACAAACTTTCACTTTGAGATATCGGCGGATCTGCTGAATCAGGAGGAGCTTGAGCTGATTTCTGATATGAGACCAGGGCTTATACAGCTTGAAATCGGTGTGCAATCCACTAATGAGGTCACGATTAAGGAGATTCATAGGACTATGAAGCTTGAGAGGCTTAAGGAGGTTGTGAAGCTCATTCAAAGCGGCAACAATATCCATGAGCATCTGGACCTGATTGCAGGGCTGCCATACGAGGACTATGACAGCTTTGGGCGTTCCTTTGATGAGATTTATGAGCTTAAGCCAAACCAGCTGCAGCTTGGATTTTTAAAGGTGCTCAAGGGCTCGTACATGTTCGAGCATGCCGCGGAATATGGTATTGTGTACCATGACAAGCCACCGTATGAGGTCATGTCCACAAAATGGCTTTCGTTTGATGATGTGATAAAGATTAAGCGCGTCGAGGATATGCTTGAGGTGTATTACAACAGCGGACAGTTTGAGATTACGATGAAGCTCATGGAGTGTATCTTTGACAGTGCGTTTGAGTTTTTTCAGGAGCTTGGAGATTTTTATGAGGCAAACGGCTATTTTGGAATGAGCCATTCGCGCATCAGAAGGTGTGAGATACTGCTTGAATTTCTGGCTTTATACCTGCATGGCTGTGACAGCGATGCTATGACTTCTGTGGTATTATCCGAAAATGCCGGAGATAGAGATAATACTGATTTTGACGAAAATGCCATAGATAGAGATAATACTGATTTTGATGAAAATGCGCAGATTTACAGCATGATTCAGGAGTCACTCATCTTTGATTTGTACTATCGTGAGAACTGCAAGAGCCGCCCGAGGTGGGCCACAGATATAGGAAGCTTTAAGCACATGACACATGCATACTGTAAGAATGGAAAGCTGTCGCATGTGGAGCCGTTCCACTATATTTTTCCGGACAAGCACACGCGCAAGCTGGATGAACTGCCAAAGTATTATAAGGAGCCGGTGTGGGCGCTTTTCCACTACGACATGAGAGACCCGCTTGACCACCAGGCGCTGGTGGAGTATATAGAATAACAGTAACGTGAAATGACTATAGCGGTAAAAGCCGGAAAGGTTTACGGACTAAGAAAAATGAGCAACATAGATAATATAAAAAATTACACGGTGATTGACCTGGAAATGACAGGCCTTTCTGCAAAAAATGACAAGATAATAGAGATAGGTGCGGCACGTGTGAGGGGCGGCGAGATAGCGGATACGATATCCACACTGGTAAATCCGAAGCAGCATATTCCACAGCGTGTGCAGGAATTAACGGGAATTACCGACAGTGATGTGGAAAACGCGGCAGATATGGACGCGGCCGTGGATAACCTTCTTAATTTTATCGGAGATGATATCATACTCGGGCAGAATGTGACCTTTGATTACAGCTTTTTAAAGCAGTGGGCGGTAAATCACAAGAGAACCATCTCGCTGAATGCATATGATACGCTGAAAATAGCTAGAAAATGTCTGCCTGCTGAGCAGTCGAAGAAGCTGGAGGATTTGTGTGAGTATTTTGGTGTGAGCAGGGAAAATGCCCACAGGGCGCTCGATGATGCGATAGAGACAAAGCAGATATTTGAAAAGCTGCTTGCACTGATGGATGAAAAGGGTGAGCCGGTGGAGTCAAAGCCACTTGTATACAAGGCAAAAAAACAGACACCCACCACGGCCCATCAGGTCAGACAGCTAAAGGAGCTGATGACTGAGTATGGAATAGCAGATGTCATATCGTGGGATAACCTGACCAGAAGTCAGGCCTCAAGGCTGTACGATGAATATCGCAGTAAGTACATTAATAGGTGTGAGTAATTACCGGCCGAGGCGGCATCAGCCTGTAAGCTCTCAAGCATTGAAACAAATTTCGTGAAATTATCATCATATTCAGACAGCTTTTTAAAATTGAGAATGCCATATTTAAGCTTTAAATCAGTGTTTGTCATTCAGGTGAGATTGACAAGGGTTTTATCCCTTAAATCATTTATTTTATCATTATTTAATGGAAAAAACTTTTCCGGTATGGTAATATAACACAGGTCAGTGGTATCTCCGCGGAGGGGTGAGTTGGCCTTACGCTCCTTTTCCCAGAACTCCTCGGTGACCTTTGCCTGGGCAGAATCAGCCCTCTTTATGGCAAAAGTAATCACTGCAATAAATAAAATGAACAAAATTAGACAAATTGGAATCATATGTTGGAAAATCCTTTCTCATATATGAAAATAGTATAACTCATTTTTGAACAGAGGTGAATAGTATGTACGATTTTAATAAAAAAAGAAATCAGAAGGTGGTTGCTATAGTGATAATAGTGGTTATAGCAGCGATGCTTGTGACAACATTTGTGTCAAGTCTTGTATAGCTTTTCTTGAAATATGGAAAAAATATGATAATATGATTAAAGGGTCAAAAGGTATCATCGATGCATGCTTGCATGCAATT
>OGQR01000939.1_pt1 | contig 21804 bp, 11 predicted proteins | sample 1553271 | NCBI WGS metagenome assembly OGQR01 (sample SAMEA2579970, study PRJEB22360) | human gut metagenome | biome: human gut; feature: human-associated habitat; material: faeces | place: Denmark | collected 2008/2010 | reverse complement strand
CAAATCGCGTCCACCCCAGCCCCCCCGCGGCCATCCGCTACCACTCGATGAGCAGCGGAAAGTCCGAACGGGTCATTGTGCCCTTTGCTTTGGTAGATACCGGCCTGCGCTGGCACGCCCGGGCCTTTGATCGCAAGAGTGGAGAGTTTCGGGATTTCGTCGTCACCCGCATCGAAGCGCCAACATTGCTTGAAGAGGTTCCGCAGGCCAACGAACGACCGGATAATGATATCCAGTGGACGCGCATCGTTGAGTTGGATTTCGTGCCGCACCCACGTGTTGAACGCCCCGAAATCATCGAGATGGACTACGGGATGACCGGTGGCTCGATTAGGATGTACGTTCGTGCAGCGGTGGCAGGCTATATGTTGCAGCGCTGGCGTGTTGACTGCTCACCCGATCATTGCCTAAATGGACCGGAGTACCGTTTATGGCTCAAAGATCATCTCGCGATCTACGGCGTGAAAAACGCCTTACTGGCACCAGGCTATAGCACCTCTATAAAGGCTGACTCTTGATGGAACTGATCGACAATATCAATCGCCTGCTCGGAGACGACCTAAAGCAGACGCTCAAACCCGGTGCTCGCCTGAAGATCGCCGCCTCCTGTTTTTCGATGTACGCGTTTGAAGCGCTAAAAGCAGAGCTGGAAAAAATCGACGAGCTGCAATTCATCTTTACCTCGCCGACGTTCACCGCTAATGAAGTAACCGACAAGATTCGTAAGGAACGCAAAGAATTCCACATACCGAAGGCTGACCGCGAACGTAGTCTGTACGGTAGTGAGTTCGAAATTCAGCTGCGCAACAAACTGACCCAGCGCGCAATTGCAAAAGAGTGTGCGGACTGGATGCGGCGCAAGACAACATTCAAGTCCAATCGGAGCAAGGCTCCGATGCAGCAGTTTGCTTGTGTTCAGGCCGCCGCCGCAGAGACTGCCTACATGCCACTGCACGGATTTACGGCCGTCGATCTTGGCTACCAGCAAGGCAATGCTGTTTCAAACCTCGTCAACAAAATGGACGAGTCGACGTTTACGGCGACCTACCTCAATCTGTTTAACCAGATCTGGCAAGATCCTGAGAAGCTGGAGGATGTAACGGCGCAGATCTGCGATCACATTGTATCCGTCTACCAGGAAAACTCGCCTGAAAGTATCTACTTCCTGATGCTCTATAACATCTTCAATGAGTTTCTGGACGACCTCAACGAGGATGTCCTGCCCAATGACCGCACGGGCTATCAAGACACGCTCATCTGGAACAAACTCTTCAATTACCAGAAAGATGCTGCCACTGGGATCATCAACAAACTTGAAAACTACAGCGGTTGCATCCTGGCCGACAGCGTGGGCTTGGGCAAAACCTTCACCGCACTTGCCGTCGTAAAGTATTACGAACTGCGCAACAAGTCAGTTCTGGTGTTATGCCCCAAGAAACTTGCGGACAACTGGCTGAACTATAACCGCAACCTTAAAACCAACATATTTGCTCGCGACCGGTTCAGCTACGACGTGCTTTGTCATACTGACCTCAGCCGTACGAGCGGCGAGTCGTTTGGAACACCATTGAATCGCATCAACTGGGGCAACTACGACCTCGTCGTCATCGACGAGTCGCACAACTTCCGTAACAATGAAGCCTACAAAGACAAGGAAACCCGCTACCAGAAGCTGATGAATAAGGTCATCAAGGAGGGCGTGAAAACCAAAGTGCTGATGCTTTCGGCCACCCCGGTGAACAACCGCTTCAATGACCTGCGCAACCAATTGGCACTAGCCTACGAAGGCGATTCAGAAAACCTCAGCAAGAAGCTGCGTACCAGCAAGACGGTAGAAGACATTTTCCGTGGTGCGCAGGCCAGCTTCAATGCATGGGCAAAGCTTCCGCCGGAAGAGCGCACAGCGCGAGCCATCCTGGACTCGTTGGACTTCGACTTCTTCGAATTGCTCGACAGCGTTACCATCGCACGCTCGCGCAAGCATATTCAAACCTTCTACGATACCACGGAGATCGGCCAATTCCCCGAGCGTCGCAAGCCCTTGTCGTTCCACTGTCCGCTCACGCAGCGAACGGATGTGATGAGTTTCAACGAAATCTTCGAGCAACTGTCTTTGCTCCGTCTCGCCGTTTACGCCCCGATCAGCTACATCCTGCCCAGTCGGCTCAAGAAGTACGAGGAGATGTATGACACTCAGGTCGAAGGCAAAGGCAAGCTTAAGCAAGTCGATCGCGAAAAGAGCCTGCAGGCATTAATGACGACCAACCTGCTCAAGCGCCTGGAAAGTTCGATTGAGTCCTTCCGCTTGACGCTCCAGTCCCTGCGCACGAACCTCACGAATACACTGGACAAGATCAGCACGTTCAATCAGATTGGCGATCTAAGCGGCATTGACAACAGAATCAATGACCTGACCGACCAGTTGGAAAATCTCGACGTAGACGACGAACTGCCTAGTAATTACGACGGCGAGATCGGTGGCAAGGTCAAAATCAGCCTCGCCGATATGGACTTGCCTTCTTGGGAGCACGAACTGAAGGTCGATCTGGAAATCATTGATGCCTTACTGACGTCGATGAACAAGATCACCGCTGCCGATGATGCCAAGTTGCAACATGTAAAAGCACAGATCTTAGAGAAGATCGCAGCACCACTGAATCCCGGTAACAAGAAGGTACTGATCTTCACCGCCTTCGCCGACACCGCTGACTATCTATATGCCAATTTGGCTCCGGAATTGCTGGCCACACAAACCTTGCACAGTGCGAAAGTCACCGGCAAAGGGGCGCCAAAGAGCACGCTCAAGAAGAGCTATGACTTCCAGGAACTGCTCACCCTCTTCTCGCCGCACTCGAAGGAGAAAGCCATCGTGCTGCCAAATGAGGCGGCAGAGATAGACTTGTTGATCGGCACCGATTGTATCTCTGAAGGCCAGAACCTGCAGGACTGCGACTACCTCATCAACTACGACATCCACTGGAATCCCGTGCGCATCATCCAGCGCTTCGGCCGTGTGGATCGCATCGGCTCACCCAACAGCAGTATCCAACTGGTTAACTACTGGCCAGACATCTCACTCGACGAATATATCAACCTGAAGGAACGGGTTGAGAGCCGGATGATGATTGCTGATGTCACAGCCACTGGTGACGACAACGTGCTGAGCGCCCAAACCAACGACGTATCTTATCGCAAAGAGCAATTGCGACGTTTGCAAGAGGAAGTTATTGAACTGGAAGACCTGAAAACCGGAGTGTCAATCACTGATCTCGGGCTCAATGACTTCCGAATGGACTTACTCAACTATGTGAAGGCCAATGGCGAATTGAGCAACGTGCCAAGCGGGATGCACGCCGTAGTGTCTGCCAAGCCGGAGATGGGCCTGCGCCCTGGTGTGATCTTCACGCTGCGCAACCGCAATCCGAGCGTCAACGTCAGTCAACACAACCGGCTGCACCCTTATTACCTCGTCTATATCAATCGCGAGGGTGAAGTCATTCACGATCACACCGAAGTCAAACGTTTACTGGATCTGGTACGCACTTGCTGCAAGGGACAAGCCCAGCCTATTACAGATGCCTGTCTGCTGTTCAACGAGGAAACGGCCGATGGCCGCAAGATGCAGGTGTATTCGGACCTGCTTGGCAAGGCCATCCGCTCAATGATTGAAGTGAAGGAAGAGAAGGATCTGGACAGCCTCTTCTGCGCCGGTAAGACCACCGCGCTGGTCAATACCATCGCCGGGCTGGACGACTTCGAACTGCTCACCTTCCTTGTAATTCAGGAGGCCGGATGAGTCAGCCCGTCCAATTTGAGTCGAATATTGCATTCATCAACTACCCGAAGCAGGCCGTCTTTGGTCGTACCCTGCCAAAGAATAAGATCTACGAACACAGTGGGGCCAATGCAAGGCTGAAGGACTTGTTCGTCGAGCAGGTAGAGCAGATTGTCTGGCAATACAAGTTGGCCCCGGAAACGATCAACCTGCCCGCCAGGCTGGGAGTACCAGAGCTTCAGATTTTCTCAATCCAGCTCAAGACATCGGAGCTGAATCTGGACGTTTTGCGTTGCATCGACGGCGCGGTGCAGTTTCCCATTATCTTCGAGTTGAACTTTGATGGCCGAACAAAGATGATCGCTGCGTACAAACGCCCCAATGAGTCAGACGCCAGCCGTTGGGTCTTGAGTGACTACTTTGCGACAGCCTGGTTGCCGAGTGACTGTGAGCGCGCCGCCATGCCCTTAGCACTCGACTTGGGCGGCTTGTATGAGCAGTTGCTTCACCGCCTGATCCCCACCCCCGCGCGCCTACAAGAAAGTCTCGCGGACTTGGTCGCACGTGTCGAACTGGTTGCAGCCAAGCAGCGTGAGGTTGAGAAAGTAGCCAGCAGACTTGCCAAAGAAAAACAATTCAACCGCAAGGTAGAGATCAACGCCAAACTGCGGATGTTGAAAATAGAACTGGAAGAACTCAAACATTGATAGATCACAACAGGTATAAGGGAATAAAACTGAAATGAAGATTCAATCCGTTCGCATCAAAAACTTCCGGGCACTCAAAGACGTCACGATTCCCTTCGACTCCGTTACGACATTCATAGGGCCGAACGGCGCTGGCAAGTCGACAGTGCTACATGCACTCGATTGGTTCTTCAACGGCAAGCCCGGCTCGCTGACAGAGAAAGACTGCTCTTTTGGAGAAGCTAGCGAAGATATCGAGGTGCAAGTCACATTCGCAGGTCTCACCGAAAAGGATCGGGAGGCGCTTGGTAAATACGCGCCAGATGGAGCGACCACGTTCACCGCATGGCGGCAACGGTCACCTGATGGATCCGAGCGACTCTCCGCCAATGCAAAGGGTTTTCCTGCATTCAATGCAATCAAATCAGCGGTCGGCGCAACCACAAAGAAGGACCTTTACAGGGAACTCCGAACCAATCGTCCAGAGCTGGACCTGCCCACCGCGAATACTGGCCCTGCAGTTGATGAAGCGATGACGACGTGGGAAGCTGCACATACAGACCAGCTAGAAGATGCTCTCGAATCGCTGCAAACCAACTTCTTTGGTTTCAACAGTGGCGGCAAGATGAGTGGCCTTTTCGACTTCGTGCTGGTGACTGCAGACCTTCGTGCAAGCGAAGAGTCCATTGACGGTAAATCGAGCATCATCGGACGCATCCTGGAGCGTTCCGTTGATCGTGCAGCGGCAGATCAGGAGATTGCGGCAATCGTCGAGGAGTCCAGAGCAAAGCAGCAGAAAGTCTACGAAGAGAAATTCCAAGCCCAGCTTGAAGTGATGACGACACAGCTTAACGAGGTCGTGTCCTCATACTCACCCGGTCGGGCGGTCACTGTTTCTCCTGCAGAGGTAGAGCTCAAAGCCCCCAAGACCACGTTCGAAGTGACCGTTCTCGATGGAACGGCAGAGACGGCTGTAGAGCGACAGGGGCATGGTTTTCAGCGGACGATTTTGATCTCGGCGCTCCAGCTCTTGGCACAGTCCGGTTCTGCATCAGCCGACGGAGTCATCTGTTTAGCAATTGAAGAGCCGGAGCTCTTTCAGCACCCGATCCAGGCACAGGCCTTCGCAAAAGTGCTCCGCTCACTCGTTGAAGACCCTGACAAGTGTATCCAAGTAACCTATGCAACACACAGTCCTTATTTCCTTGAGGCCCGCCATTTTGATCAAGTCAGGAGATTGACGCGATCATCTGGAGAGACTCCGACTGTGACTATCCACTTTGCCTCCATTGATGATGTGAAGACCAGGCTGCACCAGATAGTAAATGGTGATGTTGTCGAACGTCAGTTAGATGGCATCGTTTCAGATCAACTGGCTGTAGCCCTCTTTGCCCATCGCGCTTTTCTTGTGGAGGGTACCACCGAGTCATCGGTGTTCCACGGTATAGGCGACAAAATATCTCATGGTGCGCTTGAAGCCGCTGGTATTTCCATTGTCCCAGTCGGAGGCAAGACGTCGATTCCTCTTGTCCATGCCATCCTGTCCGCACTCGGTATCCCGGTTTATGCGCTTTTCGATGCTGACAGAGCATGTGCGGCGCGAGCAAAAGCCAAAGGAAAACAGCAAAACAAGATCGATGAAGAACTTGCAAAAAATGCCCGAGAAAACCGGACAGCTCTGAAATACTTTGGTATTGCTGAAGAAGATTTTCCGGAAGCTGTCGTAGGCGACACAGTCGCCATTTTTGAAGACCATCTGGAATCATTTCTCGTAACCAACTGGCCTGAGTGGCTAAATCGAGATTGCCACAGGTATCAGTCTCTCGAAGAACCAACTCGCATACCGCACGGCGACACTCAGATCCGCAGGGGCGGTGCCAGAGATGCTCCAGCAAATTTTGGCCAAGGTAGAAGGAAAATGACTATGCATGAAATCATCTGCCCCCATTGCAGCAAGGCTTTCAAGATTGATGAAGCTGGTTACTCAGACATTCTGAAACAGGTTCGCGATGCTGACTTTGAGAAGCAGTTACATGAACGCCTTGAGCTGGCCGAAAGGGACAAGCAAAACGCGGTCGAGCTGGCTCAAGCCAAGGCTACCAGCGAATTGCAGAAGGCTGCTTCTGAAAAAGATGCCGAAATCCAGGCATTAAAGGCTAGGCTGGATGCAGGAGAGGTGGCGCAAAAGCTTGCTGTCAGTGAGGCGCTGAGCGCGGTAGAAAAAGATATCGATGCACTGACGAACGCGCTGGAAAAAGCAAAGCAAGAGAATGAAACTAAAGCTCAACTGGCCGAGGCGAAGCGATTAAGTGAGCTACAGCAAGCCGAGGCCACCAAGGATGCGGAGATTCAGCGTCTGCAGGCCAAGCTTGCAGCGGGCGAAGTTGCGCAAAAGCTCGCGATCACCGAAGCGCTCAGCGTGGTGACGAAGGAGCGTGACGAACTCAAGAGCGGACTAGAGCGAGCAGCACTGGAAAAGCAACTTGCCGAGACTGCACTTAAAGATAAATACGAAACACAGCTCAAGGATCGCGATGGTGAGATTGTACGTCTGCGGGACATGAAGGCACGGCTGTCGACCAAGATGATTGGGGAAACCCTGGAGCAGCATTGCGAGATTGAGTTCAACCGTCTCAGGGCCACCGCATTCCCAAAAGCCTACTTCGAAAAAGACAATGACGTGCGCACCGGCAGCAAGGGCGACTACATCTTCCGGGACATGGATGATGCAGGCACCGAGATCGTCTCGATCATGTTCGAGATGAAAAACGAAGGTGACGAAACAGCCACCAAGAAGAAAAATGAAGACTTCTTCAAGGAGCTCGACAAGGACCGCACCGAAAAAGGTTGCGAATACGCCGTGCTGGTATCCTTGCTGGAGCCCGACAGTGAGCTTTACAACGCTGGGATTGTTGACGTATTTCACCGCTACCCGAAGATGTACGTCGTTCGGCCTCAGTTCTTCATCCCCATCATCACGCTACTACGCAATGCAGCGATGAAGTCACTTCAATACAAGTCCGAGCTGGCGCTGGTGAAGGCGCAGAACATCGACATCACCCAATTTGAAACCCAGCTCGACGACTTCAAGACCGCATTCGGTCGCAACTGGCGTTTGGCTTCTGATGGGTTTGAAGAAGCGGTCAAGCGCATCGACGAAGCCATCAAGGACCTTGAAAAGACCAAAGAAGCCCTGCACAAGTCCGCCAACAATCTACGGCTTGCCAACGATAAAGCCGAAGACCTTACGGTCAAGCGACTCACGCGCGGCAACCCAACGATGGCTGCCAAATTTGCCGAGCTCAAACACCAAAACAATTCTGACGCCGAATAAAACCAGCCCAGAAAGAATTAGGACGCCCCGCAACAGTGCGACGTCCAGAGGAAAAGAACATGGAAAAGCTAAAAATGCATTCACCCAATCTCACGCAGGACAACATCGCCCGCATTCGCGATCTGTTTCCTGGCAGCGTCACCGAAGTCAAGGGCGAAGACGGCAGCGTGAAGTTGGCGGTAGATTTTGACCAATTACGGCAGGAACTGGCCGATTCGATTGTAGAGGGACCACAGGAACGCTATCACCTGAACTGGCCGGGTAAGCGCGAAGCTTTGCTTGCGGCTAACGCGCCGATTGCCAAGACACTACGCCCCAGCTGCGAAGAAAGCGTGGACTTCGATACGACGAAGAACCTGTTCATCGAGGGCGATAACCTCGATGCGTTGAAGCTCCTGCAGGAGACCTACCTCGGTAAGGTCAAGATGATTTACATCGACCCCCCGTACAACACGGGTAATGATTTCATCTATGACGATGATTTTGCCGTGGATACGGGGAAATTTTTGCTTCAGTCTAATCAAGTCGACGACTCAGGAAACCGATTGGTAGCAAACACCGCATCCAATGGCCGATTCCATTCAGATTGGCTCAGCATGATGTTCTCTCGTTTGCGACTTGCTCGCAATCTCCTTGCGGATACCGGCCTAATTTTTATCAGCATTGATGAGAATGAGCTGTGCAATTTGAAAGAGGTTTGTGACGAAATATTTGGTGCAGAAAACTGTAGGGGGGTCGTTTCTCGTCCAACAGGAACTCCGAGTGGACAGGGATATAACATACTCGTTAACGAAATCGACTATATCCTCGTGTACGCGAAGTCGTCGGAGAGCGCGATTCTGGGTCTACCATTCTCAAGCGAAGATGAAAAAATTTATGACCAAGAAGATGACGGTGGAAAATACCTAAACAGAACTCTTCGAAAAACCGGTGGTGAAGATCGTAGAGAAGATCGACCAACCATGCACTACGGAATCAAAGCTCCTGATGGGACAGTCGTTTTTCCCATTGGGCCTACTGGTTATGAGAGCAGGTGGCGTTGTGGTGAGGACTCATACTGGGACTTAGTTAAGCAAAACAGGATTGAGTGGAAGCAAAGCAGTGAAGGCTGGAAACCCTATCAGAAGTTCTATCTAGAGGGACGGCTCAAGCAACCGTCTAATCTTTGGGAAGGAATTGAGGGCAACAAAAAGGCAAGTCTCACCATTAAGGGGCTATTCGGAAAAAAAGTATTCGATACCCCTAAGCCGGTAGAGCTAATTGAGCGCTGCTTGAAAATAGCCACCGGAAAATCCGACCTGATTCTTGATTTTTTCGCTGGTTCGTCCACGACTGCTCATGCCGTGATGAAGCTTAATGCGGAAGATGGTGGCAATCGTCATTTTATCATGGTTCAGGTACCTGAACCGTGCGACGAGAGTTCAGAAGCATTCAAAGCTGGATACAAGACGATCGCCGAAATCAGCAAAGAGAGAATTCGCCGTGCTGGCCGGCAAATCAATGAAGGCAAACGCCACGATGTTGGCTTCCGTGTCCTTAAGATCGACGCATCCAATATGGCCGATGTTTACTACACGCCTGACTCTCTCGACAAATCTAAGTTTGATCTGTTCGTTGACAACATCAAGCCCGACCGCACTCCTGAAGACCTGTTATTCCAGGTGATGCTGGATTGGGGGGTCGATCTGGCCCTTCCTATCGACAAACAGTCCATTCAAGGTAAGGGAGTGTTCTTTGTTGACGGCAATGCGCTGATCGCTTGCTTCGACGCCAGCGGTAGCATCGACGAAGACTTTGTGAAGGAACTGGCCAAGCATCAGCCGCTGCGCGTGGTATTCCGCGACGCGGGCTACAAGAACAGCGCGGTCAAGATCAACGTCGAGCAGATTTTCAAGCTCATGTCGCCCGTCACCGAAGTGAAATGTATCTAAGGGGCGCGCAATGAAGCTTAAATTCAAACATCAGCCCTATCAGGCTGCCGCGGTGCAGGCGGTCGTGGATATTTTTAAGGGACAGCCACTGGCCTCTGCTGCGGCCATGAGCTATCGCCTTGACCCTGGTAATACCAAAAACGGCATGGGTGATCTGTTTGCGGTAGATACCGGTTTTAAAAATGCTGAGCTAATCCTCAGTGAGGATACTTTGCAGGAGAACATCCAACTGGCGCAGCGCCAGCAAAACCTGCCGTTGTCGGATAGCCTGGTCAAAACTAAGGTTGCCGGGCTTAACCTGGATATTGAGATGGAGACAGGTACGGGTAAGACCTACTGCTACATCAAAACAATCTTCGAGCTGAACAAACAGTACGGTTGGAGCAAGTTCGTTATAGTGGTGCCGAGCATTGCCATCCGCGAGGGCGTGGCCAAGTCGTTCGATATCACGGCTGAGCACTTTCAGGAGACCTACCACAAGAAGGCGCGCTTCTTTATTTACAACTCTAAGCAGCTGCACCAGCTTGAGAGTTTTTCTTCCGATGCCGGTATCAATGTCATGGTGATCAACGTACAAGCGTTTAACGCCACCGGCAAAGATAACCGCCGCATCTATGAAGCGCTTGATGATTTTCAGTCACGCCGCCCGATCGATGTGATCAGCGCAAACCGCCCCATCTTGATCCTCGATGAGCCGCAGCGGATGGAGGGGGGCAAGACGCTGGATTCTCTGGCGAATTTCAAACCGTTGATGGTGTTGCGCTATTCCGCTACCCACAAGACCACACACAACAAGATCCACCGCCTGGATGCGCTCGATGCCTACAACCAGAAGCTGGTGAAGAAGATTGAGGTTCGCGGGATTTCGGTGAAGGGACTGGCAGGAACCAACGCCTATCTCTATTTGCAAGCCATCGAAATCTCAAACAAAAAACCGCCAGTCGCGGTTGTGGAGTTCGAACAGAAACTCAGTGGTGGCAACATCAAGCGCGTCACCCGCAAGCTGGGCAAGGGCGACAATCTGTTTGTGCTATCGAACGAACTGGATCAATACCGCGATGGGTTTGTGGTATCGGACATCAATGCCAATACGGACACCTTGAGCTTTACCAATGGCGTAGAGCTGACGGTAGGTGATGCGACTGGTGATATTTCCGAGATAGCGCTGCGCCGTATTCAGATCCGTGAGACGATCAAGGCGCACTTTGACAAGGAGATGGAGCTTTTCGATAAAGGGGTTAAGGTTCTCTCGTTGTTCTTTATCGACGAAGTCGCCAGGTACCGGGACTACTCCGCTGCCGATGAAAAAGGCGAGTACGCAAAAATATTTGAAGAAGAGTACGCCAAGCACCTTCAAGAAGCGTTTGATAATGGATTTATGGAGGGGGACGCCCCTTATGCTAAATATCTACGCCACATTGCGGCCGATAAGACGCATAGCGGCTACTTTTCCATCGACAAGAAGAGCAAGCGCCTCACCGATCCCAAGGTCGCTGCACGCGGTGAAAATGCGGGCTTGTCGGATGACGTAGACGCTTATGATCTGATCCTCAAAGACAAGGAACGGCTATTATCACTCGCTGAGCCGGTGCGTTTTATCTTCTCACACTCGGCCTTGCGTGAGGGTTGGGATAACCCGAACGTGTTTGTTATCTGCACGCTCAAGCATAGTGATAACACCATTTCACGTCGCCAGGAGGTCGGGCGTGGCCTGCGTTTGTCCGTCAATCAGAACGGTGATCGCATGGATCACCCGTCCATTGTTCATGACATTAACGTACTGACAGTTGTGGCCAGCGAAAGTTACAAGGACTTCGTAACAGCCTTGCAGAAGGACATTAGCGAGTCCTTGTCAGCTCGTCCGCGTGTGGCGGACAAGGCCTACTTCACGGGCAAGATGCTGAACACGAACGAAGGCCCGATTACGGTCTCGGATGAACAGGCCACGGATATTGAGTTTTATCTTATCCAGAACGGCTACGTCGATAAAAAACGCAATATCACGGAGAAGTACCATCAAGCCAAGAAAGACGGCACGCTGGTGGCATTGCCGGAAGAGCTACAGTCCTATACAGAGCAGATACTCCAACTGATTGATAGCGTATTCAGCGAAAGCCAACTGATGCAGGTAGAAGATGGTCGCAAGCCCAAAAGACTGCTGCCCAACGCCAACTTTGAAAAGCAGGAATTCAAGGCGCTATGGAGGCGAATAAATCGCAAGGCTACCTACAGCGTGCTGTTTGATGATGTTGAGCTAGTAAACAATGCAATCAAGGCACTCAATGACAAGAATACTGGGTTGCGAGTGACACCGTTGCAATACACCATCCACCGTGGCGAGCAGGCTGATACGGCAACTTACGATGACCTCAAAAGGGGTAATGCCTTCGAGTTGAAAGTTACCGAAACAGAATCGGACAGCACCTCAATCCACTCCACTGTACAGTACGATCTGATTGGCAAGTTATCAGAGGGGACTTTGCTTACAAGACGAGCCGTTGCCGAAATTCTTAAAGGCCTCAATGCTGACGTTTTCGCACAATTCAAGAGCAACCCGGAAAGCTTCATTGCCGAAGCCATTCGTTTGGTCAACGAACAAAAAGCCAATGTCATCATCGAGCATCTGGCTTATGACACGCTAGAGGACAAGTTTGATCTGGATATCTTTACCACAGGTCAAAGCAAACAGGACTTGAGTAAGGCCGGGAATAAACTACAAAATCACATCTATGACTACGTGCTTACCGACTCTGCGATTGAGCGCAAGTTCGTCGAAGAGATGGATACCAGCAAGGATGTGGTGGTATATGCCAAGTTGCCGCGTGGTTTTCTGATCCCAACCCCTGTCGGTGATTACAACCCCGATTGGGCCATTTCCTTCAAAGAAGGCTCGGTCAAGCATGTGTATTTCGTTGCTGAGACCAAGGGGTCGATGTCGTCACTGGATTTACGGCCTATTGAAGCCACCAAGATTAGATGCGCCCGTAAGTTCTTCTATGAGATCAACAAGAAGTTTGCTCCAGAAAACGTGAAGTATGACGTCGTGGATAGCTTCGGTAAGCTGATGGAAGTGGTGAAGTAAGACACTAAGGATTGGCCATGTGGTGGGGAAATTATGGCGTACGCAAATTGCCACCTATACACATGGCCACATCTGAGCTTTCATCCATTATCTCTTGTTTGCGTTTGTAATACGGCGTTAGTTCCTCTCTGGAAACGGCCGAGCAATGCTTTGAGGTAAGCTACTTTAGCTGCGATTAACTTATCTGTGCGCGTGATGCAGCAGACCGAACCAGTGTCTGAGGAACCTGTAGTCATCGGCAAAATTCGCATGACGATAAAGGGCGGCTCAACGTTTATCTTCGGACTTGAATCCGACTACAACAAAAAGGAAATGAGCTAATGATCCTCAGAGATACGCGAAAAACTCGTCAGGGAACCAGCCATAATATCCAACTCCAACCGGCAGATGCAATCGTTGAGCAGGCATCGTAGTCATGGGAACGGTATCCTATCAGGTAAAAAAAATCGGGATGCTACTAGAGCAGAGCCTCGCTATTCCGTCATACCAGCGCCCCTACAAATGGCAACAAAAGCACGTCAATCAACTAATTGATGATGTGTTAACCCACCAAAATAAACAGAGCTACCGCCTTGGGACTGTGGTGTTGCACAGGGATAAATTAAAGCCAGCTTATGCAGGTGAGCTCGATATTGTTGATGGTCAGCAGCGCCTTCTGACCTTAACCTTGCTTTGCTCAGTGCTCGATCAGAGTGGTGAGTTATCAACGCCCCTGTTGGAACAATCTTTTACTTCAAGCGTTAGCATTAACAACCTTGAGCACAATGCCAAAGTCATTGAGAACCGCCTTGTGGGACTAAATGATAACGAGCGCAAATCACTACTTCACTTCGTGTGTAATAAGTGTGAACTGATCGAAGTGACGCTCGATGATTTGAGCGAAGCCTTTCAGTTTTTCGACTCACAAAATGCTAGGGGCAAGGCCCTCGCGCCCCATGACTTGCTAAAGGCATACCATTTGCGCGAAATGATGGACGCCACAGAGCCAGCGGAACGACTACACCACGTTAGTCTCTGGGAGCAAAGTATCAGTCCGGATGATGAATCTGCTAGCCTGCACATCATTATGGGCGAGTTTTTATTCCGACTGCGCCGATGGCTTGATGGTGATTATGGCGTTCAGTTTAGCCGCCATAATCTTGAGGTGTTCAAAGGCGTTAACCTGTCCACCACTGATTACCAATATGTACAGCCTATGCTTGCCTTGGATTTCGCTATTGAGCATTACAATAATGACCTTACCAGGAAGTGGGATAAACAAAGCAAAAATTATCCGTTTCAAGTTAATCAGGTGATGATTAACGGGAAGCGTTTTTTTGAATATATCCAGCACTATAAATCCCTGCATCACACCTTGTTTGAGGGTGAAAATGCGAAGCTTGGCGATTTCTTAAAAAAACATACCCGTTATACTGGCAGTTCACGCAAGGGGGACATGTATATCAAAAATCTCTTTATGTGTTCGGTGATGGCCTATTACGATAAGTTTGGTGATAAAGAATTAGTTCAAGCGGCAAGAGTCTTTTTTTGTTGGAGTTACTACTTGCGGTTGCACTATCAAAAAATTGGCATGGATAGTGTTGATGGCTATGCACGTGAGCCAAGAGGTCTATTGAGAGTGCTAGGTAAAGCTATCCATCCACAACAAGTACTGAGTTTTCAGCTAAAGCGTTGCGTAGGGACAGAGATCCGTTTTCAAAATGCCGGGGCCGTAAAAGATTCTATCGCTCAATTGCTGGGAGATGTGCATGCCACCGAGTAACGATTTGAACTTGCTGACCATCGAACAGTTATTCAGCGAAAATAGCCATTATATTATTCCCATTTATCAGCGTAACTACGCTTGGGGGCCCCCGGAGATTGAGCAGCTTATTAGGGATATTGCTGATGCTTCTGAACATAGAACTGGGCAGAAATACTTCCTTGGAAGCCTGGTCGTGTATGTTCGAGATAACGTTAATAGCGCGCATCCGGGTAAAGTGATCTATGAAACTATCGATGGTCAGCAAAGGCATACAACTCTGTCGATTTTGCTGGCGTACTTAACTAATGTTACTCACTGCGGCGAACAAGAGTTAAGCCAGCTGCACCTTAATCTCGGTTTTGACAGCCGTCCTAAATCAACGCGAACGCTTCAAAACCTGTTTAAGCCAGAAGAGCATTCTGATCCAGAAGAACCTTCGATCAAAGCTGCGTTTACCATTATAGAACGCTACTTTGAGACCCAGTCCATAGATATCCCCGAGTTTTCTCAGTATTTGCTCAAACATGTCACTATCTTGCGGGTTGCAGTGCCAAAAGATACCGACCTCAACCACTACTTCGAGATTATGAATAATCGGGGGGAGCAACTCGAAAAGCATGAAGTGTTGAAAGCGAATTTGATGTCAGTTTTCAACGGTGAAACTGCAGCAAGAAACTGCTTTTCTGCAATATGGGATGCTTGTGCTGATATGAGTCGCTATGTACAACTGGGCTTTAGCTCAGAGCCTCGTAAAAAGCTATTTGGTGAAAAGTGGCTAGGATTCCCGGCAGATTTTGAGGCGATCAAATGTGCTATAGAAACTAAAGCTGATATAGACAAAAACCTGACGCTAAGGGAAATTATCGAAAAGCGACGTTTTCATCACACCGATGACAACGATGAAAAAGCAAAAGAGCAGAGATTTGATTCAATCATCGATTTTTCCAATTTCTTATTGCATGTACTGAAGATAACAGTGGATGAAAATGTTTCTCTGGATGATAAAAAACTACTTCAATCGTTTGAGATAATAAAAAATGACAGGGAAAAAATTACTCTGTTTGCCTTCCATCTGCTGAAGTTCAGATCCTTGTTTGACCGTTATATCATTAAGCGCGATCAGGATGGGGAGTGGAGCCTGCTGACCCTTGAGTACTATAGCAATTCGAGCTTTAGCTATAACAACTCTTTCGGCAACGACGAACGGTCTGGTTTAAACACACAACTGGCGATGATCTTGTCGATGTTTCATGTTTCGCACCCAGCTTATGTTTACAAGCGATGGCTCAATCGCTCGCTAGCCATTTTAAATACTCTGGCATTAGGCGAACTGAACGTTAACGGAGAAGCTTATCTCAAAGAGCTTGAGAAACTCAGCCATGAGTTCCTGTCTGAGATTTGTAGTGAAAAGGAACAATTCAACGCTGATACTTTGCATCGTGGTACCGGAGTACAGAACTTTGTGTTCAATTTGCTCGATTATCGTTTATGGCGTGATCTTAATGCTGGTCAATTATTCGATGGTAAAGGGCTTAATAATCCCGAGATTAAGAAGCATGCTGATGGCTTTCAGTTTTCACCGAGTCGAACGTCGGTTGAGCACTACTTTCCTCAAACCGATCCTTCTGGCGCAAACAAAATGGAGAATGATGTTCATCGTTTCGGTAACCTCTGCCTGATCTCGCCAAGCAGCAATTCGAGACTCAGTAATTATTCACCGGCAGATAAGAAAAAATTCTATGACGATACAGAGCGAGCAGAAAGCCTAAAGCAAGCTATCATGATGAGCTATGAGGAGTGGGGGCCGGAAGGGCAAGGCATTAAAAACATTGAAAGCCATGAACACGCAATGTTGACATTGCTCAAAGGGCATTGAGATATGACCCTATCTTCACGATACCCAAGACGTTTGGAGTCGTTCATCAGGTGCGTACTCGGTACTTGACGACATTAATTTAGGTACTTTTGTCTTCGGAATGCGGGAAGAAGCCCGTAGAGACATTTTGAATAACTCGCATCTTCGCTATGTCAAAGCGTCTACTAGGACGGGCTTCCAACCATCAAAAGATTACCGATATCTGAATACAAACAAATCTAGCCTTTCTATCCATAAGAAAAGCCACTATTGTAAAAAAATAAATTACCCGCGACTGCAGCCGAAGTTACGGTCTCCATCACCGACTATTTTAGTCCTTACTTTGGTCATGTAATCCACCCTGTTCATCAAATCGCTATAAGTCTGCTCAAAGTTGTCCCTTTTACGATTTAGGAGATATTTTCCATTTGATGGGTAATTAACTAGCTTCCCAGAGTCATCTATAGGGATGCCAAGTGCACTGTACCAAGCTGTTGTTATCATTGTTCTTAGAGTGTTACGGTTTAAATCGTAATCACCTACATGATAATAAGCATCCTGATTGAAACACAGTATTAAATGGTAATGCCTCTTTCCATTTTTGGTATATTCTCTAACCCATGCGTAACGTAAGGTAGAATGTCGGGCATCAGGCCAGTCTTTCCGTTGAGTTTTAATATGTTTATCGTGTTCAAGCTTTGCTTTTAACGCGCTGGTAAAGCGAGATATAGCAGCAGAGTCAACCCTAGGTTGAAAGAATGGATTATCCATATTCTCTGTATCAATTGGATCATGCAGATCAACACGTAGAATCATTGAGTTAAGATGTTCGTTTAGGGAGTCATCAATAACCTGTTTGATTCTATCCCGATATAGGGATACATGTGATCCGAATTCACTATCGTATGTCATATAGTCTCCTGGCCAATGATATTGGAGTAAGTGATCGTTCTGATGTGTCTATGTACCTATATATTACCTATCAAGATGACAAGCTTTTATCCGAACTGGGTTTAGAGTTTGTTTTTACTCTTAAATTAAGTCCTTTTAGATTGTCATTAAAATCAAAAAACAGAATGAGTTATGTTTATTATTTTTGTTTTACCCCATGAAGATATAAATATTTTGTTTTGTGAAATTAAGATTCTAATTAATTCATTTGCCTTGTCGCGATTTCTAAATTTATTTGGCCCAAATTGTAAGATGATATTTTTCTTGAGGCAGGAAGAAAATTTTTGCGTGCAGTAATCTTTTATCCAACAATAAAGCTCATCTGCTTCTGAAACATCTAAAGAAAACTCTTCTTTTTTAGAGAACAAGCGGATGTATTCTTCAATATACCAAGCCACTATCTCCACTGCTGCTTTTACTGCGGTAACAGATATATCGCCCCCATCACCGCTGAAGTAATGAAGTAAGGCAGCAAGCCTCGCCATGTTCTCCGCCATTTTAGAAGCATAATCCTTAAAATCATAAAGAAGGCCAATCATTCTCATTTCTGACTCGACCTGGTTGTAGAATTCGATCCAATGTCTTTCTGCTTCTGCAGAGAATCGGAGGCAGATACGATTATTTTCATTAATTTTAATGATGCTCTCATTAACAATTTCCATAAGACGTTGGTGAAATACCGGCAAATGTTCATTTGAAAAAATTGGGTTGGAAATTTTTCTGTTACCTTGTGTTGAAGCAGGCTGGCACATGAGGCACCGTGCAAAAAATCCAATCCCCTTTGCCATATCTCCTTTCCTGTCGATATAACCCTTAAAAACATTAGGCTGGACCATCAGCGACAGTGTTATTCTTGCATCTCTAATTAATTTCTCGGGCTCGTTTTTCCTTTCCACCGTAAATATTGAACCATCCCACATCTTATTGATAAACGGCAGCTCGTTAAGTGTGTAACCATTAAAAATGATCCCAGCTTCATCAGACATGATGCCGACTGATCGCCAGTGCCCACAGAGATGAGCTTTAATAGCTGCAGGTGTGGCATCGTTAAATAAAAATTTGAATCTCACTGGAGCTTTTGGGTTTGTCGTAAGTAGTTCTTTAAGTCTTTCATTTGTTGCCAAGTGATCTTTGTTACGTCGAATATCTGATTTAAGTTTTGACATCAGCGCTTTTTTTTCTATATTAAAAATTGCTTCATCATTTCTCCATACGGTAAGATCGTGGGTGTACTTTTCAAATAAATCCTCTTCCAGTTGATATAATGGCTTCATCAGCAGTTTATCAACCGTACTCTTACGTTCACCTGATTCAGCCAGAGTCATTAAGAAAAGTGATACCGGGCCACGTAGATTATTCAATCGGCAAACATCAATCCGGTTCTGACAGGCAAGAGAAATTACCCCAAGAGCAGAAGCAGCAATCAAACCTTGAGGGGCCTGCGTATGCTGTTCCACTTCATAAATTGCATTCCTGATAATTTTAGGAAATGCATCTACAGGGAAAGGACGACCATTGAACATGCAATGCCTCTTATTTAATTAAATTAAGAAATTGTTTAGCAAATATGGCTATTCCGCTATTAATGGCGGAAATAGCAGGATGTTTACACTCCGATGACAGCAATTGAGTATGAATTCATGTAACACCCTCAAATAAGTTTACAGCGTTGTGATAACCACTCATCAATCTCGGCCTCAATCCATCCGACAGATTTCACGCCGAGCATTCGCTTTTTGGGAAAGGTGGCATCGTATCGTGGTGATTTGGGGTTCAACCAGTCATAGATGGTGGCCCGTGCCATACCTGTTTTTTGGATAACCGCTGGTAACCGTAGTATTCTAACGGCCGATGGATTGTTCATTCTTGTTGCCTCTCATTGGTTCACTTTGATTGCAGAGAGATTAATGGGTATCTTTAAGGCAAAAAACCCATGTACCAAAAATACAATTTTTACAACCTCTAATACATTGATTTATGGTGGTTTTATGATTTCTCTGAATGATTTTTATGAACAAATTTGTAGAAAACGACGTGATCTCGCCTATCACATGTCCGAATGCGAATGGGCGGTGGATACTGATGTTCTAGAGGAAGATCATCCGGAAATACGGATTGAGCTAGGCAGAATGCGAGAGCAATTCTGGAGCTCTGAGAAAATAGGTACTCGTGTGAGGTTATATTCCTGCGATGTACCATGGGAAACAAGGCACCATACAGTGAATGGGCAACTGGAGTTAAAGGAAGAATACACTGAATTATATGATCCAGCTCAAGAATGCTGGAAAAATCTAAGTTCAAACCTTACCAAGGAAACGTTTTTACCTCTTGTTATCGAGCCATTTTCCATTAATGACATTTTCAAGGCACACCTTATGTTCGCCTCAATCTCTTTTTTCTGGGGAAAATCTATCATGTCTGAAAATGAAAACGTTGCCTTTAAAGCATTTCATCGGGCTGCGGAGTTATTTGATAAGTGCATAGGTATGACTTGGTTTAACATCTCTGTTTGTAATCAAAAAAAATTATCAGAAGTCAGGCGGAGTGCAGGAAAGAAGGGTGGCAAAAGCAAAGCGGAAGTGTACCATATCATTCAACTGAAGTTGGTTGAGCTAATTAATGACTCTGTTCCGAATGATGGGTGGAAAAATAAGGTTGTAGCAGTTAATGAACTTATCGAACCGCTATGGGATTTTATTCAAATGTCAGAGTTTGAGATAAATAATCAAAATAAAAAATATCGTGTAGCAACAATGAGTCAAGATGCTTTGGTTGATACTATTTTAAATCAATGGTCTTTAAAAAATGAAGATGTAAAACAAGCTTTCGATAGCGCTGTTCGTAGAAAAAAAAGAAGTAAATAATTACTACTTGCCATATAGACTAAATAGCTGCGCCTAATACATCTACACTTTCTATTTATTGACAAGTGATACGTTGCAAAAGGAGCAACACCCCACAGACTCGATGACTGCGCAGTCATACAGTGAAATTGCCCTAATGTCTTACCTCTGAAAGGGCTAAACGAAAGTAGAGCACTATTCCGCGTAGCTATTTAGTGCGATCTTTTAGAAATATCAGCCCAGAGAGCTGGGCTGATAAATATTTTATCCGACAAGACGAATTTTGCTCAAATGAGTTAAAACGATGCTACCACTATCTGCTGCTTTTACGAGATCAGCCCACCATTGCATCATCGGACGACGTTGCTCAAGATAATCACTGCGGTTATAAGCGCGACGCACCTCATTTTTGTCCACATGAGCAAGTGCGGCCTCAATAACATCAGGCGGAAACCCTTGCTCATTGAGAGCTGTACTTGCGATAGAACGCAAGCCGTGAGATACGAGTACACCTCCTAAACCGGCGCGCTTGAGTGCGGCATTAACTGTTTGGCTGTTCATTGGTTGGGTTGGTTTGATGCGACTGGGAAAGATAAACTCTCGGCCACCACTGAGTGACTTCATTATTTCCAGAATAGAGAGGGCCTCATCGGATAGTGGAACCGTATGGTCCCGGTTCATCTTCATTCGAGCTGCAGGAATTTTCCATTCGCTAGCATTGAAATCGATCTCATCCCATCGAGCCTCAGCAGCTTCGGCAGGGCGGGTGATGGTGAGAAGTTGCCACATGAACAGGCATCTTGTGGACATGCTGATACTTGCCGTACGCATGGTCTGCATTAGCTGCGGAAGTTGATCCGGCCGGATGCTTGGCATGTTTTTCTTTTGCGGTTTCTCGAAAGCTTTTCCGATGTTTACACTAGGAACAGCATCAATCAGGCCTGTGTTCTGCGCATAAATCATGACTTCGTTAATACGCTGACAAAGGCGGCGAACAGTCTCTAATGCACCTCTGGCCTGAACCGGCTGTACTGCTTTAACCAGAGTATGAGCCTTAATCTCAGTGACACTGATATCACCGATTGCCGGGAAAACATCTCTCTCAAGCGAGCGCCAGATATCGTCGGCATAGTCCTCTGTTACGCTGGCTTTCTTCACATTCCACCAACGCTCGGCAACTAACAAGAAGGTGTTGGTTTTGGCCTCTTGAGAATTCCTCACCTGTTCTTTCTGATGTTCCTGAGGATCAATGTCTTTCGCCAACAAAATTCGAGATTCTGCTCTGAGTTTACGCGCATCAGAAAGCGAGACAGCAGGGTAGGCTCCGAAGCTTTGCTTGGTTCGCTGCTTGGTCAGAGGTCGATAGTAACGGAACTGCCAGAGCTTACTACCACTGGACTTGATTAACAGAGTAAGCCCATCACCATCATATAGCTGGTAATCGGCATCTTTAGGTTTGGCGGCTTTGATTTCCGTATCGGTTAACGGCTTGGTTTTTCTTGCCATGGGGGAGTCTCCATGCGTTTAGGCCCAACGAAAACAATAGAGCTTTTCGTTGGGCCTATCAATGGGCCTAAAAGGTTCGGATTTAATTAGTTCTCTT
>OGQR01000937.1_pt1 | contig 21815 bp, 18 predicted proteins | sample 1553271 | NCBI WGS metagenome assembly OGQR01 (sample SAMEA2579970, study PRJEB22360) | human gut metagenome | biome: human gut; feature: human-associated habitat; material: faeces | place: Denmark | collected 2008/2010 | reverse complement strand
CCTGCCGTTTCTTTACCCGGCGGACATTATCCGTTTTATCGGTTTCGGAGTTGGAGAGAAATTTTAGAAAAATAGCAAAGTATGATCGATAAGACTGAAATAGAATGCCGTTTCCGACGGAGCGTCGATAGCTATGAAGATAATGCAACCGTTCAGAAATGGATTGTGCAGCGCCTGGTAGAATTATTACAGGAATATGTACCTTATTCTTCCCGGACCTTGGAAATCGGGTGTGGCACCGGACTCTTATCCGAAAAAATCAACCGGCTTTGGGAGGATCAGCAATTTTGGGTGAATGATTTGGTCGAGCAGATGTGCCGGAAAACGATAGACAGATGCCAGTTGCCTGTCTCACACGGGCTGAACGGGGATATCGAACAAATACCTTTGACCGGGAAATTCGATTTGATCGTTTCTGCTTCGACTTTTCAATGGCTGGCTCATCCCCGGGCTACTTTTGCTAAATTAGCATCTCATCTTAATACAAACGGATGGTTGATTTTCAGTACTTTCGGGAAGAATAATTTTAAAGAATTGAAAGCTGTAACCGGACAAGGACTGGAATATCGTTCTATAGGGGAATTAAGTGCTTGGTTGTCTTCAGAATACGATATATTGTATACCGAAGAGCAGATACATACGCTAAAATTTTCCGATCCCCTGGATATTCTTCGGCATGTAAAGAAAACCGGAGTGAATGCAACCAGTCTACCGACAGCCTGGACCAAAGGACGTCTTCACGAGTTTTGTGAAGACTACAAAATCCGTTTCCTGACAGACGGGTATTGTCCGCTGAGCTATCATCCCCTTTATCTGGTATGCCGGAAAAAATAAATCTGGCATTGCAATTCGGCTACAGCCCCAATTGCAATGCTAAAATAGCCTTACAGCTTTCCTAAATGATTGAAAGTATTGGTTTTCATTAATTGCTCTAATTCTGCAATAATCATTGCAGTGGCTCCCCAAATAAAATTCTCTCCGATCTTATATCCCGGTGCAATAATTTTATGATCGTGTCGTACAAAAGAGTGTGTGGTTTTATTCCGGTCATCGAAAAGATCCCTTAATTTTACTAAAATGACTTTTTCCACTTCATCCTGGGATAAGATAAAATCAGGTAATTGTAATGTTGTCCCGACAATCGGAGTAATATTGAAATTGCTCAAAGGAATATAGATATCGCTCAATACTCCCAGGATAGACACTTTTTCTTCGGGTACTCCTATTTCTTCGTGACATTCCCGTAAAGCTGTCTGTAAAGCATCGGCATCTTCTTTTTCCATCTTTCCACCGGGAAAAGCAATTTGTCCGCCATGATATTTTCCCCGGTTTACCCGTTTGATGAGAGGAAGGGCCAATTCGTTTTCAAAAGGAACGATTAAGGCAAGGATGGCACTATTGACAGGAGGACAGGGATGTACGCCTTCGATTCCTTCGATATACTTCGGGCGAGGAGCCATGAGAGCATGTGCTTTTTCTCCGGGAAGGACATTATATAAAGCAGTTCTGATTTTTCTGGTTTTCATATTTCTATTACTGATTTGACAAAGATAAGAAATAAAGATATAAGATAAGAAACATGTGTTTTAAATTGGACAAACTATCCGAAAATACAAAATTATAAATAAAAATAATGGCGATTTAAATAAAAAAGACTTATCTTTAACCTGTTAAACGATAGCTTGGTGAAATAAATATGAAAATTATTCCAATTTTATATGGATATAATGAAAAATTGTCCTATCTTTGTAATGCCAATATATTTTACAAAGCAGCTTAGGACTGTTGATTAACGTAGCAGGCATTCGGTTGCCTGCTGCTTTAAATATTCGGTTCTTGGCTGATGGGGCAGGTGAAAAACCTGGTAATTTTTTGTAAAATATTATTGGCACCCCATCAGTTCAAGGGCCGATTTTTTATGTGTATATATTCCGGATTTGGATGATATAGAGATTTGACGGGGTAATTGTAAAATTTCTCTAATTAAAAACTTAACGGTTATGAAGACAATTCCAATGGTACCAGCTTGTCAGAACATGGAAGAACTCCACAAGCTAACAGATCTTATTTGTGAGTATATTCATCCTCAGATGGTTATTTTGTTCGGTTATTATGCAGGTATGGACTTTCATAACGCTTTGAAAGGGTATGAAATGCTTGTTATCATGGAGGAAAAACCGACGCTGACGGTTAGGGAGTTGGTCGGATATTTAAAGACTCATTATCCGCTTGATAACCGGAAGGAGAAGAATCTGTCCCTTCATATTTTTACAGCTGAATTTATTCATCATCGCACTTCTTTAAGTTATTTTTTCTATGCAATTAGAAAAGAGGGGATCTTGTTGTATGAGAGTGAAAATTGTATTTTAAAAGAGTCTGTCGCTTATAAACCGACCCGTTCTTATCAGCAAATTGTCGGCCTTTCCGATCAGTGTCTGGCCTTAGGAAGAGCTTTTCTGCAAGATGCACAGCGACATATCGACGGTGGTATTCCCCGTTTAGCCGCTTATTATCTGTATCAGGCTGTTGTCCAATTTCTTCGGGCCGGAAATATGGTACATTATGGCTTTCTGGCCGAAGGGAGAGAAGATCTGGTGACGACTTACCTGAAAATCAGATACTGTACGAAAGAAATTGCTGCCTTGTGGTATGGAGACGGACAATTGACCGAATGGACTTTATTCGGACGCTTGCAATCTTTTAGTTATAAAACCCGCTTCAGCTATCCGTATACCGTCAACTCCGATCTGTTGACCCGCTGTCTGACTTTTACCTGCAAAACAGAGAAAGTAATCAAAAAATTTTGTAAGGAAAGGATCAAATTCTTAGAGACCTTATCGAAATCCCGCGAGAATTCCCAGGAAGAGAAAAGTGACTTATCGAAGGAGTGAAGACTTGATCGGGACGATAAGATTTAGTTTATAAATCATTTGAACTGAGGTCCTGGCGGATTGGCGGATTTTCGGTTCTGACTTTCAATCCTGAACCTGGTTCCGCCAATCAGCAAGGCACTCGTCGGTTAACCGAAGGTTAGCCTTATCTTTTTCTGGCTTTGCCAGAAAATGACTTATGACTCATTGTTTCTTCATCAATCTGAGGATTTCACCGATCCACAGTACCAGCGAAGTCAAACCGACAATGATCCCCCAGTCTTTCCAACTTAAAGGAACGGTACGGAATACCTCTCCTCCGAATTGTACAATCAAATACTGCCCGATGGGAATGATAAACATAACGATCAGGAAACCGGTACTGTCCTTTAAATTCTTGAATGCAGAGCCATGAGAAAGAAAAGCTTTCGCATTGAACATATTCCAGAACTGTAGCATCACAAAAGTTGTGAAAAATACAGACAGATCGTGTCGGGACATGACTCCGTCGTTTATGGTAAACCAATACATCAGGCCGAGCAGCAATACCGTAAACGAAAGTCCTATCCCCAGGATGTAATTCCGCATCTTGGGACTGATGATAAAATCTGTCGATTTGCGGGGCATTTCATTCATTACTTTGGGGTTGGGAGGGAGAGAAGCCAGGGCAGCTGCTGCGAATGTATCAATGATCATGTTCACCCATAACATTTGAGTTACAGTCAAGGGTAATTCCCGGCCGAACATTGAACCGATCAGTACAATCAGCAAAGCCGATAAGTTGATCGTCAGCTGAAACAGTATAAAACGTTGGATATTGTGATAAAGCGAACGTCCCCACATTACGGCTGTAGCAATACTGTTGAACGAATCATCCAATAAAGTAATATCACTGGCTTCCTTAGCCACCGAGGTTCCGGAGCCCATGGAAAGTCCCACATCGGCATGATTCAATGCCGGTGCATCGTTTGTACCGTCCCCGGTTACAGCTACGACTGCTCCCGATTGTTTCAGCAGTTCGACCAGACGTTGTTTGTCGGTAGGGCGGGCACGACACATTATTTTGAGTTTCAAAACCCGTTTCGCCGCTTCTTCGTCCGGCAATTTTTCAAAGTCGACTCCGGTGATAATCTGTTCCTCCGAATCTTCGGATTTCCAAATACCGATCTGCCGTCCGATTTCCCGGGCGGTTGCCGGAGTATCTCCGGTGACAATCTTTACATCGATTCCCGCATTCAAACATTTGGCTACTGCAGCGGGGACATCCGGACGTACCGGATCGGAAATCGCCGCAATTCCTAAAAAGATAAAATCTTCCTGAGCGATAGCTTCGATCTCGCCTTCTGAAGCAGAATCTACTAGCTTATAGGCAAATCCCAATGTACGCATCGCCTGATTCTGAAAGTCCAGCAATTCTTTTTCTACAGTAGCATGATATTCTTGTGCAGGAACTAAACCTGCGGGGGTTTCTACCTGTTTACATTTGGCGAATACAATTTCGGGAGCTCCCTTCAGATAGAGAATAAGCTTTCCCTCCAGCACGGAGCGGACCAGGGTTGCCATGTATTTCCGTTCGGTAGAAAAGGTCAATTGTTCCAAAATTTCAGTATTATCCCGGTAATCCATATAATTGATCTTCTGCTGATGCAGCCAAAGTAATAAAGCGGCTTCGGTCGGATTTCCCAAGGTCTTGATCTGATCGTTACCGTATTCCAGATAGGCCGTTGAATTGATGGAAATCCCTTCCTTGATCAATACCTGAAGGCGATTATCCTGTTGCAGTTCTTGGTCCGGCAAACCGTAAAACCGGGTTTGATAAACCTGCATTTGATTTTGAGTCAGGGTTCCTGTCTTATCTGTACAGATAACGGTTGTGGCTCCCATCGTTTCGCAGGCATGCATCTTACGTACCAAATTGTTCGTCTTTAGCATTTTACGCATGCTTAATGCAAGACTTAGTGTAACACTCATCGGTAAGCCTTCCGGGACGGATACAACGATAAGAGTGACTGCAACCATGAAATATTTCAAAATCCTTCCTGCCGTTTCTAAAGTGAAGATCGTATCGGCAGTGAAAATTCCGGCTATAATATCTTTTGTAAGTAATCCGACAAAAGTAACCCCGGCAACTGTAAAACCGATAATACTGATAAACTTGGCCAGGCCTTCCAGTTGTTTGCTGAGCGGAGTTTTATCGTGATTGATCTCTGTAGATTTTTGGGCCACTTTTCCGAATTCTGTAGCGTCACCTACTTTTTCTACTTTGTAGACACAATGCCCGTTGACTATAGTGGTACCCCTCATGATTTTGTTGGAAGGGTAGGTAGCCTCCGGATCGAAATCGGCAGGATCGGTAGTCTTATCGATGACCGGTTCGCCCGTTAGGGTAGATTCGTTCACTTGCAAAGAAATAGCTTCGATCAATTCTCCGTCAGCGGGAATTTCTTCTCCGGTCTCAAGTACGACAATATCGCCGACTACAATTTCACGTTTAGGTATTTCGTGTATGTTTCCATTGCGAAGAACCTTTATGTGTATATCATCATTGACCTGGTTCAATAATTCGAATTTTTTATTGGCATCCATTTCGAACCAGAAACCGACTCCGGTAGCCAGAAATATAGCGAAGAAAATACCGATCGTCTCTGCATATTCATTGTGCATGATAGAAATAATCAGCGACAAGACGGCTGCTACCAACAATATACGGATAATCGGATCTTTAAATTTCTCAAGGAAAAGTTTCCACAAAGGAGTATGCGGAGGTGGAGTGATGATATTTTCTCCAAATTGTTTGCGGCTTTGCTGCACTTCTGAATCGTTCAAGCCGGAATAATGTTTTGTTTCCATTTTAGCTGTGTGTAGTATATTTTAATTCTTCCATTCGTAAATAATCTTTTTGATTGCATTGGCTGACTTCAAATTCTATAAACGCATAAAAAAGAACGCAATATGGGAATAGGGCAGAAACGTGTAAAAACTATTTTCCTTTCTCCCGCAGGAGAAAAGCAAGTTGAAAAATGATATTTTTCAGCAACAGAGTGTAATAGATTTTTCCGGTTGCGCGAACTGGATGGACAGATACAATTTTCGTCGTCCTCCCCATACAGGGTATAATCTGCAATAAATTCAGTCTCGATTCCGGGATACTGGCCGGCAAAAGAGATCGGTTCCTGATCGGCTCCTTGCTGGAAAACAGTAAGGATAACGACCAGTATCCCCCCAAAGAAGTACCTTTTCCAATGACAACAGTCACAACGGTTAATTTCTGAACCCCTTGTTATCCCTGAAATCTCTCTAACTATTAAATTCTGCTTTGTCATACGTACGCAAAGATAAAGCAAAACCCCCGATATTTTATCCTGCTATCCGGAAAAATCGATCGAAAGTAAGAAAGTCTGTGATAAAAAAAGCAAATCGTTTAACCGGTGGCCCGGCTAAACGATTTTATATAACATAGCAATAGATCGGGAACTTAGATTTTTGAATTTACAATCTTCAAAATTTCAGCTTCCAGTTCATTGGCTTTTTCCACGATAGCTTCACCTTCGCGTATGATTTGAGCTGCAAATTCCTTATCTTCCAATCCGGCTGCATTGATTTTTACATTCAGAAATGCTCCCATGACTCCGGCGCGTGCTGCCAATGCACCTACGCCGGCATCCGTTACGGAATTCGGGTTACCTATTTCAGCCATAGCTTTGGCTACAGACATACATTCGTAACATTGTTTCATCGTTTTGAACGGTACTTCGGTAGCATAGCGGGTGGCATCCTGAACAGCTTTCTGCCGGGCAGCTTTTTCTTCTTCGGATTTTTTAGGCAAACTGAAAGCATCCATGATCTTATTGAAAGCATTGGTGTCTTCGTCCACCAGTTTGATCAATTCAGTCTGATATACTTTTCCTTTTTCAGCCCAATCGCTAAATTCTTCCCAACGGTCGTCCCATCCCCGTTTGTGTGAGGAGAGGTTGGCGACCATCGAACCGAGAGCGGCACCCAAGGCCCCCATATAGGCAGAGATCGACCCCCCACCAGGAGCCGGAGATTCAGAAGCCGTTTCGTCGGCAAAATCGGTTAAAGTCATGTCTACCAGTTTTTTCTTACCTTTCGAAGCTTCTTCCTCGAGAATATATTCGATGATCTTCTTTTTCGGATCGAAAGGATATAATTCGTCCAATCCCAATGATTTGACGGCTATTTTGATCAGCTCTTTGTCGGATACCCCCGTAGAACGTTGTTGTTTACGCAGGAAATACCGACCGGCGTCCAACATCGCTTTTAACGGAAGTACACCGACAAGTTCGGAACCGGTAACCCGAATGCCCCGGTCGGCAGCCTTACGGCAAACTTCGTCGAAGGCTTCATGCATGGAAGTCACGGAAATATCCGTCAGGTTCATAGAGATCTGAGCTATTCCATATTCTTCTATAAACCAGCCGATCGCTTTTACAGATTTCAGGCTCCCCGGAATCATCACCGGCTTTCCTTTTTCATCCAATACTTTTTTACCGGTGATCGGGTTGCCTTCCCGTTTCACCCTTCCGCGTTCGCGTACATCGAAAGCGATCGAGTTGGCCCGGCGAGTAGAGGTGGTATTCAGGTTAACATTATAAGCGACCAGAAAATTACGGGCACCGACTGCTGTAGCTCCGGTCTTGGCAGTCCAGCTATTCAGTTCACGGGGACCGAAATCCGGATGCCACTGTTCACTGGAAAGACGTTCTCCCAAAGCTTCATATTCTCCGGCCCGACAAGTAGCTAAATTTCTCCGTTCCGGAACAAAAGCAGCACTTTCGTAACAATATACCGGGATATTCAGCTCTTTGCCGATACGCTCGGCTAATTTCCGGGCGTATTCCACGGTTTCTTCCATCGTGATATTGGAAACCGGCACCAATGGACATACATCGGTTGCTCCGAAGCGGGGATGAGCTCCCTTGTGTTTGGTCATATCGATTAATTCGGCGGCTTTCTTGACTGCCCGGAAAGCTGCTTCACAAATCGGTTCGGGTTCTCCAACCATAGTCACCACAGTACGATTGGTCGCCTTACCGGGATCGACATCGATAACACTGATTCCTTCAACGGTTTTCATGGCATCGGTGATCTGATCGATGATATGCATGTCGTTTCCTTCGCTAAAATTAGGCACGCATTCAATTAATTTTTTCATGGTATATAAACTTTAATTTTAAGTATGTTTCAGTCGATTTCAATTAATATTGTTCTCCTTTTAAGAAAATCGCTTCTATTAAATCAGCCGTATAGGCATAGGGTAAGTATTCGATGCCCGAAATAGGAGTCGTTATATAAAAGTTGGCAAGTTTACCGACAGCGATACTCCCTGCTTCTTCTTCAACTCCCATCGCATAGGCCGAATTTAAAGTCGTCGCATTGATCACTTCTTCAGGTAACATTTTGTAATTGATACATCCTAAGGACATAATGAATTTCATATTACCGGAAGGAGAAGAACCCGGATTATAATCGGAAGCCAAAGCTACCGGTAAACCGGCCTGAATCATCTTACGAACGGGAGAATAAGGCATATTCAGGAAAAAAGCGGCTCCGGGCAATACGGTCGGCATAGTTTCGCTTTCCAATAAACAGGCGATTTCTTCTTCTCCCATACATTCCAGGTGGTCGACAGAAATTGCATTGTATTTCACACCGACTTGCACACCACCCGAGTAGTCGAGTTCATTGGCATGTATCTTCGCACGTAATCCGTATTTCATTCCGGCATTCAGCATCCGGTCGGTATCTTCGACAGTAAAGAAACCTTTGTCACAAAATACGTCGATGTAATCGGCCAATTCTTCGGCAGCGACCATTGGGATCATTTCGTTGATAATAAGATCTACATATTCTGTTTGTCTGCCCTTATATTCCAAAGGTACGGCATGTGCCCCTAAAAAAGTCGATTTAATCAATAGGGGAGTTTCGGCTTTCAAACGGCGGATCACCCTCAACATTTTTAATTCGCTTTCGGTATCCAGCCCATAACCACTTTTTATTTCGACTGCACCTGTACCGAAACCGGCGATTTCCTGAATCCGGTCATAGGCTGCATCGAAAAGCTCTTCTTCAGAAGCTTTACGTATCCTTTCGCATGAATTGAGAATACCGCCTCCGCGTTTGGCTATTTCTTCGTAAGAAAGACCACGGATTTTATCGATATACTCGATTTCACGGCTTCCGGCATAAACCAGATGAGTATGAGAGTCACAATAAGAGGGCATGACCAAACGGCCGGTTGCATCGATTTCCTTGACGATATCCCCGCCGGCATAGACAGCCTCCCGGTCTAAATCTTCCATTTTTCCGAATCCGGCAATTTTATCTTCTTCAACAAGTAAATAAGCATTTTCCAGGATACCTAACCGGGCCATATCTTTACCTGCAACCCATTTGCGGGGAGATAGTTCCGTTTGTACCAGCTGTTTTATGTTCAGAATGAGTGTTTTCATCTTTCGTACTTTTTAATGTTTATAGCCGCACGAAAATATTAAAAAAAACGAATAAAAACGCGCTTTAAGATATATTTAAAACGTTTGTGCCCGAAGATTTTACCCGGCAGATGTTCGCCGCTTAACTGAATACCTGAAGGCGGTTGGCATCCAGACGTAAAAAGATAAAGATCAAAATAGTAAATGCCCAAAGGGAAGAACCTCCGTAGCTGAAAAAAGGCAGGGGGACGCCGATGACGGGAGCCATTCCGATCGTCATTCCTATATTGATCGCCACATGAAAGAATAAAATGCTGGCTACCCCGTATCCATAGATGCGGGAAAAATCCGAACGCTGACGTTCCGCCAGGGAAATAATTCTTAAAATAAAGGCCATAAGTAGTCCGATCAGTATGGCCGAACCGACAAAACCCCATTCTTCGCCGACTGTACAGAATATAAAATCGGTACTTTGTTCGGGAACAAAATTGAATTTGGTCTGGGTTCCCTGTAGAAATCCTTTTCCTAATAAGCCTCCTGAACCTATTGCAATTTTAGATTGATTGACGTTATAACCGGCTCCGGTCAAATCGGTTTCTATCCCCAATAAATTATTGATCCGGTCTTTCTGGTGGGGCTGTAATTTTTCGAAAGCATAGTCGACACCTACCGTCGCTCCGATACAAACCCAGGAAGCCAGTAAAACGAGCAGTATATGCTTCATCTTACGCTTATATATAAAATAAATACCGATCAAACCGGTCGATAAATAAGCGTACAATAATAATCTTTCATTTCCGATATTGAATTCAAATAACCACTTCAAAAATAATAAAAATAGGAAGCAGCTTACCAGGAAAATAATGATCCGATAAAATTCCTGTTTATTCTGACGGTAATACAGGAAGGCTATCAACGTCCCTGCAATAATCAGAGATAATACGACGATGGGGGGATAGATCAGGGTGAATATAAAAATAGCTATAGCTATAAAACATAATAATAGAAGTGAACCATGTAAACCTTCTCTATACATTACAAGGATAAACGAACTGTATACCAGTGCAGAACCGGTATCGTTCTGCAAGACAATCAAACCGGCCGGAATAGCCAATAACAAACCGATCAATGCCAGGCTTGAAAAGCGCATGATTTTAAAACCATGCCTGCTCATTACATTCGCAATAGCCAGACAAGTAGCGAATTTTCCGAATTCGGCCGGTTGTATCCGGATACCTCCGATTTCAAACCACGAACGGGCTCCATGGGATTCTACCCCGAAGACCAGTACGGCGGCCAAAAGTCCGACCGTCAGTCCATAGATCACAAAAGAAAAAGCGGTAAAAAATTTACTGTCGGTAAGTAAGATAAAAATACCCAATACGAAGGCAGCCCCGATCCACAACAATTGTTTTCCGTATTTCAGGTCGATATCCAAAATATTGCTGTGGCTTTCATCGTATACAGCCGCATAGATATTCAGCCATCCCATAAAAACCAGGAGGGTATATAAGAAAATGGAGAGCCAGTCTATATTTTTCAAAAGTTCTGATTGCCTGTTCATAATTCCAAGATTAATCTTCTTCGTTTTGCTTTTCTTCTGCTGTCTTCAAATGCTGTTCTTTCTTCGGAGTTTCCGGGATAATCAGATTAGAGTTCAACATTCTTTCCTCAATTGCTTTTTTGCGGGGAGCGATCTTGCCCTTGAGGTATTTCTCCATAATCAGTCCTCCGATAGGTACTGCATATTGGGCACCGAATCCTCCGTTTTCAATATAGATAGCGATCACAATTTTAGGGTTGTCTTTAGGAGCGAAGGCCATGAAAATGGAGTGATCCTCTCCATGCGGATTCTGAGCTGTCCCGGTTTTACCGCATATGACTACCGAATCGATAGAAGCCCCGCGGGCCGTTCCGCTGCTGGCTGCCATCGCCATACCTTCTACGACGATATCGAAGTATTTCCGGTCACAGTCGACCGTATGTTTCTCGACCTGATTGTTCGCCCCTTCGATCGGACGTACGATATGAGGAGTCATATAATACCCCCGGTTAGCCAATACACAGGCCATATTGGCTATCTGCAAAGGAGTAAGCTCCAACTCTCCCTGTCCGATAGAAAGAGACATAATATAACTCCAGCGCCAATCCTGAGTCCGGAATTTGCGATCGAATAGCGGAGGAGTGGGAATTGAACCACTGATCTCATTGGAGAAATCAGGACATATCTTCGCACCTAAACCGAAGGAACAAATAAAATCTCTCCATTCGATGTAAGCATCCCGAACACTATCGTATTTCCGGTTTTCCAGTATCCTTCGCCACACATTTACAAAATAGGGATTACAAGACTGCTGAATAGCCTGGTACAGATTCAGGGGAGAATTGTGATTGTGGCATCCCATCCGGATCCCTCCGATAGCTGTCTTAGCTTTCCCGTAACATTCGAAACAAGTTTCAGGGGTAATGACTTCTTCCTTTAAACCATACAGTGCTTGCAGTGTTTTAAAAGTAGAACCGGGAGGATAAGCTCCTGAAACGGTACGGTCGAACAGAGGCTTATTGGGATCCTGATTCAATTTTTTATAATTTTTACCTCTTTCCAGGCCGATCATCAGTTGGGGATCGTAGCCGGGGCTGGAAACTTTCAGTAGGATTTCACCTGTCGAGGGTTCCATAGCAATGATTCCGCCTCTCTTATTTCGCATGAGCTGGTAAGCATATTCCTGTAAGTCGATGTCCAGCGTAGTCGTGAGATTTTGTCCTACGATAGCGGGTTTATCATATAGACCGTTTTGGTAAGAGCCTTTTACACGATTATAATTGTCAACCAGTAGGATTTGTTCCCCTTTCGTACCTCTCAGCAGATTTTCATAACTTTTTTCGAGTCCGTTGACTCCGATATAGTCACCGGGAGCGTAGGTGCTGTCCTGTTCGACCAAAGTTTGGCTGACTTCTCCGATATATCCGAAGACATCGGCAGAATGGGAAACGTTATACTTTCGTAATGTTCGGGTCTGCATGAAAAATCCCGGATATTTGTGTAATTTTTCCTGCAATACGGCATATTTGTTGGCCGTGATCTGAGAGATCAGGACAGAAGCCTTGAAAGGAGAGTATTTCCGGCATTTGACCATATTTTTAATCAGCATATCTTTATCTATACCCAAAATAGTGATCAGCTCGGTTGTATCGAAATCTTTCACCTGACGGGGAATCACCATGAGGTCGTATGCCGGCTGGTTTTCTACCAATAATTTACCGTTCCGGTCAAAAATCAATCCTCTGGCCGGATATTGAGTCGCAATTCGTTGAGAGTTCATCATGGCTTTTATCTGGAATGAATCGTCTATCACCTGCATATAAAACAAGCGGATGATATAAATACAACAAACACAGATAATGATAGCCGAGATAACTGTTTTCCGATGTGTGTATTTGTTCATAACAATCTAACCGGGAATTTGAAAATTCAATATGCTCGAATTCAATTCTATTGGTTCTGTTTTTTCTTCAAAGCTATAAAATAATATAGCAAGATGAAAAAAGTAGAAGCTAAAGTGCTGAATAAAATACGCAGGCCGGTGATCACGAAATTGTGGACACTGAACGTTTCACAAAGGATCAGCACGGTGTTGAAAATCGCAGTACTGATAAAGACATATTTGAAAAACCAACCGAAATCACTGATTTTCTGTTTTCCCTGAATATCGTCGATCTGTTCCCGGTTTGAAGTCAGCATCAACAAACGGGGACGAATATAGGCCAATAAAGTCGTTGCCGCAGCATGAATACCCATGGTGTGGTTGGCCAGATCGACAAATAAACCTAAAAAGAAACCGAAAAACAAAATCGTTGCATTACGTAAACGGTAAGGCAGAATGTATATGGCCAGAATATAAATGTTGATATAGACGTAGGAGTGAAGCTGAATATTATCCAATATGGTCAATTGGAGTAATAGCAACACGAAGAGATGTATAACAAATTTGATATTACTCATGATTTTCCCTCCCTAAAGCCTGTTGTTCTTCTTTTCTGGTATTAGCGATAATGTATACATCCGAGATGCGTTTAAAATCAGTTGCAAGTTTTACTTTTATCGTCAGAAAATTAGCCGTTTCCTTATTTACCGATTCTACGAAGCCGATCATCTCACCTTCCGGGAAAATACTGGAAAATCCTGAAGTCACAATCGTATCGCCCACTTCTGTATCTACATGAAAGGGTATGTCGTTCAGATAAGAATACCGATAATCGTCTCCGTCCCATTGAAGTGAACCGTAGTAACCGTTTTTTTTGATTTTCGCTGAGATCCGAAGATTGGTATTGATCAAGGGTAATACCCGCGCATAACGATTGCTTACTTTCTCGATAATACCGACCACTCCTTCACTCGAACAAACGGCCATTTCGGGTTTGATCCCCTCAGTTGCGCCTTTGTCGATAACAATATAATTTTTAGTCTTGTTAAAACTGGAATTGATCATTTCAGCTGTTTTGTATACATAATCGACATCGGCAGAATCGGTAGGGGCCCATAATGTATCCGCATTACTGATCCGATTGAGAAGTTTCAGTTTTTCAATTTCATTTCTCAATTCGGTATTCTCTGCAACTAATTTTTCGTTGGTTACTTTCAGATAGAAATAATCGTCTACCCGGGTAACCACGGAAGATATGGTTCCGAAAAATGATGCTGTATAGCCTGAAAACACAGTTCTCTGATAGTTATTGTGTAAAACTATCAGAGAAAAGGAGAGGACTTCCAACAAAATAAAAATTATAGTAAAATGATATTTTAATATCAGTTTTATAATTTCTTTCACAGCCTAATGGGTTTACCTGATCAGGAAAGAGAACTTATCGACATTCTTTAAAGCAATACCTGTTCCCCGGGCAACAGCTCTCAACGGATCTTCTGCAATATGGAAAGGGATATTGAGCTTATCGGTCAGACGTTTGTCCAAACCTCTCAATAAAGCACCACCTCCTGCCAAATAAATTCCTTTATTGACGATATCTGCATATAGTTCAGGGGGAGTTTGTTCCAAAGCTCCTAGAATAGCGATTTCAATTTTCGATATAGATTTCTCCAGACAGTGAGCGATCTCCTGATAAGATACCGGTACTTCGACAGGTAACGAAGTCATCTGATTCGGTCCCTGTACGATAAAATCGGCAGGCGGTTCATCCAGTTCGGACAGCGCAGAACCTACATGTATTTTGATTTGCTCGGCAGTTCTTTCCCCGATCCGAATATTGTGCTGATGACGCATATATTCCTGAATGTCGTCGGTCAAATCGTCACCGGCAATCCGGATAGATTTGTTGCTAACTATACCACCTAAAGAAATAACGGCAATTTCGGTTGTACCACCACCTATATCTACGATCATATTTCCTTCGGGAGCTTCTACATCCAAGCCGATCCCCAAAGCAGCCGCCATCGGCTCATAAATCATATATACATCTCTTCCTCCTGCATGTTCTGAAGAGTCGCGGACAGCCCGGACTTCAACTTCCGTACTTCCCGACGGGATACAAACGACGATCCGCAAAGAGGGAGAGAAGAACTTACTATTTACACTTGCCATTTTAATCATACCGCGCAACATTTGTTCGGCAGCGTTAAAGTCGGCAATAACCCCATCCCGTAAAGGCCGGATGGTTTTGATGTTATCATGTGTCTTTCCCTGCATCTGCCGGGCTTTTTCTCCAATAGCGATAACCTTTTCGGTCTTCCGGTCGATAGCGACAATGGAGGGTTCGTTTACCACCATTTTATCGTTACAGATAATAATCGTATTCGCTGTTCCTAAATCGACAGCTATATCTTGTGTTAGAAATGAAAATAATCCCATTTTAAATGAACGTTAATAATTTATGAGCGTCAACCTCAATGGATTGTTTAATGTTTAAAATGTCTCATGCCGGTGAAAATCATAGCGATACCGTATTTGTTCGCAGCATCGATAGACTCCTGGTCTCTGACCGATCCTCCAGGCTGTATGATAGCTGTAATACCTGCTTGGTGAGCAGCTTCTACACAATCGGAGAAAGGGAAAAAGGCATCCGATGCCATCACACTTCCCGCAATACGATCGCTTCCCTGACGGATAGCGTTTTCTAAGGCCCAAATCCGGCTGACCTGTCCCGGGCCGACACCCGTTGTACACAAATCTTTAGCGATAGCGATACCGTTCGATTTGGTATGTTTCACTACTTTCCAGGCGAAGAGCAGATCTCTCATTTCAGCTTCGGTCGGTTGCCGTTTTGTGACGACTTTCAATTCCGATTCATGAAGTAGCTGGGTATCCGAATCCTGAATCAATAAGCCGCCAAGCACTGTTTTCGCTTTGCTGGCTTTCCGGTTTTTCTGATCGATATGGTCGAGTTGTAATAAACGTAAATTTTTCTTTTTAGTCAATATTTCCAATGCCTCTTTAGAGAAAGAAGGAGCTACGATCACTTCCAGGAAAATCTTGGCCATTTCGGTTGCCGTGGCTGCATCTATTTCCCGGTTTGCCGCCACGATTCCACCGAAGATAGAAACCGGATCGGCTTCATAGGCTCTCCGGTAGGCTTCTGCCAATGTTTCTGCACTCCCGACCCCACATGGATTAGCGTGTTTGGCTGCAACTATAGTCGGTTCGTCGAATTCTTTTAAGGTTTCGAGTGCTCCGTCGGTATCTCCGATATTGTTGTAAGAAAGCTCTTTACCATGCAATTGGACAGCTCCGGTAAGTGTGCCTTGCGTCCCTAGTACAGAAGCATAAAAAGCAGCACTTTGATGGGGATTTTCGCCGTACCGAAGATCTTGCTTTTTCTCGTAGGTGAGAGTCAGTGTTTTCGGGTATTTGATATTCAGACGTTCGGAAAAATATCCTGCAATCAGAGCATCGTAGTGGGCGGTGTGGATAAATACTTTCGCTGCCAGCATTTCTTTGGTTTCGGCTGTCGTATCTCCGTTGTTTTTCAACTCATCGATTACCAGTCGATAGTCTTCGGGATCGGTGATGACCGTAACGAATTTGTAGTTTTTAGCAGCGGCCCGGATCATAGTGCAAGATCTTTTTGCCGCGGGCCGGGTCCACGGCGCCCCCGCCGATATCTATATTTTCAATGATTTCTGCATGGGATACCCCTTCTTTCAGAATGGTTTGTTTAAAAGGGTAAAGGTTACAAACCACAATATCGATCGGTTCTACTCCCAGTTCTGCCATCTGTTTCCGATGCTTTTCGTTGTCACGGATCGCCAGAATACCACCTTCTACATTGGGATGCAGGGTCTTCACTCTGCCGTCAAAACATTCGGGGAACTTAGTCAGATCTGAAATATCCTGAACTTTAATGCCTTCTTCTTTCAGTTTTTTAGAGGTCCCGCCGGTTGAAATGATCTCCCAGCCCATAGAATCCAGTGATTTAGCGAACTCAACAATACCTGTCTTATCAAATACACTAATTAATGCTCTCTTCATCCGGATTATATTTTTTTAGTTATCATCCGAGCTATCGGATTTTATTCATTTTATACAAATCGTATTTCGTTGCAAAGGTAAAAAAAAAGAAGATTATTTTTATATAAAATCGCAGATAGTGCATTTTTTTTATGGATACACCTATTCGCTGTGTTTTAATAATTGACAATGAGTTTATTACCTACTTTTGAAATGGGATATCCTTTCAAGGGGTAAATTTCATAAGTCAGATTGAAAGGGGTTCCGTAACGAAGTGAAAATTGAGTGTGACAAACCGGACAAACAGCCAGTTCTCCGTCCAAATCTTCTTTCGTAAAATGGGAAGTCAGTTCCTGGCAGTTGGTACAGGTGGCATCCCAGCAAGCATATTCGGTATCGTTCAAACGGATGACGACGATTCCTTGGCCATTATATCCCAATGGTTTGGCGTCCGGCTGGGAACTGGTCAGGTAAATAGGCTGGCCGGGAACCTGAAGATTACTTTCGCCTCCTATTCCTAAATTAATCTGTGTATATACCGGGACATAAGGAATGAGGTGTTTATCCCTGAGTTTTTCGTTGAATTTATCCCCGCAACCGATATTTATTCCCAAAGTGATGGAAACTAATAAAAAAAATACTATTTTTGATTTCATGAATAAGAAATTTGCGACACAAATATAATAAATATGAATATCTCTACAGCAGAATTCGATTGGATTTCCCTGATATTGGTCATAGGGGCTGGACTTATCGGTTGGATAAAAAGTAATAATGCAAAGAAAACCCAAGTCCCGCCTGTTTTTGAACAACCCGGTCAGATCGGGGAAGAAGAAGAGATTCTGCCCAATGTAGAAGAGTATACAATAACTGAAAATAAAGATGTTTCAGATGGACCGGTTATACAGGAAATCGTTGCTGATTATTACAGAGATCCGAAAGTCATGATTGACGACAGGGATGAATTACCGGCCGAAGAAAATGAAGAGGAAGAACACGTACAGTTCGACATCCGGCAGGCTATTATCAGCAGTGAAATTTTAAAACGGCCTCAATATTAAAACCGGATACCGATACCTGTAGAGAAGGTGAATAAATAAGGTTTGAAATCGATGTCGTCATTCCGACTTAAAGATTGCAGAAAATATTTGAAGCCCGGCTCGATCATAATTCTGATGTTAGACGTGACCGGATATTCCATCCCCAATCCGATATCCGTACTTATATTGAAATTACGGATATCTTCTGTACTTCCGATATATTCTTTATCTCTTCCATTTCTTAAGAATACCTTGTTATTTACGATAAAATTGCCGCTTACTCCTCCCGATACGGCAAACAATACTTTATTATTATTCAGTAAATACCGCACATGAAGAGGAATTTCGAGCGTACCGAAAGTTTGTTCGATGGTTTCACTGCTGCTACTGTTCAAACTACTGAGCAAAATAGCTTCCGGACTACGGTAGGCGACACCTTGGGTACGGGTTTTAATATTTCCCAACGGAGTGGCGATCATCCGGTCACTATGTTGGAGCGAAGGGAGCATCATCGCCCGGACTCCCGAGCCTGCTCCGGAAGTTTTCTGTCCCATACGGGAATAGAATAATCCTGTTTGTACGGAAAATCTTTTATTGGCAGAGACAGATAATTTTAATCCACCTCCGACATTCATCAAGCCGTCCATCTGGTTACTGGAATAACTCACTCCCCTGGAATTTTTTAACGAAGAGGAATAACTACCGGATGAATAGGCCGGAACAAAGTGGCCGCTGACCATCACTTTGATTTTTCTTTTTTCATCCGTTGTCAAGGAAGTGGGCGTATTCAGTAATTTCTGATATTCTTTTTGATTTTGATAGGCTTCTTTACTGGTTAAAGGAATAAAATTGCGTTGAAGCTTCCGGGTAGAAATTGCATAGTCCGGTGCTGTCTGCTCGATAAATCCGGCTTCACCGGCTCGATGCATTTGAATCGGTTCTAATTCAGTCCTCTTGTTTTGTGCTATCAAAACCGGTACTTCCGTCACCGTCTCCTTCGTTACATATTGAACGGTCTTTTCTTCTTGTATAGAATCGGAGAAGGTATCCGGCAAATTCGTGGAATCTTTTGTTTTTAATATTTCTGTACCGGTAATACCGGCAACTTCTATTTCGGGTGATTCGACGGAATAGAACAACCAAATTCCGATAAAAGCGGCGACCACTGCTGCTGCAGCTGCAGTGCGCCACCACCACAACGCCACTTTGTGTTTGCTTTTGTTCAGCTGTCGTTCTATATTTCCCCAGATATAGGGAGGAGGCTCACAACTTTTATCCTGAAGGGCCTTTTTAAAAAGATGATCTAAATTATTGTTCATGGTCTAAATATTCCTTCACTTTTCTTTTTAATATTTCCCTGGCTCTGGCCAGATTGGATTTCGACGTACCCTCGTTAATACCGAGTAAGGCTGCGATATCCTTATGGGACATTTCTTCGATCACATAGAGGTTGAAAACCATTTTGTACCGTTCCGGAAGTTGATTTACAAAATCAGCCAACACTTCTTCCGGAATGCTGACCTCTTCGTCTATGTCCTCGTTATCTTCGATTTCAGGTAACTCCTCTACAATTTGCAATGGGGAATTTTTCCTGAATTTCTCCATTGCCGTATTGATCATGATCCGTTTCATCCATCCCTCAAATGAACCTTTTCCGGTATATTGCCCGATAGAAGTGAAAATTTTGATAAATCCATCCTGCAACGTATCTTCGGCATCTGCCCGGTCTTTGGAAAAACGGAGACATAATGCAAACATTTTTGCAGAAAATATCTGATAGATTTTCTCTGCTGCCTGTCTGTCACCCTGTTTGCATTTATCTATTATTCGGTCCAAATTACACATCAATATCTGTTATAGAGATGTAAGAAATTTAAAAAGGTTGCGTCCCTGATAAAAAGAAAATCAGAAAAAATGAAATGATTTACCAATGTTCATAATGGAATTGTGAACATTGGTAAATATGAGTAGAATAGAAGCCGGATCATAGTACCGGTTTGGTCTTTTCAGCCAGCCATTGAGCTTCCTCGGGAGTCAGATAAGGTGCAGTTTTTTCATAGACTGTTTTGTGATAGTCGTTCAGCCATTTTTTTTCATCTTCACTTAACAAATCAAGTAATAGAGCTGAAGTATCGAAGTAGCAGAGTGTTAATGTCTCAAATCCATACCATTCCCCGAATTCATTTTTACTGACCGGGATACATAAAATCATATTTTCATGCCGAATACCGTGCGAACCTTCCCGATACAGACCAGGTTCGTCGGAGGTTACCATACCGGGAACCACATCCTGGTTTTTCAATTCCTGGCGGATAGCCTGAGGACCTTCATGTACATTTAAGAAAAAGCCGATCCCATGCCCCGTACCATGTCCATAGTTCCGGCAAGTTTGCCAAAGAGGCTGACGAGCGATAGCGTCTATATTACAACCTTTGGTACCTTTCGGAAAAATGCATCTGCTCAGTGCAATCATTCCTTTTAATACGGTGGTGTAATCTTCTTTTTCCAAGCGAGTTAGTTCTCCAAGTGGAACTGTCCGTGTAATATCGGTCGTACCATGTGTATATTGGCCCCCGGAATCGATCAGATAAAATCCACGTGGCTGCAGTTCTGCATCTTCTCCCGGAATAGCCGAATAGTGAGGCAGTGCTGCATTTGCACCATAAGCTGAAATGTTGGCAAAACTATCTTCTATATATCCGTCATTTTGGGCTCTGAAAGCCGAAAGTTGTTCGGAAACAGAGATTTCCGTCAAATGGTTGCCGATATTACGTTCCACCCAATAAAAGAATTTCGTCAGGGCTACACTGTCTTTTATACAAGCTTTTCTGAACCCTTCAACTTCTATCGGATTTTTGATGGCTTTTGCCAAAACAATAGGTGACTCTTGTTCTTTTACCTGAAATTCTGTAAAGAGTTTATGATAGACAGCATAATTTAAGGTGGCCGAATCCACGGTAAACACCGAATTTTTGTCTAGTTCTTCCAGGAATAAAAACAAATGATGATAATCCCGGATTTCTATACCTTCCTGACTTAATTGACTTGCGATTTCGCGAGAGACTTTGGTATTTTTTATAAACAACCAGGCTTTGGCTTTACCGACAACTGCATAACTGATGGCAACAGGATTGTAAATGATATCGTTGCATCTTACATTATATAACCAGGCGATTTCATCCAGGCAACTGAAAAGCATATAATCTGCATGTGCAGCTTGTAACTTTTCCCGGATCATGGTTATCTTTTCATTAGCCGATTTTCCGGCAGTAGCGGTAGGTACTAAAAAGAGTTGGGCATCGGGTAAGGAAGGACGATCCAGCCATATCTCTCCTAATAGATCTATTTTTTCTACAACAGTAATCTGTTTGGGGGTTAGGGTCTCTTGCAGATTTTTCATGTCACAGACAGAAATACAGAAACTATCCAAACCGACCCGACTTCCTTCCGGTAAGTTGGTTGCCAGCCATTCCGGATAATCGACCGCTTCCGGCACTCTCAATTTATGCATCTGTATTCCCGAATCCTTCAGTTGTTTTTCCGCCTGTATAAAATAACGGGTATCTGTCCAAAGTCCGGCTTCATTTTTCAAGACGACAACCGTACCGAAAGATCCTGTGAAACCGGAAATCCATTGTCTTTGTTTCCAGGCTGCCGGTAAATATTCACTATTGTGCGGATCGGTTCCGGATATAATATATGCATCCAGTGATTCGCGTTCCATAATGGCTCTTAAAGCTGAAAGTTTTTCCTTGATCGTCATAATCCAGATTTTAAATTTCACCAAATATAATAAGAAAAATTAAAATTCTAGCAGCGGTTGTCATCGAGTAGTGCTATTTTCTAATAAAAGAATAGAAATGTTATACATTACAATTGTAATACATGGGGATTTTACAGGAATTAAAGGTTCTTGTATTACAAATGTAATCAAATTCCAAAACAACAGAAGTGAATTACAATCTTAACTCAGGGGATTTGGAATATTTTACA
>OGQR01000926.1_pt1 | contig 21978 bp, 20 predicted proteins | sample 1553271 | NCBI WGS metagenome assembly OGQR01 (sample SAMEA2579970, study PRJEB22360) | human gut metagenome | biome: human gut; feature: human-associated habitat; material: faeces | place: Denmark | collected 2008/2010 | reverse complement strand
TGCCGCACCTCGCTCGCCGTATCGGCACTTAGAATTATGCGGTATTGCCCTAAAAGTAAAGAATAAAAATAAAAAAGCCCCGCCTGCCGGGCAGAACATTCTGCATCCGGCAGGTGGGGCTTTTGGTTGTTGCAAATAGATAAATGAAAATTTACTGCCTTTTCTGCATCCGCAGCAGGCTGTACGGCATCAAGGGCGTGGCACAGGGAATGGTATACTGCATCATCGGGTGCGGGGTGGCATCCACCGCTTCCCCTTCCGCGTTTTTGATCCATTCAGGGGTTACGGGCACGACCGAACCATCTGGCTGCAAAATTTCCAGCGAATCTCCCAGGCAGAACTTGCTGCGCTGGGTGCAATGGGCAACGCCGTCTTCCCACGAATCCACAGTGCCGATGAAATCCCAATCTCGCACATAAGTATGGCTGGGCGTCTGCAGGGCTTTCTCTTTGCCAAAATAGAAACCGGGTGAATAATGGCGGTGGCTGGTACGGTTCAGCTCATCCAGCACGGAATCCGGTAAATCAAACGTATCACTGGCGGGGTTTGCCAGGTACTGGTCCAGCGCTTTGCGGTAAGCGGCGGTAACGGACGCAACGTAATAGAACGTTTTGGCGCGCCCCTCAATTTTCAAAGAATCCACACCAGCCTTGCAGATCAGGTCCAAAAACGGTGCGGTGCATAGGTCGTTGGCGTTCAGGATGTAGCTGCCGTCCTCATTTTCGCCAATGGGCATATACTGGCCGGGGCGGTTTTCTTCTACAAGATAGTATTTCCAGCGGCAGGGCTGGGCACATTCGCCGCGGTTGCCGCTGCGCCCGGTCATATAGCTGGAAAGCAGGCACCGACCAGAAACGCTCATGCACATGGCGCCGTGCACAAAGGCTTCCAGTTCCAGCTCCGGCGGGGTGTTATCGCGGATCTGGGCAATATCGGTCAGGGTCAGCTCGCGCGCCAGTACCACACGCTTGGCACCCAGGTTGTAGGCCATGGTTGCAGCAGCATAATTGGTGATGCCTGCCTGGGTGGAAAAATGCACATCCACATCCGGAGCATACTGTTTGGCAAGGCTCAGTACGCCAAGGTCCGCAATGATAAAGGCATCCACCCCGGCTTCGGCCGCGTCCTTGATATACTGCGGCAGCTCGGAAAGCTCATCGTTGGTGGGCAGGTTGTTCAGGGTCAGGTATACTTTTTTGCCGCGAGCATGGGCAAAAATGCAGCCATCATGAAGCTCGCCAATGGTCAGGTTGACCGGTGCAGCGCGCATACCAAAGCGCGGCAGTGCGCAGTATACGGCATCGGCACCATACATGACGGCATATTTCAGGGCTTCAAGGCTGCCGGCAGGCGACAGCAGTTCCGGACAGGACAACATAAGATAACGGCTCCTTTGTTCAGTGAAGTTCAGCTTTTATCAGCCCCAACCGGCGATGATGCAGTTCTGATGGTGTTCGTCTGCCGTTTTGGCATAGAAATATTCGCCAGGGTGGTCGCCGTTCGGGTTGCCGGTAACAAAGAAATAATAGCCTTCGTCCAGATATTCCTGGTCGGGATTCAGCGCGGCGGCAATGGCATCAATACCGGGATTGGTGATGGCACCGGCGGGCAGGCCGCTGATGCGGTAGGTGTCGTAATGAGCAAGCACATCATCCGGAACAGCACCCTGTTCCGGCCAGCCGTAATAAACGGCGGTGGGCGAATTCCACAGGTAGTTATTGTCGCTATCGTTCATGATATAGCTGCTGGCATTGGATTCCAGCTTATGCTCTGCCCACTGCGGGTCATCGGATTCCAAACGATTGTGGAAACAGGCGGAAACCTTGGCGTCTTCTGCGGGCATACCGGCTTCTTCCTGAATAAAGCTGGCCAGAATGACAACATCATTCATTGTGGTGCCCTTTTCGCTGATGGTATCCCACAGGTCGGAAGTTTTGGCGTCGAATTCCTTATAGAAGGTGTTGACGTAATTATAGACCGAGTCATCGGTGAAGAACTCGTAAGTGTCCGGGAACAGGTAGCCCTCGCACTTCATCAGGCGGCCTTCGGTATCCGGGATGGCATTCCAGAAATCATACTGGCTGAAATCGGAACCATCCTCGCCGTTGGCGCAGGCAAGGAAATCATCCACCGAGCACAAGCCATTTTCTTCCATCTTCTGGGCAATAGCAACGGCTGTGTAGCCTTCGGGGAATGTGATGGTAATGGTCTTGCGCTTGACCTGCTGCACGCTGAGGGTTTTCAGGATTGTGTTATAATCCATGCCGGAGCGCAGGGTAAAATCGCCATACTGCAAACCGGAAGCGCGGCCGCTGTATTTGGCATACAGCTTGAACAGCCAGTCATACTGGATGACGCCATCCTCTTTCAAAACGTTTGTGATGTCTGCAACAGTGGAACCCTGTTCAATGGTAACGGTCTGCTCCGGGCCGAGTTCGCCGTTGCCGGCAACTTCGCCGTAGAACTGGAACACTTTCCAGCCGCCGATGCCAACGATAGCCAAAATGACAACAAGAACCACAAGCCCAATGGGAAAACGGCGGCGGACGGGTTCATCATCGTCATCCTCTGTGTACTCGTCTGGACCTTCGGCGTCTTCGTACAGGTCCTGCGGGTCAGGATCAGGCTGTACCGGGCGCTTTGGTGCGGGGGCTGGCGCAGCATGATAAGCCTGGCGCGACTGCGAGCCCTTGTCCTGGGAATCACCACGATTGATTTTCATTCCAAATCTCCTTTATCAGGCAGCAGAACTGCCCTGTTTCACGTATGCACAGTCTTACAGCAACAGGCGGAAATAAACGTCCGTAACGGGGAACGACTGCCCAAGGTAACAAATCATGCCGTAACCACAGCGCTTACCCTCGCCCAGGTACAAAAACTGATTTTCCGCCAGCAGCAGCCGTGCTTTGGTCAGACCGGTATGTTCCCGTGCGGCCTGCAGCAGAATATCAGCCGAATGGTCGTTATCGGCCTGCAACTCCATAAAAAGCAGCTCGTCCTTTTCCTGGCAATAGAGGCCGTAACCGCGCTGGTTGGAAACAATGGTCATACCGCGGCGGTAGAGCCGGGTGATCATGGTGTTCATGCTGCTTTCCGGCAGGGTGATGCAGGCAGGCTGGTAGCGCATGCGGGTGTCGATCAATTTGCGGACTGTCAGGTTATCAAACTCTGCTCGTGCCCACAAATTGTGTTCAATGGGCTTGCGGATGATGCGCAGCGGGAAGCGCCCCTGAAAATTCAGCTGGGAAAACGCTTTTGCGGCCCGCGTGCTTTGCGGTGCCGCCACAGCGAAATCACACCCTTTGGCGGAAAAGGCGCGCAGGCAGGTTGCCAGCAGTTTGGGCATCAGCCCGCGCCCCTGCAGGGACGGGTCCGTTGCCATGCAGCAGAGCCATACGCCGTGGTGGTGCCCGCATTCCACTGGAACCGCACCAATCATGGCGGCCGGGATGGGCTTTGCACCGGGGGCCGGGTCCCGGGCAAGGATCAGGATATTATCCAACCCCACAATTCCACAAAGCCAGTCCAAAGCATCCTGGCGGGTTCCGCCATACGTTTTGCGGCGGAACGCAACCATCTGCTCCAAATCAGCTTCCGTTGCTTTGCAAAGCATGTTCAATCCCCTCCTTGCCGTATTCAACGTGTGGGCTTTTGCTGCCAACGGGTTTAGCTCAAAATCCGCTCCAGGTATGCCATCACTTCGGACTGAATATCCTCCGGCGTACGGATGGTTTTCTGGCCGTCTACCGTTGTGGTACACTCAATGCGGTGCCAGCCCAGCTTGCGTGCGCAGTATTCAGCGGCGGCGCGGGAACGGGCCAGGTATTCGGTATCGCGTTCCTGAATATCTTTTTTGCTTTCATCGCCGTGGTAGCGCTGCGCAATCAGGCGCTGGCTGACATCGGGATCAACCGCAAGGTATACAACCGCATCCGGCGCAGGCAGGCCGAGCTTTTTGTACTCGAACTCAAACAGCCACTCCAGAAAACCATCCCAGTGCATCGGCGGCAGTTTGGAACATTGGTGAACAGCGTTGGAGGTGGTGTAACGGTCAGAGATGATTAGCCCATTCTGGCGGTAGACATTGCCCCACCTGGTTTTGTAGCTGGCAAAGCGGTCAACAGCATAAAACGTTGAAGCTGCATAAGCGTTCACGTCATCCGGGCGCTGGCCGAACTCGCCGGAAAGATACATCTTGACCAGTGCGGAGGACGGACTGTCATAATCTGGGAAGCTGATTTTCAGCGGGTCATACCCTTTGCTATGCAAATTCTGGCAGGCAAGTTCTGCCTGTGTGCCCTTGCCGGAACCATCCAGGCCTTCAAAAATAATCAGTTTACCCATGGTTTTCAGCCTCCTGTTTCAGTGTTGCATATTTATCACGCACGGCGTTCTGCTTGCCGCAGCACATACCGCCCTCCGGGCAGGGCCCCCCCAGGCAGCGGGGACCAGCTGCGGCAAAAACATGCGGCGCAAGCGGGTATACAAGGCGCAGCATTTCATCGGCAACGGCGCGGATCTCCCACTGGGCCCGGTTGCAGCAGCGCAGGTTGAAAAAGTTGTTCAGGCTGCGGCAGTTCATGGTCATTACCATTTTTGTCTCGCAGGCGTTGGGCAATACAAAGCGGGCGTCCTCGTTTGCCATTTTGCTGGCTTTGGCGCGGGCGGTCTTTTCCGGCATGCCCTGCTCCATCAAGGTGTGGGTATGCTTTTCTTCCAGTGCTTTGACCAGCTCCAGGTAGTGTTTGGCATCGGCGTTCATTGCATCAATAAAAGCCGCTTTGGCCGCAGGGTCAGCCTCAATTTCCGGGGGAATCACATAACGGAAATCTTCCAGCCGCACATAGCGCTGGCTCTGCACACTGAAACTTGCAATGCGGTGGCGGGTGACCTGTGCCAGAAAGGTGCGGGAAACGCCCTCAATGCCAAAGGTAAAGCTGGCATGTTCAATGGGGCTGGCGTGGCCGAAGTCATTCAGCTTTTGCAAAAAGGCTGCGGTCTTTTCCGGTGTTAGGCCATCCAGCAGGGTTTCGATATGTGCATCAGAATAGCACAGCTTGGCGGCTGCGGCAATGGTCTTTTCGGGGTCATTGGTGTGGGCGATCAATGTTACAAGCATGGGCCCGTTCCCTCTTTTCCTTTTTTATCAGTGGTTTATTCTTCGCTGGTCAGCTTGGTCAGCGGGGCGTAATTGGCCATTGTTTTTTTGATGCCAACGCGGTCAAACTGGATTTCTACAATACAGTCCCCCGCAACCGGCGTTACTTTCAGCACCTTGCCGCGGCCAAACACCTTGTGGTCCACAAGATCCCCGGCTGCAAAGTTGGCGGCCTTTTTGCGTGCGGGTGCGGCGGGCGCAGTGGTAACGCCACCGCCCGCCGGAGCACCCGGAGCCCCGGAATGATGGTTGACGCGGCTACTGCCATACCCGGCGCCAAAGCTACTGCTTTGGACCGTGTGGCGGCCGCCGGGGTAGTTCGGGCTTTCGTGCCCGCCGGAAGCAAACCCACTTTGGAAGCCGCCGGCATACTTGCTGCCAAAGCCGCCGCGGTTGTATTCACTGTTCAAATACCCGCGGGAAGCCCCGGAGTATCCGCTGCGCCCGCCGGGAACATTGGTGCTGTAGCTGCCGTACCCGGCGCCAAAACCGCCGCTGTAAGCAAGCTCTGGGCTTTCGGTTTCGTCCATCACATTGGGGTCAATCTCATCCAAAAAGCAGGAAGGCGGGTTGCGGCGCGTCTGGCCGAAAATCATACGGCTGCGGGAGGAAGAAAGATACAGCTCTTTCTTGGCGCGGGTAATACCAACATAGCACAGGCGGCGTTCCTCTTCCATTTCTTCCTCGCTGTAGCGAGCAAGGTCACCGGGGAAAACGCCATCCTCCATACCAATGATAAACACATACGGGAATTCAAGGCCCTTGGCGCTGTGCATCGTCATCAGGGTAACGGAATCAGCATCTTCATCATAGGAATCAAGGTCTGCAATCAGGGCAACTTCTTCCAAGAAACCGGAAAGGGTTGCGTCTTCCCCGTTCTGCTCCGCATAAGTCTTTACGGAAGAAATCAACTGGCCCAAGTTTTCCAGCCGGGTCTCGCCCTCTTCTTTCTGCGCTTTCAGCATGGCTTCGTATCCGGTCTTGCGGATCACTTCACCGGCAAATTCATCCAGCGGAAGGGTGACGGAAAGATCACACAGTTCACGGTACATGGAGTAAAACGCGTTCAGCGCGCTGGCGGCACGGCCCAGTGCGGGATAAGAAGAAGCCTCCCGGATGATCTCCATCATCGGCACGCCGTTGGCGGCGGCCAGTTCCCCGATCTTATCAATGGTGGTGGCACCAATCTTTCGTGCAGGTTCATTGATGATGCGGCGCAGGCGCACGTCGTCCCGCGGGTTGACCACAACGGCCATGTAAGAGTTGATATCCTTGACTTCCTTGCGGTCAAAGAAGCGTTGGCCACCCACAATGCGGTACGGGATACCGGCACGGGCAAAATAAGTTTCGATGGGGTTGGACTGCGCATTCATGCGGTACAAAACGGCATGGTCTTTTAAGGAAGCACCATTTTTCAGGTTCTGGCCAATAACCTCGGCCACATGGCTGGCCTCATCCTGTTCCGAAGCCGCCGTATAATGGTGAACTTTGTCACCATCGCCGTTCTGGGTCCACAGGGTCTTGCCCTTGCGGCCGTTGTTGTTCTTGATGACGCTATTGGCCGCATTCAGAATGTTGGAGGTGGAACGGTAGTTCTGCTCCAGGCGGATGGTTTTGGCCCCGGCAAAAACTTTTTCAAAGTTCAGGATATTTTCAATGGTAGCACCGCGGAACTTATAAATGCTCTGATCGTCATCGCCAACAACGCATACATTGTTGGAACCACCGGCCAGCAGGCGCACCAGGTGGAACTGGGCCACGCTGGTATCCTGGTATTCGTCCACCACGACATAGCGGAACTTCTGCTGGTAGTATTCCCGCGCTTCGGCATCGGTTTTCAGCATCTGCACGGTATGGAAAATCAGATCGTCAAAGTCCATGGCACCAGCCGTGCGCAGCCGGTTGGAATAGGCGGTATAGATTTTGGAAATCAAAGCAGCCTTGGTATCGCGCGGCGCTTCGGCGGCGACATCTTTGGCGGAAAGAAGTTTATCTTTGTAACCGCTGATCTGGGAGATGGCTGATTTGACCGGCAGGAACTTGTCATCAATCATCAGTTCTTTGTAGATCTGCTTGATGACACGCTGCTGGTCGTCGGAATCGTAAATCGTAAAGCTTTTGGGGAAGCCAATGCGTTCGGCATCGCGGCGCAGGATCCGTACACAGGCAGAGTGGAAAGTGGAGGCAAATACATCCCCGCCCATGGTATCGCCCAGCATGGCTTTCAGGCGTTCTTTCAGCTCTCCGGCGGCTTTATTGGTAAAGGTAATGGCCAGCACATTCCACGGGCGGGCCGGGGCAACGCTCATCAGCGGCATCAGGGACTGCGGAACCGGCTGGCCGCACATGATGGCGGTGCGCAGCTGCTCCAGATCACTCTGCGCAACCGGGCGGCTGACCTCTTTGGAGCCATAGGCGCGGCCAAAACGGATGATATTGGCAATGCGGTTGACCAGAACGGTGGTTTTGCCGGAGCCTGCACCTGCCAGGATCAGCAGCGGGCCTTCGGTGGTAAACACAGCCTGCTGCTGCACCGGGTTCAGCTTAGTAAAGCAGGAAGCGATATAGCGGTCCCGCAGGGCCAGAAATTCAGTGGTAATGGTATCGGGCATAATGAACCTGTCCTTATATTATATGGCAGAACCAGCCCGGAACCATGCAGGGCTGGGAATTTTGGCAAACGCTGTATAGTATAGCACACTTTTGCCGGATAGAAAAGTAGGCTGGCGGAGGTATCCGCAGAAAATCACACTTTTTACAACCTGCACAAAAGCTGCGCTTTAATTGGAAAAGCCTTCTGGGGATTGCAGTCGGTTATGCCACGCTCTGGGGGTGGCATCGCGGAAACCGGCTGTCAGGTATTGGCCCAGCGTTAAGCTGGCTGCGGTTCCGCGTGCCACACAGTTGATGGGGTCTGGTGCGATGGCAACATCCACATGCAGCTCCCCGGCAATATAACCAGCCAGGCCACGCAGCATGGAGCCGCCGCCAGTCAGCAGAATGCCGTTCTTGGCAACATCAGCGGCCAGTTCCGGCGGGGTGCTTTCCAATACATTGCGGGCAGTGGCGGCAATGCGGGCGGCCAGTTCCTGCACGGGCAGGTACAGGTCCCGCGTATAGACAAGGCGGCGGGCGGGCAGGTTGGTCTCCCAGGAATGACCACGGATCTCCATTACGCCCTCAAACTCGCTTTTGGTGCAGCAGGCAACCTGCTTTTTCAGCGCTTCGGCGGTTAGAGGGCCGATGGCAATGTTGAATTTTTCCTGAACATACTGGGCAATGCACTGGTCAAAAGCGTTGCCGGCGACCGGCAGGCTGGCGGCGCGCACCCGCCCACCCATGCTGATCACGGCGATATCCGTGGAGCCGCCGCCGATATCAATCACCATGCAGCCCATGGGTTTGCGGATATCCAGCCCTGCGCCAAGGGCGGCGGCGACAGGCTCATCCACAAGGAAAACCTGCCGTGCCCCGGCTGCCATGACGGCTTCTACCACGGCGTCAGCTTCAATGCCGGTAATGGCTGCCGGAACGCAGACCGATACGCGCGGCTTGATGATGCGCGAACGGCATACCTCATTGATAAACCGCACGATTAGTTCGTTTGTCATGCGGTGGTCCTGAATAATACCGTCCCGCAAAGGGCGGATAATATCAATATAAGAAGGCACACGCCCCACCATGCGCAGGGCTTTGTCCCCCACTGCCAGAATGGTGCTGCTGCGGGTATCAACAGCACCAATGCTGGGCTGATGGAACACAACTCCCTGTTCCTGTGTGGCAATGATAATGGAAGTTGTGCCAAGATCAAGGCCGATATCATATTGCTTCATGTTTATCTGGTACTCCTTGCTGCCAGAAGCAGCACTTTGTTATCTATTGTGAATTGCCATCAACCGTCCGGCAGATAAAAGTTATTTGCTTTCTTTTGGTGTTCCGGCGGCACAGTGGCTTTTGGGCATCAGTTCCGTCGCCGCAACACACACGCCGTCCACACTCACAGCGCCACCCTCCAATAGCGCTTTGGCGCAGGCAGAGATGGTGGCACCAGTGGTGATCACATCATCCAGCAACAGCAGCCGCATTCCGGAAAGGTCAACCCCAGTACGGCAGGCGTAAGCATCCTTGACATTGGCAAAGCGCTTTTGCTGGTCCAGCGATTTTTGCGGTAAAACCTGCCGGGTCAGGCACAGCGGCTGGATGACCGGAATGTGCAGGATGCGCCCAAGGCGCTGCGCTAGCAAAAGGGGCATATTTTCCGCGCGGTTCTTCTTTACGCGCGGCGGCACCGGAACAATGGCGCTGTACAGCGAAATGCCAGATAGATTCTCGTATACCGGGCGGTACCCTGGGGCACGGGCGGGCTGTGCGCCAAAAATCAGCACAGCCATCAAATCCGCCAGTTCTCGCGCATACCAGGGGTTGCCGTTCTCCTTGCAAAGCAGGATAGCATGGCGCACACTGTCTGCATAGTAAAAGGCAGCTGCGCAGGTGTTGACAGCGTAAAAGGCGTGCTCCGTTACAGGCAGACGCGGTGGAAGATGCCGCAGACGCTCGGCTTCCGGTATACAGGAACGGCACACTGCGGCTTTCCAGGCGCTTTGCTCAAGTACCGTGCCGCACAGCGGGCAGTGCCGCGGATAGGCAAGGGCCAGCAGCGGTTCCAGAGCCGTTCGCCCACGGTCCAGCCAATCCAGAGATATGCGTTTTCTCTGTTTCATCTGCGTTTTTCAGCCGGAGTGACTGCCTCGCGCAGCAGGTAGCGCAGCCCGCTGTAACGCATGTTCTGGCGCACATTATCCACCATGGCCTGCTCGGTGCGCCGGGTTCCCGCCAGAATGCACAGGCGGCGTGCGCGGGTAACCCCGGTGTACAACAAGTTGCGGTAACAAAGGCGCGCGGGTACATCTGCCACAGGCATAATGACGGCCGGAAATTCAGAACCCTGGCTTTTGTGCACTGTTACAGCGTAAGCGGGTTCCAGCTCGGCAAGCTGGTCAGCACCGTAAATATACTTTCGGTCATCCATCTGTACCGTCACAGCACGGCTTTCGGGGTCAACGGCAGTAATAATACCCATATCCCCGTTATAGGCACCCACACCGGCTTCGGCACCGTCCCGTTCATAGGGAATGTCATAATCGTTTTTGATCTGCATTACCTTGTCGCCACAGCGCAGCACACGGCCGCTTTGCTCCCAAATGATCTGCGGCTTATCCGGTGCAGGCGGGTTCAAAATGGCCTGCAGGCGGCGGTTCAGTTCTACACTCCCGGTGGGGCCAACCTTGGTGGGGCAAAGCACCTGGATGTCCCGCACGGGGTCATAGCCATAACTTTTGGGCAGCCGGGTACTGACCAGGTCGCAGATCAGCCTCTGGCAGGCAAGACCGGTGGATTCGATCATGAAAAAGTCATCATCCCGCCCGCCTTTTATGGGCATCTGCCCTTCCACAATGCGGTGGGCGTTCTGTACAATCATGCTTTTCTGCGCCTGGCGGAAGATCTCATTCAGCCGTACGGTGGGCAGAACGTCTGCCTGCAAGATCTCCCCCAGCACACTGCCGGGGCCAACGCTGGGCAGCTGGTCGGCATCACCTACCATAATAATGCGGCAGTGGTAACGCGCGGCGGCCAACAACGCCTGGAACAGCTTGGCATCTACCATACTCATCTCATCCAGAATGATAACGTCAAACGGGAGAAGATTCTTTTCATTATGAATAAAACGCACGCTGCCGGTAGAATAGTCCACTTCCAGCAATCGGTGGATGGTGGAAGCGCTGTGGCCGGTCAGCTCGGTCAGCCGCTTGGCGGCGCGGCCGGTGGGGGCACACAGGGCAACCCGGTCATAAATACCTTCATACAAATTCAGAATCGCTTTGACCGTTGTGGTTTTGCCGGTACCGGGACCACCGGTCAAAACCATTACGCGGGAAGAGAGTGCTAAGCGGATTGCTTCCCGCTGCAAAGGGGCATATTCAAAACCTTGGGTCAATTCCAAAACGCGGATATCGCTTTCCAGCGTTTTGGGGCTTTCTGTCGGGAATGTGGCAAGCTCCCCCAGCCGCGCAGCAATATCCTGCTCTGCGCTGAGCAGATCTGGCAGGTAAATATATTTCGTTCCGTCAAAGGTGCAGGCGCGCATTTCGTCATGCTCCAACAGGCTTTGCAGCCCGGCCTTTACGGCATCCGGCTCCACCCGAATAAAACGCGCAGTGCTTTCGATCAGCTTATCTGCGGGCAGGCAGGTGTGGCCGTTGTTGGCGTTGTGGCGCAAAGCGTACAAAAGCCCGGCGGCAATGCGAAGGTCGCTGCCCTGTCCTACCTGCAGCTGGGCGGCGATACCATCGACCTGGCTGAATTTCAGGTTCAGCGGCTCCCCGCACAGCATGTAGGGGTTCTTTTTCAGTGCTTCTACCGTGGCGGGGCCAAACGCGCGGTAGGCTGTAACAGCCATCTGGGCGGAAAGCCCAAACTTGGCCATCCAGGCAACCACTTCCCGCACACCGTACATACGTCGGAACTCGTTGGAGATGGCGGCGGCCTTTTGCGGGGTGATACCTTTTAGCTCACAGAGTTTGTCCGGCGTTTCAGAGATGACGTTCAATGTATGCGCCCCAAATTTTGCCACAATCTTTTTTGCTGTGGAAGGCCCGATATAGGGCAATACCCCACTGGAAAGGTAGCTCAGCAAAGCCGCGGTATCCTGCGGAAGGCTGGCCTCACAGGTTTCGGCACGGAACTGTTCGCCATAGCTGGGGTGGTTGACCATATAGCCATACGCCGTAATGGACATACCGTTATCCACGCTGCCCACGTTGCCTGCCACCACAATATCGGTGCCACCGGCATCCACTTCAAACACGGCATAACCGGTATCCGGGTTTTCGTATATCACATGCTCAACAACGCCCTCTAATTTGAGCATCTCAGCAGTTTGTATTGTACTATTTGTCTGTAAAGTATCCGTGCTTGCCACCTCCTTCCGGGTGCAAATGGGGTAAAAACCGTTCAATACACAATTTTTTATTTTATATTATAGCCTATTTGTATCTCTTTGGCAATTTTTTTGATAGGATCGTTGAACCTGGTATTTGTGCGCTGGATTTTGTGAAACAGACGAAGCCACAAACAGACTAGGAAGTATCGGTAGATTCTGGTACGATAGCTGGAGAATATGCGATGATGCTGGATAACAGAATGAGTAGAAAATAAAAGGAAATATTTTGCACTCAAGAGTATTTACTTTTTGATTAAAGGAAGAAAAACAAAAAAATTGTACATTTTGCCAAAAATCGAGACATTTCGAGCGATGCTTGAAACAAGCACAAATATGTGGTAAACTTACAATAGTTTTTTGTAGCTAAACGGGAGTAAAGGCAAAATACTTCACACAAAAAAAAGAATAAATACAAGACGATTGCGATGAGAGTAGCATTGTGGTTCAGTAGCGATTTGGGAATGTTTCTTGATTTTAGCGAAAAAGTAAAGATGCGGGCGGCAAAAAGCCAGAACCCGAAGAGCAAAAAACTAATAGATTTAGAGAGGTGCCTTTTGTGAACAATGAAGAAAATGAAGTAATTGATCTTGTGGAAATTTTATATGCGATACGTCAGCATCTTCTCGAAGTGATTTTGGCGACCGTGGTAGCAGCTATAATTGGATTTGCGGCATCTAAGTTCTTGATGACGCCGCAGTATAGCTCTTCTGCCATGATGATCGTAAACACCCGTCAGGATGTTACTTCTAATGTTACCAGCGACCAGATCAACTCCGCAACAAAGCTGGTTGCCACCTACAGCATCATTATTAAAAGTGATACGGTATTGCAGCAGGTTATTGAAAATCTGGGGCTTGGGATAACTTACTCGGAGTTAAACAGCCGTGTAAGTGTGCAAGCTGTGGATGATACCCAGGTTATGAAAATTACAGTCAACAGTACCAGTCCCGAATGGGCACAGACTGTTTGTGATGAAATTCTGGCCGTGTCTCCCGACATCATCAAAGAAGCAGTGGAAGCGGGTTCGGTCAAGGTGATTTCGAAAGCGTCTCTGAACCTCAATCCGATTTCCCCCAACATAAAAAAGAACACTGCACTTGGTGCAATGGTTGGCCTTGCATTGGCGCTGGGTATTATTGTGCTACAGGTTTTGCTGGACAATAAGATCAACACGGAGGAAGATGTTACCAAGTATCTGGATATGACTGTTCTGGGCGTGATCCCGCAGTATGATCAGGGAGGTAAAATGGAGTGAGTAAAAAGCGTGAACATCATAAGCTGTTTATGGTTGGCGCAAATGCACCTTTCCAATATACAGAAGCCTACAAATCTTTACGTACCAACTTGGAATTTTTGTCGGCAACGGATGACTGCAAAACCATTCTGGTTACCTCCTCTGTTCCCAATGAGGGAAAAAGTAATGTTGCAATAAATCTTGCAATTACTTTAGCGGACAGCGGTAAACGTGTGGTGCTGGTTGACTGTGACATGCGTAAATCCACAATTTCCCGCTACCTGCATATTCCGCGCGATCATATGGGACTTACAAATACCCTTACAGGCAAGGACCGTACACAGCTTGCAAATGCAATGGTGAATTACAAGGATTTGGGTATTGTTGTGCTGCCGGTAGGAACATTGCCGCCGAATCCATCGGAATTGTTGGCAACGAAGGCGATGGAAAATACCTTTGAGGCCCTGAAGCAGGTATACGATTATATTATTGTAGATACGCCGCCGGTTTCTGTTGTTACCGATGCTGCAGTATTGTGCAAGTATGTGGATGGGGCATTGCTGGTTGTACGCCCGGGTGTTACCACCATTGAAGGTGCCCAGCTGAGCAAGAAAAACCTGGAAGCTGTGAATGCCCGCATCCTTGGCGTAGTACTGAACGGATATGATGTTAAAAAGACCGGTAAGAAGGATGGCTACTACTATTCTTATGCTTACGGGTACAGCAATGACGATGCAGCTGGAAAGAAGAGCCGGAGTAAGGCATAATGAGTTCGCAACTGGTTGATCTCCATTGTCATATTTTGCCTGGCATTGATGACGGTGCCAAAAACCTGGATGTTTCCATGTCCTTGATCCAGAAAGAAATGGAAGACGGGGTTGTTGGCATTGTGTTCACACCGCACTTCCATTATGAGCGCATTACGCTGGATGCTTTTGTGCAGCAGCGCAAAATGGCTTATCGCAGCGTTGTGGCGCAGCTGGCAGAACGCAAACTTCCCCTTGCCGTCAAATTGGGTGCAGAGGTCTATTTTACCGCAGCTTTGGCCAGCCTGGATCTTTCCAAATTGGCATTTGCAGGGTCGCGGTATATCTTGATTGAATTCCCGACCAGCATCCATCCCGGTGGAATTGAGGATACCCTGTTTGCGGTGCAAAACCGTGGGTATACTCCCATTTTGGCCCATGTGGAGCGCTACCCCTATGTTACCGAGGATCCTACCCTGCTGTACCGCTGGGTCAGCTCCGGCGCATTGGCGCAGATCAATGCTTCGGGTTTGGTGCGCGGTGGACATACGGCCAAATGGCTGCACAAACTGCTGGATTGGAACTTAGTTCATCTGATGTGTTCTGACTGCCATTCTGTTACAACCCGCCCGCCAAACCTGAAAGACGGGATGGCACAGATAAGCAGTTCAACGGCAAAACTTTTACAGAAAAATGCCATTGATGTTTACCTGAACAAAGAAATTTCCATCAAAGAACCAATTGAGCCAAAATTCCGCTTTGGACGCTGGGTATAATAGGCTTGCAAGTTACGGTTTGCTGCCCTACTATATTTCGGGGCCATCATGCGTGGCAGAAAGCCCGTTTCACATGCCGCAAAGGGAACGGTCTTTCTTCATACTTTTGCGGCTTTTAATTGTATCATGAACCATTCTACATCGAAAATACTGCATATTCTGGATGCTTTTCTGGACTTTTTCCTGCTGTTGGGAGCGTATGAGGTTTCCAGCCTGCTACGTATGCACAGCCCCTGGGGTGAAGCGTTCTGGTGGGTCGATGTTGCCCGCTTCCGCCCGCTGGCACTTGTATACGCAGCGGCAATCATTCTGATTTATATTGCACAGGGTGAATACCGCACTTTTAAGCGGCGCGGCTTAGTGAGAGAACTGGCAAAAGCCCTTTTGGGAAACCTGGGCGGCTTTGCGCTGGCAGCAACCATTTTGTATGTATTCCAACTTTCGCAGTTTTCCCGCCTGCTGCTTGTTTACTATTACCTGCTGTCCAGCGTGGTCATTACGATCAAGCGGTTATTGCTGCACCGGATCAGCCTTTGGTATGCAAAGCGGCGCCATATTATAGCCCGCGTTTTGCTGGTCGGCAATGGAAACCTGGCATTACGCTATTATAATGATGTTGTAAAGGGCAAGGATGTATCGGCAGAGTATGCCGGCTATGCAGCGCAGAACCCGGTAGTGGAACTGCCGAATTACCTTGGCACAGTAGCCGATCTGCATAAGATTCTGGAAAGTACCCGGATTACCCATATTGTGATTGCGGAGGAAACCCAGAACCGCAGCGAGTTGCTGCAGATTACCGCGATTGCAGAAAATTACGGCATTAAGGTCAGTGTAATTCCGGTCTATTCGGACTTTCTCTCTTCCCGCACAATGGATAATACCGTAAACGGGTTGTATGTGATCGACCTGAAAATGCAGGAGACCTGCGATATTATGGGTGTGAACATTGTAGTAACGGACATGGACAAAACCATGACGCTGCTGGAAAGCCAGCTGGAACAATGGCGTGGGAAATATATCTGCGTGGCCAATGTACATACCACCGTAACGGCGCACGAGGATGCCGAGTACCGCTATATTCAGAACCATGCGGTCATGGCGCTGCCGGACGGCGGTCCCCTTTCGCAGTTCAGCCGCAGGCAGGGGTATGCTGCTGCGCAGCGCGTTACGGGGCCGGATTTGATGAAGCAGGTTTTGGCGGTCAGCGCAGAAAAAGGCTGGCGGCACTATTTTTATGGTTCTACCCCGGAAACGTTGCAGTTGCTGCGCAAAAAGGTGGAAGAGCGCTACCCTGGTGTTGTGATTTCCGGTATGATGTCGCCACCGTTCCGCGAGATGACCCCGCAGGAGGACGCTCAGGCGGTAGCGGAAATCAACGCAACAAAGCCGGACTTTGTGTGGGTTGGCCTTGGTGCCCCCAAACAGGAACGCTGGATGGCCGCCCATGAGGATCGCGTACAAGCCTTGATGATCGGCGTTGGTGCGGCGTTTGACTATGAGGCGGGCAACATTAAGCGTGCGCCCATGTGGATGCAGAAGCACAACCTGGAATGGCTTTACCGATTGATGCAGGACCCGAAGCGCCTGTTCCACCGCTACCTGAAAACAAATGTAAAATATCTTTTGTGGACTTGGCGCAGCGGCGAATAACGGAAAAGATAAAACAATAGCAAAAATACCATGCTGTACATTGGAAGGAGGAACCGTCCCCGGTTCCTTGCCCGATGTGCGGCATTTTTTATGGCTTTGGGGCGCCGACCGACAATCTGATTCCATGCAGAATAAGCGAACAGATTCCGGCTGTGCGACAAATCAGAATCGAAGAATCTCGACTTTTTTCTCAAGCCCCCTACCTATTTGCCGGGAGCTATGGTATAATATCTGTATATGCTGTTATATATGCAAATTTAGATGTTTGGAAAGGAGCTACCACATGCAGCAGGAAACTGTCATTGTGTTGGACTTTGGTGGCCAGTATAACCAGCTGATCGCCCGCCGTGTCCGTGAATGCAACGTTTATTGCGAAATTTATTCTTACCGTACTGACCTGGCCAAAATCAAGGCCAAAAATCCGAAGGGGATTATCTTTACCGGTGGTCCCAACAGCGCTTACCTGCCGGATTCCCCTACCATCGATCCCGAAATATATACTTGGGGTGTTCCGGTACTGGGCATCTGCTATGGCAGCCAGCTGATGATGCATATGCTGGGCGGTAAGGTTTGCAAGGCTCCGGAACGCGAATATGGCAAGACGGTTGTGGATCTGGATACCACCAGCCTGCTGTTTGACGGCCTGCCGAACCAGAATGTTTGCTGGATGAGCCATAATGACTATATCGAGCAGGCTGCCCCCGGCTTTGATATTATTGCCCACACCCCCAACTGCCCGGTTGCCGCTGCACAGGATGCCGCCCGCGGCCTGTACTGTGTGCAGTTCCACCCGGAAGTGCTGCATACTGAAAACGGTACTAAGATTCTGCATAACTTTGTTTACAAAGTTTGCGGCTGTGCCGGTACTTGGAAGATGGACTCCTTTGTGGAGCATAGCGTGAACGCCCTGCGCGAGAAGATCGGCAATGGCAAGGTGCTGTGCGCTCTTTCCGGTGGTGTGGATTCCAGCGTATGTGCTGCCATGCTGGCAAAGGCCATTGGTAAGCAGTTAACCTGCGTGTTTGTTGACCACGGCCTGCTGCGCAAGAACGAACGTGAGCAGGTTTGCGAAGTGTTCGGCGAGGGCGGCCAGTTCGACATCAACTTTGTCTGCGTGGACGCCCGCGAACGTTTTTACGGCAAGCTGGCCGGTGTTACCGAGCCGGAGCACAAGCGTAAAATCATTGGCGAAGAGTTCATCCGTGTGTTTGAGGACGAGGCCAAGAAGATCGGTGCTGTAGACTTTTTGGCACAGGGCACCATCTACCCGGATGTTGTGGAAAGCGGCCTGGGCGGTGAATCTGCTACCATCAAGAGCCACCACAATGTAGGTGGATTACCGGACTTCGTAGATTTCAAGGAAATCATCGAGCCTTTGCGCGATCTGTTCAAAGATGAAGTGCGTAAAGCTGGTCTGGAACTTGGCATTCCGGAAAAACTTGTATTCCGTCAGCCATTCCCAGGTCCGGGACTTGGCATTCGTATCATCGGCGAGGTAAACGCTGATAAAGTTCGCATCGTACAGGACGCTGATTTCATCTATCGTGAAGAAGTGGACAAGGCTGCAGAAGCCTACAAAAACGAACACGGCAAAGAAGCACCTTGGATGCCAAACCAGTACTTCGCAGCACTCACCAACATGCGAAGCGTTGGTGTCATGGGCGACGAAAGAACCTATGACTATGCGGTTGCCCTGCGTGCAGTACAGACCATCGATTTTATGACGGCAGAAAGCGCACAGATTCCATTTGAGGTGCTGCAGACAGTCATGACGCGAATTATTAATGAGGTGAAAGGCGTAAATCGTATCTTTTATGATCTGACGAGCAAGCCGCCTGGAACGATAGAGTTTGAATAGTTACTACATCTCTGGAAAACCTTGATTTATAAGGCTTTCCAGAGATTTTTCTTTTTATTGGCTACAAATTGGCTACATCTGTCAGTTGGCTACTATCTGGGACTGTTGTTCCGTTGATAAGATTTTCAAGTTGTTGTGCAACTTCGGCTTGTTTGTTTGGATACAGATGACTATAAGTATTTAAGGTTGTCTGTATTTTTTCATGCCCTAAACGGTCAGCAATCAGAAGTGGTTGGCATCCCATTTCAATCAAAAGGCTGGCATGGGAGTGACGGAGATCATGCACACGAATCTTCTTCACACCGGATTTTTTACATCCTCTGAGCATTTCATGATTCAGAAAACTTTTGGTGTAAGGAAACAGTCTGTCATTTGGCTGAATCTCATAACATTTATCCATATAACTTTTTAAACAGTCAGCAAGTGTTTGAGGTATTGTGATAACCCGATTACTTTTTGGCGTTTTAGGAGGCCAGACAACATCCCTGCCATTGATTCTTTGGAAGGTTTTGTTGATGGTGATGGTATTATTTTCTAAGTTCACATCTTCCGGCGTTAAAGCACACAGTTCGCCTACTCGCATGCCAGTATAGTACATGGTCATGAAGGCTGTATAAGAAGCTGGCTTATCCTGTACAGCTGTAATAAACTGTTCAAATTCTGCCTTTGTCCAGAACTGCATTTCACGCCCCTTGGCTTTTCCCATGTTGCCGACTTGGGCGGCAGGGTTGACCTTTAGACCGTAATGCCGCACCGCATGATTGAATACGGCGCTGAGCTGGTTGTGGAGCGTTTTCAGATATACCGGGGAATATGGCTTGCCGTTTTCGTCATGGTGATTCAGCATCTCGTTCTGCCATGCCATGATCTCTTTTGAATGAATGTCACACATCTTCCCTTTGCCGAAGTAGGGCACCAGTTTTTTGTAGAGGATATGCTCCTTTGTGCCCCATGTGTTTTCCTTGATGCGTCCTTTCATATCCGCCGCATAGAGCGCGACGAAGTTTTCAAAGGTCATTTCCAGATCGGCAGTCTGTTGCTGCAAAAACGTCCGTTCCCATTCCAGTGAGTCACGCTTGGTGGAAAAGCCGCGTTTCAGCTTTTTGACTTTCTTTCCCGTCCAGTCCTCATAGTAAAAGGACGCATACCATGTACCTTTTTCCTTATCCTTGTATGCTGGCATTGCTGTTTCCTCCTTACTGCCTGTCACGCAGGCCATAGAATTTTTCTTCAAAATACCGTCTGCTTACCCGTCCGGGGATGGTGATAAAGCCTTTCTGCTTCAATTCCTCGTTCATCTCCCGTAGCAGCTTGTAGGCATAGGGTTTGGAAATGCCAAGCTCGTTGGCAACTTCCTCCGCCCGTACAAACAATTCCTGTGTCATAGTGTCACCTCCTTATTGATGATTCGCAAATATGTTAATATCTGCGTCCTTATTATACATTAGCATAAATGTTAATGTCAAGAATTTATTTCGCTTTTTTGTTAATATTTTTCTTGCGTATTTCGCAAATTTGCGCTATACTGTTCTCAAAGGCGGTGGTATGAATGACAGTAGGAGATAAGATTCGGAAAATCCGTACCTTTCGAGGTATGACGCAAAAGGAACTTGCCGAGCGTGTCGGGCGGGAACGCACCTACATCAATCGTATCGAGAAAGGCGAGACCGATTTGCAACTCTCCTCGTTTATCCGTATCGCCGAGGCTTTGGGAATTATGCTTCGCCTTGATGTGAACTTGGCGTGAGGTAGAATCTGAAAAAATGAGGGCGGTCGATTTGTCCGCCCTTGTTTTGTGCTATGCTGCGTATTGTCTGTTGTCTTTCAGGAAATAAGGCAGCGTCCCATTCTTGGTTGCCTTTTGAATCCTGTCGTGATTCCTGATTCTCCACTCCTTGAAATTAGGCGGTACGTCGGACACCTTGTTTGCGCTTTCCCCGTTCAGCGGTTGTCCGAGCATTATCCGCTCGTTGTCGGCTTTGATTTCCTCCAATGTTTTTAGTATTACTACTGCGTGGCAACGACAATACGGATGCCAGCCCGTGAACTTGAAATTCTTGGGGTAGCGTCCGGCCAACTCATCGCAAATGTCGGTAAACGCTCGTCCATTGAGGGTGTGGTTATTCGATAACCTGATTTCGATGCCTACCACAAAATCGAGTTGCTGCCAACGTGTGTAATCCGATGTACGGTAAGCGATGTTCGTTTCTGTGGCAGCCAAACGGTGGGCGTTCTTGTACGACGAGCGATAAACTCCTTGGCCGGGATGATACACCGCCGCCCGTTGCGACAGGTGCAGTTGCCCGTGCTGGTCTCGTACACGGCGGAACAGTTTATCGGGGTGTTGGAGGTATTGTCGAAGTGTCCGGCTCATTTCATCGGCTGAAAGCCCGTCCCGCAGGCCGAGGTCGATGCCCATTTCTATCTCCGTTTTGAATTGCTCCGTGTACCGCCATACCCTGTCAGACAATTTCAGTCCACCGATTTTGCGTTCCGTGAACGCTTTGCAGGCTTTGTCGTTGGTGTTGTAATACTTGCGAGCCTGTTCCGGTGATAATTTCGTGGCGTATTCCCCGAATACGACGTTGCACAGTTCGTTGTTTTTGTTGTTCGCCAACGTCCATTCGGCCTCGATGCCGTTCAGAATAACCGTCGATATGCCCGTTTTTAGCGTTTGTAGCAACTTTTCGATGCGAGCCTTTGTGCTTGGGTAGTTGGCGAACGAAAAGGGCTTGTTGGGGTTGAAATTGGGTATTGTCGCCCCGATAGCGGCAGCCTCACGCACGGCAGACTGATAAATAGCTTCAATCTGCCGTGCATAACGCTCCACGTCTTTCAGGTGCTTACTCTCCCATTTGTCCAACCGTGCCATTGTTTCTCAATTCAAATACGTTGCATTGCGGGTCGTCCAAGAATTTCGAGAACTTCCCCTCTTTGTAGTGCGGGCAGCGGCACATAAACAGTTCGCCCCGCCAATTCTTTTCGTGCCAATCGTAACTATGGATGCAGTCCCGACACGAGTATTTCGGTCGTTCCCGCTGTTGCTTTTTCCTCGCTGCGGCCATTGTTATTCCTCCTCTATGCGGTCGGGAGCGGGCATTTCCTCCAACCGTATCGCTTTTATGGTTTCACGTCCCTCCAAAATCGCTTTACATAGGCGGTGATAGCCGTCGGCAATCTGCCCGCAATCGTCGAGGATAATAGGATAGTTCAGCGAGCAGTCCTGCACCCGCTTACATTGGAAGATGAACTGCGAGAGGTTATCCGCAGGGAACGGATGGTCGGTTAAATCTACCGCCCACAGCGGGAGGTCTCGGACTTCGTAGCCTTTGGCCTGTGCGAACAGGTATAGCGATTCAGCCCTCCAAACCTTGTTGCCTCTGACAAATTCGCTTTCCCCGAATGTCATTTGTGATATGCGTACTTTCGTCATGGGGCTATTCGGTTAAATGGAACGCATCGACGGTTTTTTCTTCGCCGAGTTCTTGCATCGTTTTATCAACGTCATTGCTCCAGCCGAGCATTTCGACGCTTTGCCGCTGTGAAATGATAGGTT
>OGQR01000914.1_pt1 | contig 22217 bp, 18 predicted proteins | sample 1553271 | NCBI WGS metagenome assembly OGQR01 (sample SAMEA2579970, study PRJEB22360) | human gut metagenome | biome: human gut; feature: human-associated habitat; material: faeces | place: Denmark | collected 2008/2010 | reverse complement strand
TTGTGTTTCATCTTCCTGCCTCCAAAAAGCATTACAGCTTACAAAATCTTAACTTTTCTTTACAATCGCCTTACGTATTATAGCAAAGACCGTTTTAAAAAGATAGAAAATTTTTATAAAATTTTTGCACAAAAAGTGCAGCCAAAAACATATTTTTTGTATGACACATAAAAACCCGCCCGGCACCGCAAATCTCTTCGCGGCCCAAGCGGGTTTTTCATCTCTATTCCGGGAAAGCCTTATCAGCTTGCCTTGTTCTTTCTCTGTTTGATGACCTTCAGTCGTGTGAACTCCTCGCGCTCCTTCTCCTCCAGTGCGTCCGCGATATCCTTGGACAGCTGGGTGTAATGCGGAATCGTGATGTTCTTCAGCGCGTTGGCACGCTTCTGTGTTTTCTTGATTGCCGCAGCAAGGCGGTACGCCGAGTTCTCAATCATGGAAAGGTTTAAGGTCAGGTCTTTTACTTTTTCAAAGGCCTGTCTTGCCTGATCCAGGGACTCCTTCGTGCTGTAGTAAGCATAAGTCGGGGCCTGTCCGGACGGATCAGCCTCTACCAGCGGAATTTCCACGCCCATGATACTCCTTGTCTTGATCCGGATAGATTCCTCCACCGGAACGGTATAGGACACGGTCTGTACGTTGGTGATACCGATCTCCATGTTCGCAATCTGCAGCGCCGCATATGCTTCGCGGAACGTCACATCAATCTGACGCTGAATATCCTTTGCCTCATCGATCAGGCCCATGAGCTCGCGGATCAGAATATTCCGCTTCTTGTCCATCAGCTCGTAACCCATGTGGGCAAGTTTCAGAGAGTTCTTTGCAAGAATCAGGTTTCCCTTGGTAGGAAAGGTATTCGGGTCCATTCCGATCTCACTCCTCTCGCTTACTCATTCATGGCATCGGCTTCTGCCTTTGCTTTTGCTACTGCATCAATGGTGGTCGGATGATAATACTGATCCAGAACCTTGGTGTTGACACGGTCGAGCTCTTCTCTCGGAAGCAGTCCAAGAAGCTCCCATGCCTTGTTCAGCGTATCTTCCATGGAACGGTTTTCATCCATTCCCTGGCCGATGAATTCATGCTCGAATTCATTACCGAATACCAGGTACTGTTTATCGATCGGAGAAAGCTCATCCTCACCGATAACGGATGCCAGGGAACGCGCATCTCCTACCTTTGCATAGCAGGAGAACAGCTGGTTCGCTACGTCCTGATGATCGGCTCTTGTGTAGCCCTCACCGATACCGTCCTTCATCAGACGGGAAAGACTCGGCAGTACGCTGATTGGCGGGTAAATAGACTGGCCGTGAAGCTGGCGGTCCAGTACGATCTGACCCTCGGTGATGTAACCGGTCAGGTCAGGGATCGGGTGCGTGATATCATCGTTTGGCATGGTCAGGATCGGAATCTGTGTTACGGATCCCTCTACGCCCTGTACGATTCCGGCGCGCTCATACAGCGTAGCCAGCTCACTGTACAGGTATCCAGGATAACCTTTACGGGAAGGAATCTCTCCACGGGAGGAGGAAACCTCACGCATAGCCTCGCAGAAGGATGTGATATCGGTCAGGATAACCAGGATATGCATGCCTTTCTCGAATGCAAGGTACTCGGCAGCTGTCAGTGCTACCTTCGGGGTGATCAGACGCTCTACAACCGGGTCGTTTGCCAGGTTCAGGAACATAACAACGTGGTCAGATACACCGCTTTCCTCAAAGGTCCGGCGGAAGAACTCTGCTACGTCGTATTTAACACCCATAGCGGCAAATACGATTGCAAACTTCTCATCAGAATCTCCAAGGGATGCCTGCTGTACGATCTGTGCTGCCAGCTGGTCGTGCGGAAGTCCGTTTCCGGAGAAGATCGGCAGCTTCTGGCCACGAATCAGGGTGGTCAGACCGTCGATTGCAGAAATACCGGTATGGATATAGTTTCTTGGGTATTTACGGGTAACCGGGTTCAGCGGCAGGCCGTTGACGTTTCTTCTTACCTCTGCGTCAATTGGTCCCATGCGGTCGATCGGTTTTCCGATACCGTCGAAGGTACGTCCCAGAATTTCCTCGGAAAGTCCGATCTCCATCGGATGTCCGGTCAGACGGGTATGGGTATTGGTAAGAGACATGCTCGAAGTTCCCTCAAATACCTGAATAACGGCTTTGTCTTCGTATACAGCAACGATACGTCCCAGTTTTTTCTCATTGCCGTCCACGGTAAATTCTACGATTTCCTCGTAGGAAGCATTTTTTACACCTTCCAGAACAACCAGAGGGCCATTGACCTCACTAAGGCCTAAATATTCAATTGCCATGATGAATTCCCTCCTTAACCATTCTTCTCGAGTACCTTATCGTAGAAGGTGTCGATATCTTTTTTGTATGTGTCAAACAGATCCAGACGGTCATTCGGTACATCGTATTTAATAGAAACGACGCGGTCGAAGATCTTGTCCTCTTTCAGTACGGACATTGGCATGCCCATCGTCACGAGCGCTTTGGATTTCTTGTACAGATAAAGAATAACTTCCATCATCTTGTACTGTTTTTCCAGAGATACGCAGGTGTCATCCGGATGGAATGCGTTCTGCTGCAGGAAGCCCAGTCGAATAACTCTGGCGATTTCCAGGGTCAGCTTCTGGTCATCCGGAAGAACATCGCTACCGATCAGTTTTACAATTTCCATCAGGGAGCTCTCGGAGTTCAGGATTCCCATTAACTGGTTCCGCATATCTACAAAGTTTTTGTTTACGTGATCTTTGTACCACGGCGACAGATCCTGCAGGTATTCACTGTAGCTGGTCAGCCAGTGGATCGCCGGGAAATGACGGGCGTAAGCCAGAGATTTGTCCAGTCCCCAGAAGCAGCGGACGAAACGTTTGGTGTTCATGGTAACAGGCTCGGAGAAGTCACCACCCTGCGGAGATACAGCTCCGATGATGGATACGCTTCCCTCTGCGCCGCAAAGGGTCTGCATCATGCCGGCACGCTCATAGAAAGCGGACAGACGGGATGCCAGATATGCCGGGAAACCTTCCTCGGCAGGCATTTCCTCCAGACGGCCGGACAGCTCACGGAGTGCCTCTGCCCAACGGGATGTGGAGTCTGCCATGATTGCTACATCATAGCCCATATCGCGGTAATACTCAGCCAGTGTCAGGCCGGAATACAGAGATGCCTCACGGGCTGCAACAGGCATGTTGGATGTGTTGGCGATCAGGGTGGTACGGTCCATCAGCGGGTTGCCGCTCTTCGGGTCGATCAGTTCCTGGAACTCCTCCAGAACCTGTGTCATCTCGTTTCCACGCTCTCCACATCCGATATAGATGATGATATCGGCATCAGACCATTTTGCGATCTGGTGCTGGGTCATGGTTTTTCCGGTACCGAATCCGCCAGGGATGGCTGCTGTGCCGCCTTTTGCGATCGGGAACATCGTATCCAGGATACGCTGTCCTGTGATCAGCGGAACGGATGCCGGATATCTTTTCAGGGTTGGACGCGGTACACGGATCGGCCATTTCTGTGCCAGTGTGATCTCTTTTTCGGTGCCGTCTTCCAGTTTCAGTTTTACAATCGGGTCAAGGATGGTGTACTTTCCGTCTTTGGCAGCCCAGATAACCGTGCCGTTGACATCCGGCGGAACCATCGATTTGTGTACGATGGAACGGGTCTCCTGTGTCTCTGCAATGATTGCGCCGCCCATCAGCTCTTCGCCTTCTGAAACAGTTACATGGACATCCCATTTTTTCTCTGTATCCAGAGAATCTACGGTAAGACCACGGCTGATATATTTACCGGACTGCTTTGCAATCTCGGACAGCGGACGCTCAATACCGTCAAAAATGTTGTTCAGGATTCCAGGTCCCAGTGTAACAGAGAGGGCATCTCCGGATGCGGTAACTGTTTCGCCTGGTTTCAGTCCTGTGGTTTCCTCGAAAACCTGTACTGTGGTGGTATCCTTTGTCAGGGCAATAACCTCGCCGACCAGACGTTCTTTACCAACGTAAACCATCTCGGACATTTTAAATCCGGTGTTTCCTTTCAGATATACGACCGGACCGTTGATTCCATAGATAACTCCGGTTTTATTCATGCTCTACACCTCCGTGAAAGATGAAATTCTCCCGCTCTTCGTTCAGAAGGGTCTCGAAGGAATTATCGATCAGAATATTTTTCTCCGGAATGACCGCGCGCACGCCGCCAAGGAACGGCATGGCCGAAATGGTAAGGGTTACGGAGAGTTTCTGCTCCAGGGAAGCCTTATGAGCTTCGTCTGACGGATCCAGATATAAGGTCAGTTTGTCGTTTCCGGCAAATGTAACGGCTTCGCGGATTTTGCGCTCCAGATACTCCTCATAGGATGGATCCTTTTTATAAGCGGTAAGTTTTTCACGAACTTCTTTAAACAGTTTTTCTTTTAATTCCAGATTTTTACGGGACAGCTTCCGTCTGATATGAAGCTGATCCGCAGACAGTGTCTTATTGACATCACGTTTTGCTTTCTCGGTCTCGGCAGCAACTTCTTCTTCTGCCTGACGTCTTGCGGTTGCTTTATGCTCCTCGAAGATCTTATCCAGAGCTTTCTGGTGATCGCCGATCACACGTTCTGCTTCACGGTTTGCACTGTCCAGGGAATGATTATAAAAATTCTGAAGTTTTTCCTCAGTAGTCAATGTGTGTCACCTCCAGGGCATTCTTACAGTTTTAATCCAATAGATTCATTTACAAAGGAAGTGATAAAGTCCGGCGCTCTTCCGGTACCGTGACGGTCCGGAATTTCAATGAGCAGCGGAAGCTTATGGTTGAGGCGGACATCCTCCAGAATGTCCGGGAATTCCTTCCCGAACTTTTCTGTAAGGAGAATAATTCCGATCTCTTTGTCTGCCAGTGTTTTCTGCAGTGTATCATAAAGCTCCTCGCGCTCATGAACGACAACGCCTTCCACTCCGGCCAGGCGCATGCCCGTCTGAGTGTCTACGTTATCACTGATCAAGAACATTTTCATTTATGATTCCTCCAACTTAAGGTGAAGATCAATACCTTCCGGTTTTGGAATCAAAGTTTACCAAGAATCATGAAGGAGATGATCAGACCATACAGAGCGATACCTTCGGCCATAGCTACGAAGATCATGGATTTACCAAAGATGCTGCCGTCTTCGCTGATTGCTCCAAGAGCTGCGCTTGCGGAAGATGCAACGGCGATACCGGAACCAATACCGGAAAGACCTGTAACAAGAGCTGCACCGATGTAACCAAGACCGGTTGCAAGACCAGCGCCTGCTTCTGTTGCAGCAGATGCAGTTGTTGCGCCTGCGAAGGAAACAACGGTTGCGATCAGCAGAAGGCCGAAGAAGCCGCTTACATTGGCTGCCAGAGATTTTTTGTAACGATTTTTGTTGTGCTCACCTTTGAAGTAATAAGTCATAGGAACAACGATGGTTAATACCATTGCGATTGCAGTAAGTACCTGTACAAATGCTGAGTTCATAATAGTTTTCCTCCTGAAGTTAATTCATTAAATTTACTCTTTGCTGCGATCCGGAGCCATTTTCACTTTTTCCCGATACAGCTTCCCGCCATATTCGCTTCCATTTTGCATGGCTCTGAATCCTCTTTTATTTCTCGCCTTTTTTCAAAAACGGAACAAACGGTTTTCCGTCTCCTTCATAGAACCGGCTGAACATCTCGTAATACTCCAGACGCAGTACCTGGATCGCTACCAGCAGTGCCTCAAGGCAGGCAACGAAGACATTTCCGAGAACAATAACCGGCCAGCTGATGCTGCCGCCGCCTGTTGCTCCGCCGAGCATCAGGACAACCTCCATCATAGCCGCATGGCTGACTGCATATGCGCCGACACGGACAAAGGAAATTGTGTTGGAGAAGTAGCTCAAAAGCACATCGAAGAGTTCGAAGAATGCCTGTACAAAGAACATTCCCTTTCCGGTCTCCGGAAATGCATTGCCCTTCTTCTCTACCATACGCTCCAGTGGCTCTTTTAAGAAGATCGCAAGAAGCGGAATACCGAACATGACTACCATCACGCCGACAGCCGGAGCTTTATGGCCGCTGAACAGGAGAACGAGTGTAACGGCAAGGGCTCCGTAGAAAATGAAGCCTGCCAGGGAGTTCTGGCTGAACAGAAGCTCGCCGAGCTTATGGTTTCTTGCTGCATTGATCATATGCAGAACCATTCCTGTCAGAATCATGAACATACCAAATGCAACCGCTGCGACAAATACGGTGTTCATCGAACCGATGAACGGAAGCGTTGTCATCGCTTCCTTCGGATGCAGCCAGAGGGCCGGTATGACATTCTCAAATCCGAAGAAGCTGCCGAACAGGAATCCGAAGATCACAGAGAATACCGCGCAGGTACTCATGATCGCTGCCAGATCCATCTTCTTGTAGTGGTACAGCAGTGCGCCGCCAATCAGCAGACACAGTCCCTGTCCTACATCGGCAAACATGATTCCGAAAATAAATGCATAGGTAAGTCCTACGATAATCGTAGGGTCAATTTCATTGTAATTTGGCAGTCCGTACATCTTCACGTACATCTCAAACGGACGGAAGATTTTCGGATTTTTCAGCTTTGTCGGCGGCTGACGCAGAACGTTGTTTGCATCATCCTCGATGAAGCAGAAGAGATTTGTGTCGTTTTCGATGTCCTTCTGGAAGGAAGCGGCATCTTTTTCCGACATCCAGCCGCACAGAATATAGAAGGTTTCCTTCTTGGATTTTGTGCAGGCTGCCAGGCGACGGACATCAAAGTTGCCGGAGAGCTGCTCTAACTGCTCTTTTGCTGCAACCAGATCCTCTGCGGAATCCGAAAGGCATTTTGCCAGTTTCCGTGAGCACTCGCTGAGTGCATCGTCTGTCTTTTTGATTTCTGCCTGAAGTGCTGCGTAAGCATCCTCCGGCGTTCCGCTGTACTCGTCCGGAACGTAGATTCTTTCGAAGTGCAGGGATGAGAATACGGCGTCCACTTTCGTGACCTGATCTCTCGGGCAGAAGTAAATGCCCCATACATACTGCTCATCGGAATGGCAGCGGTAGAATACCGTATCGCTGTTCTCATAGCAGTAGCTCTCAAACTTGTTGTAATACTCTTTTGTGATCTTTCCGAATCTGAATTTGATAAAGTGGAAATCCAGAATGGAGGAAAGATTGCAGTGCAGATCCTGGAACGGCTCGATTTTCTGTGCTTTTTCCATCAAGTCTTTCTTTTTTGCTTCCAGTTCTGTACGCTCCTGGTTCAACTGGCCAAGGGTGTGATCCAATCCGTGGACGCAGTTGATGGCATCTTCCAGGGAAAGTCTTTTCGTGGTGGTACGCTTGTCTTCCGGCAGAAGTGCTGTAAAATCTTCCGCCTGTTTTAAGGTCTCTTTGTATGGGTTGATCTGGATATACGGTGTGATATTCTGCATCGTAGACAGCTCCGTCAGAGCGTTTTCCAGATGTATCTCATATTTTGAGAGATAAGTGTTGACCACACGGTCAATGTCGGCTTTCGGCCCGGTGATGCTCAAAAATTTCATCTTGACAATCAATGAGTACACCTCCCCGTGTATTAAGTTTTTGCGATATGCTGCATTGCCTCGTCAGCGCTGATACGGTAACGTACGCACTCGAGTGCAATAATAAGCCGGTTTACCTCGTGCTCTTTGTGATAGAGGTATGAGTATATTGTGGCAACGGAATAAGGATCCTGTCTGGATTCACTGGAAAGTATGTGCTTCATAATGGCTGCATACATGGATTCCAGCGTATCGACTTTGAAGGAATCATACCGTTTCGCATAATAGGTTTGTTCCAGCAGCTGGGAAAATGCACTCATATTCTCGGCTTCTACCAGTGCCTTTACCACATCCTTTTTCAGCCGGTGATGAACCGGAATCAGCAGGGCGTAGATTTGTGCGCTGGTCATGTGATAATAGCGTTTGGAACGGTAGATCCACTGAATGTTCAGCATGTCAAACTTGCTTCCCCATGCAGCGGTCAGCTCTTCCAGATCCCGCTTTGTCACTACTTTTGATCTGTCCTTCCACATCTGTGCAAAGTAATACAGATCCAGGGTCATCTCATAGTCGAACAGGGTCGGACGCTCGATATCCGCGAGCTGCGACAACGGGGCATAATATTCTGTCCCTTTCAGGTTCGCAATCAGTTCTTCGATCGTCCTGGAGGACGCCAGAAGATTGATGTCCAGCTGGGAATGCTTGTTAAAGAACTCGTCGAATATGGACAGGTTCAATACCACATCACGGTGATCAAATACCGTGTTCAGGCATTCTTTGATAACGGACACTTCGTATCGTTTGAAGTAGAGCGCAAGGAACTTTCTCTGCTCTACATTTGCAAAACGGTACAGCTTGGAAAAATCCCGGTATACCGTCAGGCGCAGCATTTTCTCGATCTGACCTCGGTGAAGGTCAGCTTCGTTGTAGCCCTCAAACAGATCCTCATAGCCTTTATGCTGCTTGAGGTAAGAAACTGCCTGCGGTACACTCTCCAGTTCCACGATTTCCCGAAAATTCTGGTCGTTTAAAAGATGGCTCTGCATGGCTCTTATCTTTGTGGTAAGGCCGCTGTAGGATAATAGACCGCTCATCGTTTCACTTCCTTATAATGTTTTCGTAAATCTGCGTGGACAGTGCTCCGTGATTCTGCTCGTAATAAGCGTCCAGTGAAGATAGAAGTTCGGCGGCAGAGTCCCGCTGCTTTTTCTGATCCGCATCTGTAGTAGAATGAAGTTTTGTTGTGATCTCTTCAATCCGCTTTGCCGTTTCCGCTTCCAGATCTGCATCGAATTTTGCAATCCGCTCTTCCTGCTGCTCGTCCTGGAGCTTCTTCTGATTCTCGGCAGCCTGCATAATCTTAGTAGCAGCCGTTTCGATCTCTGCAAGTTTGTTAATTACAGATTCCATAGCATCGCTTTCCCTCCTTATGATATTTGCATAACAATCAAACCTGGTCCACTGACCAATTTTGATATACAGGGCAAAAAGTACAGGAGAAACTCCTGCATCTTTGCTGTTAGTATTCTACACCTTTTTTTCCAAAGTTGACATATTGAAATCGTAAAAAAAAGTGGGATTTCGATCGACTTTTTGATTAAAAATAGACAATGGGTCATATTTTTTCTTCCAATATCAATAGCCAAAAGATGGCCCCTCATATGATTTCGATATGGATCCAATCCGATTGTCATATTGCTGATAAGAAATGCTATGTGCAGGTTGATATTGTATACAGTATTTTGAAAACTTCGAAAATTTGAAAACGGGATTTTTCTGTTTTGCTTTTTCGGGAGCTATGATATACTAGATATGATTGGCTTTTATTCTAATATTTATCACTTAAGAAAGGAATTTTACGCATATGCGCCTTAGAAATATCAGAGGATCAAAAGATGTGATTGCTTCCTGTCCGTTCGTTGTGCAGGAACCGGAGAGCTGCCGGGGACGGTGGGCTGAGGTTTTTGGAAATGAAAATCCGATTCATATTGAGGTTGGAATGGGAAAAGGACGCTTTTTGATGGATATGGCGGTTCTGCATCCGGAAATCAACTACGTCGGCATTGAAATGTACGACAGCGTACTGCTCCGCGCAGTACAGAAACGGGAAAAACTGGAGACGGAAATCAAAAACCTGTTCTTTATCCGCATGGATGCGCGCCAGCTTCCGGAAGTATTCGCAGAAGGCGAAGTGGACCGCATTTACCTTAACTTCTCCGATCCGTGGCCGAAGGACCGCCATGCGAAGCGGAGACTGACGTCGCATGAGTTTCTTGCACGGTACGAGAAGATTTTAAAGAAGGACGGAACACTGGAATTCAAAACCGATAATAAAGATCTGTTTGACTTCTCTCTTGAGGAGATGAAAAATGCAGAGGGATGGGAACTCACTGCATTCACATACGATCTGCACCACGATGTGGTTCTCTCAAAAGGAAATGTAATGACGGAATATGAGGAGAAGTTTTCCTCAATCGGAAACCCGATCTGTAAGATGGAGGCACGGTTTCTGTAAAAAACATTTCTGCATGTAAGGGGGATTTGAAAATGAAAAGAAAAGTTCTGGCGGCACCAGTGCGACAGTGGCCATGGTAACGAAAGATGCGGACGGCACCTGGAACGAGGATCTTTGTACAAGCGGCTATGTCGGATACGGCGGTGTAGGCGAAACTACCGAATGGAACCGCAAAACACCGCGCGGACAGTTCAGCTTTACGTATGCCTTCGGCATTCTCCCGAATCCCGGAACGGAACTTTCCTATACCCAGGTGGATGATACGTATTACTGGGGCGATGATGTAAATTCCAGATACTACAATCAGTTCGTCACGACGAAGACAACGCCGAAAGCCTGGAATTTCCCGGCGGATGCATTTCCGTTCCGGAAGACCAGATGATTACGATTCTGAAAAATGTTCAGCCGGGCTGCCAGATTATTATTGATTCGGCGAGCGAGCTGAAGAACTATTGACATTTTTTACCTGGAATGCAAAACCGACAGTGAAAAGATCTATTTTTTTAAGATCTCTCCGCTGTCGTTTTTTTGTGCGTAAAACAAGAAAAACACCATCCCCGCAGCTCTCAGGTCTGCAAAAACAGTGCTTTCGATGCGCCTTCAGGGACTCGAACCCTGGACAAATAGATTAAGAGTCTACTGCTCTACCAACTGAGCTAAAGGCGCTTACTTTTGTTTTTCTGTGTTTCATCGGATGATCCACTCGCTGAACACAAATAAGATTATAAAGGATTCTGCCGAAAAAAGCAACCTTTTTTTCACTGTTTCTTTACTTTTGTTAAAAACAGCGAAAACAGGTCTTATAATTCTATTAAATTTCACAATTTTTTCGTATATTTCCGTTTGTTTCGACGACGGCTCCAATGGCAGCCGAACCTACTTCCGTTTCTTGTCTTTCTTTTTCAAAAGCTTCTCCAGCTCCTGCATGGATTTCTGGATTTTATAAAGACAGCCGCTGCCGGCATATTTATTCTGATAGCAGAAATCCTGGAGTTTCTGCTGAAGGAAACCTGATTTTCTGATCAAACTTCTTCTCCGCTTTCCGGCGTACCGGACACGGGCACCGGAAAAGTTCTTTTTCTTCTATATTATACAGGGAATGTCAAAAATGACCAGAAAATAGCTTGTTTTAGCCATTGTTTTCCCATTTTCTTTCCGTTATAATACAGCAGAATACCATCTAATATCACTTACTATTTTGGGGGAATTTTATGAAAACACGAATGAATTTCAAGGATGAGTTTTACCAGAAATTAAAGCTCCTCGTCCTCCCGATTGCGATTCAGAACTTTATGCTGGCTCTCGTCAGCGCGACGGACGCAATCATGCTGGGATGGATTGACCAGACCTCGCTGTCGGCGGTTTCGCTGGCCGGGCAGGGGCAGTTTGTTCTGAACCTTTTTATCACGGGTATTGCGGCGGGTGCCGGTATTATGGCGGCGCAGTACTGGGGCAAACGGGATGCGGCTTCGATTGAGAAAGTCATTCCGATTGCGCTGCGTGCAAACCTGCTGTTCTCCGGTCTGTTCACGATTCTCGCCGGTCTCTGCCCGGATCTGCTGATGCGGATCTTTACGAACGATGCAGCCCTCGTTGCAAGCGGAAGCCAGTATCTGCGCGCCGTTGCACTCTCCTACGTGCTCTGCGGTGTCTCACAGGTTTACCTGATTCTGCTGAAAAACACCGGCCACGCCGCCGTCAGCTCCCGCATCAGTTCCACTGCGGTTGTACTGAACATCATTTTAAATGCCATCCTCATCTACGGTCTTTGCGGTGCTCCTGCACTTGGGATCCGCGGAGCAGCTTATGCAACGGTAGCTGCCCGCGTTGTGGAACTGATCTGGGCTTATCTCGAGACAAAGAAACCGGAGCGTGTACGGATTCTCTGGAACCGCCTCTTCTCTTCCGCAGGGAAAATACTTTCAGAAGACTTCTGGCGCTACACGCTTCCCGTGCTTGCGGCCTCCCTCGTCTGGGGAATTGCCTACGTTCTGTACTCCGTTATCATGGGACATATGGGAAGCGATGCCGTTGCGGCAAACTCCATCACCTCGATTGCCAAGAGCCTCCTCTCCTGCCTGATCCGCGGTGTGAGCGGCGGTGCCGGTGTTCTGATCGGAAACCTGCTCGGTGCGAATGAGCTGGAAAAAGCCCGCGAATACGGCGGACGCTTAAGCCGCCTCGCCATCGTGATCGGCATTGTGACCGGCGGTCTTCTCATGCTGATCTCCCCGGCCATCGTCCATTTTGCTCCGCTGACCGATACCGCAGCAGATTACCTACAGTACATGCTTCTCTTCTGCGGTCTGAACTTGATGGCACAGTCGGTCAACACCACCGTTCTCGACGGTATCTTTTGTGCCGGAGGCGATGCGAAATTTGATATGCAGGGAAACATCGGCGCTATGTGGTGCTTTTCTGTACCGCTTGGCTTTCTTGCCGCCTTCTGGCTGAAGCTTCCGGTTATGGTGGTTTACTGCATTGTAAATCTCGATGAAATTGTAAAGCTTCCTGCCGTTTATCATCATTATAAAAAGTACATCTGGGTTCGCAATATTACCCGCGATATCGAAGATTAATTCTCACATTATCTGCAGTCCCTGCCGCCGGCAGCTTCCACCAGATGCAATACCCAAAAAGCCTCTGAGGAAAGTCACATTCACACCGGACTTTTCTCAGAGGCTTTTGATTATTCCATTGATTGTTCCATTGATTATTTCATGGATGATTACATGGATTTTCTCTCTGCAATTTCCGCCATCTTTGCTTCATTCAGACGTGTGTCGCCATGGACACGGCTGTAGGAAAGATAGCCGTTCATACGGTCAATCTTCGTCAGGTTCTTGGAACCGCAGACCGGGCAGACATCCATGTCGAGTTCCTGGTGGCCGCAGTCATCGCAGTAAGCCAGGGACAGGTTGACGCCCTCGTAGTAGCCAAGCTCCATCGCACGCTCGATCAGTGTCTTGATCGCGCCTTTGTTGTAGCCGACCGGATAGCGCACGTACTGGATTTTTCCGCCGTTGCAGAGCTCCCAGAAACGTCCCTCGAGATCCTGTTTCTGGATCGGGGTAATGTCCTCGGTTACGTGGCAGTGGAAACTGTTGCTCACATACGGGCGGTCCGAAACGTTGCGGACGATACCGTACTGTTTGCGGAACTGCTCTATCTGCAGGCCGCACAGGGATTCTGCCGGTGTGCCGTAGATCGCATAGAGGATGCCGTCCTCTTTCTTAAACTCGGCAACCTTGTCGTTGATATATTTCAGCGTGTCGAGTGCGAACTGTCCGTCCTCAACAAGAGATTTTCCGTTGTAAAGCTCCTGCAGCTCGTTCAGCGCCGTGATACCGAACGATGCGGTCATCGGCTTTAACAGCGGGCGGATCTTGTCGGACGGTTTTAAGTGGCCGCCGTAGAAACCTCCCTCGCAGTAAGCCAGCGGGTTCGTGGATGCACGCATCTCGCCGAGGTAATCGTAGGTCCGTTTGTGCAGATCGCGGATCATCTCGAGGTAGAAGTCGAGCACTTCGTGGAAATCGCGGTTCTCGGAACGGGATTTTGCCAGGATCATCGGAAGATGAAGGGAAACGGCTCCGATGTTGAAACGTCCGACAAAGACCGGTTTGTCGTTCTCATCTGCCGGCTCCATGCCTCCGCGCTCGTACCACGGGCTAAGGAAAGCACGGCATCCCATCGGGCTGATGACTCTCTTGTATTTCTTGTACATCTCGGCGATGTAGCCCTCGCCGCTCATCGACAGCCAGTCCGGATACATGGTTTTAGAGGAACAGTCAAGTCCTGCCTCAAAGACATCTTCTGCGATGCCGCCCTCTCCGTGAATTGCCTTGTCATATAAGAAGACGATTTTCGGGAAGAGCACCGGCTTTTTGTGGCCTTTCCTGCCCTGTCCGTTTTTGTGGACCTCGAGAAGGGAGATTGAAATCATCTTCTCGAACATGCTCGTTCCAAGGCCGAGGGTCACGGTAACGAACGGATAATCACCGCGGGAAGATCCAACAGTGTTCAGTTTATACTCAATCCCCTGCCATCCCTGATCGCACTCTCTTCTTACTTTGTCGATCGCATACTCGATAGCTTTCTCCTGTGCACCCTCCCAGGATGCGTCGGTATATTTCAGGAACTCTTTTACGTAGTAATCATAGCTCTTCTGTGCGTACGGAGCAAGGATCTTGTCCACCTCCGGCACGGTAAAGCCGCCGTACTGCTGTGCAGCGGTGCTGAGGACGATATCGCCCATGACATCAAATGCGGTGTCGAGTGTCTTCGGCTCGTTGTACCAGACATTTCCCATCTCGAAGCCGCCTTTTAAAACGTTTCCGACATCGAACAGACAGCAGTTCATGGTATCGAGACGTGCGGACTGGTCGTGGATGTAGATGTAGCCGTCCTTACAGGCCTGCAGCTCGTTGCGGTTCATGAAGAACTTGCGGTACAGCTCTTTGTTCAGCTCGTTGAAAATCAGGCTTCGCTTCGTTGCAACGAGGGCGCTGTCGGTGTTGGCATTGCTCTTGTCGCCGATGTAGCGGATGGACTGGCTCTTCGTGTAGACCTCGTCCATCATATGGATAAAATCAGTTTTGTAATTGCGGTAATCGCGGTAGCTTTTTGCCACAGCCGGGTTTACTTTTTCGAGTGCTCCCTCCACGATATTGTGCATATCGCTGATCGGAATTTCGGTCTTTCCAAGGGAATATACGTGCTCGGTTGCGAACTTACAGATAAAGTCAATCTCCTGCTGTGAGAAGGTATACAGGATTCTCTGTGCGGATTTATTTACGGCACGGACGATCTTCTGCGCGTCGAATTCTTCTTTGGTTCCGTCCTTTTTGATAATATAAACCATTGTGGTGTCCTCCAAATCAAACACTATATCTTGTGTGTCCCCCACCCTTTTCTTGTAGTGGGTACCACATATTGTAGCATGTTTCTTTTGAAAAGAAAAGGCATTTCCTGTAAGTTTTTATTTTCAGAATATTGCATACTGCTCTTTCGTGCAGACAGAAATCTGCATTTTTCAAATTCGTTCTGCAAGCGTTCCTTCAAAAACGGTCTCGGCCGGGCCGGTCAGAAGGACCTTATTTTTCGTCCGGTCCCATGTAACGAAAAGCCTGCCGCCGCGCAGTTCTACGGCAGTTTCTCCCTCCGAAACACAGCCGGAAAGCATCGCCGCGACGGCTGCCGCACACGCTCCCGTTCCGCAGGACAGCGTTTCACCGCTCCCACGTTCCCAGACTCTCATTTTTATTGTGTGTTGATCTAAAATCTGGATAAACTCTGTATTGATACGGTCCGGGAAGCAGGAAAGGTGTTCAAAAGCGGAACCGGTCTTTGCAATGGATATTTTTTCCACATCTTCCACCGGAATCACCGCATGCGGATTTCCCATCGAAAGGCAGGTCATCGTATAATTTTCCCCGCACACGGTAATTTTATGCTCCAGCACATATTCCCCCAGAGAAACAACGGGGATCTGTGCGGCGCGGAATTCCGGCGTTCCCATCTCCACTGTCACCTGACAGATCTCATTCGGATTCTCCCCCGTCTGCAGATGAATCACACGGTTTCCGCTGCCGGTTTCGATAGTCAGCGTCGTTTTTCTCGTCAGCCCATGCTCGTACACGTATTTTCCCACACAGCGGATGCCGTTGCCGCACATCGCGCCCTTCGAGCCGTCGGCGTTGTACATTTCCATCGAAAAATCTGCTGTTTTGGATGCCCCGATCAGAATCAGCCCGTCCGCGCCGATGCCGAAATGGCGGTCACTTACCGCTTTTGCCAGCCGTCCCGGACTCTCCACCCGCTCCTCCATGGCATTTACATAGATATAATCATTTCCGCAGCCCTGCATTTTTGTAAAACGCATACACAGCCTCCTCCCAGACTTCTGCCCTTTCCAGTTCCTTACTAAATATGTATTCCGTACCGCGCTTTTGAAAAACCATTTTTCTCAAATCCGCTTCAGACATTGGAAAACGAAGCAGAATGTGATAGAATAGGGGGAACTGATATCGTTACTTACATGAAGTAACTTTCAAATATTTTTAACCATTTATTATGAGGAGGTTTTGATGAAAAAATACCGTTGGGTTTTAACAGCAGTATTTGCCGCTTTCCTCGTGGGAACGAGCGGCTGCGGAAAGAAAACAGAAACGATTCCGATCACAACCATCAGTCAGAGTACCGACGATGACGACCCCGAAGACAATCTGGCGGCCTCCGGCGATTCCGATGAGATTCCGGAATACGATGTGGATCTCTCGAAGAACCTGAACAGTTTTCAGCTTGCCATCTGGGGCGATACATACGAAATTCCGGAATCCTACGCGGATTTTACAGCGCTTGGCTGGGTCTACAGCGGCGACGATACGAAGGAAATCCAGCCGGAATCCTTCTCAGAGGGCGAAATCTTTGAAAAGGACGGAAACCAGATTACCGTCGATATTGCCAATCCGGACACCACGGCAAAGCCAGTGGCGGAATGCCTGATCGGAGGCATTCACATCGATACCTCGACCGCTGAGGGCCAGAATATCTATGTCGGCCTGCCGAACGGCGTCACCCTGCAGCAGTCGCTGATGGAGGATGTGGAAAGCATCTACGGTGCGCCAAAGGACCGTTATGAGGCCGATACCTCTGTGCAGTTCACGTATGAGTACGGGCTGTACCAGACGATCACGCTCGGCTTCGATAACGAAACGGGAATTCTGTATTCCCTCGATATGCAGAACTTTACGACCACGGCTGATGCAGAAGCGCTCGATGGTGTCAGCGATGCCACAACACCGGAAGTGGAGGCCTACCAGGCACCGGAAGCCGACAGCAGTGAAATCAACGACTGGACCGTCCGCTTTGACGATGTACTCTATCATCTTCCCGTTCCGGTCAGTGAACTTCTGGACCACGACTGGACCGTCAATACGAAAGAGTCCGATACGGCCGTTTTAAACGGAAAATACGGCTACGTCACGCTGGAAAAGGGCGGTCAGAAGCTTTACTGCACCGTACATAATTACGGCGCGGAGGCGACGACAGTGCGCAACTGTTTCGTTACTTCGCTGTACGGCGATCTCGATACGACAAAGATTCCGATTTCAATCACAAACGGCATCACGCTCGGCACTTCCGAGAGCGATTTTCTGGCGAAGGCAGGGGATGCCAAATCAGAAAAAACGGAAAAAGAGGATAGTAACCTGACACTCTACACATTCTATAGTGATGACGAAAAGCTGGACTACACTGAAGTCGGCATCGACAACGATCTGAAGCTGGTACGCAGCATCAAGGTGGTTCACAACCAGCCGGAAGCGCCGGAAGAAGAAGCCCAAAAAACTTCCGCGGAAGATTCATCTTCCGTTTCCGACAGTCAGGAACCGTCCGAAACACCGGCTCCGTAACGATACTTTCAGAAAAATGGCTGCATGGCAGCTTACTACAGACGAAAATGAGGATTTTTATGGAAAACTTATACGACGTTATCATCATCGGCTCCGGCCCAGCGGGTCTTTCTGCCGCGATTTATGCGAAACGCGCAAAACTCTCCTCTCTTACGATTGAGGCAAACTTTGCAAGCGGCGGCCAGGTGCTGAATACCTATGAAGTAGACAACTATCCCGGCCTTCCGGGCATCAGCGGCATGGATCTCGGAAGCACGCTGCGCGCACACGCTGAAAAAATGGGCGCGGAATTTTCCCGCGAGCGTGTGAAGGAGCTTGTTCTTGACGAAGAGATCAAGATTGTCCGCACGAGAAAAAATGAGTATCATGCCAAAACGGTCATTCTTGCAACCGGTGCGGAGCACCGCGCGTTAAATGTACCTGGTGAAAAGGAGCTCTCCGGCATGGGCGTCTCTTACTGTGCAACGTGTGACGGTGCATTTTTCAAAGACAAAACCGTTGCCGTTATCGGCGGCGGCGATGTCGCCGTGGAGGATGCGATTTTCCTTGCCAGAACGTGCAAAAAGGTTTACGTGATCCACCGCCGCGATGAACTGCGGGCAGCCGGTGTTCTCCAGGATGCACTGCTGGCACTGCCGAATGTGGAAATGGTGTGGGATACGGTTGTGGATTCCATCGAGGGAAACGAGATGGTGTCCGGCGTGAAGGTAACGAACAAAAAGGCAGGGGAAGCCGGTGTGATCACGGTAGACGGCGTGTTTATTGCCGTCGGCATCGTTCCGGTCTCCGCACTGATCGCAGGCACCGTAGAAACCGATGAGGCTGGCTACATCAAAGCCGGCGAAGACGGTGTGACGAGCGTGCCGGGCGTGTTCGCCGCAGGCGATGTCCGCACGAAGCAGCTCCGTCAGATCATCACGGCAGGCCGCCGACGGCGCGAACTGTGTGACTTCGGTAGAGAAATATCTGATCAGCCACTGATGGCTTCTTCCGAATAGAATACAGCAAAAGCAGGCATTCTTCGTATTGTACGGAGAACTGCCTGCTTTTTTTGTTTTCCCGTATTTTCTGAAATCTGAAAAACCTTTCATGTCAGTCGTGCAAAACTTTAAAACCTCTTTTTGTCGAAATTGCACAAAGAAACCGGGTTTTTTCCACACGGGCCAATTTTATAAACATCTCGTCCACAAGTTATCCACATAGTTAACCACCGAAAACATGCCTAAAAACAAGTTATACACCGAGTTATCCACATTATCCACGAAAAACGGTGTGGAAAGCATGTGTTTAAATCTCGCGAAATCAGAACGCGTGTTTTGGTCATAACAGAGAAAACCGTTATTTCGCCAAAAGATTTTACAAAGCACTTGACTTTTTAAGTGTCAATCTCTGTTGGTTTTTGACTTGAATTGTGTGAATTTTTCGTACAATTTAATATTACATTTTTCGTGTTCTTTTACTGTTTTTACAATGGCTGCAAAAAGAAAATCTCCTGTTCGGAAAACAATTGTTTCGTTCCCAGACAGGAGATTTTGATTGGATTTTTCTTTGTTTTACTCTGCCAGCTTTCCAAGCCGCTTTGCTTCTGCCCTAAGCTCTTCGATCCGGCGGTTGCACATGCCCACCGGGACGCCGGTGTCGATGACACGTTCACAGCTCTTCATCAGCTCGCAGGCGCGGGCAAATGCCTCGTCGCTGATCTCCTGGAACGGTACTTCGGTTACCGTCTCCATCGCCAGAATGCGGGCGAGCTGGTAATCGATATCGTTCGTATACAGGACGCCTGCCGCAAACGGGACATTTTCCTTCTGCAGTTTCCGGAACACCGGGATTCCCGTTCCGCCGCCTGCGAGGACAAAGACGCGCGGTGTTCCCTCCGGCCGTGGCAGCTCGATGCTTCCGAAGCACGGGTCAAACGAACCATTGTCAATCTCGTACAGTTCGCGGATGATATTCTCGCGGAAAATTGTCTCCGGTGCGCCGAAATGGGAAATAGCATCGCCCTTGACGCAGATGATCTTATCTGAAATTTTCTGTGCCAGATCGATCTCATGCAGCGACATGATGACGGTGATGCCCTTCTCCTTTGCCATGCGGCGCAGAATCGCGAGCAGTTCCAGCTTGTGGCGGATATCGAGGAAAGAAGTCGGCTCGTCGAGGATGATGACCTCCGGCTCCTGACAGATCGCACGCGCAAGAAGCACTCTCTGGCGCTGGCCGTCGCTGATGCGGTTGAAGTCCCGGCCCGCCAGCGCCTCGGCCCCCACGAGGGCCAGCGCGGCATGGACCTGGCGCTTATCTTCCGCCGAGAGGACACCCAGCCGCCCCGTGTAGGGGTAGCGCCCGGCGGACGCCATCTCGAAGCAGGTGGTCAGCTCGGTGCGGCGGGTGTGGGGCACCATCAGGGCCATTTTGCGGGCGCGCTCCGGGCCGGAGCAGTCCGCGAGATCTTTGCCGTCCAGCAGCACAGCGCCCCCCTGGGGGGCCAGCTGCGCTGCCAGCGTCTTGAGCAGGGTGGATTTTCCCGCGCCGTTGGGGCCGATGAGGGTGAGGATGGTCCCCTTCCCGACGCCGAGTCCGATGTGCTCCATCAAGGGCGTTTTGCCGTAGCCGATGGCAAGGTCCTCGGCGCGGCAGTAGAATTTCAGATCGCTCATTCCCGGCCCTCCTGTGTCTGGCGGCGCACCAGCAGCCAGATGACCACCGGCGCACCGAAAACCGCCGTCACCGAGCTGATGGACAGCTCAGTGGGCGCGAACAGGCTGCGGGCGATGAGGTCGCAGAGCAGGCAGAACGCTGCCCCGCCCAGACAGCAGCCCGGCAGGACATAAAGGGGCTTTGCGCTGCCCAGCAGGTTCTTGACCAGATGCGGCACCGCGATGCCCACAAAGGAGATGGGGCCTGCAAAGGCCGTCACGCAGGCGGAAAGCAGGCTGGAAAGCAGCACGAGGGCCGTCGAGAAGGCCCGCACCGGTACGCCGACGCTCCTGGCGTAGCTCTCGCCCATCTGGTAGGCCGCTGTCTGGGGGCCATGGGCTTGGAGAGCGGCACCGCCCCCGCCAGCGCGGGCAGCACCACGCAGGCCGCTGCGCCCACGTTGGCCCAGGTCATGCCGGAAAAGCTGCCCATCGACCAGTTGTGTAGATTCACGATGTTGGAATCCTGCGCAAACGCAACAACAACGTCCGTGACAGCCGAACAGATATAGCTAATCATCACGCCACAGATAACAAGCACGCCTGCGCGCTTTACGCGCTGTGAAACGGCCAAGACGAAGCCCATAGCGACCATGGCACCGACAAATGACGCTAAAATCAGCGTGAGTGAGCTTGTGAACAAGCCGTGATTTAAAAGCACGACCATCGTGAGTGCAACGGCGAGCTTTGCGCCGCCGGAAACACCCATAACGAACGGCCCGGCGATAGGGTTTGCAAAAAAAGTCTGCAATAAGTAACCCGCAACAGACAACGCCGCACCGAGCAAAACGACCATGGCGGCGCGCGGCAGGCGTAAACCAAATATGATCTTTTGCGCGAGTGCGTTATTCCCCACGCTGAAAAGCGTGCTTAAAATGTCCTTCGGCGAAAGGGCCGTGCTGCCGCAGAAAATGTTCAGCATAAACAGCGCGAGCAATGCAGCCGTGAGCGCAAGATATGAAATTGTCAGACGCTTTGTGCCGTTTTGTTTCATGGTTTCCTCAGCTTACATGTGTCAGAAATTTCAGTTCATCTTCGTTGACCGCCTTCGGGCTTTCCGCCGTGAACACGCGGTTCATGTCCAAAATCAAATCGGGCAGCTCCATGCTTTCCTGAAACAGGCTTTGCGTGGTACACCAGACGTTGCCGTTCTGCACGGCTTTGAAATCTGCCAGCATGGGACATTTTGATAAAAGCTGCTCGGTTGTTTCAATCTTGCCCTCGATGGTGCTGTTGTAGATTAAAACATCTGCATCTTTCGCGCCGGCGTAGAACTCCTCGAGCGAAAGATTGATTGTTGCGAGGTTGTTGCCGTTATCAGAAAGATTGGAGAAAACGTATTCGCCGCCCGCCATGCCAATCATCTTCGCAACGTAATCGTTCGATTTACGCACCGTGACGAGGTTATTTGACGTCACAGAGAAAAACGCTGCCGTTTTGCCTGTGGTATCCTGCCCCAAAAGCGGCCGGATGCGCTGAACCTGCTCGTTGAAGAACGTTTCGGCTTCTGCCTCTTTATCAAATAAAATGCCATAGAGCTTCACCCACTCCATGCGTGCCAAGGGATCGGATTCATAGCTGGAGCGCTCAACAAGCACGGGAATGCCAAACTTTTCAAGCTGCTCTTTCACTTCCGGCGTGTGGTAAATCATTGTGTTTTCAATCGCGAGGCCGCAGTTTGCAGACACGATGCGCTCGTAATCCGGCGCGCTGTACTTACCCGCGTAGGAAATTTCACCGTTTTCCATGGCTTCTTTCGCTTCCGGCAGATACCAGTTTTCGGCACTCGTGCCGGAAAGCGTGACGGCGCTTCGTGCATCGAGCTTCAGGATCGGGTCCATCGCAGACGTGGAGACGAGATAGACATTTTCAAGCGGTTTCTGCAAAACGGTGATGTCTTCCGAAAGACCGTTCGGCACGGTACTGTTTTCCGGCACGACGAGGTAGCGGGCATTCTGAATGGTGATGAGCCTTGTACCGCCGGTGCACTCGTCCACGGTGAACTCTTTCGCGTATTCGAGCGGATAGGCGCTTTCGACTTGAAAATCTGCTTGCGTTTCATCGGCCTGC
>OGQR01000913.1_pt1 | contig 22221 bp, 15 predicted proteins | sample 1553271 | NCBI WGS metagenome assembly OGQR01 (sample SAMEA2579970, study PRJEB22360) | human gut metagenome | biome: human gut; feature: human-associated habitat; material: faeces | place: Denmark | collected 2008/2010 | reverse complement strand
ACAGTTTGATGGGCGTGTGCCAGCCTTTGCACGCCGCCGCTCAGGCCACGCGATGTCAAAAGACTGACACTTGTGTATGCCTTTTGACAGTCCGAAAGCGCTAGCGAAGTTCATTGATGCCGCGACTAGATGCGCAGCAGTAAAGAGATGCTGAATACAAATCGCACCCATCTCCAATGGATCCAACACGTCAAAATAAGCACAGATACCCGAGCGCTTATGCTACATGGAAGCACAGAGAGGCCCGCGTTCCGAACCACCACAGCTCGGAACGCGGGCCCCAGCAACTAATTCTTTTCGGATAATCCCAATCCAGTAATCTCCTGATAGCGCCGCTTCAACGTATACGCATCGGGAAGCCTAGAGATCCTCTGATGAATCAACTCATTAAAATCCGCCAGATTTCCGATTACGACATCGATGCCGCCAGCAGCGTTGAGCAAATCGACGTACGTCATATAGCGAAACTCGAACGGAATGCCCTCGATTTCCTTTGTGCATCCATCATGAAAGTCAATCAGTCTCGAAACGTCATGGGCAACGTACGTGACTCTAACGGTCATGTCGTAGGGTTCGTTGCGCAACTTCGCCTCGTGCTCGTGGTAGCGCACAGTTTCATGCAGGGAGTTAATGTGCGCCTGAATGTACTCATCCCGCAGACCGCCACCGTGTGCCTCATAGGCCTCGATATGCGCACGATTTGAAAGGTCCAAGTATTCAACATCGCCATATTTGCGCCCCGAAGCGTTCGTCTCGTTCACGGAAGAGCCGAGACCCCTTGCGAACCAGCCCTCTTCCGGATGAATGCAGCGGGTAAGGAAATCTACCAGCCTCTGATCGAGAACGCCCTTGGTTAAACTGTTTGAGATCCCCACGCGCTTGACAAAAGCCTTGATGGAATCGACGCCGATCGGCTCCAAAGGCGTCTTCGTTTGACGAGAATCGGCAATGAGAATCAAATAACAACGAATAATGTGAGCAACGCGTCTTCTCGTCGTGTAGGGCAACTCTGCCAGAATGCTAAAGACATCGGCAAGCAGAATCGAGCCGTTCCCAGTCTGCCGGGAGAGTTTCGTTTCGGCCCATGCTTCGTCAAGTGAATAGACGGACTTGGCGTTGTTGAGGTATGGATTCTCCTGAGTGGGATGATACATGGAGTTCCAAAGCGCCTTTACATTGCTCGAACGGGGCGTGCATTCGTAAATCGCCCTGCCGGGGAATCTGTCAACCATCTCAAGCGTAAGCAACTCAAAGTAGAGCATAAACTGGTACGGCTCAAAAGGAATGAGGCCCAAGTCGATAACATCGTCGGCAAGCGTATCGCATCTCGAGAACGATCCGAGAAGGCCTCGGAAAGTTTCTCCAGCGACGTCAGGTTCGATATCACCAAACAGGGCGGCGACGTCTGAAACGTCAGTTTCATGTATTCCGGCTATCCTCTCAGAGCCGAAGGGCGGGTCAATACCGATAGAACTGATTACAGCATTGATGGCGTCGAAAGTTGCGGCAGGAACGTTAAGAATGCCTCTAATCCTATCGAGACCGAGGTGTTGCTCCACGACAAGGGTACGAATGAGCGGAGCACAGCCAATCAAAGCGATTGCATGACTCCTTGCCATGAACTGCTTCTCCTCGAGTTTTTCTTCGAGCTTGAAGTAGCCGTTCGCGAGCTCTTCCATTCCATGGTCGACGCCAACCGCGGCGCTAATGACGTCCTTCAATTCCTTTGAGGGACTATCGTAGTTCTCAAGCCAAAAGCTCCACATCTCGCCGAAGCGATCGGAGATCTCTTCGGCGGGAATCCTGGATTCCTCAGGGCCGTTCTCGTAATAGTCCGCAACCTGAATCGCGGCGCTTTCCATCGAGTTCGGATCTATAGGCAGGGACGCCGCCAGAAGCGCTTCGCATATTTCAGAAATGTTTGCACTGCTACTCATTTACACGCTCCCATAAAGGTTGAGGCTCATAAGCGATAAGGCCATCAAGATCGTCGCTTACCGCACTGAAGGTTAATCCGCAGGCACAAAGCACTTGAGAAAGCTCAGAGACAGTTATGCGCTTGGAGCCGCTTTCCAGTTTCGAAATCGACGCTTGCTGGCATCCCGTTGCCTCAGCGAGCGCCGCCTGTGACATCCCGGAGCGTCTCCGCCATTTAGCGATAAGTCTCCCGAGAGAAAGATTGAAGTCTTCCATAAACGCCCCCTTCCGGCAGCAACCCATGCTTGTATATGATATCATCTCATGAGCTCATTCCATATTGGAATGAGCTCTACTATTCAGGAGGATTGCTTTAATGAAGCGTTTCGTCAGCCTTTATTCGGGAGCGGGCGGTCTCGACCTCGGCTTCATCGCCGCCGGGTTCACCCCCGTATTTGCGAACGATATCAACCCGGACGCCATGAAAACCTACGCTGCCGCGATGGACGCGATCTCGAAGAAGACCGGCAAAACACTGAGCCACAGGATAGTCACGGGAGATATTAGGGAAGTTGAGGAACTGCCCGGAAGGGGTTCGGCGGAGCTAGTCATTGGAGGACCGCCCTGTCAGGGCTTCTCGGTCGCGGGGAAGATGGACCCGAACGACCCCCGCTCGCGTCACGTCTTCGACTTCCTCGGCATGGTCGAGAGGGTCCAGCCCCAAGCGTTCGTGATGGAGAACGTCAAGGCACTCGCCAAGAACAAACGCTGGGCTGGAACTATTGCCGACATCCGCAAGAAGGCGGAAGAGATTGGCTACAAAACCAACCTTGAGGTGCTGAACAGTGCCAATTACGGCGTCCCGCAGACCAGAGAGCGCATGTTCCTTGTCGGGATCAAGGACCCCTGCATCGAGTACAACTACCCGCAGCCGACAGTCAAGGAATGGGTGGGTGTGGCCGACGCCCTGCGCGGGCTGCCTCCTCTCGGCGAGCCGGGCAATGATCAGACTTGCAAGGCGAAGGTAACTACGGCAAAAAGCCCCGTGCTCCGCCCGTCGCCGTTTGCAGGCATGCTGTTCAACGGCCAAGGCCGCCCGATGGACATGGACAAGCCCGCGCCGACGCTTCCCGCCTCAATGGGCGGGAACAGAACGCCGATTGTCGATCAAGAGACGCTCGAAACCGGAGCGACCCAATGGGTCGAGAAATACCACGAAGAGCTTCAGAAAGGCGGGAAAGTAGCCGATAGCGTTCCTCCTCGCCTTCGCCGCATCTCGGTCCAGGAAGCCGCCGCCATACAGACCTTCCCGAGGGATATGCCTTGGTATGGTTCGCAATGCTCCCGCTATCGGCAAATTGGAAACGCCGTTCCTCCCAAGATGGCCTTTGCGGTTGCGCAATCTGTCGCAGAAGCCCTTGGCATGGATATAGACGCAAACCCCTCTCTGCTTGACGAGCTAGGTTAGACAATAAGGGCCCGCAATGTGGCTACCGCCCCAAAACTTTGCCGAGGGTTTCATCCAAGCTCTCCCGCTCGAGGTCTGCAAGGTCCAGTCGATAACTCAAATCGCGAATGCGATCCGGAACGTCCTTGAGAAAGTTGTTAGTCCTGGCAGAATAGCATCGTATATCACGAACAAGATAAGCAGTTTTTAGCCCCTTTTCATCTGCCCTGAGAAGCTGCTACAGGTTTATGAAGCCGGTCGTTCAACAACATGTCCCGCAAAAGAGCATACGGCCTTTAATTTGCATCAGATTCTAAACGTCACGCATGAGAAATCAGCGAGGCCCCAAGTTAAAGCGAGAGCCGAACTCACTCACGGCACGCTACAGCCGTGAACCCTCCAAGCCAGCCAGCCGTTCAGATGTTCCAAATGATATACAGCTTGAAACCTGGCGACTTGAATCGAAGGTCATTCCTGGGACTATCGGTAGGCAGCCTATCTGCATGCGTTGATCTATCAAATTGGCCTTGATGCCAAGGTATATCCAACACTCGACCACCGTTCTCAGCACATCTCCTTACCTCCCCTCCAACTTCAGCTGCAGCAGCAGATCACTCAGCTCAGGGCACTTGCTGGAAAGGCGTGTTTGAACGCACTCGCCCATCCCCCATCGCTGGCGGATCTCCTGGGCGTGCGGACTCACGTGATAGTCCCCGTTCATCACTTGTTTGAGTAGTTTGGCGGTCACGCGGGCATCGGCTAGGGCACTGTGGGCGTGGCACGTCGACTCGTCGAACTCGATGTCAAACCACGTTGCCGCGTCACCCAAAGAGACGCACCCGTGGCTGCCCACGTCCATGATCGAGGTATAAAACGCCCGCAGGTCGGCCCAGTCCGTAGGAAAGCCAGCAAGGCTGACGTGCTTCGTCCACTAATCGTCCTCGAACCGCCACTAGTCCGTCCCGGCCCAGCAGGCCGCTCAACGGTGAGATAATGCCCACGACTATCAACGTAAGCAAGGAGCACGCTATGGCAGACAACGAGACCAAACCCTCGGCGGATGACGGCCGAGAGGAACTCGTGGCAAAACAACTCGCATCCACCAAAATCCACCTCGCGCTCACTCAGGAGCGGGCGGACGTCTCCGGCGCCATCAAGCTCCCGCTCGAACGAGTCCCCCAGCTCGGCATAGCGCTCGCCTCACTTCCCTCGACATTCCGCACCGTCACCAATACGGTGAGTGTGCCTATGCTGCTCCGGCCAACCGACAAGTTTGGCAATCCGCTTGACCCATCGATACTTCAATCGTTCAAGGACGGCAGCGGCCTCATGGGGTCCTACCGCGATGCGGCCAAGGGTTTCGGGCAGGCGCGCCTCCACGTAGTCGAGGGCGACATCGCCACAAGCGTCACGCAGGTGCCTTACGATCCAACGTCGTTGTTCATGGCAGCCGCAATCGCGCAGATAAACCAAAAGATCGACTCCATCCAGGAGTCCGTCGACGAAATGTTCGAGTACATGCGTCAGCGCGACAAGGCCAACATGCGTGGCGATCTCAAGACGCTCGCAGATATCCTCAACGGTTACAGCTTCAACTGCGGCGACGCCACCTACATGGCCAACGCCCATATGAAGGTGCTCGACATCGAGCACGCGTCCACGCGTGACATGGAACTCTTCCGCTCGCAGGCGCAGGCGGACCTGAAAAAGAAAGGGTTCATCGAGGTGCGAGACGACGTGAAAAGGCGTCTCGACCAGGTTCTCGACTATCTCAAGGACTACCAGCTCGCCACCTATATCCACGCGTTCTCGCTGTTCCTCGAGCCCATGCTCACCCAGAACTTCGAGCCCGCAAAGCTCGCAGACACTGCCGCAAAAATCGAAGCGGACTCGCTTGCGTACCGCGAGCTCTACACCGAGTGTTACGACGCACTCGAGGCAAGCGCTGCCGACACTATCGACGTGGCACTTCTGGGCGGTATCGCGTCCGCTGGCAAGATGCTCGGTCGCGTCATCGCGGCGACGCCCATCGGCGAGTTCACGCCCATAGACGAGGCGCTTGAGGGTGCAGGAGAGGACATCGGCAGGTTCAACGACGAGCAATCCGAGAAACTCATCGAGAAGCTCCACCAGGCAAAGACACCCGACGTCGCGCCGTTCAGGCAGAGCATAATGGAGATCGACACCCTCTACAACCGCCCCACGCAAATCGCCGTGGACGCCGAGAACGTCTACATCCTGCCTGCCGAGCAGCAGGAAGAGTAGCGATACACGACAGGCACGCGCCACGCAGACAGCTAACGCCCCCTATCTCCCCTCCGCCTTCAGCTTCAGCAGCAGATCGCTCAGCTCGGGGCACTTGCTGGAAAGGCGTGTCTGGGCTCGCTCGCCCATCCCCCACCGCTGGCGGACTTCCTGGGCACGCGGGCTCACGTGGTAGCCCCCGTCCATTACCTGCTTGAGCAACTTAGCGGTCACGCGCGCATCGGCTAGGGCGCTGTGGGCGTGACCCGTCGACTCGTCGAACTCGATGCCAAACCACGTCGCCGCGTCACTCAAAGAGACACACCCGTGGCTGCCCACGTCCATGATCGAGGTGTAAAACGCCTGCAGGTCGGCCCAGTCCGTAGGAAATGCGGAAAGGTCGACGTGTTTTGCCTGGCACTCGGTCAAAAGCTGTCGACGATCCGCCCCGCTCCAGCAAACTATTTGGGCGGAGTAGCGACCAATCCAATCGCTAAGCCTTTTGATCACCATGTAGAGAGGATCAGCCATCGCGGTGTCCACGGCCGATATCCCCGTAAGCTCGCGGACGGGAAACGCAACGCCTTCGGTAAATTCCGTCTGCACAAACTGCGAGAACTCGCCCATAACGTTGCCGTGGTAATCGAGCTTGACCGCGCCGACCTCGATAATCTCATTGCGCAGTCCACGGCGCTGGCGCTGCTTTGGCACCGGCGCAAACTCAAAGTCCAGCACAATCTGGCGCGCAAAGTTCGTCGTATCGATAGCCGAGATACACGGCGTCTTTTCAGCTGACACGGTTAGGGCCTTTCTCCGTTGCCTGCCGCTTGCTACATAGGCGGCTACATTGCCGTAAGGATAGGCGCCCGTACGGACATGAAAGTGGGGCGCAATACCATGCGCCAGGCACACGTCATGCAGACGGCCCCAAGAGAGTTGCCCGCTCTATTCAAATGCATGAAAAAGATTTAGGCCCGGTGACTTGAATCAGCGGTCATCCCGGGCCCATCAGAGCTCGTAGAGCTCTTGGTTGCTTTGGTCTCGCTCTTCACGGCGCTTATCGAACTTTCCGAGGCACTCAAGCAGCATTCGAAGCATAACAAGTCGCTGCCATTAAGGCACTGACCTCTTGACCAAGCAACGGCGCTGCCCAGCTATCACCCTTGGGCTGCCGTCAACTTTATTCTATCCGCGAGCATCTGGTTTACCAAATGGATTTTCGGTAAAGGAAGCACGGCACGCCCGCAAAACCACTACGCCCCAAGTGCCGCCATGGGAATCACCGCCACGCCGTCGTCGCGTGTGTAGGCAATGCTCCCCTTTCCAACCACGACCGCCAAAAACGCCGGCGCGGCATTCTGGGCGGCAGGATTGGAGAGCACTTTCCTCTCCAGCGCCTTGAGATTTCTCGCTCCATCGTCTGCTTTCGCATCACTCAGCTTGACCTCGATGGCTCCCCAGCGCCCGTCGTGCTCAACGATCAGATCGACCTCAAGGCCCTTCTCATCTCGGAAATAATGGACACTGTTGTCGACACCGCCGTAGGTGGAAAGGAACACGCGCACGTCGCGCAGGACGAGATTCTCAAAGAGCATCCCCAGCGTTTGCATATCGCCAAGCAGCCGCTCAGGGGTAGCCCCCAGCAACGCCGCCGCAAGTGACGGGTCACAGAAGTAGCGCTTGGGGCGCACGCGAACGCGGGCCTTCGAGCGCATGGGCGGCTCCCATCCGCACAGGTCCTCGGTCAGCTTGAGCCTGTTGAAGAGATCCAGGTACGCAGCGATGGTCCTCTCGTCGGGGCCCGCCTCACCGTACGAGGCGTCCTTTATAAGCGTCTTGTACGTGACAGCCTGGCTCTCGTTCATGGCAAGAGCTCGCAAAAGGCCGTGTGCAAGCTCGGGCGATCATGCGATATGCGAAATTACGCCATTCTCAATGCTGTTTTTACGCTACTTTCAATGTAGTTTTTACGCTATGTTCATTGAAGGTTTTACGCTTGGCATCCTTAGCGCGACGCTCGCTCAACCCCTGACCACCGGATTGCCTGAATTCCGGGATACTGCCTCCGCTCCAAACAAAAGGCCCCGGCTCGCGATGGAGCTGGGGTCAAAGGCGCAGCGTATGAAGTTGATGCTGAGCGCGAACAGCCCGTCAGTAATGACCGTCCACGCTCTACCCTACCCGCGGTGACGGGCGCGGCTGTACGGCGTATCCACCATGGGCAGATCTGGACGCAGCTTGCCGTCAAACGCGCGATAGGCGTTCTGCACGGCGGGCGCCGTGGGGATCGTTGCGATCTCGCCGATGCCCTTGCCGCCGTATGCCACGGGCAGCAGCTCATCCTTCTCCACGTAGATGGCGTGGATATCCGGAATCTCGGGCGCACGGAACAGTCCGAGCGTGCCGTACCTTGCCTGGGGCACGCAGTCCTTGAGCGGCCAATCCTCGGTAAGCGCATAGCCCATACCCATGAGCACGCCGCCTTCGATCTGACCCTGGATGGAGATGGGATTGACCACCTTGCCGGAATCGTGCGCGGCATAGACCTCGCTCACGCGACCGTCATCATCCAGAATGACCACATGCGTGGCAAAGCCGTAGCAGATGTGGCTCTTGGGGTTGGGAACGTCGGCGCCCAGCTTGTCGGTCGGCTCCAGGTACACGTAGCCAAACTCGCATCCCTCGAGCGCCTTGATGGCGGCCGCGGGATCCTGAGGATGCATACCCTGGCCGGCGACGAGTTCCTGTGTGTGCAGCTGATAGGCGCGACCGTCGTCGTACTCGATCTTGATGCCATCACCATGGGCGCTCACAGGAGCATCGGGTGCATGCTTGCCGGCCTCGATGTCAAGCATGGCATCGCGCAGCAGGAAGGCGGCGCCGCGCACGGCCTCGCCGGTCACGACCGTCTGACGCGAGCCAGACGTGGTGCCGGAGTCGGGAGCGTTCTCGGTAGAGCACTCGCCATTGGCGATGCAGCGAAGCGGCAGGCCGCATGCCTCGGCAACGTCCTGCAAAAAGACCGTGTTGCAGCCCTGGCCGATGTCGGACGTGGCAGCATAGACCACGGCCACGCCGTTCTCGACGCGAATCTTGCAGCGGCCGGCATCGGGCAGGCCCACGCCCACGCCGGCGTTCTTCATGGCGCAGGCGATACCGGCGTGTCCGGGATGCGCATAGTAGGCATCCTTGACCTCGAGCAGCGTCTCCTTCAGCGCCGTGGAGCAGTCGGCAATCTGCCCGTTGGGCAGAACCTCGCCCGGCTCGATAGCGTTACGGTAGCGAATCTCCCACGGATCCAGGCCGACTTTCTCGGCCAGCAGGTCGATCAGGCTCTCGAGCGCAAACTCGGACTGGCAAACGCCAAAGCCGCGGTACGCGCCGGCGGGCGGGTTGTTGGTGTAGTAGCCAAAGCCGCGAATGTCGGTATTCTGGTACTTGTAGGGGCCGACGGCATGCGTACAGGCGCGCTCGAGCACCGGGCCGCACAGCGACGCGTAGGCGCCGGTATCAAAGTTGATCTCGCAATCCAGGCCGGTAAAGTTGCCCTCGGCGTCGCAGCCCAGTGTAAAGGTGCCGTCCATGGCGTGGCGCTTGGGATGGAACGCGAGCGACTCGGCACGCGCGAGCTTGCACTTCACGGGACGCTGGAACTTATATGCGGCGAGCGCGGCCAGGTGCTGGATGGACACGTCCTCCTTGCCGCCAAAGCCGCCGCCCACGAGCATGGTCTCGACGACCACGCGCTCGGGCTCGCTATCCCAGCCAAACATGTGGGCGCACTCTTTACGCGTGTCGTAGGCGCCCTGGTCGGTCGACTGCACCTTGACGCCGTTCTTGTACGGGAAGGCGACGGCGCACTCGGGCTCCAAGAAAGCATGCTCGGTAAAGGGCGTAGTAAAGCGCTGCGTCACGGTGAACGCGCTCTCCGCCAGCGCCTTGGCGGCGTCGCCACGCGTCACGTGACGGCTCTGGCATACGTTGTCCTTGAGCTCCACCGTGTTGCCAAAGGCAAAGAAGCTGTCGTGCAGGCGCGGAGCGTCGGCAGCCCTGGCCTCGGCGATGTTACGCACGGGTTCCAGAGGCTCGTAATCAACCTTGACGAGCTTCTTGGCCTTCTCGAGCGTCGCCTCGTCCTCGGCAACCACCAGCACGATGGCGTCACCCACGCAGCGGGTGATATCGCCCTGGGCGATCATGACGTCCCAGTCCTGGATAAGGTGGCCGACCTGGTTGACCGGCACGTCCTCGGCGCGCAGAATGCCCACCACGCCGGGCAGGGCCTCGGCCTTGGAGGTGTCGATGGAGAGCACGCGGGCGCGCGGATACTTGGAGCGCACGGCGCTGGCGTAGGTCAGGCCCGGCTGATCGAGCTCGTCGATGTCGTCGGGGTATTTGCCCTCGCCGAGCACCTTCTTGCGCACGTCGATGCGGAAGGCGCGCTTGCCCACGCCGTAGTCGTCGCCGCGCTCCAAGTCCTCGTCGATCTGCTTTTCGCCGCGGAGCACCGCGGCCGCCAGCGAAATGCCCTCGATGATCTTTTTGTAGCCAGTGCAACGGCAGACGTTGCCGCGAATGGCGTACTTGATCTGTTCCTCGGTGGGCTCGGGGTCCTCGGCGATCAGCGCTGCACCCGCCATGACCATGCCGGGGATGCAAAAACCGCACTGCACGGCGCCCACGGCGCCAAAGGCGTACACAAAGGCCTCGCGCACGTCCTCGGGCAGGCCCTCGACGGTTACGATGTTACGGCCGGCGGCAAGCGCGGTGGTCAGCACGCACGCCTTGACGGCCGCACCGTCCACGTGGATGGTGCAGGTACCGCACGCGCCCTCGGAGCAGCCGTCCTTGGCGGAGTGAATATGCAGGTCGTCCCGCAGGTAGCGCAGCAGCGGTTTGTTCTGAGTCGTCGTGCGCTCCACGCCGTTAACGGTAAAAGTGAATTCCTGTGCCATGGTGATTCCCTTCTACACGCCGGCGGCAATGCCGGTGCGGTCGTGAATGGCGCCATGCGGGCACACAACCGCGCACATGCCGCACGACAGGCAGTCCGCGCCGTCGATATGGGCGCAGTTGTCCTCGATGCGGATTGCGCCGGCAGGGCACTTTTTGGCGCACATGCCGCAACCGATGCAGCTCGTGTCGCAGATCTTGCGCGCAATGGCGCCCTTGTCGGTGTTGTTACAGCGCACCAGGATGTTCTGGTAGCCGGGAACGAAGGCAATCACGCGCTGCGGGCACGCCATGCCGCACAGGCCGCAGCCCGTGCACTTGGAGCGGTCCACGCGGGCAACGCCGTCGACCAGTGAGATGGCACCGTGGGGGCAAGCCGTGACGCAGGCGCCACAGCCAATGCAGCCTTCGCTGCAGCGGGCATCGCCGCCTGCGGAGGCGCAACCGCTTCCGCAGGCAACGTAGGCCACGTTATGTTGAATGGATTTGGCCATAAGAGACTCGCCTATTTCTTAAGAAGGTACGAATAGTTGTCGCGCACAGCCCTGATGGTCAGGCGGACGGCCTCGGGAAGACCGGTGTTGACGGCATCGACCGAGACGGTGCGGACCGTGCCGGCGACGCGAACCTTAAAGTGGTCCTCGTCCACGGCCAGGAAGCCCTCGTTCTCGGAGTTCTCCATGTCCTCCTCGCTCCAGAACAGGGTGAGCTTGTCCTTGTAGGGACGACCCTCCTGGTAGGGGCAGAACACGGCGCAGTTGCCGCACTCGTTGCACATGCCGTCGACATGGACGACCTGATGCTTGGCCAGGCCCGGCACCTTAATTGCCACGTTGGCGCGGTTGGGGCACACGTCGCAGCAGACCTCGCACACCGAGCCGCAGCCCAGGCAGCGGGTCTTGGTGCAGTTGCGTTTGTCGCGGCACAGCGACCCCTTGCGCTCGTAGCAGGCGTCCTCGCGACCGGCCTGAGCATTCTGGTCGGCGTACTTGTTAAAGTCCACGCCGGCGATGGCACGAGCGACCTCGGCGGCATCGGCGATGGCCTCGACCACGGTGGCAGGACCGCGACGGCAGTCGCCCGCAGCCCAGACGCCCTCGACGCCGGTGGAGGTGGCGGCAAGGCGGCCGCGACGGTCGTGCTCGACGCCCGCGGCATCGTACAGGCTGGCATCGATGCCCTCGCCCACGGCGCAGATCACCGTGGTGGCGGGAAGCTCGACGGTCTCGCCCGTGGCGACGGGACTGCGACGGCCGCTTGCATCCGGCTCGCCAAGCTCCATAACATCGCAGGTCAGCACGGCGCCGTTGAGTGCCTTGGGCGCCAGCAGCTCGCAGAACTCAACGCCGTCGGCAAGAGCAAGATCGAGCTCTTCCTCGTCGGCGGGCATCTGCTTCTTGGTGCGGCGATACACCAGGCGCACGTTCTTCACACCAGCCAGGCGCTTGGCCACGCGGGCAGCATCCATGGCGGTGTTGCCGGCGCCGATGACCACGACGTCCTCGCCCAGCTCGAGCTTCTCGCCCTTCTTGGCGGTCTCGAGGAACTCCAGCACGTCGAGCTCGGCACCCTCGCCCAAGCCCGCAGAGCCGGGCATCCAGGCACCGGTGGCCACGACCACGTCGGTAAAGCCCTGGGCCTTGAGCTCTTCAATGGAATCCACGCGAGCGTTGAGCTGCACCTTGGCGCCAAAGGCCAGGCAGAGCTCGGCATCGTGGGAGATATCGTCGCTCGCAATACGGAACTCGGGGATCACGTGGCGGACCACGCCGCCGAGCGAATCGCGGGCCTCAAAGATAGTGACGGGCACGCCGGCACGCGTCAGGAAGAACGCCGTCGCCAGACCGGCCGGGCCGCCACCGATAACGGCAACGTTGCGCTCGCCGTCGTTGGCGATGGCCTGGGCGCGCAGCTTGGGCAGCACGGCGGTCATGGCCTCGCGGGCGGCCTTGAGCTTGCTGGCGCGGATCTGGGCGCCCTCGGGCTCGTAGAACGCGCGCTCGCAGGCACGGCCGCAGGGATGCGGGCAGATGGTGCCGGTAATGAACGGCAGGGCGTTGCGCTCGATGATGATGTTGAGTGCGTCCTCGAAGCGGCCCTCGTCAACGGCCGCCAGGTAGGCGGGAATATCCTGCTGGATGGGGCAGCTCGTGCGGCACGGCGTGGTAAAGCAGTCGGAAAGCGGGCTCTTGCCGGCGACCTTGCGGTCGGGCAGCGGGCGCAGCGGCTTCTTGTAGAGCGGGTTGGTGAGCGAGTCGGTCTGAATCGCGGTCACGGCCTCGAGCGAGACGCCCGCAAACGGCTTGCCATCCAGGTCGGTAAACTCGCCGGCCATCTGGCTAAAGCGCTCGTAGCCACCGGGCTTGAGCACGTCGGTCGCCAGGGTGACGGGCCAAATGCCGGCGTCATACAGGGCGCGGATGTTGTAGACCGTGGCGCCACCGGAGTAGCTGATGCGCAGTTTGCCATCGAACTGCTCGGTAATGCGGCGGGCGGCCTCGATGGTCAGCGAGAACAGCGAACGGCCGGACATGTACATCTCGGTGGAGGGCAGCTCGTTCCTCGTCACGTCGACGGGGAACGTGTTGGTCAGCTTGACGCCAAACTCCAGGCCGCGCTCGGCGCACAGGGCGATGAGGCGCTCGAACATAGGCACGGCGTCAGCCCACTGCAGGTCCTCGCGGAAGTGCGTGTCATCGAAGACGATGTAGTCGAAGCCCAGCTCGTTGAGGCGCTGGCGGGCAAACTCATAGCCCAGCAGCGTGGGGTTGCACTTGATGTAGGTGTTGAGACCCTTCTCGGTAATCAGATAGGTCGCGATGCGCTCGATCTCCGCCGGCGGGCAGCCATGCAGCGTGGACTCGGTAATGGAGTTGGAGACGCGCGCCGGGATGGACTCGACAAACGCGGCATCGACATGCTCAAACTTGTCCAGGTTAGCGAGCGCCCACGTGCGGCACTCGTTCCAAACCTCGGAGCCGCTGGCGTCCTTCATGCCCTCAATGTACGCATCGACCTTGGGGCTCTTGATGCCCTCGAGGTCATAACCCACGGACATGTTGAAGACAAAACCATCCGGGCTGCCCAGGCCGTACTCGCGAGCGATCAGGTGGCAGGCAAACCATGCCTTCACGTACTCGGCAAAGGCCTGCGGAACCTCGAGCTCGGTCGACCACTCGCAGTTGTAGCACTCGTCCTGCGCCACGATGCAGGGCTTGTTCACACACTTGGAGAGCTCCTCGCCGTCCATAACCTGAACGGTCTTGAGCTCAAAGAAGCGGGAACCGGCCACGTAGGATGCCACGATGTTCTGGGCCAGCTGCGTATTGGGACCGGCGGCCGGGCCAAACGGAGTCTCGATGCGCTCGTCAAAAATGGGAAGCGCGCCCTCCTGGTTGGTCGTGACCATCTTGCGCACGCCAAAGACGGCGCCCTGAGTCTTGTGCTCCTCGATGATCCAGTTCATCAGCTGCGAAAACGGGATCGGCCTCATGATGTCGCTCATAATGAGCTCCTCTCTGTAACGCCCGGCGAGACCGCGCGACGGGCGCAAATACGGTGTAGCGCTAGCACAGCGCCGGCGACCCCGCGGAGGCCGCCTATGCGCGCGCCGGATGCGGCGAAACATCCGACGCGCGCGAATCTACTTGTGAATTAGTAGGTGCGATCGTTGAGCGTGCTCCAGAGCTTCTTGGACTCAGCCATGGTCCACGCGTTGATCTTGTCCTCATCAATCCCAACGAACTCGCGATCCTTGTACAGGACGCGGCCGTTGATAATGGTGGTGCGGCAGTTTTTGCCCATCATGCCAAAGAGCATGTGGCCGTCGATGTTCTCCTCGCTCAGCGGCGTAAAGGGCTTGTAGTCCATAACGATAACGTCGGCGGCAGCGCCGGCCTCGAGCACACCAAGCTTGCGATCGAAGTACTTGCTCGCCATCTTGGCGTTGTTCTCGAACAGCATCGTCATTGCCTCGCACCAGCCCACGTTGGGCATAGCGGCGTTGTGACGCTGAATGATCAGGAAGACCTTGAGGCTCTCGAGCATATCGTGGGTGTAGGCATCGGTGCCCATGCACACGGGGATGCCGCGGCGGAAGAACTCGAGCACGGGGGCGCAGCCCACGGCGTTGCCCATATTGGATTCGGGGTTGTTGACGAGCCAGGTGCCGGACTCCTTGACGATATCCATCTCGGCAGGCGTCACGTGGATGCAGTGGCCCAGCATGGTGTCGGGACCCAGCAGGTTGTGCTGCAGCAGGCGCTCGACGGGGCTGATGCCGCCGCGGTTGAGGCGGGAATCCCACACGTCGTTCATGCCCTCGCACACATGGATGTGGAAGCCGGTCAGGCCGTTGTTGGCCTCGGCCATCTTATCCATGGTCTCGTCCGAAAGCGTAAAGGTGGCATGTCCGCCAAACATGGCGGCGATCATATGGTTGTCGTTATCGCGACGCTCCTTGGCGGCCCACTGGGCAAATTCGGCGTTCTCGGCAATGGCCTGGTCGCATTTTTCCTGGCCGCGGCGATCGGAGACCTCGTAGCACAGGCACGAACGCATGCCCAGCTCCTGAGCTGCGTCCTTAATGGTAAAGAGGCTACCCGGGATCTCACAGAAGCTCGCATGGTGATCGAAGATCGTGGTGACGCCGTCGCGGATGGAGTCCAAGATCGTGGCATAGGCGCTGGCCTTGGTGCCGTCGAGCGTCAGGTTGTCGTCGATCTTCCACCACTGCTGCTCAAGATTCTCCAGGAAGTTGGTGGGGTTGCAGCCCTTGATGGCAAGGCCGCGGGCTAGACCCGAATAGATGTGGGTGTGGCAGTTGATGAGTCCGGGCATGATGAGGTTGCCCTGGGCGTCGACGTACTCGGCATCCGGGTACTTGGCCTTGAGCTCGCACTCGGGGCCCACTTCGACGATCGTATCTCCGTCAATGGCGACCGCACCGTTTGGAATAAACGGGGTCTGAGCGTTGCGGGTAAAGACGGAACCGTTAGCGACCAGAAGCATGGATGCTCCCTTCGACATCAGAGGCGGGGTTTGACACCTCTGACATGGCGGAGTGCGAAGCGCCGGCCTACACCGGAAACGGGCCCTCTCCCGTCAACGCTTCACCAAAGGGACAAACCCTTTGAAGTGCGGCTTGGCGCCGCATGACGTCGGCGGACGAGGCGATGCGTCCGCCGACGAATAGCACCGAATTGGTTACTTCTTGCTCTCGGGCAAGACCAGATCCACGGCAGCGTCCTTGGCAGCATCGATGTGCTGGGCCACGACCGGCGTCTGCGGAAGGATCAGGTTAAGGACAATGGCCATGATGGCGGTGGGGGTTACGGCATTGGAGCCGATGACGGTGGAAACCCAGGTGGGCATACCCTCGCCGGCAAGGCAACCGCTGGCCATCCAGATACCCAGGCCAAAGACGACGGAGGTACCGACGATGGTGGTAGTGCGCTGCGTGAGGCCCTCGCGGGTGAACATGCGCACGCCGTTCATGGTGATGGTGCCAAAGACGCCGACGGTCGCGCCGCCGATGACGGGCTGCGGGATAGCGGAAAGGACGGCAGAGAGCTGCGGGAACAGACCGGCGATGGCAAAGACGGCCGCAATGATCACAAAGACCCACTTGTTGACGACCTTGTTGGAGCAGATGATGCCCACGTTCTGGCCAAGGGCGCTGGTGGGAAGACCGCCCAGCAGGCCGCCGACCATAGAGGTGAGGCCCTGGGACACAATAGCGCCGGAGAGCTCGCGCTCGGTGGGCATACGGTCGATGGAGCCCAGGCAGGCGGCGGAAACGTCACCGATAACCTGGATAGCAACCATGGGGAACACGACGGCGAGGGTAATGCAGACCTCGGGATCAAACTCGAGCGCGTAGGGCATGAGCTTGGGAAGGGCGAAGACCTGAGCGGTGGCGACGCTGGAGAAGTCGATCATGCCAAAGGGGATGGAGACGATCATGCCAACGATCATGCCAAAGAACACGGATCCCAGCTTGAGCGTGCCCTTGCCAAAGTTGGCGAGCGCAAAGACCACGGCGAAGGTGATAAGAGCGACGCACCAGGCCTGCGGGGTGCCCCACAGCGGCGTACCCATACCGCCGGCCATATACTTGACGGCCGTGGGATACAGCGAAACGCCGATGGAGAAGATGACCGTACCGGTCACGACGGGCGGGAACAGCCACTTGATCTTGCTGTAGGCCAGACCAAAGAGGACCGCGACGGCGCCGCCGACGATCTCGCCACCCAGCAGCGCACCAAAGCTAAAGCCCGAGGCACCCATGGCCTGCAGGGCCGGCAGGAACGCGAACGAAACGCCCATGACGATGGGCAGGCCGCCGCCGATGCGACGGAAGGGAGCGAAGGCCTGAAGGGCCGTGTCGATCGCCGAAAGAATGAGCGCGACCTGGATGATGTCGGTACTCTGCTGGCTATTAAAGCCGTAGACGCCGGCCATGATGACCGCCGGGGTAATGATGCCGGCAAACGATGCCAGTACGTGCTGAAGGGCACACGGGATCATTTCCTTAACGGGAGGCATGCCTTCGCGAGTGAACAGGGCTTCAGTGCCGTTCGTAACCGTCTCCTGGGTCATTTGACCACCAATCCTCGAAGTAGTTGTTTTCGCATCTAACGCTCTATTGTGACGCAGTGCGGGGTTGAGGTTGTGCCTTCATTGCATATCGTATTAAAGATGATTCTCATTCTCAATAATAATTTTTTGTTATCAGACTATTCTTCAGCTGAAATAACGCATTTCCGCAGGTCAGGAAAGTGTCTGGTCAAAATAACATCTAACTTTTCTTTTGGTCAACCGTTTACCGCTAAATTCCTACCGTTCGTCTGCATTACGCAATGTACCTGCGGATATACGAGATGATGGGCAGCGTGTTACCATGAGAAAAAATTGTTATGAACATTTCCGATTTCACCCAAAGGAGTTGCCCGTGAACGAGACCGTACGTCGCCTTTTGCCGATGGTCGATTTTCTGGAGCAGATACTCGGCAAAAACAGCGAAATCGTGCTGCACGATTTCTCGGATCCCGACCACGCCATCGTCGATATTCGCAACGGCATCGTAAGTGGCCGTAAGGTCGGCGGTCCCGCCACCGATCTGGCGCTCAAGATCATGCACGACGCCAAGTATCGCGACCTGCCGTTTATTACGGGCTACGAGGGGCGCGGTGCCGGCGGCAAGACGTTGGAGTCAGCGACGTACTTTATCCGCGAGAATGATGAGATCGTCGGTATGCTCTGCGTCAACACCGACCTCTCGACCGTGCGCTCCATCAACGCCATGGCGCAGCAGCTCATGGCGTGCTTCGACGCGGCGCCGACGCGCACGGAGCCCGCCCCTATCGAGGTCGAAAGCCTTTCGGAGTCTACACAGGAGCTCATCGACCGCAGCATTGCCGAGTTGCTGAGCGCGCGCGGGCTGGATGTAGCGTCGCTTGGTCAGAGCGACCGCGTGGACGTCATTCGCCACCTCAACGGTAACGGGGTGTTCATGCTCAAGGGCGCCGTGGCCTGCGCCGCCGCCGCGCTGGGCATCTCAGAGCCCAGCGTCTACCGCTACCTGCAAAAAGTCCGCAAGGAAGGCTAACGAGCAAAATGGAGTGCGGCTCCACAAGCGATCCGTCACTTGATAAAAGACCCTGCAGCTCGCACGCGCTGCAGGGTCTTTTTGCATGTCATGTTTAGTTGTGGCCAACGCCTTAGAGAGCGGCAACGACCTCGATCTCGACCAGACCGCCAGCCGGAAGGGCGGCAACCTGGAAGGCGCTGCGCGCGGGGAACGGGGCCTCAAACTTGGAGGCGTAGATCTCGTTCACGGCGGCGAAGTCGACGATGTCGGCCAGGTAGACCGTGGTCTTGACGACATCGGCAAAGGTAGCGCCGGCAGCGGTCAGCAGGGCCTCGACGTTGGCGAGGGACTGCTTGGCCTGGGCCTCGACGCCCTCGGGCATCTTGCCGGTCGCGGGATCGATGCCCAGCTGGCCGGACAGGAACACCATGTTGCCGGTCTGGATACCGGGGGAATACGGGCCGATGGCTGCGGGTGCGTTATCGGAAGACACGACGGTCTTGCTCATGTTTTTCTCCTTACGATCAATTGAGAGAGCGTGAGCGCGGTGTTCGCACCGGGAGGCACAGTTCGGTCTGAACACCGCGCTTGATTGGGATAGTACTCAAGGTTTCTGTTTGATGCAAGAATATTATCAGCTTGCGAGAATATTTTATCGCCCAACGGTTTCCCCGAACCGCTGAACGGTTCTCATGTGGAGCAGCCAGTCCAAGCTGCTGAAGACTTTGTCCTGCTTAGGCTGCGGGCGTCGCCCACCGCAGCGACGCCACTATACTTTTGAGTATCTGAGCATTTTGAAAGGCAGGATATGACCGCAACCGCCAGTCGAACCACCAACCGCAGACCCGAGCTTTTGGCGCCCGCCGGAGGGCCCGAGCCTTTTGCCGCCGCGCTCGCTGCCGGGGCAGACGCCATCTACTGCGGCATGGGCAGCTTCAACGCCCGCCGCAAGGCAACAAACTTTACCGACGAGGCCTTTGAACAGGCCTGCCGTGCTGCACACCTGGCCGGCTCGCGCGTTTATGTCACGGTAAACATCGTCATCAAGCAGTCCGAGATGGGCGATGCGCTGCAGCTCATCCACCGCTGTTCCACGCTGGGCGCCGACGCCTTCATTATCCAGGACTGGGGCCTGTTCTTTGAGGTCAAGCGCACCATGCCCGGCATCGAGACACACATCTCGACCCAGGCGAACATCCATGACGACCGCGGGACTATTTGGTGCCGCGAGCAGGGCGCCGACCGCGTGACCCTCTCGCGCGAGCTCTCCATTGACGAGATCGCCGCCATCCACGACGCCGCGCCCGACGTCGACCTCGAGGTCTTTAGCCACGGTGCCATCTGCTTTTGCTACTCGGGTCTGTGCCTTCTCTCGAGTTTTGCCATGGCGGGCCGCTCGGCCAACCGCGGCATGTGCGCTCAGCCCTGTCGCCTGCCTTACGAGCTAATCGACGAGAACGGCCGCTCGCTCTCCCCTGCCGGTCGCGAACGCGCGCTATGCCCGCGCGACACCAATACCTCGCAGCTTGTTCGCCGTCTGTATGACGCCGGCGCCGCATCGCTCAAGCTCGAGGGCCGCATGAAGGCCCCCGATTACGTGTATTCCATCGTCGACGTGTATCGTCATCAGATTGATGACATGCTGGCCCATGTTTCGACCTCTAAGGATGAAGAGGCCGCCCGCCAGCGCCAACTCAAGCGCTGCTTTAACCGTGACTTTACGCACGCCTACCAAGACGGCACCTCGGGCGACGAGATGATGAGCTACGAGCGCTCCAACAACCGCGGCCAGATCGTGGGCACGGTGCTGGGCAGCCGCCTGGCCAACCGCGATGTGCGCGGGCTCAAGCCTGACGACCGTCGTCGCCGCGCCGCCATCGCCCGCATCGAGCTGTTTGAGCCCGTGGGCAAGGGCGACCTGCTGGAACTTCGTCACGACGATGAGTTCGACCAATTCCTGACCACCATCGCCGCCGATGATGCCGCTGCCGGCGACATCATCGAGTGCCGCGTGCCCCGTAGCATGCCCGAAGGTTGCCGCGTACGCGTGATTCGAAGCCAGCGCGCTATCGACGCCGCCGGCGCCGCGCTCAAGCGCGACGTGCTGCGCCGCCGCGCCGTAGACGTGTCCGTCGTGGCGCGCCTTGGCGAGCCTTTTACCGTGACGCTCACCTGCTGCGACGACCCCACGCTCACCGCCACGGCCACGGGCTTTACCGTCGAGGCCGCCAAGACCCGCGCGGTCGAGGCGTCCGATCTGGTTGAGCATGTAGGCCGCATGGGCTCCTCGCCCTTTGAGGCCGCGAGCTTTGATGTGACGCTCGATGAGGGCTGCGGCATGGGCTTTTCCGCCGTACATAAGGTGCGCACAGCCGCTTGCAAGGCGCTCGAGGAGGCCATTCTGGCACCGTACGCGAAGCGTGCCCGCACGCTCGAGCTGCCGGCGATTGTCACCAGTGATTCCCGCCCCATGCCCGAGCACTACCGCGATGAGCCGCAAATCTGCGCCACCGTCACCTCGTTCGAGGCCGCCGAGGCTGCTCGCGCCGAGGGTGCAACGCGCATCTACATGACCACCGACGCGCTCGATGCGGCCGAGCTCTCCCCCGCCGATGCGTTTGAGCAGGGCATCGTGCCCGTACTCGACGAGGTCTGCCGCGCCGTTGACCACGCACGCGTCGATCCCTGGATCAATGCCGGAGCCACCGTCGCCGTCGGCAATATCTCCGAGCTCGCCGTAGCCGCGCATGCCGGCGCCACGGCCGAGATTCGCTCTTGCCTGCCGGTGCACAACACGCCCTGCATGGAGGCACTCGCCGAGCGCGGGGCCGGGGCGTTTTGGCTCTCGCCCGAGATCACGCTCGACGAGATTATCTCGCTTGGCACCTCCGCGCCCGCAGCCCTGGGCATCACCGTTTTCGGCCGCCCGCGCGTTATGACGAGCGAGCACTGCATCCTGCAGGTTGCCAACGGTTGTATCCACGATTGCGCCAATTGCCGCCTGCGCGCCCGCAAGCTGTCGCTCAAGAATATCGATGGCAAGGTCATGCCAGTGCGCACCGACGTCCACGGCCGCTCGCGCCTGTACGATGCCTACCCCATCGACCTCACGCCGCAGGTTCCGCAGCTGCTCGACGCCGGCGTGCGCCGTCTTATGGTTGACGGAACCCTGCTCGAGTCCGATGAGATTGGCCGCGCCGTCGCACGCGTCCGTCGCGCCATCGAGGCCGCGCAGGCCGGCCGTAAGCCCGCCGCCCGCCTGCACGGCGCCACCTCGGGCTGTATGTTTGTGGGAATTAGCTAACCGAAAGGCTTACACGTGAACGAAGAACCCCAAGTCCTCTACTGCGACGCCTGGCTCATGGCCATCGATAAGCCCGCCGGCATGATCGTCCACGGTGACGGCACCGGCGAGCGCACACTTACCGACTACGCCAGCGATCTGCTGCTGGCGATGGGCGACGGCTTTGCCGCGACCGACATGCAGCCGCTCAACCGCCTGGACCGCGACACCACCGGCGTGGTGCTGTTCTCGCTCGACAAGCAGACGCAGCCCGCTTTTGATCAGATGGTCATCGACCACGCTTTCGAAAAGCACTACCTGGCGCTCGCCGAGGGCAAGATTGACTGGAACGAAAAGCTCATCGACAAGCCCATCGCCCGCGACCGCCACGACAGCCGAAAGATGCGCGTCGGCGCCAGCGGCAAGCCGTCTCAAACGCGTGTGAAGGTGCTCAAGCGCCTTAAGAGCCGTCGTGGCCTGCCCACGCGCTCGTATATCGATGTCGAGCTGCTCACCGGCCGCAAGCACCAAATCCGTGTGCATCTGGCGAGCGAGCGTCATCCCCTGGTAGGCGACGACCTGTACGGCACGCCACGTCCCTGCGGCCTCATGCTCCACGCCCACAGCGTGTCCTTCACGCATCCCGTAACCGGCGAGCACATCCACATCGAAGCCCCCTGCCCCTGGGAGCCCTAAACCACCACAATGGGGACAGGCACCTTTGCGGTGGTTTTGCCGCAATGGCTCAGCCGCGGTCCCAAAACGTCTCGATCTGTAACAGTTAGA
>OGQR01000903.1_pt1 | contig 22400 bp, 15 predicted proteins | sample 1553271 | NCBI WGS metagenome assembly OGQR01 (sample SAMEA2579970, study PRJEB22360) | human gut metagenome | biome: human gut; feature: human-associated habitat; material: faeces | place: Denmark | collected 2008/2010 | reverse complement strand
CGTTTGGGAAACGTACAATATTGTACGGTTGCGCTATTGCGGTAGGGTGTACTCCAACGCTATACGGTATTTGGCAGACCTTTAGGGACATGAGATAACCTAAATGCAATAAGAGAAAAGCAATAACTTAAAGGCGATAGCTGATCACGATGAATCAATCAGTTACTTATCCGCATCGATTAAAAAATGCTCCTAACGTACAATAATTCCGTTTCCCAAACCGACCCCTCTCATAGCTCACGCTGTTGGTATCTCAGTTCGGTGTAGGTCGTTCGCTCCAAGCTGGGCTGTATGCACGAACCCCCCGTTCAGCCCGACCGCTGCGCCTTATCCGGTAACTATCGTCTTGAGTCCAACCCGGTAAGACACGACTTAACGCCACTGGCAGCAGCCATTGGTAACTAAACAAGGTGGATTCCGATATTAGAGTCTTGAAGTGATCACCCAACTACGGCTACACTGAAAGGACAGTATTCGGTATCTGCGCTCCACCAAGCCAGTTACCACAGTCGATTAGAAGAGGTCGAAGACTTCTAATCGGACGGAAAAAGCCGCCTTGCGGCGGCTTTTTCCGTTTACAAGCCGAAGATTACGCGCAGCTTAAAAGGATCTCAAGAAGATCATTTTAATTTTGCTGATCGTTGCTCCCTACCAGTGACCATACGGATAGGGCTTTTCCTTGATAAAATCGCGGATAAATGGATCGTAACCATTAGCCTTGATGTAACTGAAATCAATCTGGTTGGGAACGTTTTTGCATATCAGCATATCATCTCCCGTCAGAGTGAACTGCCGGGCAGGATGTTGGAGTACAACAGGCTCGCCATTATCCTCCAGCCAGATCCGCACGGCCCCTCCCGGTGCCAATCCGATAATCATATTGTCCCGATAATACGTTTTTCCCGGCTTATAGGTATCAGGATAGGCAGTCAACATCTGCTGCCACGTATCCCGGCTGAACCAGATCTCCGTCTCATATGCCTTTTTATCGATAACCGAATCCCAACACACCGTCATCCTGACCGGCAGTGCCTTGCCAATGTTAAAACTGGCTGAAAAACTGCCTACGCGCTGGCTCCATGTATCCACACTACTCTGACTTGGTCTGGCTGCATCAAGCTGCCGAAATATGCTTTCCCGTACATCACCGTCCTCCAGATACACCATTGTCACCAGTGCTGGCAGGTTTTTCGGGTAAAAAAAATTAAACTGCCAGTGGTCATAAGGCAGCTTCTGCCCCCATTGATCCATACCGTCGCCCAACAGCGTCTTCACGCCAGCCCTACGGTCATGGCAGCCGACAGCCAGCATTACGCCCACTATCACGCCCACCATCAGCGGTAATCGTCTCATTCCTGCCTCCTCAGAACAGTCCGTCCAGCGCATCCGCGTTTACCCGCGCCCGCTCTTCCCACTGCTGCTGGTCGTCCATCCGCCACACCGTCCGCACCCAGCCTTTGCCCGGTGCCATCGGCCACACGAACGAGCGTTCGTCAGTCGGAGCATAGTTATTTCGCAGAAAAACTTCTCCCGAGGACGGACTCACCCACAGGCTCAAGTCTGAGTCGATGTTCCAGTTCGCCGAGCAATGCAGGTAACGCCCGATGGTCCGCATATCCTCCGCCGTGAAGCCCTCAGGCTCCGCGCCACGCCGGACAGCACGCCCCTGAGCTATGGCTTTGTCACACAGGGGAAGCAGTTCTGACGGCAACGCCAGCTCTTTGTTACTGCTGAGTATCGGAGTAAACACAGCCCCGGCGTCTTGTGCCGCATCCAGCATCACCCGCAAACTCACCTTCTCCCAGTCGTTCGGCACATCCCTGCGCGTCATAAACACTGCCGCGCCCACTTTCTTCTCAAAAATAGACGCACGCGCCTTGTTCTGATTGACCAGTGGCCACGAAATCATTTTCGTCTCCACCTCACCGTGCGGCATCAGGTACTTCAGCGCCGGCAGTGAGTACAGCACCTGACGCATCTTCTCCGCCTTACGGTACACCTCCGTCTGCATTTCATCCGCGCTGTCGCGCGTCACCTCAAAATCCGGCATCGTCAGCAGGGAGATTTCATCCTCTCCTGCGTTATAGCCCCCGCCAATGTCCGAGTGCGCCCCCGGCAGCGCCAGCTCCGGCCACATCCCCGCGATGCTGTTCAGGCTGAAGTTATACCGACACTCATGCATCGCGCTAATCTGAAACACCTTCTGCGCCACTGAAGGACGCAGTTCGAGATTCACCCCGGGATTGCTGCGTCCGTTAACGTCGTAGAAGTTCAACAGGCTCCCGATAGCCGCCACTGTGTCAAACAGCCCTAAAAAGCGCACCTCTCCCGCCAGTTTCCCGTGGTGCCCGGTCAGGTCTGTCCCTTTGTCTATTGCCGCCGCTATCGCCGCATCCTGGTTCATCACCCGGTTGGCAAAATGCCGTGCAGCCGCCGCGCCGCGGCTGAATCCGAACACGTCAAACTGCACCTTCGCAATCGCCACTTTGTCACGATTAAGTTTGATAAAGCGGGTCAGTTCTGCGCTGATCTTCTCCAGTGCTTCATCGGTCTTTGTCACCACCCCTTCAAACTGTCGGATAAGGCTGCTGCCCAGCGCTTTACCCAGTATCGAATCACTTTCTCCGTCTGCCGTCCCGATGCCGCTGATATAGGCTTTGACCTGCGCCTCAGTCTCGCTGTCGTTAAGTTCATCGCTTTGCTGATAAAGATCGAACAGCCGGGAAATATTAGTGTGGCCGCCCTGCCAGCTTGCATTACCCAGCCCAGCTCTGGCGCGCTTTTCATACTTCTCACATGCCCTAGCCCGCTCCTCGTCAACCAGATTGGCACAGTGGGCATATGCCAGCCGTAGATCGTCTGCGTTCGCCCGGTTATTCCCCGTCCCGTCAAAGAACACCCCCACCGTCAGCGTTATCCCCCTGACCGGCACCCGCCGACACTGGATGGTTTTAAAACTGTTGTGTATGCTGGTTCGATGGGTACTGTCCCCAATAATTTCATACCGGTAATAACAGGTATCGCCCGGCACATTTTTTTCATCTTCTTCGACCATAAAAATCCTTATTTATCTGAAAGATAAAATCAGTAGCAAAATCCTTCGGGACTTTTTTACATCTGCCTGTTAGACGTATTTACCATAATCCCTTAATTGTACGCACCGCAGAAACGCGCTCAGCGCGATTCTGGCGCAAAAACCGCAAAAATAGATGTTTTCCCCCGGGTAAACCGGAAAAATGCGTCAGGATTGTTTTCATGGCACTGCATGACTATGCATGAAACTGAATGGCGATCGGTTTGGGCGCGCCTGATGCCCATAAGGCGCATTTTCGGACGTTTTCAGCCCTGATGAGAAGAAATCAGACAGTAGTTACAGACGAGTCGTGAGCGATTCACCCCGGGAGTCATCAGCGAGTCATCCAGTATTTTTCCTCGCGACTCTCTGGCGACTCGCTTTTTCTGAACACCAGAGAGACAGTGTGTTGAGTCATCGATAAATCACCGACGACTCGTTGCCGAATCATCCAGTAGTCGCCGACAACTCGCTTTTGTATAAATCTGAATAAAAAAATATATTTTTCAAACCATAACAACATGATTTAAAAAGCAAATCAGAAAAAAGTTGGTTTTGCGTGGGGGGTGGGCATCCGGGGCATGAGAACAGACTCGCGTTTTTCTGGAGAAACTGCGGGGATTTTTGATTAAACAATACTCACCGCAGAGCGGAATTTTATGCAACGCCGGCTGTGCGGCACAGGGATTTTTAATCCCCAGCATGTCAGAGGGTGCGGATGACGGTTCCCGTCTGGCGTTTTCATGGGCGCCGGTTGTCAAAAAATACCAGCGTGATCGGTCGAAGGATAAGCGCAGATTAATCAGTGATGATTGAGCGCGAATCTGACAACAAGTATAGCGACACAGCAACAAAAAAGACGCCAGAAACGCGCTCAGAGGCTTTGTAACGCGATTTTTTACATGAGGCAATGGTTTCGCTTTGAGGCGTTCAGCCGTGTTCAGGGCGCGATTCTGGTACATACCTGACTGTAATCATCCCTACGAACTACTCTTTGCACCAGAAACGCGCAGGAATTTTGTAGCGCGTCTCCGGTCCCTGATCAATGAATTCCCTGTCATTAACATGCGTTTACCCGGAAACGCGCCCTGATGTTCTATCGTATCGCGGGAACGGTGTCGAGGGTGTCGGGGCAACGCCCTGACCAGGTGGTAATCGTATAGCCGTGCGTGCGCGGTTATACGATTACACATCCTGTCCCGGAATCAGGATTGTTTTTCGCGCACAACTGCGGCAAATTCATCCCGTTGCGGTTGCAACGATGGGTATATCAAAACTACGAAAATTATTCAGGCATTTGCTACCCCCCTTGCCCTGGCCTCCACCAGTCACGGGGGATTTTTTCGCCTGTCCTGATTGTCTTTTGCCGATGGTTACGGCAGATTGGAAAAGAGCGCATTTGTGGTGCTCTCTCCAAAATAATATTTCTCATTACTCAAACTCTGATGGCTTCCCCCTGTAATCCAGGGGGATTTTTTAATTTATCGCTATGCTTCGTAATTCATTCAGAATACAGACAGTATGGTTAATCAGTTTTTCATCATTTTTTCGGTGTTTGCCCTGTCCTGCATCAGAACGCTAAAAAAACAGGATTGGAATCTCTTTATGACGAATCCTCCATTTCAGGATTTTTTATGTAACGTCTACTACATGCGATCCGTTGGTGAACCGTTAGTTATATATTGGTTATATGTTAGTTATATCTTAGTTATACTTTTGCTGCGCGTCAGTTACAGAGGCGTTTTGAGGGTAAATTCTGGAGGCACGTGACCGACTGTATACAAAATGCTGGCGCATTTTGATACGTCGACGTGCCAAAGGGGACGCCCCTTTGAAACCCCGCCAGAATTAAAAGCGGCCTGTCTTTTTACAGTATTCAGCTCTGGCTATACACCAACCTATATTTTCTCCTTTGGCATAATGAAGCGCATCATTCCATTTTTTCCATGCTCCAATGTAATCACCTTCACGCTCCAGTCTGACAGCTTCGTTTGCGGGTGAAAAATATTTATTTTCTAAATAAATTGCTTTGTCCTGATTCATACTCGTAATTTATATTTTTATTTGAATTAAAAAAGAGCGGCCTGTCGGGTTAATACATATTGGCATGACTGTTGATATATCAGTCCAACAGCACGCTCGTAATCGTTTTAACGTGATTTTCGCAACATGGCAATCCGGGTTCATCTGTCCGGTAATCAATAAAAACCGTGCGAAAAACGGGACAGGATGTGGCCATTAATGCTAATGTATGCATACATTAGCATTAATGGCCCTGACAAATACCAGGCATCCGGTCTCAGGATGCCTTGATTCTTGCCTGGTAGATGCGCTTTACCCGTTCAATTTCTGCCAGCGTTGCGGACCAGTGTAGTTCGGCGGCATGACGATATCTGGCAGCCATTTTTTCCACCATCTCCGGATTGCTGTCCGCGCTGCGGTGCTGACGCCCCTTCTCCCCAAAAACTTCAACAACCAGCCACTGGCTTCCTGTTCTGCCGAACAATGCCTTGCACAAACGTCTCACAGTCAGCGGGGTTAAATCTGGATCGGGATCGTAGGCAGTGGTAGCAAAAATAAAGCGCAGCATTTCTGATGTCTTGTAACGCTTTACGGCAGCTGCCAGACGTGCGGCGCGTTGGGGTGCTTCCCAGCGGTCGTCACTGTAATTAGCAACTTCAGCCAGATAATCCTTTTCAAGGTTTTCAGCCGTGTAACACCTGCCGCCTAAAAAAAACCGCATGGCCTCCCTGGTTTTGTCTCTCACATATCATCCCTCATTAATGCTAATGTATGCATACATTAGCATTAATATCTGACAGCAACAAGCGGCGAAGACTACCCCTAATCAAGTACATTTCTTGCATTGTACTATTTCATGCCCTACAATGTAGTAACGTACCTATATACATCAAAAGGCAACAGCATGAAGATTACAACCCTATCCAGTCGGGAACTTAATCAAGATGTAACTCGAGCCAAACGCGCCACGAATTATGGTCCAGTATTTATTACTGATCGGGGTAAAACCGCACATGTACTTCTTAGTATCGAAGAATACCGAAAATTGACGCAACAACGACGAACTCTCATTGACATTCTGGCGATGCCCGATGCTGATGCAGTTGAATTTGAACCGCCTCGTATTACGGTTAGTTTAAAACCTGCGGAGTTTTTATAGTGTATATTCTTGATACTAATGTTATCTCTGAGCTACGGAAGGCTCGGACAGGACGTATAGATAATAATGTTGCAAAATGGGCATTGCATACAGATGCGGCAGATTTCTTTATTTCTGTTATTTCCATAATGGAACTTGAACAGGGAATATTACAAGTTGAACGTCGAGATATGCGACAAGGGATTATGCTACGTTCTTGGATGGATCAGCATGTGTTACCAGCGTTTTCTGATAAGATACTTCCTGTAGATACTGCGGTTGCATTACGTTGTTCTCGTTTACATGTTCCCGACAGGCGCAGTGAACGAGACGCATTGATCGCAGCAACGGCGCTGGTACATGGGATGACGGTTGTAACCAGAAATGTTGGTGATTTTGAATTAACCGGAGTATCAATTATTAATCCCTGGGCTTGATATCGCTTCCCTTCTTCTAGGGGTCCGCTTGGAAAACGGAAATTTTCCCACGCTAAGAGAATTGAGTTGAACGAGTGGTTACATCCAAGCCAGCTAACTCACTGAACGTAAAGGCTGTACGAAATGTTCCGACCGTCCGGATTCCTGACAGTCATTTGGCTAAAAAATAGTCTTAACGTGGTTTATTTTCCGAATTCCAGGCTGACCCCATAAAAGCATCCTTCAGTTCAGCGTCGATTCTTAAACTCATATTAACCTGTGCCATTCATCACCTCGTCATTACCACGTATATACACAGTATATAATTATTCAGATATCGTCACCATGATATGCCGCGCCAGCAACATGGAAGGCGGCACTCCATGCTGTATATGGCAGAGGAGTAAAACCGCCGAATCCCGGCGTAAGCCGGTACAGTCGTCCGAATGTCAGTAGTTCTACTCCCCCCTGCGAGGCCAGTGCTGACGCGGGACATGGAACGGGTGCTGGAGCGAAGTGGGGAAGCTCCGGTATACTGGCCAAACCTACACGCCTCCTTCCGTCTCCGGGAAGATGCTGGCTTCGTACCCTGCGTGCGTCTGATCTGTAGCTGGCCGTGGCACGGCTACGGACAGATTCTGCTCCGCAACAGTATCGGCGTGCCTGACCTCCTGAAAGTCCCGTAACGCATTTTCTCACCTCCCATGCCCTGACGCTATTGAGCGCGTTACAGAACAATTTAAGTCATTTAACGAGCCTCCAACGGCTCGATCGAAATAAATCAAATCGTAATCGTCAACGATATATGAGAGGAGACCCCGCTCGCCGCAAATCGATGACCGAACGTAGTGAGCGAATCGACGAGGAAGCGGAAGAGAACCTGTACGAAAATGGAGCAATTACGCCCCACCGTCAAGAAATGAGCTGGCTCTCCACGGCGCGCCATCATAGACAGATGTGGCTCTGCAACTGCGCCATGCGATCGGAGACCGACCAGTAATTATCTTTAATGCCCGGTTCGACACCCGCATTCTGAAACAGACTGCTGCCGCACATAGCGATCCGGCTTACTGGCTGGAAGAAATGACGGTATATTGTGCGATGGAGCTGGCAGCAGGATATTATGGGGCCACCAACCGCTATGGCACGATTTCTCTGGCCTGTGCTGCCAGCAGGCCGGACTGACCTGGGAAGGGCTGGCACACTCAGCTGATCGCCGACACACGGATGACGTCAGGGGTGGTAAACGCTATTACTGCATATCATCAGGAATTGCTGCAGCTTATGTACTGCGATAACCCTGAACTCAACTATGCAAACCTGAAATCCCTGCAAAAACAGCTGGATGAAATGTATACCTGCATCCGTAATAATCAGATGATGCTCCCAAACTACGGAAAAATGCGCCGGTATGGTGAACCGGTTTCAACAACGTTTGTAGAGTCGACAATCAACGAAGTGATCGCCAGACGATGACCCAAAAGCAACAGATGCAGTGGGGTAAGGAAGGTACGCATTATTTGTTACAGACCAGAACCGCTGTCCTGAATAATTAACTGCAGGACAAATTCGCCAGTTGGTACCCGGGTTGCACGATAGACGCTCAGAGTGGAGGAAAGTTATCCGCCATGGCAGCATAACTACTTCCCCAGTTTTTTCAGCTCTCCCTTACCAATATCCTACGACGATCACATCGAAAAAAAAACACGGAACAGGCGAACAGAAATATAATTAATTATTTGAGTTTAAAGGAAAAAAGAGGATACAAGCTTTTTGTTGTATTTTTATTTGTATAAACCGACAAAAAAGAGGCCATACTTCCCGCTTTCTTTGTCTGTTTACACGGAACATTTCACCACTGGATACGCTAATAGATCGGATATGAGCACATATTGCGCCCGCCTTTCATGCAGAGCATAAAATGAACAAGATTCACGCTAATTATTACCTGCAAGATTCTACCGCACGCCAGATAGTTCAACGCACAATGGGGATTATTCCGTACTCGGTAAATGTGATGAACGAGCATGGGATGATCATCGCTTCCGGGGAAGCCTCACGTTTACATCAACGCCATGAAGGTGCGGTACTCGCATTGACCGAAAACCGGGTCGTCGAAATTGATTCCGCGACCGCCAATAAGCTTAAAGGCGTTAAGCCCGGAATCAATTTACCGATTAATTTTCGCGACCAGCTGATTGGTGTACTGGGCATTACCGGCGAGCCTGGTGAAGTGAAGGCATATGCACAGTTGGTGAAGATGGCTTCGGAATTAATCATTGAACAAATGGCTCTCCTCGAGCAAAAACAGTGGGATAAGCGTTACCGCGAAGAGCTGATTAATCAGCTGATTTTACGCGATCCGCCACCGGACTCACTGAATGCGGTGGTCTCATGGTTGGGAATTAATCTCCAGCTTCCGCGGGTGGTGGTGATTATGGAACTGCAACAACCTGATCGCGACGCACTGCATAATCTGATGGAGTATTTTGAATATCGCGCCCGCGACCATTTGGTCACGTTTTCCGACTTTAATGATCTGATAATCTTAAAACCTATCTCGCTAAAAAACGGCGTCTGGGATAAATCGTTGGAATTAAGCGATCTGCAGAGACTTAAACATTACGCCCAGTCCTGTGGTTTTTCCCGACTGATTGTCGGCGGCTATTTCTCTGGAGAAAACGGCCTGCATCGCTCTTTTCAGACCGCGAAATCCACCCAGTCCATGGCGAAAAGACTGAAGTTGAAGCATCAGTTCATTTTTCATGACGACTATGCGCTGGCATCATTATTAGATGGGCTTTCTGGTACCTGGCAAGCGGAAGAATTATCCAAAATCTGGCGCAATCTGGTTGCCAAGGACACCAAAGGTATGCTGCAAAAAACGCTGCAGAATTATTTTGATCATAATTGTGATCTTTCGCAAACAGCGACTGGCTTGCATATTCATGTCAATACATTACGCTATCGACTGCAGAGAGTGGAAGATATTACAGGAATACAAATCAATAACTTAAAGCAGTTATTCTGGCTGTATATCGGCATGGAGTTACAACGCTGAACTGTATTTCCCTCCAAATTTTTCGCCGTCTGACGTCGTATTTTTAGCCGATACACACAAGTCTAACGCGGCTGCTTTCTCCATACTGCCCCCTGTTATTTTCATGGAGAAAGCAGAAGATGGTTTCAATAACAGCAACTGGCGCCATCATCGCACTCGTGGTGGCGATCGTTTTAATTTTACGCAAAGTCTCGCCGGCTTACGGCATGATTGTCGGTGCGCTGGTAGGCGGTCTGGTCGGCGGCGCCGATCTGGTGCAAACCGTGACGCTAATGGTCACTGGCGCGCAAGGCATTACCAATGCCGTGCTGCGCATTCTCGCAGCAGGTGTACTGGCCGGCGTGTTGATAGAATCCGGCGCGGCAAACACCATCGCTGAAACTGTGGTGAAAAAAGTGGGGGAAAGCCGGGCGCTTTTAGCCTTAGCTATTGCGACGATGATTCTGACCGCCGTCGGAGTATTTATCGACGTGGCGGTTATCACTGTTGCGCCGATTGCCCTGTCTATTGCCCGTCGTGCCGGTTTGTCGAAACTCGCCATTCTGCTGGCGATGATTGGCGGTGGTAAAGCGGGTAATGTTATGTCGCCTAACCCCAATGCTATCGCCGTTTCGGACACCTTTCATGTTCCCCTCACCTCCGTGATGATGACCGGGATAATCCCCGGTCTGTTCGGCCTGATCGTGGCTTATTTCCTGGCAAAATGTCTCAGCCAGAAAGGCCTGATGGTGATGCCCGACGAAATGATTTCACACGACAACCACGGCAAGCAGCCGGGATTTCTTGCCGCTATCAGCGCGCCGCTCGTCGCCATTGTGCTGCTGGCGCTACGACCTGTTGCGGGTATCGTCATCGATCCGCTGATTGCCCTGCCCGTCGGTGGGTTAGCCGGTGCGATCCTTATGGGCAGGTTTAAGCAAAGTAACGCCTTTATGATGTCCGGGCTTACGCGCATGGCGCCGGTAGCCATCATGCTGCTCGGTACCGGTACGCTCGCCGGGATTATCGCCAACTCGGAACTGAAAGATGTGCTCATTCATGGACTGACCTCTTCCGGTCTGCCTTCTTATCTTCTGGCCCCTGTTTCCGGCGCGATCATGTCCATGGCAACAGCCTCCACCACGGCGGGAACCGCTGTTGCCGCCGGGGTATTCAGCCAGACGCTGCTGGGGCTTGGCGTATCAGCCCTTGCCGGTTCCGCCATGATTCATGCTGGCGCAACCGTACTTGATCACCTGCCTCACGGCAGCTTCTTCCACGCCACGGGCGGCAGTGTCGGCATGCTGATCCATGAACGGTTAAAACTGCTGCCTTATGAAACCCTTGTCGGTTTTGTGGTCGCCCTGATTTCCACACTGATGTTTGGCGTCTTCGGACTTGCCGGGTAAAGACACGATGAAAATAGTCATTGCACCAGATTCATTTAAAGAAAGTTTATCGGCCATGCAGGTGGCCACCGCTATTGAGCAGGGATTTCGTGAAATTTATCCCGAGGCCGAGTATGTCAAATTGCCGATGGCTGACGGCGGTGAGGGTACCGTCGAATCAATGGTTGAAGCAACCGAAGGCCATTATCTGTTCCAGAATGTCACCGGACCGCTGGGGACGCCAGTACAGGCGCGCTGGGGTATGCTGGGAGATGGGAAAACGGCGATCGTTGAAATGGCCTCCGCATCCGGACTACATCATGTTCCTCCAGAATGCCGTAACCCTATGCTTACCACCAGTTATGGCACAGGCGAACTGATCCTTGCCGCACTGGACCACGGCGTTGAGCGAATTATTCTCGGGATTGGCGGTAGCGCCACCAATGACGGCGGCGCAGGTATGCTACAGGCACTTGGTGTGGCGATGCTTGATACAAACGGGAAATCGCTTCCTTTCGGCGGCGGCGCGCTAAGCAACCTGGCGCTCATCGATGCCTCAGGCTGCGACGCTCGACTGAAAAACGTTTCTGTCACCGTCGCCTGCGACGTTAACAATCCACTCTGTGGCGCAACAGGAGCGTCAGCCATCTTCGGCCCGCAAAAAGGAGCAACACCAGAAATGGTTGCCTCCTTAGAAGCTGCGCTGACCAACTTCGGTATACGACTTCAGGACGCAACCGGACGAAACGTGATGACGACGCCTGGCGCAGGTGCCGCTGGCGGCATGGGCGCGGCGCTGTTAGGGATTCTGAATGCGGAGTTAAAGCCGGGAGTGGAGATTGTTATTGACGCGCTGCATCTCGATAGCCTGGTCGCGGATGCCAGCCTGGTAATCACCGGTGAAGGTCGTCTTGATAGCCAGAGCATCAGTGGTAAAACACCGATTGGTGTCGCACGCTGCGCTAAGCGGTATCAGAAACCGGTGATCGCACTGGCGGGCGGCTTAACGACCGACCACCAGATAGTGCATGAGCACGGGCTGGACGCGGTGTTCTCCGTGCTGACGCAAATCGCCACTCTGCCGGAAGCGCTACAGGATGCGGAATACAACCTCCGCGTTTCGGCACGCAATATTGCCAGCGTCTGGAAATTATCACAGCAGCAGATGCGCTAATCTTCAGTCAGGCCGGCAAGCAGTAGCTGGCCTGGATATTCTTTCTCACCAGGCCCATGCTAAAACAGCCTGCTTCAGTCATCCCACGCAAGGCACTAGCATGGCAAAAAAAGAGGGGAGTAGTGGATCCCAAAAGACGGTTAAGCGGTTAAATTGAATGGTCAATAAGGGGGCTGTTTGGGAAACGAATCTATGGTCACTCCCGTTTTTGCAACACCGATTTTGACGATAAGTGGGCTTGCTTGAATCTATCCGGCGTCTGAATGGGATTTTATTCCCGCGCCTCGATGAGTTCCGCGCCTGATGAACCTCAAGAAAATATACGGCTTCAATGAGCCTTTCCGTTTCACAGGTTCCTCAACAGGCCGGTGGGCCGTTCATATCATCAATACCGTGATGCTGATACTCCGTACCCACCGGAACCGCACCTGATGCGGTTCCGGCTTAAGGGCTGTCAGGACTCGCTTTTGGCTGCCATCAACAAACCGGAAGAGATGCCGGATTATCTCTTCCGTCAACTCGGATTTAATCAGACCTGGCATGAATGGAAGCGGGACGAACAGCACAGGCAACAACAACGACGCCCCGGACACTACCGGGGCATGAGTATGTAATGTCAGGGACAGCTATACGCCATAAAAAAATGAAATAGATGGCCTCTCTATAAAGAGGCCATGATATTTACTAACCCAGTTCGTTAATACATTCTATAAAGTTTTTATGTAGGCTATCTATATTTTCTCGGGTATGAATAGCTGATATTGCACAACGTAGAATTGCCTTTCCCTCTTCCACTGTAGGATACATAGCAACGGTTGTAGCAAAACCACGATCATGCATTTTTTTGCATATCGTTATAGCTTTTTCTTCATTGCCAATTAACAATCCACGTATTGGCATTGTAGTCCCTTTGTTTATGACTTCGGTTTCATTAAATTTGTCATCAAAGTATTTTATAACTTGTTGTAAGTCATTTTGACGCAAGGATACTGTGCCATCGAGGTGTAAATCTGCTGCTGCGATACATGCAGCAATTCCTGGTAATGATGGTGGACCACCAAAAGCATAGGTAGTTCCATACGTTTTTATAAAGTTTATGGTGTCAGGATAATTGCATGCAATAAATCCACCATGAGAGCCAAACGCTTTAGATAATGAACCAGCGATAATAATTCTGTCATCAAGTTTGTTATCCAGACAAGACATTACATATCCGGAGCCATTTTTCCCATATATTGACATGCCATGAGCATCATCAATGTAAGCATACCCATCAAATCTGTTAGCCATTCTAACAATAAATTCGACAGGAGCTACCCCACCCATCGAACCGACACTATCAGATATAGATATTGGTACCATGTTATTTATTGAAGCATATTTAAACGCTTTTTCTATATCATTTTTATGTTGAAAGTCAACCCTGATTGTTTCACCGAACTGTTGTAATAGTCCTCTATTTATTTGCAATGTTGCATGCGCTGTTTTCTCTAAAATAAAATATGGTTTTTTATTAAACTTGTAATTAGGTAGTGTTCCTGATGCAAGAAGTGGGAGTACAGCTAAATGGCATGGAGTAACCGCATTAAATGTTAATGTGTGCGCCCCATTCATTATTTTATTTAATCTCTTTTCCAATTGCTCGAATAAATCTACTTTTACGCGCGTTCTGGCGACCGAAAGTTGGACTCCAAATCTTTCAATTGCATTAGCGATTGCATGTTTTAGATTTTCATGTGTTTCCAGTCCAAGATAAGAGCATGACACAAACTCAATCATCTCCCTCCCATCATTAACAGTGATTACCTTACCATTTCTTCTGGTGATCACTAGTTCATTTATATGTTCGTTAAATACTCTTGTTTGGTATTTGATTGAACGTTCTATCTTTTTCTTTTGCCAATTCATTTTTTATTATTCCCTATAATAATGGTTACGAATATTGACAATAATGCAAGAATAAGACAGCTAATACTTAAAGTGGTTCCCAAAGAAACTCCATTATCGCTTATTTTTACTGAAAGGAAACTAATTGTCCCTGCGCTTACTGTTTGAGTAAAGCCTGTAATTGATGCTGCTAAACCAGTTCGTGAACCGTTTATCTGCAATGAGATGAAATTAGCTATTGGATAGTATGCGCCAAGAGTTAAATTGAAAATCATTGCTCCAATAACACATATTATAAAAGCATCATTTAATATAAGAAAAGGTGTAACTGATATTGCATTTAGGGGAAATAAGACCCATGGGTTTGATATTTTTTCGATTTTTGACAATTGGTTTCCAATGATGAAAAACAAAACTGACAGGGAAAAAACAACAGAGTAGTGAAATGTATTTAATCCATAATCACTCATAAATAGTGCAGGTGATATTGATATGTAGCAAAATAGTGAGCTTAGCATTAGTGAAACGAGTATTGTCCCGCAGATGAAATCTTTAGTCACAAATTTTACATTATCTTGATGTATTTTTTTCTCCTGTTTATTAGACTCTTTAGGTGACAGGAGTATGGTTAGAATGCTAAATGCACCCATTACAATAAATATTACATTCCAGTTATAATAATCAAGTATTAATGCTCCGGCCAGAGGTGCTATTAATGGTATTATCGCACTTGTTGATGATATGTCAGAAAGTGCTCTTTTTAGCTTTAGTGGTGGAAAAGACTCTTTTGCAATTGCTTTTGATATTACAGGTCCGGCACCTGCACCTATTGCCTGTAGAATTCTACCCAAAAGAAGCATATTTAAATCATTGGCCATAAAACATACAATACTGCCAATAAGAAATATAATTAAGCATATAGTCATTACGCGTACTTTTCCGAAATAATCACCTATGGTTCCTGATATCAGTTGACTAAATGCAAATACAATAAGAAATCCACTAATACTTAGTTGAATTAATGAGTAGTCAGCATGAAATGCTTTCTGTAGTTCTGGTAACGCAGGCACAATCATGTCAGTTGATAATGCCGATAATGATGCAGCAAGAACAAGGTAAAAATATAATTTTGCCATAATTAACCCCTGATAAAAATATCTTTATTTATCATATTTAAAATTCTTACACCATTGAAATGTTTTATATTTTAAGATAGCACTGCGATAGTATTTGATCAGAAACTAATGGGTACTCCCAGATGCATATTCAGGTTGATGGAAGGGGATAAAAAATCCCCGTGCAGAATCTTCCATCCGGTGGGAGAAAACTTGTCATTTTGACCTGTTCGCCCTTCGGAACGGTCGAAACCGATCGAGCATCGCTTTCGTGCATAGTTATGCAGGCCCCTGAAAACGATTCTGACGCGTTTTCTTATTTGGGTGAGGGTTTTTACGTCCATATCCACTTTTTTGCGTCAGATTGCGTTTTAGGTCGGTTTATGAGGGGATTTTGATCTGTTTATCTTCCTTGAAGCGAAAATGTAGTGCTACAACCGTACGCCCCTTCTTAATTGTCTCAACAGTAACAAGCAGATCACTTTTCAGGTTTAATTCATCAATGCAGGGTTTTAATAACTGTTGGTTAAGAGATTTATATGTTTGATATTTATCACAAATATCAAGCATTGAACGAAAGTCATCAAGTGAAATAATGCGCTCACCTGTACTGCGAAACTGCTGGAGCAACTCGTAAATCCTAATGCTGTAACTTCTTGATAATCTTGATATATTCTTAATTATCACCTTTGTGAATTGCCCTTGTAGTTGCGTTAGGTATGGCATCACAGAATCAGAAAAAGTGATCTGTACCTTTGCTTCGCCTTTCAGGTATTGCGCACGACGTTGTATCCAACGAAATTCCTCTCGCTTCTCGTCATCCTTGAGAAGGATCGATCTGTCCCACAGCCGATCAACAGCTTCCTGTAACTGAATCTCAGCGTTTTTTCTGCCCATATCAGGGAATGAATTGAAATACTCCTCCGCCGTAATTATCAGATTTTTTTGCAACTCCGATGATGCTGCATCAGCTCCTGATTTCAATCGACTGATACAAAGCAACAAGAAACGTTGTTCTTGTAAGGTGAGCTTATAACTGGCCTCAACTAACGCATTGGATTTATAGGCAATCAGATCGGACATAGTGCATCTCCGAGAAAAAGGCAATACACAAAAAATAAACATAACCAATACAAAAAGGCAATATATATTTTTTTTTCAATCCCTATTTCTGTGGATAACACCTTAAATCATATTACCTTTACCTTAAATCATATTACCTAAACACCTTAAATCATATTACCTTTACCTTAAATCATATTACCTTTACCTCTGTAACAATATGATTTTAAAGGCAAAATCGGCACCTAAAAACAAGTATAAAAACAAGTATATAAAAACAAGATTTAAAAACTTAACGGCGTGCCTGTTGAAAACTCAAAGCGCAAAAAAAAAACACTAAAAAAAACAATACGTTAAAAAAATCAGTTTGCCGCGTTCTGCAAAAACAACGTGCAAACCTGTGGAAATCCAGTATTCATGCGGGTTCAGAGAGGATCACCTTTCTGAAAACAGTGCGTATGTGCCACATTCAGCAACTGCACTTCTGCCGCTTCCTCGCCCACTTACTCGCTAACGCTCGGTCGCTGGGGCTGCGGCGAGCGGAAAGAGATCAACCGTTCTTTTGCGGTTTTACAGGTGGTCCGGGTAGCTTCTCCAGCTCGTTAATCAGCGGCTGTATCCGGTTCACATCGGCCTGTCTTGTGACTTCCTTTCGCAGGAACTGGAGCAGGAACGCACGCAGTTGTGCCTCTTCCGGCCTCCGTACCCTTGCCAGCATGGCTGCCCCCACAATGACTTTTTGCGCCGTGTCCAGGCTCCGGCTCTTCGCCTTCAGGCGCTGCAATCTGGCCTCAGCTTCGGCAATCTTCTGTTCGAGTGTTCTGCTCATTTTGTGATTCCGTGCGCGGTGAAAAATCGCATTTTAGCGCGTCACTGGTAGTTGCAAAACTGAACTGGCATAATGCACGGCACATCACGAAGTGCGCACTTATACAATCTTCACTTCGTTTCGATTGTGTGCGGTCTGCGACGCTAAAAGAAAACGGCAAAAAGGCATTACGGCAGAAATGGCGATTTATCATCTCAGCATGAAAATCATTTCGCGAAAAAACGGTTACAGTGCCGTTGCTTCTGCTGCCTACCGTTCCGGCTCTGTCATACCCGATGACCGTACCGGATTAACCCACGATTACACCCGTAAACGCGGCGTTGATGATGCGGTCATTCTCACCCCTGAGAATGCACCGTCATGGTGTGCTGACCGTTCCGTTCTCTGGAATGCGGTCGAGAAAGCCGAACAGCGCCGGGACTCCCAGCTGGCAAGGGAGATTGAACTTGCCATTCCCCGAGAGATTTCCCGCGATGTCGCACGGGAAACCGTTCTCGCTTTTGTCAGGGAAAACTTTGTCAGCCAGGGCATGATTGCCGATGTGGCATTCCATCACATGGACCGGACCAATCCCCATGCGCACATCATGCTGACCACGAGAGCTGTCGGGGAAACGGGATTCTCAGGAAAGGTCAGGGACTGGAACGACCGGACACTCGCCGAGACGTGGCGCGCGTCATGGGCTGACCATGCGAACAGAGCGCTTGCGAACGCCGGTTACCTGGAAGAGATAGACCATCGTTCATACGAGCGTCAGGGACTGGAGAAAGCGCCGGGCCTTCACCTCGGAAAGGCTGCCTGTGCGATGGAGAAACGGGGAATGGAAACAGAACGCGGTGAGCAGAACCGCCTGATTAACAGCCTTAACCTAGAAATACAGGTTTCCCGCACGCAGCTGGCGCTCAGGAAGGTTCAGGAAACGCAGCGTAAGCGGGAACTCAGCGATGCCGCACGTCGCGCAGCGGAAGCCCTTAATCTGACCATTCCCGCCGCGAATGCCTCAGCGGATACCCTGCAGGAATTCATTGCCACACTGCCGCAGGAATGCGGGAACGCATGGGAGATGACACCGGAGTTCGTGGCGATGAACGGGAAGGCAAACGACATCAAACGTGAGGGGAATGCGCTGGTGAAAGAGCGGGATATTCTCGAAAAAGAGATGACCGGACTCAGAAAAGCCCATCCGGTAGCGTCCATCCTGTCAGAGCTTCCCCTAATGACATGGGCTGAACCGGAATACCGCAAAAGACAACTCCGCTTCTGGAAACTAGAGAAACAGATTGAATCTCTTCGCCGTACCTACAGGGCCGTGAAAGAACGGGACATTCCCGCCCGTCGTCAGGCCTTTGAAACGCAGTGGAATACGTGGATTTCGCCGGGAATGGCAGAGCTGAAAGAAAAACTGTCAGCACGGGAAGCGGAGCGGCGCAGGGAGGAAGCCGAAGCGGAAGCGCGCCGGAAGGAACAGGAGCATGAGGCGCGGCTGAAACGTCATGATAACCACCGTCTGAGCCGTGAAACGGCATTAGTCGGGGTTATTACGGAGCTGGGGCGTGCCAGAGAGCCGGGAACGGGCAGGATAACCCGCTACATGATGCTGAGTAACAGAGCCGGAGAATTCACGGTATGGGGTGATGAGCTGGCGCATTACCCCCAGAGTGTTCATGACCCGGTGAATGTTTACCTGTCGCCAGGCGGGGCTGTGATGGTCTCGGATATACGTGAGGGAATGCCAGAATCTCATGAGACGATGGCGCGGCCTGAGCGTGTGAGAATGTATTCCGGTGCGACGGTCCGGCATGTACTGGAACAGATGCGCCAGGGGTGGCCCTCTTACGGTTTTCCGGCGCTGCCGCATCACTGGCCGGATAATTTTTATTTCAGCGACGACCGTAGGCCCTTAGCCTCTCCGCTGCCGTCAGCGCACCGGGTGGATATCACCGCTGATGCGGCACCGGAACAACTCATGCCTGTTGTATTTTCGAGAGAGGGAAACAGCAGGACGCTGAATCTGTTGTTGTGCAAAGGGCCGGAGGAAATGCTTGTCGGTTTTGTGCGCCTGGAGGACGAGCTGCGTCCCGTTCTTGCGCTTCCGTCGCCGGATTACAGTCATCTGATGGTAAGCATCATCACAGAGAACGGGATACACCTGGCAGGCTACGGTGAGGCCATAAACCGTGATGCTGATACTCCGTACCCACCGGAACCGAAGCTGATGCAGTTCAGGCTTAAGGGCTGTCAGGACACGCTTTTTGCTGCCATCAACAAACCGGAAGAGATGCCGGATTATCTCTTCCGTCAACTCGGATTTAATCAGACCTGGCATGAATGGAAGCGGGACGAACAGCACAGGCAACAACAACGACGCCCCGGACACTACCGGGGCATGAGTATGTAATGTCAGGGACAGCTATACGCCATAAAAAAATGAAATAGATGGCCTCTCTATAAAGAGGCCATGATATTTACTAACCCAGTTCGTTAATACATTCTATAAAGTTTTTATGTAGGCTATCTATATTTTCTCGGGTATGAATAGCTGATATTGCACAACGTAGAATTGCCTTTCCCTCTTCCACTGTAGGATACATAGCAACGGTTGTAGCAAAACCACGATCATGCATTTTTTTGCATATCGTTATAGCTTTTTCTTCATTGCCAATTAACAATCCACGTATTGGCATTGTAGTCCCTTTGTTTATGACTTCGGTTTCATTAAATTTGTCATCAAAGTATTTTATAACTTGTTGTAAGTCATTTTGACGCAAGGATACTGTGCCATCGAGGTGTAAATCTGCTGCTGCGATACATGCAGCAATTCCTGGTAATGATGGTGGACCACCAAAAGCATAGGTAGTTCCATACGTTTTTATAAAGTTTATGGTGTCAGGATAATTGCATGCAATAAATCCACCATGAGAGCCAAACGCTTTAGATAATGAACCAGCGATAATAATTCTGTCATCAAGTTTGTTATCCAGACAAGACATTACATATCCGGAGCCATTTTTCCCATATATTGACATGCCATGAGCATCATCAATGTAAGCATACCCATCAAATCTGTTAGCCATTCTAACAATAAATTCGACAGGAGCTACCCCACCCATCGAACCGACACTATCAGATATAGATATTGGTACCATGTTATTTATTGAAGCATATTTAAACGCTTTTTCTATATCATTTTTATGTTGAAAGTCAACCCTGATTGTTTCACCGAACTGTTGTAATAGTCCTCTATTTATTTGCAATGTTGCATGCGCTGTTTTCTCTAAAATAAAATATGGTTTTTTATTAAACTTGTAATTAGGTAGTGTTCCTGATGCAAGAAGTGGGAGTACAGCTAAATGGCATGGAGTAACCGCATTAAATGTTAATGTGTGCGCCCCATTCATTATTTTATTTAATCTCTTTTCCAATTGCTCGAATAAATCTACTTTTACGCGCGTTCTGGCGACCGAAAGTTGGACTCCAAATCTTTCAATTGCATTAGCGATTGCATGTTTTAGATTTTCATGTGTTTCCAGTCCAAGATAAGAGCATGACACAAACTCAATCATCTCCCTCCCATCATTAACAGTGATTACCTTACCATTTCTTCTGGTGATCACTAGTTCATTTATATGTTCGTTAAATACTCTTGTTTGGTATTTGATTGAACGTTCTATCTTTTTCTTTTGCCAATTCATTTTTTATTATTCCCTATAATAATGGTTACGAATATTGACAATAATGCAAGAATAAGACAGCTAATACTTAAAGTGGTTCCCAAAGAAACTCCATTATCGCTTATTTTTACTGAAAGGAAACTAATTGTCCCTGCGCTTACTGTTTGAGTAAAGCCTGTAATTGATGCTGCTAAACCAGTTCGTGAACCGTTTATCTGCAATGAGATGAAATTAGCTATTGGATAGTATGCGCCAAGAGTTAAATTGAAAATCATTGCTCCAATAACACATATTATAAAAGCATCATTTAATATAAGAAAAGGTGTAACTGATATTGCATTTAGGGGAAATAAGACCCATGGGTTTGATATTTTTTCGATTTTTGACAATTGGTTTCCAATGATGAAAAACAAAACTGACAGGGAAAAAACAACAGAGTAGTGAAATGTATTTAATCCATAATCACTCATAAATAGTGCAGGTGATATTGATATGTAGCAAAATAGTGAGCTTAGCATTAGTGAAACGAGTATTGTCCCGCAGATGAAATCTTTAGTCACAAATTTTACATTATCTTGATGTATTTTTTTCTCCTGTTTATTAGACTCTTTAGGTGACAGGAGTATGGTTAGAATGCTAAATGCACCCATTACAATAAATATTACATTCCAGTTATAATAATCAAGTATTAATGCTCCGGCCAGAGGTGCTATTAATGGTATTATCGCACTTGTTGATGATATGTCAGAAAGTGCTCTTTTTAGCTTTAGTGGTGGAAAAGACTCTTTTGCAATTGCTTTTGATATTACAGGTCCGGCACCTGCACCTATTGCCTGTAGAATTCTACCCAAAAGAAGCATATTTAAATCATTGGCCATAAAACATACAATACTGCCAATAAGAAATATAATTAAGCATATAGTCATTACGCGTACTTTTCCGAAATAATCACCTATGGTTCCTGATATCAGTTGACTAAATGCAAATACAATAAGAAATCCACTAATACTTAGTTGAATTAATGAGTAGTCAGCATGAAATGCTTTCTGTAGTTCTGGTAACGCAGGCACAATCATGTCAGTTGATAATGCCGATAATGATGCAGCAAGAACAAGGTAAATATATAGTTTTGTCATAATTAATCCCTGATAAAAATATTCTTATTTATCATATTTAAAATGCTTACGCCATCGGTATGTTTTATATTTTGAGATAGCACTACGATAGTGTTTGAGTAGAAACTAATGGGTACTCCCAGATGCATATTCAGGTTGATGGAAGGGGGTAAAAATCCCCGTGCTGAACCTTCCATCCGGAGGGAGGAAACTTATCATTTTAACCTGTTCGTCCGTCGGAATAGTCGAAATCGATCGCGCATCGCTTTTGTGAATAGTTATGCAAGTACCTGAAAACGATTCTGACGCATTTTTTCGGTTTAGCCTGGGGTTTCCTTGTCTTTTTGCGTTTTTGCGTCAGAACGCGTATGAGAGCGTTTCAGCGGTACGTACAATTAAGGGATTATGGTAAATCCCCTTACTGTCTGCCCTCGTATCCATCGAGATAAACCGCAGAAATGGTGTCTGCC
>OGQR01000899.1_pt1 | contig 22519 bp, 10 predicted proteins | sample 1553271 | NCBI WGS metagenome assembly OGQR01 (sample SAMEA2579970, study PRJEB22360) | human gut metagenome | biome: human gut; feature: human-associated habitat; material: faeces | place: Denmark | collected 2008/2010 | reverse complement strand
AATTTGTACTTCCATTAATCTATTCCTGTGCGATGGCGGGCGAATCTATGGTGATTGTGGATCCAAAGGGGGAACTGGTACGCAAGTCAGGAAGATTTCTGGAACGGAAGGGATATCAAAAAGTAGTCCTGGACTGGAGAAAACCGCAGGAGTCTCCAGATCGATGGAATCCGTTTGAGCGTGTTCAGGAGGCGTATAAGCGTGGAAAAAGAGCGGAGGCCGAAAACCATCTGAATGATATTTTACAGAGTCTATTTTTTGAACGAACAGAAAAGGGAAAAGATCCTTACTGGAATGATACGGCAGGACAGCTTGCACGAGGAATCAGCAAACTGATTCTTATGATGGAAGAAAGGCTTTCGATAAAATCGATTCTGGACTGGCGGCATGCAAAGATGCAGAGTGGTATGCTTCAGAATTGCTTTCTGGCACTGTCGACGGACTCTGATATTTACCAGGATCTGGCCGGTTTTATGAATTTAACAGCAGAAAATACAAAAACCTGTATTGCCTCGACATTTGATCAGTTGACGGGATTATTCAAAGCATCGAAAGCGCTGACGGAGATGATGTCAGGTACTACTTTTTCCATGGAGAAAATTGGAAAGGAGAGGACAGCCATTTTTCTGGTGGTGCCGGATGAAAAGACAACGTATCATTTTCTGGCAGAGCTGTTTATTTCGCAGTGTTATGAAAGTCTGCTGGATCAGGCGGATGCATGCAAAGGAGAGCTTCCGGTACGTGTCAATTTTATTCTGGAAGAATTCTGCAATATGCCAAAGCTGGATGACATTGTGCCGATGCTGACAGCAGCCAGAAGCCGTAATATTCGTTTTCATCTGGTCATTCAGTCCTACAGTCAGATGAAAGATAAATACAATGAAAACGTAAGCAGAACCATTATGGACAACTGCGGAAATCTTATTTATCTTCATACACGGGAAATCAGTTTTCTGGAATATATCAGCAAACTCGCGGGACAGAATGAATTCGACCGCCCGCTGCTTTCAGTTTCGAGATTGCAGCATCTGAAGAAAAATGAAACCGTTATTTTTCATGATCGCTGTTATCCGGTTGTAGTGCGGGATCTGCCGCTCATTTTTGAGTATCCGATGAAATCCAGTGTGGAGTTAAACAAAAAGGAGAAAGAGCGCGGGTACAGAAAGAAAAAAATATAGATTTTTGATGGGAAAAAGAAAAATTTAGAGACTTATACTTAGAGCCATTTTAGGAAGGCTCCAGAGAAAGAAATAAAAATACTTTTGAAAGAGAGGCACATGAACATGGAAGAAAACGTATATGTTACAGATTATCCCAAAAAGCTGAGAGAAGAGGCTCAAAAGCGGAATATCGAATTTGAAGAATCGATTTATGAATTTATTGATATGTTTCTGCATTATCACATTGATTCATATGATGGGAGTCTGTACAGAGTAGAAATCGAAGTGGAAAATGTTACGAACAACATCAGACTGATTCTGTATACGGAAGAAAAACATAAAATCGAAATGCTGATACCTGGCGGCAGAGTGACCGATATAGAGTTTTCATCACGTATAGCCAGAATTCCAAAAGGAACAGCGGATGAGGTAGCGAGAAGAATTCAGAAAGGCAGCTTTATCCATAATGAACTTCTGGATGTTGAGACTACATTGCAGAAAGCAAAGGGGCCTTGGAGTGATCTGGTGATGAAATCATGGTTTATGCGGGCTGACCAAGAAGGAGTTGAAGCCTGCAGCACTTACTTGGTCTACTTTAATGAGGAGATATACCAGACACTTCGTAAAATGAAGGAGATAGAAAAAGGTACAGGCTTTTTGGTGCAGCTTATCAAGATCGGCGGGAATAGGGTCAAAGTTATTAAACTTGCCCGGGACTTTACAGGACTCGATGTGACAGATGCAAAGGATCTTGTACTTCAGGCTCCAAATGCTGTTTTACGGGCAGAAACAGCAGAAAAGGCTGTTGCTCTGTGTGAAGCATTGAGAGAGTGTGGAGCATCTGTTAAATGCTTATAAAATGCAAAATCAAGGCTTGTCAATCAGAAAAAACAGTGTTAGAATAGAGTTATCACAAAGGCAATTCGGAATAGAAGTGAGAAAATACGAAATGTTGAGTGGTATCTATAATAAGATGGGTTTATTGAAAGTAAGGCGTATTGATCTGTGAATAGTTTTTCAGAGGATCAGTGCGCCCTGAGATAGGAAAAGGACACTGTGTTTGTTGAAAGACGATACAGTGTCCTTTTTGCATGAAATTCGAAAAATTATTTTCAGCAATTAAAATTTATCTTTATGGAGGTACCATTCTATGAAAAAAATGAACTTTGCATCTGTATCCTGCGAAATTGCTGTGGCTGATAATTTTTATTTCAGCACAGAAAGCATCTGTGAGTACGGAAGAGATACCGTGCGCTATGCCGTAGAGCGTTTCTTCGCAAAAAACATCGGACTCCAGAGAAAATGCACCTGGGAGAGCTGGAAAATCCGGGTGGGAAAAGGAAGTGAGAAAAACAGACAGCGTTTCACTTACGTTTTTCCTGCACCTGTCATGGAACTGCCGGGCGAATGGGTGCGGGTAGCAGGAATGATTGACAGTCGTGGAGTCTGCATCAAGCGCGTTCAGATTCTGCGCGAGCATCCTTGCTTTGCATCAGAAGCAATCTGAACAACGCTGCCAATGACCTCACGCGGAATGCATTTCCGCGTGAGGAAAGAAACGGAATTCCATAGGTATTATTTGGGTGATTTTGATACAAAAGGATATGGTTATGTGGTATCATATAATCATATTTACTGTACGTTTATTTTACGAAGGGAGAAGAAAAATTGTCTAAAACGGAAATTGTAACAGAACTTCAAACGATATTGAACGATCTGAAAGGTATCACGGCCGATCTGGAACAAAATATTTCGGGCTTAAAAGATTTTCTGGAAGACAGAAAATTTATTCCCAAAGAACTTGGTGCGTCCATAAGAGAACAGCTGGAAGCGATCGATGCGAAACAGACCGAAATTGTATCAAAGTATGAAATGCTGGATGTGCAGAAACCGGAAATGCAGCATACAGCAATTGAGGAAAACTTATCTGAAATTCAGAAAGTAATAGAAGAAAATGAGAAGTACAGGAAAGCGATCGCATTTTTTCTGGAACTTCATGCCGATGATGAAAAAACAGCGGAGACACTTCAGAATCGAAAGGACAGGATTGCAGCAGATCAGATTCAGCTGATGGAGGGGGATATTTTAAAGGAGTATGCAGAACCATATGCATGGCTGCAGCAGGCGTTCTGGGAGAAGGACGCAAGAAGAAAATTCTCGCTGATCTATAAATTAGTTCCCCATTTTGAAGAAGAGATTGTAACGGGAATTCATTTTAATACATTAAAACTGGATGAGAACAAAGCAGAACCGGAAGAAAGTGTTCCGGAAACATTTTGTGCGGAAACAGACAGCGCGGACAGAGAAAAAGAAGAGACAGCTGAAAACACAGCAGAAATTCTGGAAGAACCGGAGGAGTGTCCGGAAGCATGGAAAGGTCTTCTGATTCCGGAAAATCCTTCTTTGCTGCATGTTCGGATGAGCGCAAAAGCAGGCACAAAATTTGGGGCGAAGGAGTTCCGAAAGGACATGTGTAAACAGCCACTGACGGAAAAAATGTGCTGTCTGCTGGAATGTATAGAAGAGTATGGATATTCCGTAAAAAGTCTTGCAGAGAAAAATGACAACGGTTATGAAATATATAAGACCGCAACAGAGAAATTATATCAGTCCGGGTATTTAAAAAGATATATAGTTGATGGAATGGGGGAATTTTTTACCTTATCTCCACGTGGAGAACGTATTTTATATACGAAAGAAGCAGTTGGTTTTATCAACCAGATGCTAAAAGAGAAAATTTTAAACCAGGATGAGGGAGAGCATATTGAGGATTCAACAAATTCTGCGATGACAAGATTGATGGCATACGACAGTGCATGCAAACAGAGAATTCTGTTTCCAGACTATGAATTTGATACATGTAACTCCGTATTTGGGACGGACTATTTTATGATTGGATATTCCATGAACGGAAAGAAAAACTTTCAGTGGTTTGCAGGTGTTGTAACGGAGGATCCGGCGGAATTACAGGAATTTAAGGATGTGGTGGCAGAAAAAGCAGGGGCAGAGGAAAGCCTTGTTGTATACGGAGTTTCACTGGAACATGCGAAAAAAGTGGCCAGCTGGATGCAGAAAGAATTAGGGAAGGAAGCAGCCTTGATTTACTATACGTCCAAGCTGGAAAACAATGTTTATGCCTTGGAAAATGATTTACCGGCTGAACCGAAAACAGGCGAGCCTGTGGAGGATGAGATAACAGATGAATCCGTAGAACTGCCAGAAGAAGAGCCAGAGCAGGGGACAGCAGAGGCAGAAGCGAGTTCGAAAACAGACAGTGAAAAAGAAGATGAGACGGATAAAAAAACAGAAGAAGCAATCACTTTAGAGCTGGAACAGCCTGAGGCAGTCGAGGAGCAGCCAGAGCAGGAGACAGAAGATTCATACGAAACAGAAGAAAAAAGCACTGTTTCTGAGCAGACACTCACGGATGAGAAACGAATGGAATATATCGCAGCATATCAGGAAATGATTGCTTGTGATAAGATCTATGCAGCATCCGCCTATTTAAAAGCTTTAGCCGGAAAATATGATGCATTCGAACAGCATTATCGCCAGCTGGCGTATGCCATGAATGATCCGATGGAGCATTGTACCTACAATTCTGATACGATCTTTCAGATATTCTATGGAGAATCCGAACCAGTATCGGATTATTATGTGGTTGCGGCAGCACTGCGAAATTATTTCCTGGATCAGTACAGCTATGATTATTCCGCGCAGCAGTTATATGACATGTTTAAGAAAAGCACTCTTCTGACGGAGAATCAGAGTCTTGAAGAGATTGTTTATGAGTTGATGGAATTTAAAAACCGACAGAAGAGGGGCGTTGACCGTTACGCGGATTATCGGGAAAAAGAAAGAGGCGAATGGGAAAAACAACTTGCGAAAATCTGCCATGAAGCAAAGGAATATTACGAAAGCTATAAAAATGGAAACTTCAAAGAAAGTACATCCCATAAACGTTTTCTGGAAACGACCAAGCTGCTTTTTGGAGCGGACAGTGATTTATGCCAATATTTGAAGGCAGTGAGCGAGGATGACAGAGAAATGCTGGAGATCCTGGAAGAATTTCTGGCGGATACTTATGTAAAAGATCAGGCGGTTATTTGCGAGGAAAACATTGATCAGGCTAAAGTTAACCGTGTGATGGATGAGTTCTGGGATCGTGCAGCAGAAAATATGAATTCTGTCAAGAAAACCTCAGATCTCATGGGAAGCCTGAGAATGAACCTTTCCAAAAAAGTCCACAAAATTGTATCGATTCTCTGCGATTATGTATCTCTTATGCAGGCTTCCTTTAACAGCAGCGATGATGCAGCTTTGGTTGAGTATAAAAAGATCAGAACACCGTTATTGCACCATATGGATGAAATGATTGCGGTCCTTTCGGAAAAAGACAGCGGAGATCGGAAAGCGTGTGCGGGAAAAACAGTATTACAGCAGACATTGAAAGAACTGAAAAGCCGGCTGTCGGGCGAATACAAGGAGGGCAGCTATCAATTTTATTATATTGATTTCCTGAAGAATGATAAAGTATTGTTGGATGAAGACGCGCTGCCGATTCTGGATGAAGTCTTTGAACTTCCGGACTTTTCTGTGATATCGAGAATTCAACAGCATTGTACGGAAGAGGAGCATGAATTTGCGGACAGAATGCAGGAGATTTTTGAAGGAGAAGATGATTACGGCAGTGCGGAATTAATTCTCAAATACTGGAAATGGCTCGACCATCCATTATCAGAGGAGGATGCCGAAAAATATGATATTGACAGAGCGATCGTATATCCGCTGAAGGATCTTGAAAATAAACGAAAAGAATTTAGTGAGGACATCGAACTGGCTCAGAGCTATGGACAGATTGATAACACGGCTGAGAACGGAAAAGAGTTGATCCTTCAGATTGTGGAATCATGGTATTCCCGGGCGGTTGAGACGCGAAACTATGGATTTTTCGGAAAGATTCTGAAGGAATTCCGGGAAAAAATGAAAAAGGATGCACAGGTCCGGGCGGTTGATTTAAAAAGAAATCTGGATACATATCTGAAACAAAATCCAGATTGGGAAAAAGAAGAACTGATTTGTGAGGCGATTGCACAAATTAAGAACCGGATTGAACAGCAGAATTATGCAGCAGCGGAAGATTTGCTGAACCGGGTGCTGACGCAGGATCTTGATCCAGAGTTCCAGTTTAAACAGGAAGACTATCTGGAAGAATTTTTAAATGAATATGATATCAATTATAGAAAAACTGCAAATTCAGGAACTACGCTGAAAGCATTAATGAATACACCAAAGACGAATAAAGATATTAAAGGGGGCAATAAACTATTAGAAAACTGGCCCAAAGGAGCGGGAACAAGCGAAACAACATTGAAGGTGCTGCTGAGTACACTTGGGTTTCAGCTGGAAAGCGTGCAAAGTGAGACACCAGTACTTGGAAAAGTTGAGAATTATACCGTCAGATTGAAACGTCCGGAAAATGGAAGAAAAAGTAACTATAAACATCCCATTGCCGCTTTTGGATCTGAAGCAGAGGAAAACGGATTCCGGGTAATCTGCCTTTTTGGAAAAACGGATGCGTCCCGTCTGATTGACACCTTCAAAGAAGTTGGAAATGCAAAACATACCCTTGTTTTGCTGGATTATGCATTACCGCTTGCTGAGAGAAGAATTTTGGCGAGAAAGACGAAAACGGATCTGAGCGGAAAGATTTTTGCCGTTGTAGATCGGGTGGTACTTGTGTATCTGGCAAAACATTATACAGAAACGGCAATGAACAGAATGCTGATGGCAGTGGTTATGCCATTTGCATCCTATCAGCCATATATTCATAAATCAGTAGACACAATGCCGCAGGAGATTTTTATCGGGCGTAAATATGAGCTTGAAAAAATCGAGTCAGCTACCGGTGTAAATCTTGTATATGGCGGACGCCAGCTTGGAAAGTCTGCACTGCTTCGCATGGCGAAAAAGAACATTGACCATGATGAAAATGGAGACCGCGCAGTTTTGGTGGACATTAAAGATTCAGATTATAAAACAGCGGCCAGGAAAATTTCAGCGGCACTGTTTGATGAGGGAATTCTGAAAGAAGAACATATTACGGAGGACTGGAGTGAACTGGCACGTGATTTGAAGAAGCGGCTGATGGATACAACGGATAAGATTCCTTATTTTCTTCTGATGCTGGATGAAGCGGACAAATTTATTGAAAGCTGTGAAAGTGTAAAATATGAGCCATTTGATATGCTGAAAGAGATTCAGGGTATTGGAGAAAAAAGGTTTAAATTTGTAGTAGCGGGTTTGCGCAATATTGTGAGATTCAAGAAGGAAGCAACATTGGGAAAAAATTGTGTATTTCCGCATTTTGATTCACTGACAGTAAAACCATTCAAAGCAATGGAAGCAAGAGAATTGCTGGAGGTACCGTTATCCTATCTGGGATTCAGATTTCCGGAAGATAATGAGACGGAAGTATTAATTTCTACGATTCTCGGTACGACAAATTATTTTCCAGGCCTGCTGCAGCTGTACTGCACAAAACTGATTGAGGCAATGCAGCGGGATTATGCGGGATATTCGGAAAGTGAGACACCGCCTTATATTGTAAAGAAAGAGCATATTAAAAAAGTGCTGGCAGAGCAGACTTTACAGGAGGAGATTCGAAAGAAATTTTTCATCACATTAGTAGTCGGTGACGATAGTTACTATTATATCATTGCATTAATGGTTGCTTATCTTTACCATGAAAATAAGTCAGAAAATGGATGCAGTGCGGATGAGCTGCTGGAACTGGCAGAAGGATATTCCATTAAAAAAATTCGGGCATTAGGCAAAGAGCAGCTGGTTGCATTGATGGAAGAAATGCGTGAGTTATATGTACTGCAGAATACTGGTGAGGGACGTTACCGTTTTACAAGATACAGCTTCTGCCAGATGATGGGAACTATTCCGCAAATTAACGATGAACTTGAGAAATACATGGAGGATTAACGATGGATCAGATCTGGTGGAATCATATCATCAAAGCGCATGCGTTTCTGGAAAATATTGTAAAGGAAGCTGCGGGAGGGCATAGCTTACTGCTGACCCTTCCGGATTCGGTACCATGGAAAAGTACATTTCTGGATCTGATCCGGGAGCAGCTTCTGATGGAAAATCCGAAAAATAAACTGGAAGTCATAGAATGCCCGGAAGAGGAGCCGGGGGAGTTCATTCTGCAGAAATACTGTAAAAGAGAAACGCGGGCAAAGTATCGCTATGGAGTGAGTTATGCACAGTTTCTTGGAAAATGTCAGGAGACGGTTTTAAATGACAGATATGTCTGGGTGTCGGATATTCCAGATGAGAAAGTAACGAAATGGCTTGATTTTGTATCAGAATATCAAAAAAATGTACAGGACAAAACACCGGGAATTTTTATTCTGGAAGTACATAATGATGCCATGAACCGAAAAAGCAAAAAGGGAGTCCGGAGTCTTGGCTTTGAGCAGAATATCGGAGCATATGATAAATATGCTTTCTGCGCACTGGCATCATCTGAGACAAACTGTAAAGAGTTTCTGCGTCCGTATCTGGCAGAGGCCGTTGCTTCTGTCTGCGGGGATGATGTGGAACTATGTGCGGTATGTGTGGCGAAGGGAATGGAGTTCCTGAATGCACCTTATGAGACCATTCAGAAAGTGACGGAAGATCTTGTCAGGAGTGATGGAGAGAGGTACTGCTTCAGCAAAAGCCAGGAGGAAGTGGATACGCTGCTCTGGGAGGCGCAGTTGAAATATGTTTTTCCACTCGTGGAAAATTATCGAAGGTATTTTGTGAAAAAATATTATGCTTTTATCAAAGCGGCACTTCCGATCAACAACGGATATGGAGATCAGGTTATGGTTCCTGAGGAAGCTGAGCTTGGAAATCTGATGTATCTGGTGGAACGGGGAGGGATTCCGGTTTCAGCAGAGGAGAGTATGGAACTTAAACGATACAGAAAAGCCCGGAATGAGTTGGCACATATGAATCTTTTAAGCAACGAAGAATTATGTGTGATATTGAAAGCAGGAAAACATAAAACGGCATCTGATTAGAAGGCTTAGCGGGAAGTAAGTGAAAGAGACGAGGGTGCGGACATTTTCTTGGACTATCTAAGTGACCAATCCAAGTCTATGTCTGTACTCTATAGGACTCAAATATCCTAATGATTTTTTTATTCTTTTTTCATTATACCAATAAAGATAATCATTTAAAATACCAATAAATTCTGAGATGTTTACCCCAGACCAATCTGCATTATAGAACATCTCATTTTTAATTCTTCCAAATACGCCCTCACAGGCAGAATTATCAGGTGAACAGCCTTTCTTTGACATTGATCGTATGAAACCATTTTTCTCCATCCTGTCAATCCAGCCTGGCCAGCGGTAGTGTACGCCTCTGTCTGAATGTATGATTGGTTTTTCTCCTACAGATAGTAATTTAGCTGCATCGTCAAGCATAGAATTGACAAGTAATGCATCTGGAGAAGTGCTTATATTCCAATTGACAAGTAAGCCATCAAAACAATCTACTATAGGCGATAAATAAACCTTTCCTGCCGGAATTGCAAACTCGGTTATATCTGTTAACCACTTTTCGTTAGGTTTAGATGCAGAAAAATTTCTGTTAATTAGATTATCTACTGCTGGAGATATTTCACCTTGATAGGAATTATATTTACGAGTTCGTTTGATTTTTACTACAAGTTGTTCTTCTTTCATAATCCTACGAATAACTTTTTCTGAGACAATTATATTTTCACGCTTAAGTAGGGCGTGAATTCGTCTGTAACCATACCGACCTTTATTCTCTGTAAATAATTCAATGACTCTAACACGTAAAAGTGTATATTTATCTTCTTTTTGTAGGGATTGTTCCTGATAATAATAACTGCTTTTTGATAATTGTAATTTCTGTAATAATAATGGCAGTGAGTATCTATTTTTCAAGACATCGATTATCACCGCCTTCTCTCTGTTGCTGAGAGCACTCTGATCGATGTCTGGGTCTTTTTTTAATACATTTATCGTTTCTTTAAGAATGTCTATTTCTAATTGCATGGGAACTCGGGGTCAGGTACCATTAGATAAAAGGAATGAACGGACATATTGCAAAGCCTGTTGAGGCAGAAAAAGTTAAAAGAACCATTCTTTCAGCTTTACGGTGAGATGAAAGGTAAGTAAAGTATAATTTTTTGAACAAATAAGATAGAAAACATATAAAGTACAGAACAGATATTCGACCTGTTCTGTACTTTTTTATTGAATTTATATTTAACTGTCAAACTTCCGAGCAGTAACGAGCGTGGTAACAAATTGTTGCAGAATACAAGGAATGCTTGCATTTTTGAAAAACGATGGGTAAAATAGAGAACATAGATGGCACAAAAGAGTGGAGATTAAAATGAAGAAAAAAACAGGAAAACGGATCCGGTGTGGTAGTCCTGCCGGAGCGATTTTTGTTCTGGGAGTGCTGATCCTTCTCGTGGGCGGAAGCTTCGCGGCGTACACCAATTTTCAGAGTGTGAAGCGTGTCGTATCGACAGGAACACAGAGCGATACAATGTTTGGTTCGAATTATCTGTCACTGATAAGTCTGACGGATGAAAATCCTCCGGTGAAACGGATTTCACTCGCAGAAAGTGACAATTACTACACCATTACGGTAATCGTGTGCAATTATGTGTGGGGCGATGAGACTCTTTATAACCCGAAGAACATTACCTACGAAGTCAAAGCAGTCCTGACTGCCACAGACGGCGGAGAAAACCTTCCGGGTGGAATTACAGACATCACGATGAGCGGGAAAAAATTTAATGCGGATGGAACATGTACCCTGACAGGACAGAAACTGGCAGCGGGAAAAGCAGAAAAAAACAGTTATTCCTTCCAGATTCCAAAAGCGTTGAAAGACAAGATCAAAATCCAGATAACGGCGGAACCGGATCCCAGTTCGGCAGACGCGGTCAATTCGCAGAAACTGGCAGCAATTCTTTCGTTTGCAGATTACAAAGTGACAAAAAACTGGACGGGAAAATTCCTTGATTCCACAATTAACAAGAAACCATTGGATTACGATGCATTCAATTATGAAATATCAGGAAATGGAGAAGGAAAGGTGACGGTCACATGGGATGATAAGCTGCAGCTGAGCAGCTGGACCGTAATAGGCGGGAAGAATACCACGGTCCCGGAGCAGGGGAAGCATTCGTATGTATTTGATGTGGGCGCTTCGACAACCGCGATCCAGTTCCAGTTTTACAGAAACCCGGACAAACCGTTAGAGGAGAAAGAGAATAACTGGCTTTCTTTTGGAAGTCTTGTTACTGTTTCCTACCAGGAAAAGAAAGCAGAAGGGGCAGATTGAGTTAGAAAAATGAGTGGATTATAAGGTCTCCTACTATTTTTACAGGCAGGATAGGATTGATGAAAATGAGAGTACGTAAAAAGATAAACTGGATGAAGCGTATGGTAGCGGCCGGAAAGGGAGGCTGCATGGGATTTTCCGTAGAATGGCAGTCTGCATGGTCCTGACGACACCGGCATTGGCACTGGCAGGGGCAGGAGAAGGCACGGAAACGCAGACCATATCGGAAGAAGCAGCGGGCGAATCCATTCTGGATACCGGGACAGGCTCTGTGGATGCAGGGGAAGATGGCGGAATCGGAGGACAGACGAAAAGTACAGAGCAGAGCGGGACAGAAAACCGGACAGACAGCGCGGAAACGCCAGAAAAGGACGGCGAGACAGGAGCTACGGAAAAAGACAGCGAGACAGAAGAGACTGGATCTGCGGAACAAGGCAGCGAGACAGAAAAAACAGGATCAGCAGAAAAGGAAACACAGCAGGACAGCAAAGATTCTGTCGAGAGCAACAGCCAGATAGACGACACAGCAGCGTCAGAAAGTGCAGAGCAGAAAACAGAGTCCAAGGCTGCAGAAAATGAAGGCCAGAACCGGCAGGACGGCAACGATGCGGAAAACAAGGCAGATGCCGCATCCGTAGCGGCGGATGCGGGAAATCAGACTCCGACGCTGACACTTAAGAAAGCGGCTCAACTTGCTCAAAGTGATGAAGCAGCAAAAGACAAATTAAAAGTTGATGCAACTACCCAGACAATAACGGTAACAGATGGAATCGGATTAATCCTGTTATCCAATGTGAAGCCTTCAGAATATAAAGAGTATACAATAAACCTGGTTACAACTTCAGGATGGGATCTTACGGGAACGGCAGAGGTTGCAGGAACGGCCTATAGCTTTCTGAGACTGGGTGATGATGCCGATCCGTATGAAGGAAAATTTGAATTTGATAAAAAAACATCAGCAGAAAAATTCTCAATAACCACAACGAAAGCACTGTTTCATGCGCTTTCAACGAAAGCAAAACTGGATCTAATTTCCTTTAGCATTTCAGCGACTTTTTCCATCACCATGAAACCACTTTTGGCGGAAAAACTGAAAAATAGTGGAGATGGTACAAAATTAACTTCAACGGTTGTGCTTAGCGATTTGAATTCTGATAGGATACAAGAAGCAGCAATCGGCGGATTGATTGGCACGATGGAAAAAGGCAGCAGTGCAGAGATCACTTTTACAAATAATTTCTCAAACTCATTGAAAGTCAGCGGAGAGAGTCATACAGGTTTATTCTGTAATACAATGGAACCGGGCGCATCCCTGACTGCGACTTTTAAGAATAATGTTAAGAATACGGTTAGTGTCGAAGCAACCACATCAGGAGCAGATGCGGGCGGATTTGTCGGTCATATGGCAGCAGACAGTCAATTAACGATTGCCGGAACTTCAGCAGCGCAGGTAAGTTCTGCATCCGGAAATGCCGGAGGACTGGTCGGAAGCGTGACAGATGGAAAGATCAGCGTTCAGGCAGAAAAGGGAAAAAACGAAGCGGATGCCGGAAAATTTGCGTTTGCGGATACACTTACTTTAAAGGCAGGCAGTGATAAAGCAGCAGGCGGACTGATCGGAGCGTATTCGGTTACGAAAGGTGGCACTGATAACGGTACTGGCAATTCAATCAGCTACGATCTTTCTGAATATGAGTTTCACAGCATTGCTGTTTCCGGCGGCGAGGATGTCGGCGGATTATTTGGCGTACTGAAAAATACCAGTACAAGTTCCACTACCGTGGCTGTCTCAGGAAAGACGACAGATGCCATCACGACAAAGGTGATCAGTGAGAGCGAAGTGAAAAATCTGGGCGGACTGATCGGAGCCTATGATACTGTAACTAGTATAGATAGAAATAGTGCAGCCGTTATGAAAAATACACTGGCCATAAAAGGAACTTCCAACGCTGCTGATCCAGATATCAGGGCAGTTTCCACAGGTGGAAGTAAAGCAAGTACCACGTATGGTGGAGTGATCGGTGCTGTATCCGGCAGCAGTTATGTGGAAATCGAAAATGTGTCTGCTTCCACAGCAGATATGAAAAACAGTACTACCACAAGTGTTGGCGGTCTGGTGGGAAAGCTGAATGACGGTTTCCTCAATGTGGGAAATGTGACACTTGCGACGGCAGCTGGCAATGATCTTGGAAGTACAGATGCAAAAGTTCCAGCCAACGACACTGATCAGGTGGAAGGTCATGGCGGACTGATCGGTCATCTGGTAAAGGGGGTACTGCGCCTTCATGGAGAGACAAATTTAGAGAATCAGAAGATTACAACTGCCTATAACCATGTAGGACAGATTGTGGGATTCAATGAAAATGGTCTGATCTATGCTCTTGGAAATGGTAATGGTCTGGATGTAGACGGAAAAGGCTGGAGCCTGACCCGTTATTCCGGTACGGATCGAAGCGGCTCAGATATTGGAAACTGGGGGGCTGTGATTCGACTTGGGGGAAATCTGTCTGAAGGCGCAGATGGAGTCTTTACCTTTGATGAAGACGCTCATACTGTTACGATAAACAGTTCTGTAGAGAATAGAACTAAGGCGAATATCAATGGTGCAAATCAATTTGCGGCATATGCGCTGGCATTCGAGTTTTCCGCGACCGATACGGAAAAGACAGAAGCACTGAAGCTTAAGAACAACGTGGATCAAACTCAGAAACAGACAGTGCAACTGACCGGAGATGTGGATCTTACCAATACAGGTATTATTGGCATCGGCAAGGATAATATAGAGAAAGGTAAGAGTGCACAGCTGTTCAAAGGAACGCTGAACGGCAGAACGCTGGACGGTGGCAATTATAAGATTACATTGGATATTGGAGCTACATATGGCAACAACATTTCAGAAGGTAATAATGCGGCTGGACAGCTCTATGCAAAGCGAAGCGACCAGCGAGATACGCATTACAGTCTGGCACTGATTCCCTTTGCCGGGGATATAACAATTTCCAATCTTACGATTGATGGTAATGTCATCTGCAAAATACCGAAGGCGGTAAATCAGGAAGTAAAAGACATCAAATATCCAGCATTTGTCGCAGGGGCAATAGGCCTGGCAAGTGGAAAGACAGAATTCAACCATGTTACAGTAAATACCAAGAGTTCTGTAACAGAAGAAGCAACAGATGCAAAGAAGCTTCTGGCCTGGCAGGGAGGATTTCTGGCTCGATGCGAAGGAAGTACGTTAACCTTTAAAGATTGTACATGGGGGAATACTGCGAGCCTTGATGATGAACGTGATACTGACAACCACAGAATCGGCGGTCTTGCGGCGGAAGTAATGGGGGGCTGTACCGTAACTGTGCGTAACACGACCTTAAGCGGTTCCATTACATCTGCATCGCAATCCAATGCCAATATCGGCGGTCTGATCGCAGTCAGCCGTGGGGAAGATTTGAATAATACGGCAAAACCCAGCACGATAGCGGTTTCTAAATTATCGGTAAACGGTGAGACGGTCACATAACCAGCGGCGGTCTGCTGGGCTACCAGTGGAAGAATACGAATGTTGAGTTTACTGCGAATACCGGAGTGACCATATCAGGCTCGACGCTAAATGCAGGCACTGCCCAGTTTGGTGGACTTGTCTATCAGGCAACCGGATACTGGAATGCAACTGCAAAGGACAGCATTGTATTTACGACAGGCACAGATAATAAAGCAAATACTTTCACAGGAAAATCAGAGAAAGACACTCCAAGCGGTTTGCTGGTGGGAACCGGTCTGCTTACAGAAACGAATACAGATCAGACCAGGACAACCTCTGCCCTCTATCTGGAAGTAGGCACATGGGGAAGTGCGACGGATTCCGCTTATAAAATTAACAATGGTGCAGTTGCCCTGAACATCGGCAATTCAAAGTACTTTGATGAACTGTCTGGCATTACCAGATTTGATGATGCCGGAAACAGCAATGCAGTGGTTTCCCTTGCAGTACGTGACAGCAGTGGAAACGCAGCTTTGATTGATAAGGGCAGTACAACAAATACATACACGGGTCAGATAGGAAAAGAAAATTATAAAAACACAAAGACAAGATACTACTATAACCTGGACAGCTACAGAAAAGACAAGTATACAACGGAGCTTAAAACGATCACTTCGGAACCGGATTTAGTTTTGTGGAGTGCAGCCCAGTATGCTGCAGAAAATATCAGAACGTGTTTCAGAAAGGAAATCATCAGTACACCAGATCATCTTTTTGTGACAAGCATATCCGGAAACCTGAATCTGGATGGATATTCGTATTATCCGGTGACACCGCTTACCCCGGTACATATTGGCTCGGAAAGTAATACTGGTTCAGACACAAACCTGACCTTTGCGTACGATGCAATGAATACGATAGAAGGAACAAATAAATCGTTCTCGGATGCAGAACATCAGCATTACCTGATGCAGCACGGATTGTTCTATAACACTTCTCATGGTGTGCTGGTAAATAAGACTTCTTTTGCGGGTGTGGTAGGAAAAGAAGAACTTAAAAGTGAGAAAAATACAGACGATTCAGACAACAGTACACAATATAATTCCGGTGCACTGATTTACGGAAGTGTCATCGGAAATCCGATCAGCAACATTGTTGGAATCACTCTGAAAAATGTAACATTGGATGGAATCAGAGTGACAGGTGTGGAAAAAGACAATGGCATCACCTATGCGCCACTTCTGATCAATCGAATTGCAAAAGCAGCAAAATTGACCGTGGATAAGCTCTCCACCAGTGAGAAATATATGACAGGAGAAGGTGAGAATAAAAAAACTGCGTATGCTGCAACCAGTCTGGTCGGCTCCGTCGGTGACAAGACAGCATCCAAGCTGACTCTTTCATTTTCCAATATTGCACTGGACGGACGTGTAGCCGAAGATTCAGAAAAATCTATCTCTGTGTGGAATAATGGAATCACGCAGGTAGAGTATCACACAACTCATACGATATTTACCAGGGCAATCCTTATGGAGTACTTTATGTATTCTTCCGATGGTTCCGGTACGTATAACTTTAACAGTACCGATGATAAGGTTACTTATGGCGTGGAGCTGACGAATACAGAGCCAACTGGTCGAAATCCGGATAAGCAGTATCAGTACTATGATGCGAAAAGCTATATCACAGATGAGAAGAATAAAAATGCGGATGAAGCTTATGTGAAAGACAGATATCAGGACACGAATTTTCTTCGTTATGTCAGGGTAGCACAGAATATTAAAAAAAGTACATATGAGCTGGATATCAACCAGAAATCTACTGGTCTGCTGAAAGGCTGCGGTACTTATGGGGATCCGTATATTATTGAAGATGCACTTCAGCTGAGTTCACTGGCTTCTTATATCAGTACCCCGGGCAGTATTTCAAACTTCCAGGTAGTATTTAATTCAAAAGTCCTGGAAAATCAGACACAGACAGCAGAGAACTACCATACGCAGGGGAATGCTACTTCTGCTACTACAGGCACGGATATTACCTATACATGGGAAAATAATGTATGGAAAGCGGATAGAGCAACAGATACAATAGATACAGCTAAAGCAACCAGCTATCTGTTAAATGCGTATTACAAAATCGAGAAAGACATTACGATTTCCGCAGAAACCTTCAGCGGACTTGGTACACTGACGAAACCATTCAGCGGTGTGATTGTTGGTTCATCTGATAACGGCAATCCCATCACTGTAAGTATGAAAGGATCGAACGTGAACAAAGACAGCTTCGGCGGTCTGATTGCCTACAGCCGTGGAAGCGTAGTAAAAGATCTGACGGTGGACTATTCAAATGCAAAGATTCAGATGCAGGCTGCAAGTTTGCCGGGAACAGAGAAAAATCCATTCTTTGGCGGAGTTATCGGTTATTGCATGGGTGGTGATACGATTATTGATCATGTGTCCGTATGGTATAATGAAAATACAGTATCATTTAGCGGTGACTATGAAAAGTTAATAGCTGCCGGAGGATATGTCGGTCTGGTTGGTGGGGCAACCCATGTAACCGAAAATAGTGACTATGAAAAAAACGGCGGTGGAGTAGTATTCCGCAATATGGAGAATACAACCAATACCTTTACAACGGTATGTGCGGAAGCGGCCGGTACAAACAAAACAGTAAAGATGTTAAATGATGATGGTACACCCAATGGTAAATCAACTACAGATGGCGGTGACTATTTCTATCGCAACCCCTATGTTGGCCGTGTATTAGATGGCTATGCATGTGCAGAAAACTGTACTGTAAAAAATACCGATAAAAACTATACCATTCCAAGTTTACAGGCAGGGACAAGTGACCTGACGGTATCCGAAGATAATGGTGTATTAAACGCTACTGTAGCGTCTGCACAGGGACTGTGGCTGCTGTCCGCGATTGTAAACAGTGGTGCGGGAGCGATGGATTCTACAGGGAGTTATACGGATGTAGACGACGGGGTGGTTGATGCGTATCAGTATGGAAAACCACGTACTGCGACGTATGAAGGAATCGGAACAGATGCAGGAACAGATGCAGGTACAAGGCTTGCAGATGAAAAATACTGGGGTGGAAATGCAGGTTCTGCAGGAAGTGATGGTGCAAAAAACAGAGTTTCTTATCTGGTGAAGAACTATACAACAGATACCACAGCAGCAAGACTGGCAGGAAAGAACAGTGATACAAAGACAGATACGAATATCCCGGTTGATCTTACATTTAGTGTAGAAAGCATTGATATGACTGCTTATGGCAATGGATTCCGGGGAATTGGATGTAGCTATGGGGAGAATAAGGTTGTTTGGAATAATGATTGCAGTATTCCAAAAGTATATCGGCGGAATCTTCTGATAAAGAACATTTCTGGTAATGAAAAAAATGTCACGACGATTACATTAGACATGAATCAAAATGAGTACGGAATCGAATATAAAGATGGTTCATGGCGAAATCAGGGAGCAGGAGTATTTGTCGATTTTCATTTTACAAATGAGTGTAGTGTGAGCTATCTAACAATATCAGGAAACGTTAAGATCGGTCTGTTTAATAAAACAAATTCAAATTTGTGCTCTGTGGAAGAATCAGATAACAAAACAGGTGTTGGTGGATTCGCTGCGAGAACGGCCAATTCTACAGGTACAGTTACTTTTCGTGATTTTTCTCTGAAGAACATTGATGTATATGGTGGCACAATGACAGGAGGAGCCATTGGGTATATTGATGGATATAATAATTCTAAGAGAAATGTAACTTTTATCAACTGGTCTATTGAGAATGTAAATGTATCAAAATGGGTTCAGAACGATGGCAGTTCAGGTGGATTAGTTGGATGGAATGTTGGATATGGTACTTTGGAAATCAAAAGAGATTCTAATGACGATGTTAATATCAAGAATCTTAAAGTTACTACAATTTCAGATAGATATGCGACAGCAGCAGCAGGAGGCCTTGTCGGCGCTTGTGACTTTTCTGGTGTGAATATTAAAAATGTGAATGCAAATAATGTGACGGTTACCGGAGAATATGTTCGAGATATTGGTGGTTTGGTTGCAGGCAACAGAAAGGTGACAAATATTAATATTGACATTAATGTGACTGTGACTAGCTGTGTCCTACATTCGATTGAAGTAAACAATCCGATAGATAGTAACGAAGCTTCTACAGGAGGCATAATTGGATATCATAATAATCCATTGGCTATTTTTGGGGTAACCATGGATTGTAATTCAAAGATTAACGGACAGCAGTACACAGGTGGTTATGTAGGTCAGTCAAAAGCCAAGGTTCAGATCATGAGTTGTTCGGAAAAGGATACCTATGTAAAGAGTGATAGGCGAAACTGGATTGGCGGTTTTATTGGTTATCTGAGTAGTGGATATACAGCAACATTCCAAACATGTAAGGAAGAAAAGGTGAATATTCTCGGGCGGTATGTTGGTGGTCTTGTCGGAAACAATGATGGGAATATACTTGCATCGAATGTAGAATTTAATCAGGTCATAGCAGTTACTAAATATATGGATACCAAACGTGCAGGATTATTGACAGGATCTACAGATAATTTGTCTGCTATAAATAATAGTGTGAAAGGCTACAATATTCTTGCAGAGTCGTGCAAAGTCGGATATGCTGCAAATCCAAAAGTTGAAGATTTACCAGGTGCGTCGATTCAGCCGCTTAAAAACGATGTAGGATTCTGGATTGGAATAAGTGGTTCAAATGATGTTATCAATCTGACAGCAGTTTCTGCCTCAGGCACTGTTTTACCACAGAAAGACATTGGAACTCAAAAAGGTTCTGCTACCATCATCTACGCCGGTGCCACTGCCACCCGGACCGACCAGCCAACCGACTCCACAGCGAAACCATCCTCTTCCGCCAGCCCGTGGGTAGATGTCAACCCGAAGAGTGATGTGCCTTTTGCAGATGGAACAGTTATGACCGGTAATGCGGCAGGAACCGGAACAGCCAGTGCAATTTTAACCGAACTGGGCAGAGACTCTCGTGATTCAGCTTACTACTGGAATGTAGACGATAGCACGAAAGCCAGTGTTGCAAAACTATTAAGTCAAACAAACGACGCGTATCTTACAACTTACGGAGTCGAAGAAAAAGCAACCACAACGGTAGACAAAAATGTTGACTTTCCGGTGCTTGTTGTAAATAATACCGCAGATGTGGATGGAATGATCTGGGACTATATTGCGGCAATGACAAATGTGAGCAATGGAGATACAGCGAAGAAACAGATGAAAAACATTACAGCAACGAGTTATAAATGGGACAGCAATACTCATAATTTTGCACCTCAGACAAATGCAAGCTTAAGTGTCAGCTCAGGAAAGAAGCTTTCCATCACCCCGAACGCATATGATAACCAGTGCAGTCAGTTTACATTGCTGGATGTGACCTACACAGATCCGACAGACACTACAAACCAACATGTTTTTCATCTGTACATTCCGGTACTTGTGAAAAAGGTGCTCTATATCAGCTTTAAGACAAGATTCCTTGCAGGAACGGATTACTGTGCAGCGGATTATCCTATGACAGATACAAGCAGTAATCATTATGCAACCGCAGACTTCAATGAACCATTGACGGCATTGATAGAATACAGCTATGAGAAAGAGACAGACTGGCAGTCCATGCTGGACAATGGTGAGAATCTGCTGTGGTATTATGACAAGGTTCTGGAACTGGCATCGGGCAGTTCGGGTAATACACAAACACAAACACTGCTCCCGGAAGGAACGAGGCTGACGTTGGTAGACAGGCAGACCAAACAGTATTATATTTATACGACAGACGGAAGCGAGGATTTGCACAGCTTTAACCTTGCAAATATGACAGTGCCAGGCAGTAGCGGTCAAGGTCAGACACCTCAGAAATTCGCTCCTGTTTATATTTGCGATTTACTCGGGCTGAAGGCAGATCTGGTATCGGAATCGAACGATGGAACAACCTATTATGTGAAGGAGACAGATCCGTCCAAAGCAACGGTCAGAATCGGCGCAGACTATTACCGGAAAGCGGAAGAAAAGGACAAAGATGCAGAAAAATATCGGGTGACAATACCAGAAACGGATACTATTTTGAATCCACAGGAATGGAAGGAAGAGTACTATCTTACCATTCAGATTCCAAAGACAGATGGAGTGTCCATTGTAAACAACCGATTGTATGCTGCAACAATGTCACGCAAGGAAGGTACGCTGCCGGCTGTCATTAAATCGGATAAGGATGTGGATAGTTCTGCTTACGTAGTATACAATGGAGTTCAGCAGACATTCAGTATTTCCACCAGCCGTATTCATAATGGAAGTCTGATGGGAGATACTGCGATGGAAAATGGAGATGGTATCAAAATTGAGCTGACAGGTAAATTGTGGCTGACAAAGGAAGGAAGGGCTCAGTTCAAGTCACTTGGACCTTCCGAAGTTTATCACGAGTTTGATATCAGCCTGAAAAAATATTTGGAAAATGCGGCTGGAATCAATGGTGTGATCGGTACAGAAAACATCCAATATATATATCAGTTTTCAAAATCAGATGGAACAGAAATCTATTCAGAAAAAGGTAAGAATTCAAACGCAGCCGGACTTGAAACGATGTCGCTTCGATATGGAGACAGAACGTTGAAAAGCGCAGTGGAAACGGCAGACAGTGAGGAGAATGCGATAACAGTTACAGCTGAAATCACACTTACGTATGATGACGTGGATGGTTTTCCAGTGAGAGGCACCGCAGATACAGATAATAGTGGTGCATCCGTTGTTGGTGTGTCACGTATTGCCAATACATCCATGCAGCTGCCGATTACAGAAAATAAAAAAACGGAAGAAGATAAAAATCGTTATTACATTACAAACCCATCCAAAGCGATCCTCAGATATTCCAGCGTAGATGGAAGCGGAATCGGAGATACGACGCAGCAGCTTGGAGTCAACCCGAGTGATGCAGCAAAGAACCGTTCCGACATGATCTATACAAGAGCAGATTATGATTATTCCAATGTGGATGCAGAAACTCTTTCCAAGGCTGCGGCCATCCGCTATAAAATGGAATTGTTCCAGAAAAATGAGAATGGAACTTATGATGAAACAAAACCGTTGAAAATTGGATCTTATCTCCAGAATATTGTCAAAGATGCAAAATCAGATGATATTTCCGGAAATGGTGATAAAGCATATCAGTGGAAGAACGATTTTGTATCGGACGATACGAAGCACCAGTTTGCGCAATTTACCTTTACGCCATTGACTGGCGAGAAATTTGAAAAAGAGCAATATACGTATGCAAATTACAGAGTGCGCCTGACTGCGGTTCTGCTCGATAAAAACGGAAGTGAACTGGATGGTACGAAAGCAACGGATTATATCATCTATACCAATGCCCGGATCTATCAGGATATGATAGACAATAATTAAGCGATCCGGCATCAGACAAAATG
>OGQR01000888.1_pt1 | contig 22725 bp, 20 predicted proteins | sample 1553271 | NCBI WGS metagenome assembly OGQR01 (sample SAMEA2579970, study PRJEB22360) | human gut metagenome | biome: human gut; feature: human-associated habitat; material: faeces | place: Denmark | collected 2008/2010 | reverse complement strand
CAAAAATAAAAAGGCTTTTTATTTTCAGTTTTTGTGCAAATATTCGTAGTATTGCGTAAAATATCTAAAGAAAAGAATGTAATGAAGCGAGATATTCAGCGTATCATGCTAGCTGCGGTGGTACCGTTGTTCCTTATTTTTATCCTGTTTCTGCTAAAGTTCATGGAAGTTGGCATGGACTGGGACTTCTCCCACATGGGGGTATACCCTATGGAAAAGCGGGGAATAGTGGGTATTTTTACTCATCCGCTGATACACAGCGGGTTCAGTCATTTGCTGGCCAATACGTTGCCATTATTCTTTTTATCGTGGTGTTTGTTCTATTTCTACAGGGGAATAGCGGGACGTATTTTCATGATTATCTGGATCGGGGCCGGATTGCTGACATTCATGATCGGCAAACCGGGATGGCATATCGGTGCCAGCGGACTGATCTACGGACTTGCCTTCTTTCTCTTTTTCAGTGGCATCCTGCGCAAATATGTTCCTCTGATCGCTATTTCACTGCTTGTCACCTTCCTGTACGGAGGAATCATCTGGCATATGTTTCCTTATTTCTCTCCCGCCAACATGTCATGGGAAGGACATCTCAGCGGAGGAATCATGGGAACACTCTGTGCATTCGGTTTCTTGAACCACGGGCCTCAACGACCGGAACCTTTTGCAGACGAAACGGACGACGACGAAGAAGAAGAATCTCCGGAAGAAGATATCAACGATCACAATACAACCGACTCTACGGATATTACCTCACAAATCCCGGTTACGGCTTATGCAATGCCTCAATCAGCAAGGTGATATTGGCAGTAAACAACCTGACAGAGATAGCTAGCAGAATGATGCCGAAAAACTTGCGGATGATGTAGATTCCCCCCTTTCCGAGAAAACGTTCCACACGTCCGGTCATACTTACGACAAAGTAGACCCACAGCATATTCAATATTAAGGCTATAATAATATTTACGCTGGCATATTCGGCACGAAGCGAAAGTAGCGTAGTAAAAGCTCCGGCCCCTGCCAACAAGGGAAAGACCAGAGGAACAAGCGTCGCTTCTTTAATCGGCCCCTGATTTTTGAAGATTTCTATATCCAGAATCATTTCCAGAGACATGAGAAAGATAACAAATGCACCGGCTACCGCGAATGATTCGATATCTACGTGAAAGAGCTTCAACATCATATCCCCTGCATAGAAGAACCCTATCAGTAAGGCAAAGGAAATAACAGTAGCCTTCGTTGCATTCACATCTTTTCCCTTTTCCTTCAGATTAATAATAATAGGTATAGAACCAATAATATCTATTACTGCAAAAAGTACGATAAACGCACTAATCATCTGCTGCCAATTGAAGCCTGCGAACATAATTCCCTCCTTTTTTTCTGCAAATATACTCTATTTTTATGCATTCAAACAATAAAAAAAACAAAAAGAACGGTCAGATGTTGACAGCAGTATTGTATTATGAGTAAATTTGTACGATTAATAAGAGAGATTACAACGCATGGAAACAATGTTCGATACTTTGCTCCAATTACCTTTATTTCAAGGTCTTTGTCATGAAGATTTCACTAGTATTCTGGATAAAGTCAAGCTACACTTTATCAAACATAAAGCTGGGGAAACCATCATAAAAAGTGGTAATCCCTGCACGCAACTCTGTTTTCTGCTGAAAGGTGAGCTTTCGATTGTCACTAATGCAAAAGACAACATTTATACGGTAATCGAAAAAACAGAGGCTCCCTATCTGATAGAGCCCCAGTCACTATTCGGCATGAATACCAATTACGCATCTTCCTATGTGGCACATACCGAAGTCCATACTGTATGTATCAGCAAAGCATTCGTACTCAGTGACTTGTTCAAATATGACATTTTCCGCCTCAACTATATGAATATTGTCAGCAACCGGGCACAAAATCTCTATTCCCGTCTATGGGATGAACCGACGCTGGATTTAAAAGGCAAAATTATCCGCTTCTTCCTGTTGCACTGTGAAAAGCCACAAGGAGAAAAGGTCTTCAAAGTGAAAATGGATGATCTGGCACGCTGTCTGGATGATACACGATTAAATATTTCAAAAACACTGAATGAATTACAGGATAGTGGCTTAATCGAGTTACACAGAAAAGAGATTCTGATTCCGGATGCTCAAAAACTACTTTAAGAGATTGATTTTTCGGGTAGAACAATCTAATATAATAATAAGGTAGAATAAACTCAAAAATACAGTCTCCCATTATATCCAAAAGAAAAATCGACCTATTTTTCTAAGAGATTAGTTGAAATACAGCATTACTTTTCATTCTGAAGAGTAAAAAAGACATTATGCAAAATTGAATGATTTTGAAGAAGTTGTAATAGGACTTGGTATATGATCGTGTAAATACTTGAAATACAATATATTATTGAGCGTATAAATATTTGAGATAACAATTTGTGAACTATTTAGTAGAATTGATATCCTAAAAAAATAGTGCTTATTGATAATTAAAATAAAAAAGATATTGTATTTTTCGTTTTTATTAATAACTTTACACCGTCTAAGAATATACATGTACTTAATAACCTTTGAATAGCCTATGGAAACTGTAGAAAATATACTTTTGGGTATGAAAATACCAAGTCCTATTACGACTTAGCCCAATTAACCAGTATGATTATAACCTTAAATTAACATTTATGAAAACTCCTAGTAACAAACCTCCGCCTTTCAAAAACGGAGTATTTGCTTTCATTTTTTACTTGCATTTCAGCACAGCTCAGAATAGATATAATATGTATTCTGAGTTCATTATCAACTTCAATACCCCCAATTTAAGAAGATGAATAATAGCAGTCAAACACACCCATATATTTTCAAACTTACTCATACATACAAAAACAAACGTATACCCCCTTGTATGCATACCCTAGTTCTACCCATATCGTAGACACATAAGAGTAGGTTTCCCTATCATTTTTTTTAACCAATCTAATTATTAACCTTTTATCACAGAAAAACAATGCGAAAAAGAAGAGTTTATTGGACGCTGTTCATTACAGCTTTCGCGTGGTTAGCTTCCTGTTCAGATGACGACATCAATGGAAGCAGCGGGTTCAACCCAAACCAGCCTATTGAGATTACAGAATTTTATCCTGATTCCGGAGGTATAGCCACTCCGATGATCATCGAAGGCCGCAACTTCGGTACAGACACCACTGGCATGAAAGTCTATTTTGAAGATGTAGACGGGATCAGACATCCTGCCGGATTAGTCAGCAGTAACGGTAGCAGAATCTATGCATTTGTTCCCAAAGGACTCACCTTCAAAAGAGAGATGAATATTCTTGTAGAAAGAAGAACGCCCGACGGTCAAGAATACATAGGCAAAGCACCAGACCAATTCCTATACAAGACACAAACCAGTGTTAGTACGGTAGCAGGACTTGCATCACCGGACAATAATATAAACACCGTTGGTGGTGACCTTGCCACATGTACTTTCTCCTCTCCTTTCTATCTCTGTATAGACGGTGAAGACAATATATTTGTGGTAGACCGTAAAGGAGACAGTGGAAAAGCCAAACAACCAAACACAACCTGCCGCAATGAAAAAGGTGAAGGCGTAAACGGAAACATTTCAATGATTTCCATCGCCAGCAATTCTTCCATTGTATTAAAATATGGAACTGCATATATTAATGCACCGGCTTATTCTGATGAAAAAGATGCTGAAGCTGTTTACATTCCGGATGATGCCGGCATGAAGTATTATGACATGCAAAAACTTCTAAACTATGTTCCCCGATATAGAACAGTCTTGAAATCAGAAGAACTCAGCACTGTAGACGAAAACAACTGGAAGCATTGCTTTGTAATCAACAAGCAGGATCACATGATCTATACGGTCATGTGGAAAGGGCAATTGGTTCGAATCAATCCTAAAAACCGTACAGCAGAAATTTTGCTAAAGAAAATATCTAATGTAGCAACAGGCGACGGCGGTGGAGCAGGAAGTGACTCCTATATCGCATTCAGCCCTATCAAAGGAGAAGAAAACGTACTCTATGTATCTCTTGCAGACTTTCACCAGATTTGGAGAGTGGACGTATCCAAAATCACTCCGGAGGATAAAGACACTTATAACGGAGAGCCATACGCAGGAAAAGCAATCTACGAAGGAGTTATGAACGGGAAGGGCTGGGAAGACGGCTTGCTGAAGAACGCCAAATTCAGACACCCGCGCCAGATCTGTTTCACCGACGACGGAAAAATGTACATTGCTGACAGTGGTAATTCCTGCATCCGCGTAGTAGATACTACTATGCCGAAAGAAAGAGCAGCCGTAACCACACCTATCGGTCTGCCGGGAGCGGAAGGTTATAAGGATGGAGGTCCGGAAATTGCCAAATTCCACTTCCCTTGCGGAGTAGCAGTCAACAGTGATGGAACTATTGTATATGTAGCCGACACACAGAACAAAGTGATTCGTAAATTATCCATTGAATAACCTTATACAAAATACAATATGAGAAATAATTTTCTACTGATTGTACTGATCATGGCGCTTATACCGCTGACGAGTTACAGTCAAGACAATAAGAAAAAACAGTTTACTGTAGCGGGGGTCGTAATAGACAAAACCGGTGAACCGCTACCGGGTACCACCATTTATGTTAAGAATGCACCGGGAGTGGGAACCTCAGCAGATATGGATGGTAAATTCAGTATCAAAGTAGATGCCAACCAAATATTAGTCATTCAGGCTATTGGAATGAAATCTATCGAGAAACTGGTGACTAAAGATGAAATGACACTCAAAGTTACACTGGAAGAAGATGACACCAAGCTTGACGAAGTAGTGGTCACAGGTATGACTTCACAAAAAAAGATATCAGTAGTAGGTGCAATCAGTACCATTGATGTAGCCCAGCTCAGTACTCCCGGTACTTCCCTCAACAACATGATCGGCGGACGGTTGGCTGGTGTCATCACCATGCAGAGTTCGGGCGAACCGGGAAAAAACATCTCTAACTTCTGGATTCGTGGTATCAGTACTTTCGGAGCCAGCTCCGGTGCATTAGTGCTGATTGACGGTATCGAAGGCCGCCTTGAAGACATTGATCCTGATGATGTAAAATCGTTCAGTATCCTGAAAGATGCCTCCGCCACCGCTGTGTATGGTACCCGAGGTGCCAATGGCGTGGTCTTGGTTACCACTAAACGTGGAGAAACAGGCAAACTTACCATCACAGGACGAGCAACATTAAAGGTATCGCATATCAAACGTCTGCCCGAATACCTGGGAGCTTATGACTACGCTCTCCTTGCCAATGAGGCACGTGCCATGTCGGGTGAAGACGACCTTTACTCCCGTCTGGAACTGGATCTGATAAAATACAATTTGGATAAAGACCTTTACCCGGATGTTAACTGGATAGATGAAATAATGAAACGCACATCTATACAGCAGAACTATTACATCAATGCACAAGGAGGAGGCGACATAGCCAGATATTATCTTTCATTAGGGTATCAGGATGAAGGAGCGGCCTACCGGCAGGAAGACAACCTGTTCAAAAAGCCCTTGTCATATAAAAAAATAACATACCGTGCCAATATCGACATGAATCTGACCAAAACAACCAAAGTTTATTTTGGTCTGGACGGATATATTTCCAACTATACCAGCCCGGGTGGACAAAACACGAATACGGTATGGTCAGCAGTCCGTCAGCTAACTCCACTGATGTTTCCTAAAACCTATTCAGACGGCACCTTCCCTTCTTATGGAAAACATGACCTTGCTTCTCCGTATGTCATGCTGAATAACACCGGATACACGCAAGATGAAACTCAGCGTAATATGCTTACACTCAAACTTGAACAGGAATTCGGAGGATTCCTGAAAGGAATGACAGCGTCGGTACAAGCGATGAGCGAAAATATCAATTATTTCAATGAAGGACGTTACATATGGCCTGACCTCTACCGCGCTACAGGAAGAAGTTCACAAGGTGTACTCATCAAAACATTGCGTACTGCCAAAGAGAACATGAAATATACACAAAATAACAACAGATACAGAAAATACTACATGGAAGCCAAAGCCAACTGGGACCGTACATTTGGTTTGCACTCACTAGGAGCATTGGCTTTATATTACATGGAAGATGTTCATAACACCCAATGGGAGTATGACGCAATGGGTATCAATGCCATTCCTCAACGCCGTCAAAACTTATCAGGACGTGTTTCCTATGGCTATAACAATTGCTATTTCATTGATGCAAACTTCGGTTACACTGGTTCTGCACAATTCGAAAAAGGAAAAAGATTCGGTTTCTTCCCTTCCATTGCTGTAGGCTGGGTACCGACATCTTATAACTGGGTCAATGAGGCCATTCCCTGGTTAAGCTTCCTCAAGTTCCGCGGCTCCTACGGTCAGGTAGGTAATGACCAGATCAGTGGTGACCGGTTCCCTTATTTGACATTAATCAATGACAATGCCGCCTCTTACTGGGGATATCGTGAACGGGGTATTACAGAAACCGTGAAAGGAGCCGACAACCTTCAATGGGAAGTAGCAAAGAAGCTCAACTTTGGTATCGATGCCAAGTTCTTCCACGACAAGCTCTCTGTCACTGTCGACTTTTTCCGCGATACACGTGACCACATCTTCCAGGATCGTGTGACGCTGCCTAAGTTTGTAGGTATGGTTACCGTCCCGAAATCAAATGTAGGAAAAATGCATAGCTATGGTTCGGACGGAAACTTCGAATTCTTCCACCAGATCAATAAAGACATGAGCTTCACTGTACGCGGCAATTACACTTTCTCTCAGAATATTATTGATTACTATGAAGAAAACAAGTTACCTTATGATTATCTGAGTGTAACCGGAAAACCCTTTAACATCCTTCGCGGATATATTGCAGAAGGCCTCTTCTCCAGTAAAGAAGAAATCAACACAAGTGCCGACCAAAGCGGATTCGGCCGCATTCGTCCGGGAGATATCAAATATCGTGACGTAAATGGAGACGGTATTATCAATGACGATGACAAAGTACCTTTGTCCTATTCCAACCAACTCCCCCGGGTAATGTATGGGTTCGGAGCCGATTTTCATTGGAAAGACTTAACCCTCAGCTTCCTTTTCAAAGGTTCGGCAAAAGTAGACTACTACCGTTCGGGACTCGGTAATGACGCAGGATGGATTCCCTTCTATAACGGAGAGCTCGGCAACGTTATCAAGCTGGCCAACAATCCCAAGAACAGATGGACGCCCGCATGGTATTCAGGCACCACCGCTACGGAAAATCCCCATGCAGAATTCCCACGTCTCTCCTATGGAGGCAATACGAACAACTCCCAGCTTTCCTCTTTCTGGAAACGGAACGGTTCTTTCCTGCGCTTTCAGGAACTCAGTCTGAAGTACAACCTGAAGACTCCATGGATAAAAAAGACAGGACTATCTTCTGTCGATCTGGAGTTTGTTGCCAACAACCTTTTTACTATCGACAAAGTGAAGTATTTTGATCCGGAACAGGCATCTGCAAACGGGGCTGCTTATCCGATACCGGCAACTTACACGTTCCAGGTTTATCTTAAATTCTAAAAATAATATAGAACACTCATGAAAAAGTTATTCAAAATAATATTGGGAGCAACAGTAGGAAGTACACTACTACTCAGTTCCTGCAATTTTCTGGATGTAGACCCATACTTCGAAGCTACTTTCAAAGAAGACTCCATCTTTCACAGCAAGAAAAATGCTGAAGGTTATCTCTGGAACACTCCGAAAGGTTTTCCCGACGCAGGGGCTATCTGGGGAAATTCCTGGAATCCGGGGGAATCTGCTTCGGACGAAATAACACTTAAATATCAGACAAATGAATTTTGGGGACTACAATTTTCCGTAGGTACCATCAACAGCAGAAATCTGCCTATCCAAAACCAATGGTACGACATGTATGTCATTGTAGCAAGATGTAACAAAATGCTTAAAGAAGTCTACAATGTACCTGATATGAACGAAATGGACAGAAGACGCTATCTCGGATATGTTCACTTCATGCGTGGGTACGCTTATTATCATCTTTTGATGAACTGGGGACCGTTGATTATCGTAGGCGATGAAGAACTGAGCACCTCCGAACCTGCCGAATATTATAATCGCGAACGGGCTACCTATGATGAGTCTGTAGATTATATATGCGATGAATTCCGCCTGGCAACTCAAGGCATCTATTCGGCGGATGAGCAAAGCGTCAACTATTATCAACGTCCGACCAAAGGAGCAGCCATGGCACTCATCGCCCGTTTGCGTCTCTTCCAGGCTTCACCGCTTTTCAATGGCGGAGCTGCAGCCCGTAAATGTTTCGGGACCTGGAAACGTAAAAGCGACGGAGCCTACTATGTCAATCAAGAGTATGACCCGAGACGCTGGGCCGTCGCAGCAGCTGCCGCCAAACAGCTGACCAAAATGGGATACGAGCTACATACAGTGGAAGCAGATGCCCAGAACCCATATCCTCTGGCCTCCAATGTCCCTACTGCCAACTTCCCTGACGGAGCAGGCAATATCGATCCTTATCACTCCTACTCCGACATGTTCACAGGAGAAGGTATCATACAGACTAATAAAGAATTCATCTGGGCGATGGAATCCAGTAACGTCACTAACTATACCCATCACTCATTCCCTGTCAAGTTTGGCGGATGGGGTTCAATGTCTGTGCCGCAGAGGGTAATTGATTGCTATCTGATGGCAGATGGGCGGACTATTCATAATTCATCGGCAGAATATCCATATGAACCGGACTTCAGCAGACTCACCGGCGAATCCAAAAAACTGGGGACATACCTACTGAGGGAAAACGTACCTATGATGTACGCCAATCGTTCGGCACGCTTCTATGCCTCGATAGGTTTTCCGGGTCGCTACTGGCCGATGAGTTCAGCTTCTACCGACGCCTCCTACGTCAATCAGCAATTCTGGTATTCTCACGATGATACCAATGCCGGAATTGCCGGTGCCGGAAATAACGTAAACGACTACAGTGTCAGCGGTTATGTTCCCGTCAAATACATTCATCCGGACGACTCATGGGCTAACGGCAAAGGGAGTGTAAAAGGCGCATTCGTCACCAGCCCTAAACCGTTCCCTATCATCCGTTATGGTGAAGTGCTACTGGAATATGTAGAAGCATTGAACCGTGTAGAAGGTACAGTGACCGTAGAAGTATCCGACAATACAGGTACACTTATTGAGGAAACCGTTAGCCGTGATCCGGCAGAAATGGCTAAATATTTCAACATGATACGTTATCGCGTCGGCTTGCCGGGAGTAGATGCCAACGACATGGCAGAAGCAGACAATTTTGAAAAAATCATCCGCAATGAACGTCAGGTAGAGCTCTTTAACGAAGGATACCGATATTTCGATACGCGCAGGTGGGGAACCTATCTGGACGAAGATGCCAACAGCTCCAACTGGCGGGGACTGGATGTGACAAAAGACCGTACAAACGCCAACGGTAATGAAGGATTCTGGAATATTGTGACGATCAATACACAAAATGTGCGAGACCGCATTGCACTGCCTAAAATGGTATTCTTACCGATCCGCCATGATGAATTGCTGAAGGTTCCCAATGCCGACCAGAATTTCGGATGGGACAGATAATATCAAAACATGAATAACAGACTGAATATGAAAAAGAAATTTAATATAATGCTCTGCACCCTTATAGGTGTATTGAGTGCTTGCAATGAATACGATTTCGACCAGGAACAATACCGGAACGAAGTAGGCTTACTCAGTAATTCGAGTCTGATCTACGACCGGCAGGTGGCTAATGTAGGACAAGAAAAAGATACGGTCTATCTGGTTGCCACGGTTAGCGGCTCACAAATAAGCCCTAACACACACCATGTAGCTCTTCTGGAATCGGACTCTTTGCTGAAAGCATACAACAAATCCAACTTTGATATAGAAAAAGAAAAATTTGCCAAACTGCTTCCCGATGAATGCTATGATTTTCCCAATAAGGAACTGGATATTCAGGCAGGCACTTCCAAAGTAATGTTTCCGATCTATCTGAAAAATCTGGAAAGGATTTCACCGGATTCCATTTATTTTCTGGATTACAAGATAGATCCGGACAAAACACCTAATTATAATCCGGATAAAAGTCATGTATTATTGCGTATCTATAAAGAAAACTATTACGCAACGACAAAGACTTCTACCTACTACAATTATACAAGCAGTACGATTGTAATTCCTAACCCCAGTGGTAGTCCCGAAGTCCGTAGACCGACAAATGCCAATCAAGTATTCCCGATCGGTGCCAATTCGGTACGTATGATGGCAGGTGATGAAGATCTTGGCGATTATAAGACAGCAAGAAGCAGAATTGTATCTAAGAGTATCATTCTGGAAATTGGCGAGCAGCAACCGGAGAATCCTCAGGCCAGAGAACTTACCATCAGAGCGCATGACAGAGTTAATGATGTGGAAGTGGACCCGGTCGATGTAGTACAACTTACTCCAATCGATGATTACGACAACACATTCCTGTTAAACGCTATCCGTACACCCGACGGACGTGCCACTTATTACAAAGAGTTCCGTCTGCATTATAAATATCGCCTGGAATCCACTGCCCCTTACCGGGAAGTGAAAGCCAAACTGCGATATGAATTTAACCCAAGAGTAGATAACTTGTAATCAAATCAAATGAGTATGAAAAAAAATATATTAATCATCGGGCTCGCAAGCATATTCGGAATTGCTTCCGGACTTATCTCTTGTTCGCCCGATTACGAAACCGAGTTTAAAGTAGAAACACTGGTAGTTCCTGATAAAAGTCAGGCACCTATCACTTTCCCACTTCTGGGAGGAGAACATGAAATTGAAGTGCAGACCAATGTACCACTCGACAGATGGAGTGCCCAGTCCAATGCAGAATGGTGCAAGGTAGTACAACACGAGGGCAAAGTAGTCGTATCTGCCAGTGCAAACAATATATACAAACAACGCCAGGCGGAAATCACTGTAGCCTATGGTCATCAAAGCTATTCCATCACTGTCTCGCAGTTTGGTAAAGAACCGGCCATCCTGATAGGTGACAAGCTACAGCAGGAAGGATATGTAGAAATAATAGATGCAGAAAGAAGAATTTCGTTTTTCCTCGTCCATGATGAGTGCTGATGAAGTCTTTGATTACTTTCGGCAGATTGTGTTTGTCTGCCAGTTTCAACCCGTCTGTCACGTGACTGATCACGACCTGAGCACTCTGTTCGTAATTCAGATTCTTATGAGGATTGACTCCTCCCGACTGGTTTTCTGTAAAGAAGGCCGGATTCTCCATCTTGCCAATATCATGATATAAGGCTCCGGTACGTACTAATTGACTTTTCGCTCCGATACGGATAGCTGCCTCTGCTGCCAGATTGGCTACTTGCATAGAGTGCTGGAAAGTTCCGGGCACTGTTTCGGACATTTGCCGCAGGAGGTCGCTGTTGATATTTGAAAGCTCGACCAAAGTCACATTAGAAGTAAAGCCGAATGTTTTTTCCAACAGGAACAACAGCGGATATGTAAACAGCAGCAGGATACCATTGATAATGAAATAGGTGTACATCCGGACATTCAGTTTCGAAAAGTCATTGGCAAGTCCGTTTTCAGTCATTAGCTCAAAAGCGAAGTAGATGGCTGCATAAGTCAGTATCACCAATAATGCCGTACGGAAGAGTTGTGATCTCTGTGAGAGTTCCCTTAAACTGAAAATGGCAACTAATCCGGCGGCTAACTGCGTCAGAATGAACTCATGCGGAAAACGCAGTGATATAGAACAGATCAATATCGTAATGACATGCGTCAGGAAAGCCGTTCGCGAATCAAGGAAAACTCGTATGATGATGGGCAGCATCGCATACGGAATCATATATACATTGAATATATTGTGTGTTACCATGAAAGCGGTTACCACACTATAGAACACAATCAGTGTAAACAATAACGACAAGCTGCCTTTGCGCTCATAATAATCTTTCCTGAACAGGTCGAGATAGAGCATGAAGCAAAGCATCAGCATGCCGACAAATAAAATCTGTCCGGCAAGAATCAGACGGCTCTGATCAATGGATTCACTGCGTTTGATGGACTCTTTGCGTAATGACTCCAGTATGTTATAAGTTTCCGGACTAATGATTTCTCCGCGATCTATGATTTTCTGTCCGCTGACAACCAATCCGTTTGCCCAGGAATAATTATTAAGCATTTCTTCTTTGGCGGTCTGTGTCCGTTGCTGGTCGAAGGTAAGATTAGGAGTGATGTATTCGTTTAAGGAACATTGTCTCAGAATCTCACGGTTGAAGTGGGTCGTATCTGCGGATAACAAGTATTCATAGGCTTTCTTGACCGTATATATATTATCGGTAGGCTTGGAGTTAGCAAGCTTATCATCGATGATCATGATAGCTGATGTGCTGTCTTTGTGGAGTTCTTGTATGTTTTCTGTCGATACGATACCTGCCCCGTATATTTCTTTTAATGTCCGTTCGATGTATCGCAGATAATCTACGGAAGGGAGTATACCTTTCAGATGAGTATGGTAATTCTCCTTTAACTTGCTGATTGCATCTTTTTCAATCTGTTTGTCGAGCAGATAATAGGGTTGGAAGGAAGCCAACAGACTATCCTGCTCCCGGTTCACTACTGCATCGTCTTTGTAGATCGGAAAGTCGAAAGTTGCAATCAGTTGTCCGTACTTCCAAGGCTTGTTGATATCAAACTGATAGTTGAACTTTCCGTCACGTGGCAGGAAGTAGACAATCAGTGTCACTGTGACTATAAACAGCAATGATTTATATAATAGATCTCTTCGTGAGAACCTCTTTTTTTTCTTCATATGTTCCATACGCATTGAAATTTTTGCGAAAAGTACAAAAAAAAACAATAGTGTGGAAAAAAAGGTTTAATTTTGCCACGATTTACCTATACTAACCCAAATTATGGCAGAAAGAAAAGTAAGAGTTCGTTTTGCTCCAAGTCCTACGGGAGCATTGCACATCGGTGGTGTGCGTACAGCTTTGTATAATTATCTATTTGCGCGTCAACACGGCGGAGACTTGATTTTTCGTATTGAAGATACTGACTCTAACCGGTTTGTTCCGGGAGCGGAAGAGTACATACTCGAGTCATTCAAGTGGTTGGGTATCCACTTTGACGAAGGCGTGAGCTTCGGTGGAGAACATGGCCCGTACCGTCAGTCCGAACGTCGCGAAATTTATAAGAAATATGTGCAGGTTTTGCTGGACAATGACAAAGCATACATAGCTTTTGATACTCCCGAGGAACTGGACGCTAAGCGTGCGGAAATTGCTAACTTCCAATATGATGCATCTACCCGTGGAATGATGCGTAATTCTCTGACGATGTCGAAAGAAGAAGTGGACGCATTGATTGCTGAAGGAAAGCAATATGTGGTTCGTTTCAAAATCGAGCCGAACGAGAATGTTCACGTGAATGACTTGATTCGTGGTGAAGTAGTTATTAATTCATCTATTCTGGATGATAAGGTGCTCTATAAGTCGGCTGATGAATTGCCTACTTATCATCTTGCCAATATCGTAGACGACCATTTAATGGAAGTGTCTCATGTAATCCGTGGCGAAGAATGGCTGCCTTCAGCTCCGTTGCACGTACTGTTATACCGTGCATTCGGTTGGGAAGATACGATGCCGGAATTTGCCCACCTGCCTTTGCTGCTGAAACCGGAAGGAAACGGTAAGCTGAGCAAGCGTGACGGTGACCGCCTGGGATTCCCTGTATTCCCGTTGGAATGGCGTCCGGAATCGGGCGAAGTGTCTTCCGGATATCGTGAATCAGGTTATTTGCCCGAAGCGGTGATTAACTTCCTGGCTTTATTGGGATGGAATCCGGGCAACGATCAGGAAGTAATGTCTATGGATGAGATGATACAGTTGTTCGATATCCATCGTTGCAGTAAGTCGGGGGCTAAATTCGACTATAAAAAAGGTATTTGGTTCAATCATCAGTATATCCAGCTTAAACCGAATGAAGAGATTGCCGAACTGTTTCTGCCTGTGCTGAAAGAGCATGGCGTGGAAGCTCCTTTCGAGAAGGTTGTTACGGTAGTTGGTATGATGAAAGATCGTGTAAGTTTTATCAAGGAGCTGTGGGATGTATGTAGCTTCTTCTTTGTAGCTCCTGCTGAATATGACGAAAAGACAGTAAAGAAACGCTGGAAGGAAGACTCTGCAAAATGTATGACGGAATTGGCGGAAGTCATTGCCGGCATTGAAGATTTCAGCATTGAAGGCCAGGAAAAAGTAGTGATGGACTGGATTGCTGAGAAAGGTTACCACACGGGTAATATAATGAATGCTTTCCGTTTGACGCTGGTGGGCGAAGGAAAAGGTCCGCACATGTTCGATATCTCTTGGGTACTGGGCAAGGAAGAGACATTGGCTCGTATGAAGCGTGCCGTAGAGGTACTTAAATAATTAGGACTTGTAAATTATGCTTTACAACCTGGCAATAGTTATTTATGACCTTCTGGTTCATTTAGCTGCCCCGTTTAGCCGTAAACCCCGAAAAATGATGAAGGGGCATTGGGTGGTATATGAGCTTTTACGTCAACAAGTGGAGAAAGGAGAACAGTATATCTGGTTTCATGCTGCTTCGCTCGGTGAGTTTGAACAGGGGCGTCCATTAATAGAAATGATTCGGGAAAAATATCCCAATTATAAGATATTGCTTACTTTTTTCTCTCCTTCCGGTTACGAAGTGCGCAAGCATTACCGGGGAGCGGACATTGTATGCTATCTGCCGTTTGATAAACCGCGGAATGTGAAGAAGTTCCTGGATATTGCAAACCCTTGCATGGCGTTCTTCATCAAGTACGAATTCTGGAAGAATTATCTGGATGAACTTCATAAACGTCGTATTCCAGTATATAGCGTATCTTCCATTTTCCGTCGTGATCAGATATTCTTTAAATGGTATGGAGGAACTTATCGCAATGTGTTGAAAGATTTCGATCATTTGTTTGTGCAGAATGAGGCCTCCAAACGCTATTTGTCGAAGATTGGTATCAGTCGTGTGACAGTGGTGGGAGATACTCGTTTCGACCGTGTGTTGCAGATTCGCGAAGAGGCCAAAGACCTTCCGCTGGTGAAAATGTTTAAAGGAGACAATGCCTTTACATTTGTGGCGGGCAGTTCTTGGGGACCGGATGAGGATTTGTTTCTGGAGTATTTCAACAGCCATCCGGAAATGAAGCTGATTATTGCTCCGCATGTGATTGATGAAAATCATCTGGTGGAAATAATCAGTAAGTTGAAACGTCCTTATGTACGCTATACTCGTGCTGACGAAAAGAATGTGTTGAAAGTTGATTGTTTGATTATCGACTGCTTCGGACTGCTATCTTCTATTTATCGTTATGGAGAAGTGGCATATATTGGAGGTGGTTTTGGTGTCGGCATTCATAATACGCTGGAAGCGGCTGTATATGGTATTCCTGTCATCTTCGGACCGAAATATCAAAAGTTTATGGAGGCGATCCGATTGCTCGAAGCCAAAGGCGCATACTCAATAAAGGATTATGATGAACTCAAAGCCTTGCTGGACCGATTCCAGACAGATGATGTTTTCATGCGTGAAACCGGTGCGAATGCCGGTTATTATGTGACCAGTAATGCCGGAGCTACGGAAAAGATTATGCACATGATTAACTTTTAGAGATTGATATATAAGAATAATGATCCCCTTATTTTAGTACTCCATTATGGATAAGGCTAAAATAGGGGGATTTTCTTTTAAAGCTGTTTTCCGGCTATGTAACTTTCAGCTTGAATTTCTTAAGGTGGAGTTTTGCTTTCGGTGAATGCTTATAGCTTTTATATTTTATTGATTTCTTGTTCCAATAAATTTTTCAGCTCTTTAGCTGTGATGTGAGTGAAACGTTTCACGATGTTTCCTTGCTTATCCATTATCAGGTACATCGGTAGCCCTGTCATCTGAAACTGCTTCCATAAGTAATTCCATTGCTCTTTGTTTAGCCAATAGTGATCTCCGGCTATATCTTCTATGAGTATTTTCCATGTTTTTTGTATATGATTATATAGTAGAGTTCTTGTTGATATAGCTGCTTGGTATTGCATGAATATGGTTTAAGAGATGATAGGAGCCAAACTTGTATTAGAGTACTTCCCGATAAGTACAAGACTTGCTCGTGGCAAGTACTTGAGTTGTTTGATTCTGGTACAACGTTTGAGTCGAAGATGTACGACATTTGAATGAAAGATGTACAGCTATTAGTTCATACTACTACTTGGATACTTTCTGCATTCAGCCCTTTCAGTTTTTCTCGCAAACGACTTGCCGGAAGGGGGGAGCGGCTGAAGGAACACTTTTATACCCCTTCTCAGATTGCTTAGAGAAGGGGGGAGTGGTTTCAGCCCCTTTCAGCCTCGGTCATATATAAATTCATAATTTACTGGCTGTGGCTACTTTGTCTGCAAGTTATAGCCATTTAGCATACGGGCTGAATTCTGTAGGCTCGGAGATGAGTTTCATTCACCACCGAGATGAAGGTTACCCGCCTCCGAAGTGAAAATGGATAGTATACCGGGTTATTTAAAATGAATAAACCGATCTATAGCTCAGAAAAAACTGAGGTTCCATTTGCCTCAAACAGAGATTTTGTTTATCCTCAATAGAACCTCTGTTTGAAGTAAATACAGGCTCTATTGAATCAGATATTATTAGCTTCCGAATTTATGGTCTTCCCGACTGAAAGGGCTGAAACCACTGCCCCCTCCCAAAGTTTATCAGGGACAGGTTGCAAAATAGTGCCTTCAGCCGGCATCCCCTTCTGCAAGGGCGTTTGCGAGCGAAACTGAAAAGGCTGAACGCGGAGTGTCAGTTCTTTGTTAGGGAGGTAGGATTTTGTCTCTTTTGGCGTAATAATGAAGAAAAATGAGAGCCGGTGTCATTCTGCGCTGCGAAGGAGAATTCACTGTAAATCTCTAAATACAAACGACATAGTTTTATGCGGAAGAAGTGGATCGTATTAAGCATAAATCATTTGTACTACCTGTAAACAAGAAAAGCCCGGAAAAGATTTGCATCGCCAACAGAAAAAGTATACTTTTGTAAAGTTCTAATTGTGCATTTGAGATAATGCCATGGAACATACATATTGAGAGACGTTTTCATGCGTTCATCTTCGACCTTTTGAATCTCGCAAATCCAAAACTCAGAGAAGATAAGGCAACAAAGGCGTCTACGTGGTATGATTGTATCATTTTATACTTGTCAATGAACAATTGACAAGAGGAAGTGTATATCATACAGGCGTGGGCTAACTGGCGTTGCTTATCCTCTGAGGAAGGCAATGCGAGAGCCTAAAAGGTGGGATAAGCAGATATCAGGCTCCCACGTCTTCTCGTATGTATACACATCAACATGACACACACTGCTGAGCATGGGGACCTATCAGCAAAACACAACATCCTTATGATTCATATCGGCAAACAAATCAGACAGAAAATGGAAGAACGTCAGAAGACAGTAGTCTGGCTATCAAAACATTTATCATGCAGCAGAGCAAACGTATACAAGATTTTTGAAAAATATTCTGTAGATACAGAAATGCTTGCCAGAATATCCGCTATCCTAAATTTTGATTTCTTCTCACTCTATTCGGAAGATATAAAGAAAAAAAACAATCAAGAATAATCAGCGCCAACAGTTCAAGAAGTAAGATTTTGGCACATCATGTCTCCGATTGGTTTACATGTCAACCAATCGGAGGCATGATATTTAATATATAATTCTATAATTCGTTATGTTTGCACTCAAAGATATTCATTATAGATATAATCATAATGAATGGCAGTATCCGAAAAGCCCAAACAGAGTAGGAATTATTAAATAGATATATTAATCATGGGATTCTGGAATACTTTTTTCAGCGGACAACGATGCGAACATTGCAACAGCTATAACACTGCAAATATCGATTTCCGAGATTTATCCAGCGAAGATCAGGATATGTATTGGGATACGGTAGGTAATGTCCGTCCGAAAGATATTTACCGATGCAAAGATTGCGGTCAATTGACTATTATTTGTCAGGATGGAAGAAAGTATTGGACACATCCTGCTAAATAACAACTCAGCTAAGATGATTATATTGGAAATTATAGGAGGACTTCTCGTCTTATTCCTTGCTGCACAAATTCTAGGGCGACTTGCACGTTTCGTGTGGATACCTATTTTATCATCCGTTATAGCAGGATTGGTTGTTGGTATCAGCAACCATTCACTTTGGGGAGGAATTGGAACCGGAATAGCGGTTCTCATCGTATTTGGTATATCGAGTGCTATTGTCGGAGGCAATTGACCTTTACATATTATAAAAGACATGGAGAAAAGAACCTTCAGATATGAAAAACTAAAAAGATGCACATGTACTCTATATATGACGGAGACCTGTAATCTGAATTGTGTCTACTGCTACGAGCACATAAAAGGCAAAGATTTAATGCCCTTGAATATAGCTCAAAGTGGCATAAAATCCACTTTCGAACGCGCTAAAAAAGAACAAATAGATTATGTCGAAATACTATTTCATGGTGGAGAACCATTTATAGCATTTCAACGGATTAAGGATATTTGCGAATGGTTATGGGCACAAGAGTGGCCGACAAAATATATTTGTTATGCAACAACCAATGGCACTCTTATACATAATGAAGTGAAAGAATGGCTCATGAAAAATAAAGAAAGATTCATTGTCGGACTAAGCTTGGACGGAACCCGTGAAATGCATAATCGCAATCGTTCAAATTCTTATGATAAGATTGACATCCCCTTTTTTATTGAGAACTGGCCTGAACAGGGAGTGAAAATGACTCCTTCACCCGGTACACTGAAATCCCTGGCAGAAGGTGTTATCCATATACATGAGTTAGGTTTCAGCCGCAATAATTGTACTTTTGCTTGTGGAGTGGCTTGGGGTAAAGACGAATTTGGGAAAGCAATAGATTATCAACAAATACTCCAGGAACAATTGATGAAACTTGCCATATATTATTTGAACCATCCTAATATATTGCCTGTGGAAATGTTAAATATAAAATTTATAGCTGTGGCAGCAGGCATAAACAATATGCTCGATAAATTATGTGGTGCAGGTACTATTATGCGCTGTTGGACACCGGATGGGCAGTGTCTTCCCTGTCATTTATTTTATGAAGTCAGCAAAGAGAAAGGGGTGAAATTAGATGACATTGACTTATCTTCACCCTGTCATCTGTCAGATGAGCAGTGCAAGGGATGTATCCTTGAGACCATCTGTCCTACCTGCTATGGTGGCAACTATATTACATATGGCGATATATCAAAACGTGACCCCTACACTTGCATTATTACAAAAATTCGCGCATTAGCAGGTTCATGGATGATAGGCCAAATGCTGGAAACACCCGAAAAATATTATGCTTTAAAAGATTTTAGCAATGAAGAATTAGCAATGACTGCCAAAGGAGTCATTCAAACACAATCCTTTCTTGAACAAACAGGATTTATGGAAGAACTTCAAAATGGATAATTGTCCTTTCCGAAAACAGGGCAAAACATTAAAATATTAATATTATGAATTTTAAATTAAGCAACTTATCTGTCATCAATGAAAAATACGACAGGATAATAGAATTACTGAAAGATACGACTTGGGAAATATGTTCCAACAGTTGCGGTTGTTCTGGTGATTGTGGTTCTAACTGGATGCAATCATAAGACATATAAACAAGAATACTATGAAAGAACATATAGATGTAGCTAAAGATTTTATCGACTTTATATCTGAAAGTCCTACCAAATATCACGCCATAGAGAATGTAAAATCTAAACTTTTACAGCATAAGTTTGAATCACTGTCTATTGACGAAAAATGGGATTTAAAACCACATGGAAGATATTTTATCGAACAGGACAACTCGGCATTAATTGCATTTTGCATGAGTTCTCGTGAGCCAAATATACAAACAGTCATAGACGAGGGAGTACGCTTGGTATGTGCACACACAGATTCACCAGCTTTCAAAGTAAAACCAATAGCGCAAATGGTGAGTTCTGACGGCTACATTCGGCTGAATACTCAGGGGTATACATGGCCTATTTTATCAACATGGTTCGACCGCCCTTTATCATTAGCCGGAAGAGTTGCATTAAAAGGCAAATCCCCTTTTCAGCCAATAATACGTCTGATCGATATAGAAGATCCCATACTGATTATTCCCAATGTGGCTTTTCATTTGACAAAAGGAAAAACAGAAGGCATAATTTCCAAGCAAAAAGAAATGCTGCCAATCATGGGTATGAGCTACAAAGATATGAGTGAAAATATACTTTTTGATCTTATGGCTCACAAATTAAATGTATCGAAAGAAGATATTCTGGATTATGAATTATACCTCTATCCGATTGAAAAAGGACGATTAGTTGGGGTGAATTCAGACTTCATAGTTACTCCTCGGCAGGATGATTTAGTGATGGTATATGCAGCATTACAGGCTTTAACTGACGCCAACTCTGAACTTTCAAAGACCAAACTACCGGACATCGAAACGGAAATACAACTATCTGATGCAAACGCGGACGATGCAACAAGAATGATAGCCTTTTTCGATGCCGAAGAAGAGACAAACTCTACTTTAGGTGGTGCTGATACTCCACTCTTGAGAAATGTACTAACCAAAGTAGTAAAAAGCATAGGAGGCAATGAGGAAGATGTTATAAAACTAATCAACCATTCATTCGCAGTATCCTTGGATACCTCTTTTGCCGCACATCCTAACTACATGGAATGCAGCGATCCAACATGCAGCCCGATAATAAATAAAGGAGTAGTCATAAAATATGATGCAAATATGCATTATGCTACAACAGCATTTTCTTCTGCCGTATTTCAAGAAGCATGCAACCGGAAGAATATTCCTTTTCAAAAAGCCGCCGCTAATTCAGACCTCAGAACAGGAGGTACAATAAGTGCATTTATGCAAACACAGGTGGAGATTAAATGCGTAGAAATCGGCATTTCCACCTGGGCCATGCATTCAGCATACGAAAGTTGCGGAACTGCTGATCTATGCAATCTAATCGGAGCTTTAAAGAGCTTTTGGTTGATGCGTGATTGAAATTCATTGCTGCCAGGCATCAATTTTATAAAGGATGATTTATAACGGAAGGTTAATTGCCTTTACCACAAACAGGGCAAATCATTAAAATATTAACATTATGAATTTTAAATTGACTAACTTATCTTCCATCAATGAAAAATATGGTAAGACGATGAAACTATTGCAAGACACAACTTGGGAAATATGTGCCAATAGCTGCGGATGCTCTGGAGATTGCGGCTCCAACTGGATGCGCAGTTAATTTGAAGCAAGTATATTAGAGAAACATCGGAGATAAAATCAACCATATTTTATCTCCGATCATTTGTTATTGACTAAAGACCTTTTTATTTCATAAACACAAAGTAGACAGCTGCAATCAGGCAAACGAATGCTGCCAGATGATTCCAGTGCAAAGTCTCTCCTTTAAAGAAAATGGTTGTAAAAACAGTAAAGATAATCAATGTTATCACCTCTTGAATTACTTTCAGCTGCATCAACGAGAATGGGCCACCATTCCCCTCAAATCCGATACGATTCGCAGGTATCTGACAAGAATATTCAAAGAAAGCAATTGCCCAACTAAAGGTAATCACACCTATCAGTGGAAGAGCTGCAAACCAAGAATACTCCTGCTTCATCTTTAGATGACCATACCAGGCGAAGGTCATAAAGACATTGGATACAATGAGTAATAAAATTGTATAGAAACCTTTCATCTTATTATATTAATTGGGTAATTATCATTCTATTTTATCCGGTAATAATTCTTCTTGCACATTTGTCATGCTCCCCCATAAGCTGTAGCGAGCTTCCGGATTCATCGCTTCCAACTGCCGCAGAATACCTTTCATATCGCTTCGGCTGGACTGTGATTCATATGGACAGTTCTTCACTTGCTTCCGATAGTCATGCAACATAGCCAACTCAACCAAATCAGCCTCATGCACCATACACATCGGTCGGATAATTGTCATATCAAATTTCTTCATAACCAACCGGGGAGGCATTGTACTGAAAGCTCCCTGATAAGTAATGTTCATCAACAATGTTTCCAGAATATCATCCATATGATGTCCTAAGGCAATCTTATTGCACCCTCGCTCCTTGGCAACCGTAAACAAAGCTTTCCGTCGATTCCAGGAACAAAGAAAACAGGGAGACTTACGTGTATCCGTAGCAGGATCAAAAGAGGTTTCGTACTGTACGAAAGGCACTCCAAAAGATTCACAATATGTCTTCAGATATTCGATATCACTCTGATAAGGAATATTCTTCATCACCACATGGACAGCTATCACGGAAAAACGAGGTTTGTAAATACGCGCCCGCTTGCCCAACAACTCGACAAGTGCCAACGAATCTTTCCCTCCCGACAGTCCGATAAGGATTTTGTCCCCTTCTTCTATCAGTCCATACTGCACCACTCCTTTATTGAATCGCCGTTCAATACGGCGGATCGTCTTCTCTTCTTCCGTAAATTGTGTCATATCTTCAAAAATCGGCTGCAAAAGTAAGC
>OGQR01000876.1_pt1 | contig 22907 bp, 14 predicted proteins | sample 1553271 | NCBI WGS metagenome assembly OGQR01 (sample SAMEA2579970, study PRJEB22360) | human gut metagenome | biome: human gut; feature: human-associated habitat; material: faeces | place: Denmark | collected 2008/2010 | reverse complement strand
GTCGCTGCTCGTTTCTTTTTCCGCACTTTTCGCAAGGCGGAGACTGTTGTGCGCTTCGTGCAACCATGATTTTGATTCCTTTTATTCGGTTTTAGCAGGCTTTCGGCCTGCGGGATCGCACTGCGAAAACGGCGAAAACCGACGGCCGTATTTTACAGCAGAACGAATTTTTCGAAAAAAAACGCATGTCCGACCGGGTGTGCCTGCTGCCTTGTTGCGTATTAGTATTAAAAGCCGGAAGTCCGATGGAAAAAATAGATAAGAATCTGCTCAGGCGTTACCTCGAACACGGGGGCGATGCCGGCGTGCGCGAACGGTTGCGCGAATGGTTTCTCGAACACGACGCCGAGGAGGAATTTACCCTGCGGGAAGACGATCCCGTGAGCGGGGAGCTGTACGCCTTCTGGGAGCGTTCGCTGCAACGGTCCGTGCCGCAGCGGACGCTCGACGAGCGTTACCGTGCTCTGGCCGGGCGGCTCTTCGGCCGAAAACTCCGCCTGCAACGGCTGTGGCGGAGGCTGTCGCAGGCTGCGGCGGTGCTGCTCGTACCGCTCGTCGTCTGCGCCTATCTGTTCGCGTCGCGGCAGGTCGCGGAGCAGCCGGAGTGGGTCGAGGTCTACGCGCCCTACGGGCAGACCCGCTGCATCACGCTGCCCGACGGGAGCCGCGTATGGCTGAATTCGGGGACCTATGTCTTTTACCCCGACCGTTTCGATCGCGAGCGGCAGCTCTTCGTCAGCGGCGAAGTCTACATGGACGTGACCAAGGATCCCGAGCGGCCCTTCCGCGTCGATACGCGCAACGTCAGTATCCGAGTGTTGGGAACCCGTTTCAACCTCCGCTCGTACAACGAGGACAAGTATGTCGAGACGTCGCTCGTGGAGGGAAGCGTTGCGCTGGGATTGAAGCGCGACGGCGGCGCGACCATCCTGATGCGTCCGGGCGACAAGATTCTGGTCGACAACGCCACGAACGCGGTCGTCCGCGAGCGGTTCGACTGTGCGCACTACATCTCGTGGCGCGACGGTTTCCACGTCTTCCGTCACAAGACGCTCGGTGAGATCGCCCGCGATCTGGAACGTATGTTCGACGTGCAGATCGTCATCCGCGACACGTCGCTGCTCGGCGAGGAGTATTTCGCCACGTTCGCCAGCGGCTGGGAGATCGACGAACTGCTCGACGCGCTGAATATCCACCACACGCTGCACATCCGGCGCGACGGCCGCATCATCGAGATCGAGCGCGCCCGCCGGTAGGGGCCGTATGACGCACCGAAGCCGACTGTTGAAAACGAATCTGAAACACGCATATATGCCTATGGGAAAGGAATGATGGAAAAAGCCGGAAAATGTCGTTGCCCATTTTCCGACTCGGAATTTTGAGACCTAAATTAAATCTGCAAAACCTGAACAAACCTATGAATTATCTCTACACGAACCGAAGAAGCGTGGGAATATTCGGAGGCCTGCTGTTGCTGATCCTCTTCTCATGCTGCGGAATCGGGAGAGCGGCGGCCCAACAGCAGGGCGCCGAACAGCGCATCACGCTGTCGATGCGCGACACCGCGATTTCGGACATCCTCGAAAACATCACCAAACGTTACCAGTACGCCTTCATCACCCGCACGGCCAACGTCGACACCAACGCCCGCGTTTCGATCGACGTGGTCGACGAACCGCTCCGTGCGGTGCTCGACCGGATTTTCGCCGGGCAGGAGGTCGCCTTCGAGTTCGACGGGCGGCTGGTGCGCATCTCCAAGGCGGCCGTACCCCCCCCCTCCTCCGCGTCGACGATCGCGGTTTCGGGCGTCGTGCGCGACGGGTCGGGCAATCCGCTGGCGGGCGTTACGGTCATGGTGGCCGGAACCTACAAGGGCGTTACCACCGACAACGACGGGCGCTATGCGCTGCGTGTCGACGGTGAGGCGTCGGTGCTGCAATTCCTTTATCTGGGCTATAAGAACGTCGAGGAGACCGTCGGCAAACGCACGACGATCGACGTGGCGATGGAGGAGGATCTCAAAATGGTGGACGAGGTGGTCGTCATCGGTTACGGTACCCAGTCGCGCAAGACGCTGACCACCTCGATTTCCAAAATCGACGGCGACAAGCTCTACGGCGCTCCCGTCTCGACCGTGGGCGACGCCCTCAAAGGCAAGGTCGCGGGTCTGCGGGTGGCCACCAACAGCTCGCTTTCGGGCGAGGCGCCCCGTTTCCTGATCCGCGGCGGATCGTCGATCAACATGGGCAACGACCCGATCTACATCGTCGACGGGGCGCTGCGCGACGACCTGAGCGGCGTCAACCCCAACGACATCGAGTCGATGGAGGTGTTGAAGGACGCCGCTTCGGCCGCGATCTACGGCGCACGCGCATCGAACGGCGTCATCATCGTCACGACGAAGAAGGGCAGCCCCTCGCAGGGACCCCAGGTCGTCTTCGACGTACAGGTGGGTTTCTCGGCGCCGACCAAGAAGTGGGACCTGCTCAGTTCGCGCGAGCAGATCGCGCTGGTGCGTCCGGCCATCGCCAACATCTACGCCAAGTCGACCGGCACGCTGGCCGCCAGTTCGTGGCTGGACGGCGCCAATGTCGCCGTGGGAACAGGGAACACGTCGAACAGGAACCAGTTCACCACGCGCTATCTGGAATACGGCGGTACGGTGCCCGACGGCTACGAGTGGATGTTCGATCCGCTCGACAACAGCAAGGTCATCATCTTCACGGATACCGATTTCCAGGATCAATGGATGAGCGAAGCCTTCTGGCAGAAGGAGTACATCGGCGTCAACGGCGGCAGCGACAGGATGAGCTACGCCGCGTCGATCAGCTACCTCGACGACGGCGGCGTCTTCGCCATGAGCGACTACGACGTCTTCACCACGCACGGCAACGCCAGCTTCAAGATCACCAAGAGCCTCGAAGCCTCCACGACGTTCGACATTTCGCGCCAGCGGAGCAGCAAGTTCGTGGACAACTACTTCAACGCCTTCGGCCGGGGAATCATGTTCGCCCCGACGGCGCGCGGCTTCGACGAGGAGGTCGGCTGGATGTCCAGCGGCGGCAACGCCAACGCCCAGCTGGCCTCGTTCTACGAAGCATTCTACGACCGCGAGGCCGCCACGGATCGCATTTCAAGCACCTTCAATCTCAAATGGCGGATCATCGACGGGCTTACGGCGACGGCCCAGTACAACTATTACGGCAACAACTACCGCGGCAGCTACTACGCCCGCGGCGAGGTCGACGGCTACCCGAACCTCATCAGCCAGACGCGTTCGACTACCGAGACGCGCACGCAGACCGTCCGCGACACCTTCACGGCGCACCTGGCCTTCAACCGTACCTTCGCCGACAAACATACGGTAGGGGCGACGCTCGGTTACGAGCTGATGAGCCAGCGTTACTGGTACCTCACCTCCAACTCGACGGGTTCGGCTTCGGACGACGTGCCCATTCTCGATTCGGGCATCAACTTCAAGGCGTCGAACAAGGACGAAAAGCAGGCGCTCATGTCGTTGTTCGGCCGCGTGTCGTACGACTTCGCACAGAAATACATCGTTTCGGCCACGTTCCGCTACGACGGCTCCTCGAAATTCGCCAAGGGCAACCAGTGGGGATTCTTCCCGGCGGCTTCGGCGGCGTGGGTCATCAGCGAAGAGCCCTTCTTCGAGGGGGTCAGACGCACGATGAACAACCTCAAACTCCGCGTGTCGTACGGTCAGACGGGTAACAACGGCATCGGACTCTACGACACCTACGGCGCCTTCGCCACGGGGCAGTACAACGGCCATACGACCTTCCTGCCGTCGGCCATGCAGAACGCCGACATGCAGTGGGAGTCGACCACGCAGCTCGACGTGGGGCTGGACGTCGGGTTCCTCAACGACCGCGTGCGCTTCATCTTCGACTACTATAACAAGAAGACCGACAACATGCTCTTCTCGATCACCATGCCCGACACGGGCCCCTATTCGAGCGTGAAGGCCAACGTGGGCAGCGCCCGTTTCTACGGTTTCGAGGCCGAACTGAACGCGGAGGTGATCCGTACCAAGAACTTCTCGTGGAACCTCGGGTTGACCTACTCCTACAACCGCAACAAGGTGCTGTCGCTGCCCGAGGAGTACGCCTACGACGAGGTGGACATGTACGGCAACCCTACCGGCCGGAAGGCCTACCGCATAGGCGGCTACAAGATGTCGGAGACGGGATACCGATTCGGCGGCACGGCCGTCGGCGAGTCGCTGGGGCGTATCTACGGCTACAAGATCGACCACATCATCCAGACCGAGGCCGAGGCCGACGCAGCCTATTACGACGCCCTGTCGAAAGGCCACCGCGTGAGCGACGGACAGCAGATTCCGGGCCGCAAGGACGCCGGTGACTACGAGTGGTGCAACCGCTACGGTTCGGCGCGCGATGCCGACGGCAATGAAATCATCAATGCCGAGGACATGTTCTACCTGGGCAACGTCGTGCCGCACTCGACGGGCGGTATCAGCAACACGTTCCGTTACAAGCGGCTGACGCTGTCGATCTACCTGGATTATGCGCTCGGACATTCGATCTACAACTACATGAAGACCCGCATGATCCAGAACACGATCGGGCAAAGCAACTCGGCCATCGCCTCCTACGTCTACGACTGTTGGAAGTACCCGGGCGACACGAATGCGAAATACGCCCGCTATTTCCCCAACGACGGCGATTACGGCAATGCCAACTGGGGCCGCGCCTCCGACTTCAACGTCGAGAAGGCCGATTACCTCTGTCTGCGCGACGTGTCGCTCTACTACGACCTGCCGGAACGGTGGGTGCGCAAGCTGCACATGAAGAAGCTGACGGTGGGCATTACCTGCAATACGATCGCCTACTGGACGGGCGTCACGGGTGCGATCAACCCCGAAACGGGTATGGGAGCCACGTCGAGTTCGGGCCACTACACCTCGGTGTCGACGGCCAATTCGAGCTCCGATTCGCGGCCGAACATCTTCCCGCCTACGAGCAAGTTCCTCTTCAACCTGAAAGTCACCTTCTAAATCGGATCAACCATGAGAATCGAAAGCAGCATAAAGGGATGGTTCGCGGTCGTCGCGGTATCCGTCTCGGCCGTATCCTGCGACATGCTCGATATAATGCAAGACAATAAGCTGTCGGTCAGCAACATGTGGAAAACAGCGGAGCAGGTCGAAGGTTCCACCTACGGCATCTACTCCGAGCTCCGCTCGAATTTCGTCCAGAGCCAGATCAACGTCTTCTACTGGGGCGAGTTGCGCGTGGGCGAATACATGTGGGGGCCGTCGTCGCTCTTCAACGTATGGGTCGGCCGCGAGGTGATCCAGAACACGATGACGGCCAACATCACCTCCTGCGGGTGGTCGGGCCTCTACTCGGCGATCGATCAGGCCAACGCCGTGCTCAAATACGCGCCCGACACCGCGATCCCGATGACCGACGCCAAGCGCAACTGGGCGATGGGACAGGCCTATTTCGCCCGTGCCTACGCCTATTTCTGGGCCGCGCGCCTGTGGGGCGACGTGCCGCTGAACCTGCGGCCGATCGAATCGGTCGACCAGCCCGAGACCTACCCCGTGCGTGCGCCGAAAGCCGACGTCTATGCGCGGATCGGCTCCGACATCGAATCGGCTCTGGCGCTCTCCGACGCGCTCGGATCGGACAAGTATCTGGCTACGAAGACGGCCGTGCTGATGCTCAAAGCGGAGTATTGTCTCTGGATGTACTCCGCCCAGAAGGGCGGCGACGCCTACCTGGACGGTGCCGAGGATGCGCTCGAAGCGATCGGCATCTCCCCGTCGCTGCTGTGCGACGACTACGGCCAGATTTTCGACCGCATGGCCGACAACGCGAAGCCTTCGAAGAACAGCAAGGAGGTGGTCTTCGCCCTCTACAACGACCAGACCGAATCCAAGACGGGCGGTTACAGCTGGTATTTCGCCTTTCCCGAAGCCTACGTGGCCAAGGGTTATCAGGGCAATCCCGTGCCGATCTACGAGACGCAGTGGCTCGACTACGGCGAGGGATTCCTCGCAAAACTCCGCGACAGCCGCGACAACCGGGGCGACACCCGCGTCAAGTACAATCTGGGCGAGGGCGACTACGGTGCCGACGGCGGCCGGCTGACCTTCTGCCGCAAGTTCCTCGGCGACATGAGTGCCGGCAAGATGGTGCTCGACGCCGATCTGATCTACTATCGTGCGGCGCTGGCCGTGATGATGGATGCCGAGTTGAAGTACTACCGCAAGGACTACGGCGGTGCGCTCGAATCGCTGAACATCATCGCAAAACGTGCTTACGGAAAAGACGACTACTATACCGATGCCTCGCAGGAAGCCGTGCTCGAAGCGCTCGTGGACGAGTATTTCCTCGAATTTCCGGCCGAGGGCGTCATCTGGTGGGCGCTGATCCGGCTCGACAAGATCTGGGACTACAACGACTACCTCGCGGCGAACCGGAACAACACGAACATCCTTCTGTGGCCGATCTCGAAATCCGCGCGGGACAAGAACTCGAATCTCACGCAGACCGAGGGCTGGTATTGATACACATCTAATTCGACAGGAACATGAAATCTACGATAAAAACAGCGGCATGGATCTGTGCGATCCTGCTCGTTTCGGTGTCGTGCTACGACGACGGCACCGATTGCTTCGACACCGCGACGCGGATCTCGCTCTATCCCGACGTGGAACTTTTCAATGCCGACGGCACCACCGCATCGGGGAACGAGAGCTTCGTTTCGGCCGTGACCGTCAACGTCGGGCCTGCAGTTTCGGATATGGCGTGGGAGGCCTCCGTTCCGGCCTCGGCCGCATGGGCGACGGTGCGCAGGACGACCGTGGCGTCGATCTTCGAGGAGGCGGCCGGCGGCGCGCGCCACGATCTCTCGGCGGACGGCATCGAACTGGTGCTGCAACCCAACACGGAGTATCGCCGCACGGTGGTCGTCACGATCGCTGCGGCCGACGGTACGACGGCCGACTACGAATTCACGCAGCTCGGTCAGAAGGCCGACGCTGCGGTTACGTCCGAGACCGCGCAGCTCGTGTTCATGGCTGCCGGCGGATCGGAGACGGTGACCTATACGAGCAACATGGGCGATGCCTATGCGTATGAAGTCGTCTATGGCGAGGGCTCCGCCGACTGGCTGACCGTCGGCGACGGCGGCGTCGGCACGCTGACGCTGACCGCCTCGCAGTGGGACGATCAGGAACGGCCGCGTGCGGCGACGCTCCGCATCGTCGTGGGATCGGCCGATACGAGTATGGCGACGCTCGAAATTCCGGTGACGCAGAATGCCGCCTACGACTACTACTACATGTACGGCGCGTCGGCCGACGCGCTGGCCGTCGGCGATGCCTATGAGCTGACGCGCAAGGCGGCCGGCGAATATACGGGGACGCTCTACTTCCTGCGTTCGGCCGACGGCGGCAATCCCGTGCTGCTCAACAAGAACGGCCGCACGGTCTCCTATCCCTGCTATGCGTTGACGAAGGAGGGTACCGTCGCGGAGATACCGACGGCGGAGACGCAGCTGCCCGCCGGTCCCGACATCGACATCGACGGCGTGCGCAGGTTCACGGTCGATTTCAATGCGATGACCTGGTCGTGGGAGCGCGTGACGACGCCCAACTGCATGCCCGATACGGAGGTGTCGGCCTATCCGACCAAGGCATACGTGACGCGCGACGGCGGTACGAAGACGTGGATGACCGTCGGTCTGCACTGGGCGGGCGACGCGACGATCGGCCGCTACAAGCTCGGCAGCGGACTGGTGAGCGGTCATCAGACGGGAGGCTACGGCAACGAAGCGCCCTACGCTTCGCGCAATCCGGCCTACGATACGGAGGAGAACGGCGGATCGATCGTCGAGGCGAAGGACGGCTCGGGCCGGCCGCTGGCCGAGACCTACGGTCGTCTGTACAGCTCCTACGAGTCGCTGACGGGTTCCGCCAACGGTGCGCTGAACGCCTGCGAGGGCGGTAAAAATGCGTTGATAAACAGCCCGATCGGAGAGCCCGGGTCGACGTTGGTCGACGCCGTGGGCGATCGCTATGTACTGGAAAGCATCATGCCGGCCGATCTGGCCGTCTATGCGGCTACGGCCGCGGGCGACGCGCAGGCCGAAGCCGAGCATCCCAACCTGAAGATGCAGATCCAGGGCATCTGCCCCTACGGCTGGCACATCGCCAACATGCAGGACTGGAAAGACCTCGTCTGGGCGGCCCATGCGCAGGGCGCGGCGGACTATCCCGTCGATGCCGCAACGGCCACCTACCGCGCCTTCGGCGGCGGTACGCTGACCAACTTCGCTGCGCTGCTCTTCACCTCCGACTGGAACATCTACAATCCGGACTGTCCGGCCGAGAAGATTTCGACGGCGGCCGCCGATTTCGGATTCAACATGTTCAGTCAGGGCTGGCGCCTCTACAAGACGGGTTACGACTACGGTCCGGGCGACAACGATCCGCGCATGTACTCGTTCATCCCGCTCATCGGCGACTATTCGGCCACGAAGAAGGCCGGCTGGCGCATCTGGAACCAGAGCCGCGAAGCCAACATGCGCACCAACGGCGGATTCGATTTCGGCAACGGATGCGGCGGTGCCGTGCGGTGCGTCAAGAACTACAAGAAGTAATGCCCGATCTCTCTGCGTCGTCCGTCCGGCCCCCGATTCTCCCTTTGCGGACGGATCGGGGGTACGGAGCGGCGGCGAAACGATCGCAAACGAATAGCATGTTCAAAAAACGAAAACCATGTTGAAAAAGATATTTTCACTGACTGCGGCCGCGCTCCTGCTTTTCGCCTGCACCGACGACGAGTGGCCCGCGCAGCCCGATTGGAGCCAGATTCCCAATCCCGACGAAGAGGTCGACGACGGCTTGTTGAAGCCAGCCGCGTGTACCAATAACATCGTCGCCCACCGCGGCGGCGCGACCGAGTGCAAGGCGCCGGACAATTCGCTGGCCTCGCTCCGCTATGCCATCGGGCAGGGATGCTACGGCTCGGAGTGCGACATCTACTGGACGAAGGACGACAACGTCGTCGTGGCCCATGCCGACGGCCAGTGCAGGATCAACGGCATGCACCCGTGGGAGCATACGCTGGCCGAACTGCGCGCGGGAGGCGGACTCTCCAACGGCGAACAACTGCCCTCGCTGGAAGATTTCCTCGGCGAGGTGATGAAGGAGGGATGCCCCACGCGGTTGTGGCTCGACATCAAGAACATCACCTATCCCTCGACGCTGACCGAGTATGCGATCAACGCCGCGCGCCGTTCGTGCGAGATCGCGACGGAGATGGGGGCGAAACATTTCGTGGAGTTCATCTGCACCGGAAACACCACCGTGATGAAGTCGGCATTCGCCTATGCCGGGGCGGCCGGCATACCGATCGGCTGGATGAGCAACCGCCCGGCCGGCGAATACGTCGGACTGGGGTATTCCTGGGCCAACCTCTCGGCGGCGAGCTACATGTCGGCCGAGGCGGGAGGTAAGGGTACGCGGACGCTCGAAGAGTTCGAAAAGGAGGGCGTGGCGCTGAGCGTCTTCAACGTCGACCGGCAGGCGGGCGACGGCAACGCCGTCTATACGACCGAAGCGGTCGACTACTACTGCTCGGCGGCCGGACGTTTCAAGGCGCTCTGCACGAACTATCCCGCATGGCTGATCGAAAAGGTCGAGGCCGCGGCGAAGGTCTACGACGGCATCCGCTCCGAGGCCGACCTGCGGGCCTTCGCGGCCGAAGTGGCGGTCGATCCCACGGCGAAACGTTTCCAGAACGCTGCGGGCGAGGTCGTCCTGCACACCGACATCGCGGTGTCGGAGGCATGGACGCCGATCGCCGGATTCGCGGGTGTGCTCGACGGCAACGGCAAGACGCTCACGGTGAACTATTCGGGCAGCGACGAACAGGCGGGAATCTTCGCCACGCTCGACGGTACGGTGAAGAACCTGCGGGTGGCAGGCTCGTTCACGACGACCGCGACGGCCAAGGTGACGCTGGGTGCCGTCGCCGGCAAGTTGGGCGAGAAGGCGCAGATCGTGGGTTGTACGAATACGGCCGGCATCGCGATGAACGTCGATGCGAGCGGTACGACCGTGATCGGCGGAATCTTCGGTCAGGGAGCTGCCGGCAACGTCATCGCGGACAATACCAACGAGGGGCGGATCACCGTCCGCCGCAAGACGCCGGGCGACGCTGCGGCCGTGGCCGGTGTCGGCGGCTGGGCCTACTCGGACGTTACGGGATGCGTCAACAAGGGCGAGATCCGTTACTCGGACGAGGTGTCGGCGGCCAAGGCCGTCTATGTGGGCGGCGTATTGGGCCGGCTCGATATCGGAAAGGGGTATGTCGTGGAGGGCTGCCGCAACGAGGCCCCCGTCACGCTGGCGACCGCCCAGGCGGCCAACAACCTGCTGGGCGGCATCGCGGCCTACGCCAACGGCGAGAACCGCGATACGCCCAACACGATCCGCAACTGCGAGAATCGGGGCGACGTTCTGGCCGATGCCCCCGTGTCGGACAAGGCGAAGACCGGTCAGGCCCGCATGGGCGGTATCTGCGGCGGTACGGCGGTTTTCGAGGGGAATACCAACTACGGCAAGGTCGAGGCCCGGGGCGGCGGCAAGGGTGCGTCGGAGTTCTCGATCGGCGGTATCAGCGGCATGATCGCGCACGATGCGACCGGCTGGCGCAACATCTGAGCCGGGGTCACCTTGCCGTAGACCGGGCGCCAGGACCCCGCCGAATCCGCCCGCCTGCCGCAACTTCGGCGACGTGCTCAACAACACCGGCAGGGAGAATCTTCTCGCCCATACCGGAGGTCTGTTCGGATGGGCGACGCTCGCCTTCACGATCACCGACTGCGCGCTGGATGCCGACGTGGTGTCGACGACGCTCTACAATTACGACGGCGACAAGGGTACGACCGCCGATCCGGCGCACGAGAACAGCAGCTGCGCGGGCGTTCTGGTCGGACGCATCAAGTCGAAGATCGAGGTAACGGTCGAATCGGTGAAGATCTACGGCAAGCTGACGCGGACGATAAACGCCGAGGGGCAGACCAGGACGATCGATTTCACGACGACGGTGCCGGCCGACAACTATCTCTACGGTGCGTTGCAGGATGCGGCTTCCAAACTGATCGTCGGGCAGGGAGCGATCACCTGCGTTTCGACTGCGAAGTGATTCGAAAATACGCGAATGGGGGACTCCGGTTCCCTATTCTTTTCTGAAAATGCAGTCCTCCGCTCCGTTCCGCGAAGGCGGAGTCCGGTACGGGGAAGCGACTGTCGGAAACGAACGACGATCATGAAGAGAGCCATTCATTTCGGGGCTGGCAAGATCGGCCGCGGTTTTATCGGCGCCCTGCTGTCGCAGGCCGGATACGAGGTCTGTTTCGCGGAGGCGGATCCGCAGCTGGTGGACGAGATCAACCGGCGGCGGGGCTATACGGTCCATGTGACGGACGAAATCTGCGCCGAGCTGCGGATCGCCGGCGTGTCGGCCGTGCGGGCGGACAGCGGGGAGGCGGTACGGCGGCTGGTCGACGCCGATCTGGTGACGACGGCCGTCGGGCTGGGTGTCCTGCCTCGGGTCGCACCGGTCATCGCCGCAGGACTGCGGGCGCGTAAAGCGGCCGGAGTCGCTGCGCCGCTCAACGTCGTCGCCTGCGAGAACGGCGTGCGTGCGACCTCGCGCCTCAAAGCGTCCGTATACGAGGCGCTGGATGCGCCGACGGCCGCATGGGCGGAGCGCACGGTCGGATTCGCCGACTGTTCGGTCGACCGCATCGTGCCGCCCGTCGCCTTTCCCGAACCGCTGGACGTGGCCGCCGAGGCGTTTCACGAATGGAACGTTGAGCGGAGCGCGTGGGTGGGCGAACCGCCGCAACTGTCGGGAATGCACCTGACCGACGAGTTGGAGGCGCACATCGAACGCAAGCTCTTCACGCTGAACACGGGACACTGCGCGACGGCCTATCTGGGACATCTCAAAGGGTATGTCACCATCGCCGAGGCGCTCGCCGACGAGCGGATTTTCGGGCTGGTGCGAGGTGCGATGCGGCAGAGCGGGGAGGCGCTGATCCGCAAGTTCGGTTTCGGCAGGGCGCAGCACGCCGCCTACATCGACTCCGTGCTGCGGAGGTTCCGCAATCCGTGGCTGCGCGATACGGTAGCCCGCGTGGGGCACGATCCCGCCCGCAAGCTCTCCGCACCGCTCTATTTCTCCTATCCGATCACGCTGGCGGCGGGCTACGGGCTTGCCGTGGACAAGCTGGCGCTCGCGGCCGCCGCAGCGCTGCGTTTCGACGATCCGGCCGACGGGCAGTGTGCCGAGATCAGGGAGACGATCGCCCGGATCGGTCTGCCGGCTGCCGTGCGGCGGATTACCGGCATCGACGACGACAGGCTCGTGGCGGCGCTGGTCGACGCTTATGCGCGGGTGCCGTCGGCCGTCGGGGCGTGACGGACGGGTCGCATGTAATTTTTCGTAACGAATACAACCGATGAAACGCTATTTGACGATACTCGCTGCGGCGACGATGCTCTCCTGCGGCGGCCGGCAGGCCGGTTATCCGGTCGCGGGCGAAGACCACACGGTGAAGATCGCCTCGTTCGAGGAGTTCCAGTCCTATTTCCGCTATGTCCCCGGGCGGGACATCATCATCAGCGCCCATCGGGGCGGTATGCAGGAGGGGTATCCCGAGAACTGCATCGCTTCGTGCGAGAAGACGCTGTCGATGATGCCGACCTTCTTCGAGATCGATTTCAGCTTCACGAAGGACAGCGTGATGGTGCTCATGCACGACCTGACGATCGACCGCACGACCGACGGCAAGGGGCGCGTGGCCGACTACACCTACGAGGAGTTGCAGCGGTTCCGGCTGGTCGACCGCGACGGAAACGTGACCGACTACCGCATTCCGACGCTCGCCGAGGTGCTCGAATGGGGGAAAGACAAGGTGGCGTTCAATTTCGAAAACAAGTATATCAACACGAAGGGCGTCGGTGAGGCGGAGAGACGGCGGGCGCTGGATTATTACGTCGAGCAGTTGTTGCCGGGCGGCGCGTGGTCGGAATACCACAACATCTTCCTGAGCGTCCGCTCGCTCGACGAGGCGCTGTACTATTGGAATGCGGGGGTGCGCAACGCGATGTTCTGCATTGAGATCAGTACGCCCGAGCAGTTTCGGGCTTTCGAGCGGAGCGGGATTCCGTGGAGCTACCTCATCGCCGCGAGCCGCAAGGCGATGGATCCCGCCATGACGGAGATCTACGAAAAGCTCCACGACCGCGGCGTGATGGTGATCGTCTCCATCACGGGATCGGCCGATCGGGTGAAGGATCGCCGCGACCGGCGTGTGGAGTACCTGCGCACGCTCCTCTCCGAACCGGATATTATCGAAACCGATTATCCGGCCGATTTCGTCGGTCTTCCCGTCGGGCGGGAGGAGCTGCGCGCGATCCGCGACCGCGAGGCGGAGCGGATGGAGCGGTAGGCTTGTCGAGCGGCGGGTCTGCCGATTGCATGCCGTGCGGAGATCAGAAGAGCAGCGAGTGTTCGGCCAGAAAGTCGAAGAACGCCTGCCGGTAGTTCTCCGAGACGGGAATGTACTCCTTGCCGAAGACGATGCGGTTGCGTTCGATCGAACGGATCTTCGAAGGCTGCACGATGAAGGAGCGGTGGACGCGGACGAACCGGTCGGCGGGCAGCTGTTCTTCCAGCGATTTGAGACTGGTCAGCGTGAGCACGGGATGCGTCTCCTCCTCGACGTGGATCTTCACGTAGTCTTTCAGCCCCTCGATGTAGAGGATGCTGTCGAATCCGATCTGCCGCAGCCGGTATTCGGTCTTGACGAAGAGGCTCTGCGGAGCTGCGGCCGGCGGGGGCGTTTCGGCACGGTTTTTCAGTTCGAACCATGCCAGCGCCTTGTTCGCCGCTGCGAGGAAGTCGGCATAGCTGATCGGTTTGAGCAGGTAGTCGACCGCGTTGACGCGGAAGCCTTCGACGGCGTAGCGGCTGAAAGCCGTGGTGAAGATCACGCGCGTGTCGGCGGGGAGCATCCGCGAAAGTTCCATGCCGCTCAGCCCCGGCATCTGGATGTCGCAGAAAAGCAGGTCGACGGGGCGGTCGCGCAGCATGTCGAAGGCCGCCGAGCCGCTGCCGGCGAACAAAGCCGCACAGCGTCAGGAACGGTGTCTTGCGCACGTATCCCGCCATCAGCTCCACGGCCAGCGGTTCGTCGTCGATGATCGCGCAGTTCAGTTTCATTGTTCGTGCAATTTGATGCGCAGCGACGCCGTGTAGGTGCCGCCCCGCTCTCCGTATTCGAAGGTGTGGCGTTGCGGATAGATCATCTCCAGCCGTTTCGAGAGGTTTTTCAGCCCGATGCCCGAACCGCTCCGATCCGAAGCCGTCTTGGGGAAACAACTGTTGCGGATGCAGCAGACCAGTTCGCCGCCCCGCTCGTGGATGTCGATCCGGATGAACGACGGTCTGTCGTTGCTCGTACCGTGTTTGAAGGCATTCTCGATCAGCGAGATGAACAGCAGCGGGGCCACGGGCGTCGGCGACGGTTCTTCGGGCAGCGAGACTCCGACTTCCACGTGGCGCGGCAGGCGGATGCGCATCAGTTCGATGTAGTCGCGCAGGAACTCGACCTCGGCGGCCAGCGGCACCGTGGGGCAACTGCTTTCGTAGAGCACGTAGCGCAGCATCCGGCTCAGGTCGTGGACGGCCTGCTGCGCGCGGTCGGCGTCGATCTGGATGAGCGAATAGATGTTGTTGAGCGTATTGAACAGAAAATGGGGGTTGAGCTGGCTTTTGAGGTTTTGCAGTTCGGCCTGCGTGCGGCTGTGTTCCAGCTCCTGCCGGGCCGCTTCGGCCTTGTACCAGCCGCCCGTCATGCGGATGGCGACTCCCGCACCTACCACCAGCAGGTAGAGCGCGGCGTTTCCGGCGAAAAAACGCACGGAGTCCTGCCACGGCCGCGGCAGGGGCGGGTGCTGCGCATCGGGCGGCAGCACGTAGCGGAACAGGAGGTGCAGCCCGACGATCACCGCGGCGATCAACAACGCGTTGCCGCCCAGGAAACGGCCTGTCTGACGGGTGAAGAGGTATCGTTCGATCAGCAGGAAATAGTTCGTGTAGAAGACCACCATGAACGAGAGCGGTACGAGCAGGAAGCGCAGGTACTCCGAACCGGTCATCAGCGGCCGGTCGGGGGAGGTGACGAACAGCGGCATCCCGAAGATCACGGCCCATGCCGTCAGGTGGATCAGCCAGCCCGAATATTTCGATTGCAGAGCGGTCATAGCCGAACAAAATTAACGATTATTTCCGATTATTCATAACGGATCGCCTCGATCGGGTCGAGCATCGCCGCCTTCTGCGCGGGGTACCACCCGAAGAAGACGCCCGTCAGCGTGCAGACGGCGAACGAGAGGAGGACGCTCCACGGCTGGATGTAGATGGGGAAGGCCGCCGCCAGATTGACCACCACGGCGGCCCCGATGCCGAATACCACGCCGATCAGACCGCCCGTGACGCTGATGAGGATCGATTCGATGAGGAACTGCGCCAGAATGTCGCGTCCCTTGGCGCCGATCGACATCCGCAGGCCGATTTCGCGCGTGCGCTCCGTCACGGAGACGTACATGATGTTCATGATGCCGATGCCGCCCACCAGCAGCGAGATGCCCGCCACGGCCGCCAGCAGGACGGTCATCATGTCGGTCGTCGAGGTGAGCATCGACGAGAGTTCCTGCTGCGAACGGATCGAGAAGTCGTCGTCGTCCGTGGCTTTGAGGCGGTGGTTCGTGCGCAGGATGTCGCTGATCTCGGCGATCGCCTCGTCCGTGCAGGCTTCGCTCAGCGACGAGCAGACGATCTCCTGCAAGTGCGTGATGGCGAGGATGCGCTTCTGCACCGTCGTGTAGGGGGCCACGATCAGGTCGTCCTGGTCCATGCCCATGCTGTTGTAGCCCTTGCTTTCGAGCACGCCGACGATCCGGAAGGGGATCGTGCCGAAGCGGATGACACGCCCCACGGGGTTCTCGCCGGCGGGAAAGAGTTCGTCGACGACCGTCTTGCCTACCAGACACACCTTGGCGGCCGTCTTGATCTCCTGCTCGGAGAAGGCATCGCCGTCGGCGATCTTGTAGCGGCGGATCTCCAAGTAGTCGAGGTTCACGCCGTAGACCGTCGTGGGCGTGTTGTTGGCGCCGTAGACCGCTTGTCCGGCGCTGTTGACCGCCGGCGAGACGTAGGAGACGTAGCGGGTCTTTTCGCGGATGTCCTCCATATCTTTGAGTTTGAGCGACTCCATGTCGTCGGCGTCGAGCCGGACGCCGCCCCGCATGTCGCCGCCCGGATGGATCATGATCATGTTGGACCCCATTTCGCTGATCTCGGCCTGAATGCTCCGCTTCGATCCCTGCCCGATGGCGAGCATCGTGATGACCGACGCCACGCCGATGATGATGCCGAGCATCGTCAGAAATCCGCGCAGTTTGTTGTTTCCGAGCGCCTTGACGGCTATTTTGAAGAGATTCGTGAAATTCATGTTCAATCCTCCTGTTCGGGCAGCTGAGCCAGCGTCTCGGCCGCGTCGAGAATAGCGGCGTTGCGCACGTCGCCCGTGACGCGGCCGTCGCGCAGGGTGATGTTGCGGCTGCTGTATTGTGCGATTTCGGGGTTGTGCGTGACGAAGATGATGGTGCGTCCCGCGGCGTGCAGCTGCTGGAAGAGCACCAGCACCTCGAAACTCGTCCGCGTGTCGAGGTTCCCCGTTGCCTCGTCGGCCAGAATGACCGCCGGATCGTTTACCAGTGCGCGGGCGATGGCCACGCGCTGCATCTGTCCGCCCGACATCTGGTTGCTGCGGTGCAGCAGCCGGTCGCCGAGTCCGACGGCTTTGAGCGCGGCCACGGCACGGTCGCGCCGTTCGGCCGACGAACAGGAGGGGTTGTACATCAGCGGCAGTTCGACGTTCTCGATGGCCGTCGTCTTGGGCAGCAGGTTGTAGTTCTGGAAGACGAAACCGATCTTGCGGTTGCGCAGCGTGGCGCGCTGGTTCTTGTCCATCGAACGCACCGCCGTACCGTCGAGGTAATATTCGCCTGCGGAGGGGGTGTCGAGGCAGCCGAGCGTGTTGAGCAGCGTCGACTTGCCCGATCCGGAGGTACCCATGATTGTGACGAACTCCCCTTCGCAGATCGTGAAGGTGACGCCGCGCAGTGCATGTACCGTCTCGTCTCCCACCCGGAAATCGCGCCGGATGTCGTCCAGTCTGATGATCTCTTTCATGGGTTTATTTCTTCTTTTTGTCGCCGCCCGGAGGGGCAGGCATGAAGGGACTCCGTTCGGCGGCGGCTTCGGGCTCCGTCCGCTCCGCCGTCAGGCAGACGGCCACCTCCTCGCCGTCGTTCAGCCCGTCGACGATCTCGGTCAGTTCGCCGCTGGCCGAGCCGGCGGTCACGTACCGCGGTACGAGCGTCGTCCCCTGTTTTACCCACAGCTCCCGTTTGCCCGGTTCGGCCTCTGCGGCGGCTTCGGCACGCAGGCCGAGCGCCGCGAGCAGCTCCCCGTCGGGGACGAACCGCAGGGCTTTGGTCGGGACGGCCAGCGCATCGTCCTTTTCGAGCGTGAAGATCGTCACGTTGGCTGTCAGCCCCGGTTTGAGTTTCAGTTCGGGGTTGTAGGCCGTGATGACCACCTCGTAGGTCACAACGCTCGATTCGGTCGTCGCTTCGAGGCGGACCTGCTCCACCACCCCCTCGAAGGTGTCGTCGGGGTAGGCGTCGACGGTGAACTCCACCCGCTGTCCGTCGGATACCTGTCCGATGTCGGCTTCGTCGACATCGGCCACGACCTGCATCTGCGTCAGGTCGTTGGCGATGGTGAAGAGCGTCGGCGTCTCGAAGCCCGCCGCCACGGTCTGCCCCTCCTCCACGGCGCGGCTGATGACCACGCCGTCGATCGGGGAGGTGATCGTCGCGTAGCCCAGATTGCGTTTGACCTTGACGATGGCGGCCTGGGCCTGTTCGTAGGCGTTGCGCGCCTTCTCGTAGAGGTAGAGGGCTTCGTCGTATTCGGCGTCGCTTACCAGCTCCTTCTCGTGGAGGGTGCGCGTGCGCGAGTACTCCTTCATGCGGTATTCGTATTCGGTCTTGCAGCTCGCCAGCTCGGCCTGCGACGATTCCAGTTCGGCTTGCAGGGTCACCTTGTCCATTTCGGCGATGAGTTGTCCGGCTTTCACCACGTCGTTGTAGTCGACGTAGAGCCGGTCGATGATCCCCGACACCTGCGTACCCACCTCCACTTCGGTGACCGGCTCCACCGTTCCCGTAGCCGTGACGGAGTTGTGGATCGTGATGCGGCTCGTCGCAGCCGTTTCCAGCGTGATTCCGGTCTGCTTCGAAGGGCGCAGCGCGAACCAGAGCCCGCAGGCCGCGACGAGGGCCGCGACGAGGACGGCCGTGCTTTTTCGTTTCATCTTCATGTGCTTTTCGTTTGTTTTCAGCGGTCGTTTTCGATCTCCGGAGGGGCTATCGTCCCTGATAGATGTCGAGCAGCCTGATGTTGAGCAGCGCCATGTACTTGGCCTGCAACACCTCCTGCCGTGCCGACGAAAGTTCGTTCTGCGCCGTAATCAGTTCGACGGTGTTCTTCCGGCCGACGCGGAACTGCTCGTCGGTGAGGTCGTAGCTCTGCCGGGCATAGCGTTCCTTCTGCCGGGCGGCCGTGTAGCGCGATTGCGACGAGATGGCGTCGAGGTAGGCCGACTCGACCTTGCGGAGCAGTTCCTTTTTGAGACCGAGTTGTTCGAGACGGCTGTTCGAGGCGGCGATGCGCGCCTTGTTGACGGCCGTCCGGTTCTTGCGGTTCGAGAAGATCGGGATGCTGACCGAGAGCGCGACATTCTCGTTGAAGCGGTTCCAGACCTGACTTCCCGACTGGAATCCGCCGCCCGTCATGTGTCCCGTGCCGAGGCCGGCCGTAAGCGAAACGGAGGGATAGAATCCTGCGCGCGCCTCTCTTATCCCCAACTCCGCCGTCTCGACGCCCAGCCGCCCCCGTTCGATCTGCGGCATGGCGTCGAGCGCCGTCGCGTAGATGTCGGTTTTGGCGGGCAGGGCCTGCAAGACGGTCTCTTCTCCCTCTGCGGGCGCGGCAAGATTCATCTCCTCCGTGATGTCGAGTTCGAGCAGCTGTTTGAGCTGCAACTTGTAGTCGTCGAGCGACGACCGGGCGACGACTACTTGGTAGAGGTCGCTCGCATACTGGCTTTCGAGCTGGGCGAAATCGACCTTGCTGATCGATCCCGCCTGCCACATCTGCTCGGCGCGGTCGCGCTGGGCGCGCGAGACTTCGGCCGTACCGGCGGCTACCTCCACGGCTTCGGCGGCGTAGAGCGCCTGCATGTAGGCTTCGACGATGGCGATGCGGATGTCGTTCGCGGATTCGGCGACCGAGAGTGCGTCGATGCGGTTTTGGAGCCTCTGTTCCTTGACCGCCGTGCGCAGTTTGCCGCCTTCGTAGAGCGTCAGCCCTGCGTTGATTCCGTAAGTGCCGGTGTAGCTGTTGTTGTCTTCGGCGTTCGACGAGGGGTAGTTCGTGTAGCCCTGTGTCGCCGAGACTGCGAGCGACGGCAGCAGTGCGGCCTTCGCTTCGCGGGTATCTTCGAGCCCTGAGAGGTAGTCGTTGCGGCTCTGCTGCAACTGGATATTGTTTTCCAGCGCATAGTCGAGGCACGTTTGCAGCGTCCAGACTTTCAGCGAGTCCTGCGCCGCGACCGCGTACCAGATCAGCAGTGCGGCGCATCCTGTCAGCAGTTTGCGATTCATGACATTCCGTTTTGCCGCGAAGCTACCGCACGGCGCGCGCGAATGCAATTAAAATAGACGGACGGGCTTTTTCCGTCGACGAAACGGGCGATAACGGCGACACCCTCTTCGCGCCTATCGCGAAAGAGGGTGTCGCTTCATACGGTTTCGGGGGGGGCGTTCCGTGCCCCTCGGACGTTATTCCAGCCGGATCGTTTCGCCGCAGCGGCGGCTGCGCTCGGCCTCGAAACAGATGCGGTGGCTCTCGATCGAATCCTCGATCGTGCAGAGGAAAGGGTGGCCGGGGCGGGTCAGCGCGTCGACGAAATCTTCGATCAGCCGCAGGTCGGCGCCCGCATGGAAGGGGTGCCCCGCCAGCTCCTCGAAATCGTAGACGCGGTTGTGGCCGCGGCGGAAGCGATGCACGTGGAGCTTGCGTTCGTCGCCGAAGATCTCGCCGTGCGTCATCTTGATGTGGGTGCGCCGGCAGTCGTCCTGCGTGAAGATGTCCATCGAGAGCGAGAGGATCGTCTCGTCCGCGAGTTCCATGGTGAGCAGCTGGTGGTCGACCACGTCGTTGTCGCAGCGGTAGATGCAGCGGCCGTAGGGGCCGTGGCGCAGTTCTTCCAGGAGCACCTCGTCGAGCGTGCGTCCCTGCGGTACGTCGAAGTTCGATATCCAGTCGCGGCGCGTGCAGTAGAGGTCGACGGCCGAATAGGGGCAGTCGTGCTCCACCGGACAGTCGATGCAGCGTTCGGCGCTCGTCTGCGGCGCGTTGGCTGCGCGGAACCAGCGCAGCGAACCGAACGAACTGAGTTTGCGGCAGGGGCTTCGGGTGATCCAGAGCAGGAAATCGACGTCGTGGCAGCACTTGGCCAGCAGCATCGGGTTGGAGGTCTCTTCGCGCCGCCAGGGGCCGCGGACGTAGCTGTGCGTCGTGCGGTCGATACCCACCGCCGCGACGTGATTGACGGAGATGATCTGTCCCAGCTCGCCCGAATCGACGATCTCCCGAATCTTGGCGAAGTAGGGGTGGTAGCGCAGCACGTGGCAGATGCCTACCAGCACACCCCGTTCGCGGGCGCGGCGCGCGATGGCGCGGCATTCGTCGAGCCGCTGTGCGATCGGCTTTTCGAGCAGCACGTGGAGTCCGGCGTCGATCGCCTTCATGCAGGGATCGAAGTGGACGTCGTCCGGCGTGGTGATGAGCACGGCGTCGGCGTCGGCCGGTCGGGCGAAGAATGCGTCGTAGTCGGCGTAGCGGCGTTCGGACGCAAGCCCGAACCGCTCGGCCGTTTCGTTGCGCCGCAGTTCGTTGCCGTCGACGACGGCCACCGGTTGCAGCCGTTCGGGGTGCCGCCGTGCGTATTCCAAGTATTTGTTGGCCCGGTTGCCCGCGCCGATGACCGCCATGCGCAGCGGACGCCCTTCGGGGACTTTCTGGAAATTCATGGATCGGAGTTTGTGTTTGCGGCCGTTTCCTGTGTCCAGCAGCCTGTTTTCGGGTGCGCTGCCTTCGCCGGTCTGGAACGGTCGTTTCGATAACGGCCGGAGACGCGGTGTCTCCGGCCGGTGGGTTGTTCGTCGCGGGAGCGCGTCCTGCCGAGGTCGTCTATTTCCCGTTCTGTGTCTTCGCGTCGAGAGACTTGATGCGGATGTTGCGGAACTGGATGCCTGCGCCGTGTCCGAGCAGACCGATGTGCCCCTTCTTGTTGAAGAGTCCCGGGTGGTTGCGGTGGTCCACGGTGTAGGGATTCTTCTTGGAGCCGTCCTCCGAGACGTTGTGTCCCTGGCACGCTTCGCGGATGTCGCCGTCGAGGATCACCTCGCCGTTGACCGTCACGGTGATGCGGTCGCCCACGGCGCGGATCTCCTCCACGTTCCATGTGCCCAGCTCGCCGAACTTGATCCGCTTGGCCGGAATGATGCCGTAGACCGAGCCGTGCTGCTGGTAGACGCGCAGGTTCTTGTAGATCGGGGCGTCGTGGTCGAGGATCTGGATCTCCATGCCGTGGTAGGCGGCGTCGACGCCCATCGGCGTACGCAGGCCGATGCCGTTGTTGACCCCTTCGCGCAGGAAGCGGAACTCGAAGCGCAGGATGAAATCGCCGTACTCCTCGACCGTGTAGAGATTGCCCTTGCCGCCGTAGGATGCGGTGACGTAGATCGTTCCCTCCTGCGGGACGTAATTGGTCGTGTTGCCCGTCCACTTGTGGAGCGAACGGCCGTCGAAGAGCACTTCGTAGCCTTCGGCCCGCTCTTCGGGCGAGAGTTCGAAGACGGGCGTCGCGGGCAGCTCGCACAGGTAGAAGTCGCGGAACTCCGCAGCATCGCCTTCGCCCAGCAGCTCGATCGCTCCGCTCGCGTAGGCCGCTTCGCCGGGCGCGCAGGTATTCTCCAAGATGACGTTTTCGGTTACGGTGCGGCCGTTGACCTCGACGGTCACGCGGTCGTCCACGACCTTGACGTGGAGCGTGTTCCACTCCCCGTCGGCGTTGTCGGCATCGACCGCGGGGGTCGATGCGTGGGTGCGGTTGCCGGTCAGTGCGCCCGACCCCGCGTCGCCGCCCAGACCGATCCGGTTGGTCGAACGCACGGCGATGCCGGCGGCGCCTCGTGTGCGGCAGTCGATCCAGAATTCGAAGTTCTCGTAGGTGCCGGGTGCGGCGATCGTGCTCGGCTCGCCGCCCGCATAGGCGATCGTGCCGTCGGCCGTGGTCCAGCTCTGCTGCATCGCCTTCGCGGCGGCCACCTCGGCCCGTTTGAGCGCAGCGGCCTTCATCGTGGCGCGGCGGGCGGGATCGGCTGCGACGGCGCTCCACTGCGCAAGGTCGGTCGCGACGGCGGCGAACCCTTCGGCGGGGAGTTTCGAGAGCATCAGCGTCAGCTCGTCGACGGCATAGCCGGCGTCGGCGTCGCTCTTGGCCCATTCGCGGTAGATGTCGCGGCTCTTTTCGAGCAGGGCGCGTACCGTGTCGCCGCCGAGCGGGCGGGCGCTTTTCGCTGCGATGGTCTTGACGGCAGGCGCCGGGGGGCGCGGCCGCGCCCTCCGCAGATC
>OGQR01000873.1_pt1 | contig 22970 bp, 9 predicted proteins | sample 1553271 | NCBI WGS metagenome assembly OGQR01 (sample SAMEA2579970, study PRJEB22360) | human gut metagenome | biome: human gut; feature: human-associated habitat; material: faeces | place: Denmark | collected 2008/2010 | reverse complement strand
CCGCCGTCATTGAACTGGGCGGGGAGGATGCCAAGATCATCTTCTTCGACGGCGGATTGGATGAGCGCATGAACGGAACCTGTGCCGGCGGCACGGGCGCCTTCATCGACCAGATGGCTACCCTGCTTGACCTGACCATTGAGGAAATGGACGAGCTGAGCCTGCGCCACACGCGCATCTACCCCATCGCCTCGCGGTGCGGTGTATTCGCCAAGACCGACATCCAGCCACTGCTGAATCAGGGTGCCGCCAAGGAAAACATTGCCGCCAGCATCTATGCCGCTGTTGCCAGCCAGACCATCGCCGGGCTGGCGCAGGGGCGGCGCATCGGAGGAAAAGTCATGTTCCTGGGCGGTCCCCTGTACTACTGTCAGGGACTGCGCGCGGCATTCCGGGAAGCGCTGAAGCTGGATGACGAACACGCACTGTTCCCGGAATACGGTCGGCTGTCGGTCGCGCTGGGCGCGGCACTGTACGCCGCCGGGCAAGACTGGGAAACCGATATGGACGCTCTGCTCGCTGACGTGGAGGAATCCTGCCGCTCCATGCCCACAACGGCGCACACCCCGCCGCTGTTCGCCTCTGAGGAGGAGTACCGCGCATTCTGCGAACGCCACAACCGCGCGACCGCCAAGGCGGTATACCCGGCGGATTACAGCGGCGATGCTTTCCTTGGCATCGACTGCGGCTCCACCACCACCAAGCTGGTGCTGATGGGCAGGGACGGGGAGATTCTGTACGCCTACTACGACTCCAACCGGGGCAATCCGGTCAGCATCGTGCAGGAACAGCTCACCGAAATATACCGCCTGTGCGGTGATCATATCACCATCAAAGGCTCCTGCGTCACCGGCTACGGCGAGGAGCTGATCCGTCACGCCTTTCACATCGACCGGGGGCTGGTCGAGACCATGGCGCACTTCACCGCCGCCCGCTACTTCAATCCCAACGTGGACTTCATCCTGGATATCGGCGGGCAGGACATCAAATGCTTCAAGGTCCGCAACAACGCCATCGACTCCATCATGCTCAACGAGGCATGCTCCTCCGGATGCGGCTCCTTCATTGAGACTTTCGCCAAATCCATGGGCTACGGCGTGGAGGAATTCGCGCGGCTGGGTCTGTTTGCAAAGGCGCCGGTCGAGTTGGGAACACGCTGTACCGTGTTCATGAATTCCTCGGTCAAGCAGGCGCAAAAGGACGGCGCCAGTGTCGGCGACATTTCGGCAGGCCTTTCCCGGAGCGTCGTCAAAAACGCCATCTACAAGGTCATCCGCGCCAGCAGTGCCGATGAGCTGGGGCACGAGATCGTAGTGCAGGGCGGCACCTTCCTCAACGACGCTGTTCTCCGCTCCTTTGAGCGCGAGATCGGGCGGGAAGTCATCCGTCCCGGCATCGCCGGACTGATGGGCGCCTACGGCGCGGCGCTGTACGCCCGTTCGCTGGGACTTGAGAAGTCCTCCACCCTGTCCGCCGAGGGCGTCGCCGCCTTCACGCACACCTCCAAGGCAGCCACCTGCCACGGGTGCGGCAACAACTGCCACCTTATCATCAACACCTTTGCGGGAGGAGAAAAGTACATCTCCGGCAACAAGTGTGAACGCGGTGCCGGCGGAAAACTGCCCGAGGGCGTCGATATCGTCCCCGACCTGCACCGCTACAAGCGCGAAAAGATCGAGGCGCTGGCGGAATCCGCCCGCGACGGCGGACGCGGTACGGTCGGTCTGCCGCTGGCACTGGGTATGTACGAGCTGGCACCGCTGTGGTTCACCTTCTTCACCGAGCTTGGCTTCCGGGTGATCTTCTCCGGTCCTTCCTCGCGGAGTCTGTACCTGCGCGGACAGTACTCCATTCCGTCCGACACCGCCTGCTATCCCGCCAAGCTGATGCACGGGCATATGGAGGATCTGATTGCGCGCGGCGTGGACGCGATCTTCTACCCCTGCCTGACCTACAACATGGACGAGCACACCGGGGACAATCACTACAACTGCCCCGTGGTTGCCTATTACTCCGAACTGCTGGCAGGCAACATGGACTCGTTGCAGGGTGTCAATTTCCTGTACCCCTACCTCAATATCAACGACAGCAGGCAGCTGGCGAAGGAGCTGTACCGCCTGCTGAAGGATCGCTTCGGCGGCTTTACGCACCGGCAGATAAGCCGCGCCGTGCAGGCGGGACTGACCGCCTACGAAGCCTGGATGGCGGACATCCGGCGCGAGGGGGAGGCAGCCGTCGCGTGGGCGAGAGAGCGCGGGAGCCGCATCATGATCCTTGCCGGGCGACCGTATCACATCGACCCGGAGATTGGGCACGGCATCGATCGGCTGGCGACATCTCTCGGCTTTGCCGTCGTGACAGAGGACAGCATCACCGGACTGACTCAACCCGCGCCTGTCCATGTACTGAACCAGTGGACGTACCATTCCCGCCTGTATGCCGCCGCGCGGTACGCCGTTGCGCACCCGGATGTACAGCTGGTACAGCTCGTTTCCTTCGGATGCGGACTGGATGCCATCACGACGGACGAGGTGCGGGAGATACTGGAGCGCGGCGACAAGCTGTATACGCAGATCAAAATCGACGAGATCACCAATCTGGGCGCCGTGACTATCCGTCTGCGGAGCCTTATCGGAGCGCTGGAGCTGGCGGAAAAGCCGCATTCGCTCCCGGACGCAAACGCCGGGCAGACGGCACAGACTTCTACCACGCCGTCGCGCTCCGCCATGAAGGGAGGACAGAACCATGCCTGAGACGTCGAAAGACCGGTGCACCGCCTGCGCGGGCGCTGACGGCTCCGGTTGCGCCGGATGTGCCGGATGCGACACGCCGGATCGGAACGCCGAACCGGAGCGTGTCATCTTTACCGAGGAAATGCGCAAGACCTATACCATTCTCATGCCCACCATGCTGCCGCGCCATTTCCGCATCGTGTCCCGCGTGTTCGCGCGGTTCGGCTACAAGACCGAGCCGCTGGAGATCGGCCTGCACGGCGACAGCCGCCCGGTCATTGATGCCGGACTGAAGTACGTCCACAACGATGCCTGCTACCCTGCCATTCTGATCGTCGGGCAGTTCATCGCCGCCCTGGAGAGCGGACAGTACGACCCGCACAAAGTCGCCCTGCTGCTGACACAGACCGGCGGGCGCCGCGCCTCCAACTACATCGCGCTGCTGCGCAAGGCGCTGATCCGGGCAGGCTACGCCTATGTACCGGTCATCTCGCTCAACACGGTCGGACTGGAGCAGATGCCCGGCTTCAAAATCACGCTCCCCTTGCTGCACAAAGGACTGTACGCCATCCTGTACGGAGATCTCATCATGCTCCTGCTCAATCAGTGCCGCCCCTACGAAACCGTTCCCGGCACGGCAGAGGCACTCGCGGACGAGTGGAGCACCCGTCTGGCGGAGGAGATGACCTCCGGACGCCTGCGCTACCGTGATGTCAAGGCAACCTACCGCCGCATCATCGCGGACTTCGCCGCCATTGACGGCGTCGGCGCCCGCCGGACGGCGCCCAAACTCAAGGTGGGCATCGTGGGCGAGATATTCGTCAAATTCTCCGCGCTGGGCAACAACCAGCTGGAAAAGTTTCTGATCTCCGAGGGCGCCGAACCTGTCATGGGCGGGCTGGTGGACTTCTTCCTGTACTCCATCACAGACTCCATCATGGACTACAAACTGTACGGACTGCGCTTTTTCAAGTCCCGCATCTATAAGATCGCATATCGCTTCTTCCTGCACAAGCAGGACGATCTGATCCGCGCCATCCGGGAGAACGACCTGTTCACGCCGCCGACCTCCTTCCGCCATACCGCCACCATGACGGCGGGCTACATGGGTATGGGCATGAAAATGGGTGAGGGCTGGCTGCTGACTGCCGAGATGCTGGAACTGATCGACGAAGGCGTGCGCAATATCGTCTGCGCACAGCCCTTCGGCTGTCTGCCCAACCACATCGTGGGCAAGGGCATGATGAAGCCTATCAAGGAGCGGCATCCGGAAGTCAATCTGGTCGCCATCGACTACGACGCCGGCGCTACGCAGATCAATCAGGAAAACCGCATCAAGCTGATGCTCGCCAACGCCAAACGCACGGGCACCGGAGGGGAGGCTGTACATGGCTGATTTCCGAGGGAAGCTTACCCGGTTCTTCATGGGGCGGTACGCCCGCAACGATGCTCTGTACAGCGCGTTACTGATTTTCGTACTGGTCGCGCTGTTTGTCGGCGCCGCCCTGAACGTTGTCGGAGCAGGCACTTCCCTGCCCGGCTTCCGCATTGCGGGCGCGGTACTGTACGTGCTGTCGGTCGGGGCAATGGTCTGGTCGGTCTGCCGCTTCCTGTCGCGGAATATCGCCGCCCGCCAGCGCGAGAACGCTGCATGGCTCGGTTTCCTGAGCAAGGTGAAATCCCCCTTCTGTAAACGCACGCCGCGTCCGGCAGACACGGAAACGCACGTGTTCCGTGCCTGCCCCGCCTGCCGCTCGGTACTGCGTCTGCCTCGCCAGGCAGGCAAGCATACCGTCCGCTGTCCCCGATGCGGGAAGAGCTTCCGTGTGCGGATCCGGTGACCTGCCCACGGCGTCACGCGGTGTCCGCACCGCCGGTATGCCTGCATATAACCTGCATATAAATAGCGGGAGACTCTGTGGGGAGTCCCTGAAACCTGCGCGATTGCCGCTGCCCGGATATCCGGGCGGTGGCAATCGCTTTTATTGTCCTGTCTGAACACCATATGCACACAAAACGTTCAAAAATATATAAACATCCTATTAAAAAACAGTAAAAATTATGCTATACTGAATACAAGCAACCCACAGGGCACCTCGCTACATCAGAAGCAGGTTCCCGGTGCGTTTTCCGGCACTGCCGAAGCGGACGGACAGTCGGGAAACGCACGAAAGTGATTACACCATCATGGAAAGGAACATGGTTATGAACAGGAAACTCACGAAAGCACTGTGCCTGATGCTCAGCGTCATCATGCTGTTCGGCGTAATCCCGATGCAGGCTGTGGCAGAGGCGGTCGATGTGGCGTCATCGAAGGTCGAATACCCGACAGGCGACAGCGACGGACTGATCCTTGAATTTTCAAGTGCAGGCGCGCTTGAGGTATTCAGGGCAGTATACGGTGGGCGGACACTCGGCGGCAACATGCTGCTGGTAGACGGTTCCTACGCGGAAGCTGTGCGCTATGAAAAAATGCCGAACATCGAGTCGGTCACCTACAACTATACGCTGGCGGCGGCGGGCATTGCCGAGGACTTCGGAACGATGCCTGCCGACCCCGATATGAGCAAGACGAAGGTGTCCGCTCCTTTTCTTAAGTTCATGGGTGAAGTGGGCGATGAAGCAGGACTCAGTTCGCTGTACACCGTGCGCGTTGCCGTGCTGGACACGGGCATTGACGCGACCCACGAGGATCTCGCCAACCGTGTGGTCACGGGCTACGATGCTATCAACGATGAGGTAATTTCCAAGGGCGTCAACTCCGACGTCGGTGCGGACGGGCACGGCACAAAGGTCGCCGGTCTTATCGGAGCCGAGGCAGACAACGGCTTGGGATTCAGCGGCATGGCAGGCAGGTTCCCGGTGGAACTGATCCCTGTACGCGTGCTTGACGAGAACGGAAACGGTAGAATATCCGATGTCGTTTGCGGCATCTATTGGGCGATCGACAACGGCGCAGACATCCTGAATATGTCCTTCGGCGCAAAGACCGCCTACTACCCGACCGCACTTGCCAATGCCATCCGCGATGCGCGCAGGCAGAATGTGCTGGCGCTCTGCGCGGGCGGAAACACCGATGATATGCTCTACCGGGAGACCTATGAGGGCTTCTATCCCGCCGATCTGGCAGGCGCCTACCCGGTCCTCGGCGGAGATTACAGCCTAGCTACCAACGATTATTACTCCTTCAAGCACAAGCAGGGAGACAGAAACGGAATTGATTATGTCGGTCATACGGGGCGCGCTCTGTTTACGACAGACCGCGGCGGCGGATACACCACCTTCACCGGCACCTCCGCTTCCTGCGCGGCGATTGCGGGCTATACGGCTGTCATGTTCTCCCTGCTCGGCGGCAGGACGAACCCCGAAGCAATCAACGCCGTAAAGAATTTTTACGTATACGGTCACGGCGGGCAGACCGATTCCTATCAAACCTACCACGTCTACCGCTTCAACGACATGGCGTACATGCAGGACAGCGTCAAGGAGGCGTTTATCGACGCCATAAAGGCGACGCGCGTCACGATCCAGGGAAGCATCGCGTGCCGCAATGTGCTGACGGGCACGGCGGAGATTGTCGGAAAGCTCACCATGGGCGCTTCACTTGCCAAGGACGCAACACTGGTCGCCTGCAAAGCGGACGGCACGGTGCTGTATACCTCCGCGCCTGTCGCCAAAACGGAAACGGCGCAAACAGAGTATATATTTACGCTTGACACCTCCTCCTTTGAGGACGGCGAAATCACGCTGAAGATTTTCTACCGCACGGCGGCGGAAGCGGCGGCAGGCAAGGATGCAACGACGGTGATAAATTTTTCGGAGTACACCGCCATTATCCGCAACAGCCTGATGGTAACGACAGCCAATGTATACATCTACGATGCAGACGGAAGCCAGATTTCCGGCGAGGTCACGATCCGCAACGCCGAAACGGGAGAGTTCGTCGCAACGGCAGGAAGCGCCCTGAGCCCCGACCTCGTGGTCGCTAAACAGCTGTTCGACCAGTGCGGCGGTCTGCTGACATTTTCGTTTATTAAGGACGATATGGTCTACATCAAAACGACTGTCTTTGCACCGGAGATCATACTCGGCGGCGATGAGGTGCAGAAGACAACGCTTCACTTCCGCAGTGATGCGGTAACGCTTGCCCAGGCGGACGTCTTCCTCTGCTACGGGGATACGGAAAACCAGGTCGGCGTGACCGACGCCGCAGGCGACCTGACGCTCTGCCTCTCGGACGGCGAATTCCGCTTCCTCGTCCGGGATGCCGAAAGGCGCTACCTGATTCTTGCAACCGCCGTGCAGGACGGCAACAAAATGGAAATATCGCTCGCGGCAGATATCGACGCGGCGCAGGAAGTAACCGTCACCTCCGTGGATTCCCTCGGTGAAGGCGACCGCTGGACAATCGCCGCCTCGGGAAGTCAGCTCCGCACCGCGCGCGACGGCGTATCGCTGGGTGCCTACGAAAAGGAAATCCGGACTGTATATCTGTCGCCCGCAATGCAGCATCTTGCAGTCGGCATTTACGACCGCATCAGCATGACCTATCAATCTGCCGGCGGATCCTGGAAAACCGTATACAGGTACTATCATGTGACGCATCTGCTCGGGGAAGTCGATGTCAGCTCAATGGGGGTAATCGACTTCGACCCCACAAGGATCATCACAACCCTTGATATCGGAGCGGATACACTGGTCTACGGCGAAAAGACGACCGTGGATACAAAGGCTGTCGATAACAGGGGCAATTTGCTGGTCGGCGGCGAGGTACAGATGGAAGCGTTCCCTGACTCGGACACATGGCGCTTCGGAAACGCCAACTCTTTCAGTATGAAGAGCGCAAACCCTGCGGACACACAAGAGTATTACTCCAAATACGGCGGCGGATTGTTTGATCCGGACAACGGTATTCTGGAATCCGGCAACAACAACTGGCCGCAAATGCCGATTGCGGCGTGCGACTATATTCTGACTGCCCGGTTCGCGCTGGATACCGCGCTTGGCCCAAGCGACGCACCGTACACGGGCTATCTGCCCTATCAGTTCAACGAGGCAACCGGAACTGTCCACGTCAGGCTCGGCAAAATGATGGCAATCCGCATGGAGAGCTTCAACGGGGATGGCGATGTGTACGGCGAAGCCATGATTGTCCGCAACGGGAAGATTGAAACGCCCTCCAGGATCGGCAACGAACGCGGCGACGATGGCTCGCGCACCCTTTTCCTTGATGCGAGCAGCTGGGACGCGACCACGGAGGTGTTCGTGTCGGTTTCGCTCGGCGGCAAGGGCGGAGGCGTGACATATTTTGACTATTTCCGGTATGACCCCGAGAATCCGACCCGGACAATAGCTGTCCCGGATCTGGAGTTCGGCGCATTGCGGGTCTGCCTCGGCAGCGAGGACAACCAAGTGTATGCCCCAACGCTGTTTGTGGAGTACGGCGGTCACACCTTCGCGGTCAGCGTGCAGGGCGGTGTTCCGGTCGGATCGTATTACGTCGGCGGCTTTACAATTGATTACAAGAATGACATAGCCGCGGTTTATTACCGTCATGTCGATGTCCCTGCCGAGGGTGCAACGCTCATTCTCAAGGGGGAAGAATTCAGGGAGTACACCGTAAACAACAACAGCGAGGATACGCGCGTCACCCTTCTTCCCATACTCGGCAATCAGGAGATGCCAAACAGTGAGAAAGGGGATATCTCGGTCTACCGTTCTCAGAAGCTCCTGCTGGACAGCGGCGTTACCGCGCTGTATGCAAAGCTGACCTCATCCAACTTCAACTGGCGGGGCGGTATTGTTTACAAGGTCATGCTCCCGTTGGAGCAGACGGAATTCACCATCAACGGCAGGGGGATTGAAGCCTTCCTTGCGTCTCCCGCGCAGAGCGAATTTACAACGGCAGAGGATGTTCTCGTCGACCTCCACGCCACCGTCACGGGTGGACTGCGTATTGCGGATCTGTATCGCTCCACGGGCGACGATCCCAAAACGGGAACTACGGGGGAGGTAACGCAGTACGTCCTCAGGATAAAATACCGCAAAGCAGGCGGAACCTGGCAGGAAAAGACCTTCTCCGACTGGACAGGACTCAGCCTCGGAAAGCTCGAAGTGGGTGAATATGAAGCGGTCGTCTCCTTTGACGGCGACCCGGGCAGCAAGGACGATACCGAAAACGTGCTTGCCGCACAGGAATCCCGGTTTTCCTTTGTTGTGTCCGAAGCGCCGAGCACGCACTTTGTCACGCTGACTGCTGCCGATTCGGCGGCAGATGACGTGATCCTGACCATCGGCGGCAAAGCAGGTGCGGTCGTGCGTGTTTCCTATACGACGCCGGGCGGCGCCTCCAAAACGCTCACTCCCGTGACACTTCCCGAAAGCGGCATATACAGACTGAGCGTGCCGCTGACCGAACACGGAAGCTATACCTTCTCGGCGCTTTCGACGCTTCCGGACGAACCGGACGCGACCGCAGAAAAGCGCGTGGAAAGCATCTCCTCCACCGTCAGTCCCATCACCGGCTTCCGGGTGATCAACGGCGCGGCAGGTGAGCTGAAGCTCACGTGGGATGCACCGGTCGGAACCGGCAAGCTGTGGATCACGCGCGACGACGAAACGCTCGGCTTCCTGTCAGAGACGCATACCGCCTATACCGACAGTCATCTGGACAGCGCACGGGTCTACACCTATGAGCTGATCTTTGAGAATGCTGCCGGCAAGCGCAGCACTGCGGTTTCCGCCATGGGCAAGCCGACAGGTTCCCCTGACACCGAAAAGCCCACCACTCCCGCAACGGTCAGAGCGCAGGTGAGCGGCACGAATGTCATACTGACCTGGACGCGCGCGACGGATAACGTCCGCGTGGCAGGCTATCGCGTCTACCGCAACGGCGTGCTGATCCGGGACACGGCGAGGCGCACCTTCACCGACGAAGGTCTTGCGGTCAGTACGGAATACTCCTACCACATAACAGCGTATGACGGCGCGGGCAATGAGTCCGGCGCAAGCGTGACCGTCAAGGCAAAAACGCCCGACGGCTGGAGCATCGACAAACTGGACGTTACGCTGGACCGCAACCGCGAGGGCGCCATTACCGGCGGAACGCTCGGTATACGTGCCGTGATCGGCGCGGGCATCGACAGCGTCGTTGCAACCGTCGTATACAAAACGCTGGATGACAAGACGACCGAGCAGGTCAGAACCATAGACCTCGGCAACGCGGGTACGGCATGGAACGGCTTGTGGAAGCTCAGCCGCGTCTACGAAATCCGGTCGGTCAAGGTAACCGCCTACCAAAACGGTGCCGTCGTCGCCGAGCGGGCGGCGGAGGGCTTCCCGTGCCTGATTGCATCGAGCGTTTCCATCGCGCTGACCGTGAGTAACGCGCCGTTCGCCAAAGCCGCCGCGGGCAATATGCAGATTGTCCTCCGGGGCAAGCAACGGAACGCGACCTATACCCTGCCCGTCCTGACGGAATCGGAAACGAATTTCTACTCCTTTGACGGGCTTTCCGCCGGCACCTACACCCTTTCGGTGCTGAAAGACGGAAGAACGGTTTACGAGGTGGACAAAATCACCGTGGCCGCCGAGGCGGACAGGGTGCTGCCGCCGCATACCATCTCCGGATTCGTCCGCTTCAAATCACCCTACGGCACCACTCTGCTGTATACACCCGCCAGATTGTCCGACGGATACTCGGTGGATGAAAACGGCTATTTGACAAACGGGAAAGACAGCGCGTTCTGGTATAGCGGCGGAACAGTCCGGTTCTACCGCGTCTGCGAGGAATACTGCGAAGTCGAGGGCGGCTTTTACAGAATGCCGCAGTACCAGAATATCACCCTGAACGACAGTAAAGAGTATACGCTTGCTCCTCTTTCCGGCTTTGATTTGCTGCAGGCGCAACGGATCCGGTTCCGGTTCTCCCTTGCCTCCGGCAAGAGCCTTGCGGGTCTTTCGGTTCAGGTGAGCACCATGGGGGACTACCGGAAGACGGTAACGCTTGACCAAAACGGCGAGGCAACCGTCCTGCTCCTGAAGCCCGATGTCGGCGGATACAGTGTCTCGTACAGTGTCGCCGACACGGCACTGTATTCCGAGGACGGATCCGTTGTGGCATACCTGCCGAGCCAGCACAAATTCTTCATGCTCTGGCAGTCCGACACGGAGGTTCTGCTGAGGCCTCAGCTACAGGAGACCGTAATCGAAACCATCCGCCTGAAATTCAAATCCGATGCACCTCTGGACGGTATTACGGGCACATTGCGGAGCAATCTCAACGACCAGCTCTCCTTTAGGCTGGACGCGAGCGGCGAAATCGAGCTTCCGCTGAAGGCAGCAACACCCGGCGAGTACCTGCTCAGCATTGATTCCCGGTTGACAGACGACTATTACATCCCGTCCCAGTCGCTCCGCCTGGAAGGAACCGATCACACGATGACGGTAAAGGCGCAAAAGATTGAAAAGCAGACCGTGAAGCTGAAATTCACCGACCCCTCGGGATACTCCGTGGAGGGCGCCACTGTCCTGATTTCGACTGCCTTCACAAGAAAAGAGTATACGCTCGGTGCGGACGGAATTCTTTCCGCGGAGGTGCTTGTCGAGTCGCGTAATGCCGAAGCAAAGTCCATATCTGTCCAGATATTCGGCAGAAATGGCAACATCCTGTGGGATGACTCACTGTATTTGTCGCTCGCCGACGTATTGAATGGCGAATACGAAATCCGCATAAATTCCCTCATCAGCATCCGCATGGAGGGCGCAGGCAGGAACCAATATGAAAGGTATCTTTTCTATACGCAGGACGGGACGAAAAAATCAATCTGCTTGCAATCCGACAACAGCGCGGTTCCCTCCCACATTATCGCATCGGGCGGAGAACTTATTGCTGTTCCCCGACCCATCGATACAAGGTTGATGTTGCCGGACGCCGCGCAGGAACGCTATGACCTGCTGAAATCGCTTACCGCTATTCAATCCTTCGTACTGAACAAGGAAACCGCAGAAACGGTTTTCAGAATTGATGATTCAAAGACCGAGTACTACACGGTAAATAGTCCTACCGATCTTGTCGGGAACAGGATTCCGGCGTTTGAGTATTTCGTGCTGATCGGGGATACGCCGATACTGTCCCCACTCGGCTTGAACTGGACATCTGCCCGAATTCCGAAGCTGACGAACGGACAGCGCGTGATCATTCGCCCCCATTCGACAAAGGATATTTCCGAGTCGCTGAAGCATCTCGGCACATACTGCGCGGAATGGATTCTTGACGACCTTTCGCCGCATGAACGGTCTTTCCGGCTGGGGTTCCAAAGCATCTATGAATTCCGACTTGAGGACAAAGACGGGAACCCGCATGACGGCGCGCTTGCCTATATTTTCAACAACTCGAAGCGCCTTACTATAGAATCCTCTCTGCGGGTCAATATATCCGACCCTCTTTCCCCTCCCGAGACTCTGTTCGCGGCGTGGGTCGGATATGTGGAAAAATACACCGCCTCCGTGTATTCGTATTGGGTCGATGTCTGCAACAGCGGGACAGCCGCAAGATTCGATTTTAACGATATGACAACAGCTTACCCGGAAACCATTGTACTGACGGCTGATTACGAACTGCTCTACCGGATTCCGCGGTATACCGGCGAACACGACACGAATATCAAATCCGTAAAACAGCAAAAGGACGGGAGCTACCTCGTCAGGCTCACGCAAAACGGCGCCAACGGCTACCAAAGCCTGATCGCTCTGCCTGCGGGTGCGTTCAACGTCATGCTGGACGGCACGGAGCAGACTTCCCGTGAACTGGAGCTCCAACCGGGAAAAATCTCGCACGATGTATCCTTCAGCATCTCCGAGGCGGATCTGAAGTCGGACAACAGCATCCGATGCTATATCATCACGCCACAGGGTAACAGAAGTCTGCAATTCGTTCGTGAGATCGATCATGACATATTCGCTTACAGTGTTCCCATGAAGGTAAGCACCAACGAGGTGATGTTCCACGAAGCGCTGCGCAACGGTACGTCTCTGCTGGGACCCGGAATAACCCAGCCGGTACAAAGCATCTTCTACTATAATCTCGGCACGAGGTTCGGCACATACTGGGGACTGGAACGTCGCCTGTTTACAAACGCCATCACCGGGAAAACGACGTCGACGGAGTATGACAGACTGAATCCTGAAAGTCAGTACTACAAGCCGAATTACACGGTGGATGACTACCGGGATACCACATACACCGCTTTTGCTCAGGGTGGCAGCTACAAGGCATTTGAGTGCAAGTGGGTCTCCTTCAAGGCGAACACCGATGATTTTGCCATTGCGCTGAATGTGGACGGAGCGGTGACATATATCGACACGCTATGGCCGAATGCCTCGTATTTCAGCTCCACGAGGATCGTGGGCTTTAAGCAGTATATTCCCCCCGACAACCTGTCCTGCTCCTTCACCGCAGGCTATGACAAGGAGAATAACTGCTACTGGCTCACCTCCAGTTTCCTTGAAAAGTACGGATTTTATGACCGCTCCACCGGCTATGGCATCCTGCCAATTCCGATGAGTGAGCCGGACAGCTATCCGCACACCTACAAGGCAGAGCTGAAATTCAAGTACAAGAACGGCGCAGGCGAGACCGAGATGCTGGGAAACAGCAACGATATCCGGATGTATTACGATGCGCCCGTTCTGCAGAAGTGGGATTTCGACCATTACACCCCATATGGCATCGAAACCTCACCCATGCAGTACGTAACCATAACGAACCGCGCCGACCGGGAGGGCTGCAAACAGCAGCAGAGCAATAACTACCGCTTTACCCTCAACTGGAACGGAACGGACATCTTTACATTCCGCGCGTGGTTCGACAAGCCGGCGGAAGTCTGCAATGTCTATGCAATCGGCAATGTTCCCACGCAATGCGATAACTTCGCCATCAGGCTGGAGTACGATGAGGAACTGGGCTGCTACACCGGAACGGGTATGCTGGGCGATGCGCTCAACCCGCCGAAGCAGTTCAGCGTGGTATATGAGCTTGTCGCGGAGCAGCCCTACAACGGCATGCCGACCGTCCAGCTGAAGGATATGCGGAAAACAGAGCAGGAAAGGAACGCCGCAAGCGAAAAGCAGTACAATTTGCCTGAGGGCTGGACAGTAAAGGAAAACGCCCCGACAAACGGCTGGACGCTTGCCGAAACCTACCGCGCATGGGAAAAGTACGCCGAGCTTTACAATTCCGACAAGCCGATAACCAAGGAGACGCTGCTTCCGATCCTCGGCAAGGCGCTGATCCTTTACAGACCGCTTCTGGAAATCTACAACCCGGAGGGCAAGCTCGTCGGAACGGTGCAGAACTACTACGACTTCAGCGGCAAGGCACTGGACACGCAGATCAGCGTGGATGTCGCCGTGATGGACGGCGGCAAGTATCTCACCAAGGTAACGAGCGGAGCGAGCAGGAGCGAGGACGGAAAGAGCATCCGCTTCGCCATGACCTCTGATGATCCTGCCGTGATTCTGCCGGATATCAAGCCGACAGACGTCAGCAGTGCCGGCTGGGGAACGGTCGGAAAGGCGGTCGGAACCGCAGTTGGCGCATACTCCGATTACTCAACGCTGGACAGCGTTGCGGATTATGCGGCAAGCGAAGCGGATGCCGCAGGTTGGAAAAACAACCTGACACCCGAACAGCGCGAAGCGTACAACGACTACAAGCAGACAGAAGCTCTCCGCATCGGTGTGGAATCGGTGATGGGCATTTCCGGCATCGGCACCGCAGTGACTGTTGTGGGAGATCTGGTCATCGAAACCGTACTCGGAGATCAGGACGTCGACGGGCAGTACCGCAAAATGGCACAGCTCAACGAGCAGATGAAAAAACAGCAGGAGGAGATGGAATTCTTCAAGGAGCACGGCTACCGTCCGGGCTATCCGCCCCCGCCGGCTGAACCGAATATCAAGCGCGGTGCCAACGGCTTCCCCCTGGACCACGTTTGGTCATTCGATCCTGACTATTATATCGACCCATCGGGCTATATTTTCGAGGGTACGGAGGAGAATCGTCTGGAAAATGTGACCGCAACGGTCTACTACCTGGACACGGCAAGCGGCGAGTGGGTCAAGTGGGATTCCGAGGCGCACGGAGAAGGCCCGAACCCGAATATCTCGGGCGCGGACGGAAAGTACGGCTGGGATGTTCTCATAGGCAAGTGGAAGGTCGTCTTTGAAAAGGACGGCTACTACACGGTCGAGAGCATCGAGCTGGATGTTCCTCCGGCGCATCTGGATGTCAACATGAGCATGGTCTCCACCTCGCCCGCGATGCTGAAAGCAGTCCGGGCAGGTGCGATGGGCGCGTACATTGACTTTACCTTTGACCGCCCCGTGCTGGTGGATGACGCGAAACGCCTTGTTTCCGTCCTGCTCGGCGGTGATGCGCTTGACGGCAATGTGGAAGCACTCAATGCGGCACTCACCGCTTTCGGAAACAAGCAGAAGGCGGGAGAGAACGATGTGACTGTCGGACAGAACGTGGCGACAAAATTCCGCTTTACCCCCGATGACCCGATAGAAGTCGGTGCATCCGTAAAGGTGGTCGGCAAAAAGGGCATTCTGACCTACAACGGCATCGAAATGGCGGCATTTGAAAGCCAGTACGTTCTGATTACCGACGCGGCGTCCGACCCGATCACCGCGCTGTTCTACAGCGGAATCCGGGAATTGGATGCCGGTGCAAGGCTTGACCTGATGACCGATCTGACCGTCACGGGCAGTGCGGGCAAGATAACCTTCCGGGCACTGAACCCGGCAATCGCAACGGTGGATGCCAACGGCGTTGTGACGGCTGTTTCCGATGGCTTGGCATACTTTGAGATAGCCTGCGGTACAGTGAAAACCGTCGCGGCGGTGTCGGTCCGGAATACGCCGCACACGCACAGCTTCACCAGGGAGCTGCCGCTGGCGGAGTACCTCGCAGGTGATGCTACCTGCACGGAGCCGGCAAGGTACTACTACATCTGCTCCTGCGGCAGGGTCGGTACGAACACCTACGCCTATGGAGAGGCAAAGGGACACGTCTTCGGGGAATGGACACTGAACCTGGCGGACAACACCTGCGAGCGGATCTGCTCCGTCTGCGGCGAAGCCGAAAAGGACGACAGTATGTCGCTCCTGTCGGTCTCCGGCAGTATGGCAAGAGCGGGCGACACCGTGCGCATCACTGTATCGCTTGCAAATAATCCCGGCATTGCGGCGCTTGCCTTCCGTATTTCCTATCCGAAGGGCGCGATGACGCTTGAGAGCGCCGTCGCGGGCGAGCTGTTCGGCAACGCAACACGCAACCCGTCGGCAGGCTTGTTCCTCTTCGACAACGCGACCGACGTAACGGAAAACGGCACGCTCCTGACGCTGACCTTTAAGGTATCCGACACGGCAGCGCTCGGCGAATACCGCATAGCGCTCGAAATCATGTCCTGCAACAACGCATCCGAGGAAACGATCCTCCTGTGCGGCGGACAGGCAAACATCCTGATCCGGGATGTCCTGCCGGGTGACGTAAACGGCGACGGTGTGGTCGATACGCTGGATATCACAAGGCTCCGCCGGTACCTTGCAGAGGAGGATGTCGAAATATTCCCGGGGGCAGATATGACCGGGGACGGAGCCGTAACGCTCGCGGATCTGGCGTGCCTGCGCAGGTATCTTGTCGAAATCGGCACGGGACTTGGTGCATAACGAGGTGGAATATGAAAAGATTACTTACAGGCATACTCATCATCGCCCTGACCCTGTCACTGGGAGTTACCGCATATGCGGCAACTCCCGCCACGGTGGCGGCGGCAGAGACGCAGGCTCATCCGGGAGATACCGTGAACGTGGCTGTCACTGTCGCGGACAACCCCGGAATGGATGTTATGAAGCTGAAATTTTCCTATGACGCAACGGCTCTTGTGCTGAAGGACATGTTGCCCGGAGACGTCATGACAGGCGCATTCACCCCCAACCCTGAAAAAGCTGTGGTTCTTCTGGAAGCCGCCGGCAAGGAAAACGAGTCCGGAAACGGCACGTTGGTCACGCTGAAATTCGAGGTCAAAAGCACCGCGCCGGCAAAGGATTATGCGGTGGAGTTTCTGGTAGCCGAGGCAGTCGATCGCGCCGGGAACGGGGTGGCACTCCGCACGGATGCGGGCGTCATCCGCGTGACGGTACCCACGCCGACCTACACCGTCAGTTTCGACGCCAACGGCGGCACGGGAACAATGGAAAATGTGGAGAATGTCCCCGCAGGTGCGTTTACGCTCCCCGCAAGCGGCTTTACCGCTCCCGCGGGCAAGCAGTTCGGGGGCTGGGCAACCAGCGCGACCGGTTCTGCTATTCCGGATGCCGCCTACAACGTGACGGCGAACATGACATTCTACGCCGTGTGGGAGGATATCCCGCACACGCATGACTACGGCACGGATTGGCTCACGGACGCCGAACGGCACTGGCACGCCTGCAAGTCCTGCGAAGACAAGAAGGACGAGGCGGCACACACCTTTGCATGGAAGACCGACAGGGAAGCAACCGTAACCGAGGCAGGCGAAAAGCATGCGGAATGCACGGTCTGCGGTTACCGGAAGCCCGCGGTTGCCATCGGCAAGCTTGCCCCCGCCATCACGGACGGCAAGAACAGCCGGTGGAGCAAAGGTAGTGAGGTCGGGCTGACCTTCCGGTCAGATGCCGCATACGCGGACTTTACCGAAGTTCTTGTGGACGGCAACACGGTTCCGTCGGACAGCTACGAAACGCGCGAAGGCAGTATCCTTGTTACGCTGAAGGCAGGCTACCTTGCGACACTTGCGGATGGCGAGCATACACTCACCATCCGCTCCGAGAGCGGCGATGCCACGACAAAGTTCACGGTTGAGGCGGCAGTCACGGTCGATTCGGGAGTCACACCTCCCGAACCAGCCGGCTCCTCTACGTGGATTTGGGCTGCCCTTGCGATAGTCGTCCTCGGCGGCGGTGCAACGGCGGCGGTACTGCTCATCCGCAAAAAGAAAGCCTCCTAATACGCGAAAGGGGTTATCAAAAAACTCAAATGAGTTTTTGGATAACCCCTTTTTATGTGGTATCAGGGCTTTTGTTCCTGCATCGGCGCAGACTTTCTCCGTCCGACGGTCAGGCCGAACTCAAAGCGGACGGCACCCCGCTTTTTCTGCTTGCGGGGCACGGTCAGCGGACGGATATCGAACAGCTTTCCGATAAGATACAGCGCCATCTCCTTGGTCTCCCTATCCATATCGCTTACCGTGCGGAGCATGATGATAACGTTCCGGATCGAGCCTGCGTTCAGCTCGGTGAGCGTGCGTGCGCCGGTGGATTCCAGAATGCCGAAGAACAGCTCGGTGAATTTTTTGCGTTCCTCCATGGTCATGGAATCAATGCGGGCGCGAATCACGCTGTCATTGCGCACGCCCCTCCCGGAAAGCCGATGCGCCCGGACAAAAGAACCGCCCATGACCTCCCAGGACAGTCCGTTGTGCTGGAATATGCCGAGCTGACTGCTACGGATGACATCGCATTCATCATGTGAAAGCAGCATCCCGACCAGGGAGGACTGCGGCACCAGGCTGTCGATGCGGTCGGCAAGTGTACGGTACGCCTCCGACTCCAGCATTTTTTCCGAGAATCCGGGACCATCGTTGCTGTATACCCGGACGATCCGATCCCGCGTTGCGGGCGAGGCGTGAACCGCCCCCCAGACTGCCAGATTGCCTCCCTTGGAATGCCCGCCGACGTACAGGCGGGAGTTTTTCGTCAGCGGCAGATTGTCCAGATACTCCGCCGTCAGGCGCTGTGCCGGAACCTCGTCCATCCAGGACAGATTGAAATCCTCCCGCCAGCCGACGATGGTATCATCGGTTCCGCGCACCGCCACAAACCATGTATCATCCGGCAGGCGGATCGTCAGTGCGGAAAACTGCACCTGCTTTTTCTCGCAAATCTCGTTGACGTATCCGCAAAGCTGCAGGTCACGGTAGCGCGGCGCATCCGCCATCTGACGGAACAGCGCAACGATTTCCCGCGGCACGATAAGTCCCAGCGGGCGCTCATCCTTGGGATCGTGCGTGAAGAAATACTCCTTCGCCGCCTCCCTGAGCGTCACACACCGGTCCGGGGTGGATGGGACTGCGCCATCCAGCTCGACATAGGAAAGAAGGCAGAAAATCAGGTTGTCCACCTCGTTGAGCGGATCGTTTTCAAAGGGAATATCCCCCCGCCACTGGATATAATCGGTTACGTGCGGCATAATGTCTCCTTTCTTCGCTTGGTTCGTTCGCGTTTACGCCACGATGGGCAAAATGCGGCTCCGTCCGGGGGGCGGAGCCGCAAAGGGCACTTCTCTTGCTGTCGGTCAGACAGTATGGATTCCCGCGGCAGCATCGGCGTGCGCGCCGTCAATGCCGTACTTCTGCGCCTTCCGGTACTCAAAGAACTTGAGGGCGACCTTGTCGAACAGTGCGTAGGACAGAACGTCCTCCTCCTGCTCCATCAGCCCCTGCGGCATCTCGGCGCGGAGCGTTTCCATCTCCGGCTTGAGGTCGTCGGCGGGACGATAGGTGATCGGCTGGGCGTCTCCGCAGATCTTCTTCACGAACTCGGGCTTGATGGGCACCGGCGTCTTGCCGTACTTGCCCAGCACGATGTCCTTGAACTCCTTGGTAACGGTCTTGTAGCGCTCGCCGGTCAGCACATTGAAAACAGCCTGCGTGCCGACAATCTGGGACGAGGGCGTAACCAGCGGGGGGTATCCGACGTCGGCACGGACGCGCGGCACCTCCTCCAGCACGGCGGTGAGCTGATCCTCCTTGCCCGCCTGTTTAAGCTGGGACATCAGATTGGACAGCATTCCGCCCGGTACCTGATACATCAGCGCATTGACATTGACCTTCAGCACCTTGGGATCAAGCAGTCCGCTCTTGAGGTACTTCTCGCGCAGAGGCGTGAAGTAGCGGGTCAGCACATCCAGCTTGGCAAGGTCGAGACCGGTATCGTACTCGGTTCCGGCAAGTGCGGCGACCATGGACTCTGTGGGCGGCTGGGAGGTTCCCATCGCCAACGGGGACAGTGCGGTGTCGATGACATCGACTCCCGCCTCGACCGCCTTCATGAGCGTCATGGACGCCAGTCCGGAGGTATAGTGCGTGTGCAGCTGAATCGGGATCTTGACGCTTTCCTTGAGCGTGCGTACCAGCTCATACGCCTCATACGGCTTGAGCAGACCCGCCATATCCTTGATGCAGATGGAATTTGCGCCCATCTCCTCCAGCTGCTTGGCGTAATTGCGGTAATACTCGGTCGTATACACGGGACCGGTGGTATAGCTGAACGCCGCCTGCACGTGCCCGCCCTCCTTGAGGGTAGCATTGATCGCGGTCTTCAGGTTGCGGGGATCATTCAGCGCATCGAAAATGCGGATGATGTCAATGCCGTTGGCAATGGACTTCTGCACAAAGTACTCCACCACATCGTCCGCGTAGTGGCGGTAGCCGAGGATGTTCTGTCCGCGGAACAGCATCTGCAGCTTGGTCTTTTTGACGCGGGCGCGAATCTTACGCAGGCGCTCCCACGGATCCTCATTCAGGAAGCGCATGCAGGCGTCAAAAGTCGCGCCGCCCCATGCCTCCAGGGAGTAGTAACCGACGTCGTCCATAGCTTCCAGGATCGGGAGCATTTCCTCGGTGGTCATCCGCGTGGCAATCAGCGACTGGTGCGCATCCCGCAGAACCGTTTCGGTAATTTTTACCTGACTCATTTCAATCACACAATCCTTTCTCTTTTGGGAATCTCCGATTACACCCAGGCAAGGAACACACCGGCGGCAACCGCCGACCCGATGACGCCCGCCACGTTGGGACCCATGGCGTGCATGAGCAGGAAGTTGGTGGGGTCATACTTCTGTCCCTCAAGCTGGGAGACGCGCGCCGCCATCGGCACGGCAGACACGCCGGCAGAACCGATGAGCGGGTTGATGGTACCGCCGCAGATGACATTCATGAGCTTTGCGGTCAGCAGTCCGCCACAGGTGGAGATAGAGAAGGCAACCAGCCCCAGCGCGATGATGAGCAGAGTCTGCGGGCGCAGGAAGTTCGCCGCGCTGGCAGTTGCCCCCACCGAGATGCCGAGGAAGATGGTGACGATGTTCATCAGTTCGTTCTGCGCCGTCTTGGACAAACGGTCGGTCACGCCGCAGACATTGAGCAGGTTTCCGAACATCAAGCAACCGATCAGCACCAGCGCATCCGGCACGATCAGACCGACGATTGCGGTCACGATGAGCGGGAACAGAATCTTTTCCAGCTTGGAAACCGGGCGCAACGCCTCCATACGGATGGCGCGCTCCTTCTTGGTCGTCAGCAGTCTCATGAAGGGCGGCTGGATCATGGGTATCAGCGCCATATAGCTGTATGCGGCGATGGCAATTCCGCCCAGCAGAACCGGCGCCAGCGTCTTGGTCACCAGAATGGCGGTAGGTCCGTCCGCGCCGCCGATGATGCCGATGGACATTGCCTCAGCCAGGCTGAACTGTCCGGACAGGAGCGCCGCAGCGAACGCAATGAACACGCCGAGCTGCGCGCCCGCACCGATCAGCAGGCTCTTGGGATTGGCGATCAGCGGGGAGAAGTCGGTCATGGCACCGATGCCGATAAAGATCAGGCAGGGGTAAATACCGAGCTTGACGCCGAGGTACAGCATGTCCAGGAATCCGCCGTGGTGAAGAATGTAGGCGTAATCTATCTCATCCGCGATGAAGTATTCCAGATGGAAGATGTTCGCGCCGGGCAGATTGGTCAGCAGCATCCCGACGGCAATGGGCAGGAGCAGAAGCGGTTCAAAGCCGCGTCTGATGGCAAGGTAGACCAACACTCCGACAATCAGGAGCATGACCAGCGTCTGCCAGCAGGCGGTGTTGAACATCCAGCCGCGCCCCGCCAGCGTAAACTGATCGCCTTCCTTGAAAAGCAGCTGCCAGACACCTGTCTTGGTCAGAAAATTCAACAAACTATCAAGCATAATAGTGGTTTTCCTTTCATTCCGTCCGGGGCGGAACACCGGCTATGCCCGGACAAGTCTCAAAGCAGGTCGTCTTACTTCAGAGTCAGCAGAACCTGATCCGTCTTGACGGAATCGCCGCTCTTGACATCGACGCTTGCCACCACGCCGTCCTGCGGCGCGGGCACATCGTTCTCCATCTTGAGCGCCTCAATGACAGCCACGGGAGCGCCCTTCGTGACGGTATCGCCCGGCTTGACATTGACCTTCATGACAGTCCCCTGCAGGGGGGCCTTGACAGCGACAGAGCCGGCGGCGGTGGCAGCCTTGGGTGCCGGAGCGGGAGCCGCCTTGGGAGCGGCGGGCGCGGCAGGGGCATCAACGGTCACAGCGGCGGAGACATCAACCTCCTCAACGGTCATGTCGTAGGTGTTGCCGTTTTTCAGCGTAACGATAAATCTCTTTTTCATGACAGTATATCCTTTCACATCAGCATAAAAATAGGCAGATTCGGTGCCCGGCTGTCAGCGCCCGGCTTTTTTGAAGGAAACCACGCGGAACCCGCTGGCAAAGCGGGAGGACAGTTCTTCGTCCGACGCAATGGCGGCAGCCACGGCTGCGGTGAGCGCGGCGACCAGCTCCTCGTCATCTTCCGCCGCAGTCCCGGTCTCCCCGGCAGGCATCTCCTCGGGCAGTTCGGCAGGTGCCGCTGCCGGGGCAGGTGCCTCGGCGGGCTGTTCGTCCGCAGTCTTTTTCTTGTTGCCGGAGGTCATCACCTTGCCGAAAATGGCAAGCACAGCCCACAGCAGCGCCAGCACGGAGAACACCATACCCATGCCGATCAGCACGACCTGTCCCGCGATTTCCAACCGCTCAGGCGACATGAAGCCGCCCAGATCTTCGCCGGACTGCTCTGCCTTGGCGGCAAGGGTCTGAAGGGTAAACATATTCATAGGAAACGCTCCTCTCACAGAGGCAGCACGCCGTGCTTGCGGTCAGGCGTACCGCTTGCCTTGTCCGAGAGCATATAGAACGCGGCGCACAGGCGGGCGCGCAGCTCCTCGGCGGGGACCTTGCCCATGTCGCCGTCCCAGACGATCCCCTTCGCCGCGAGGCGCTTCACGAACGCGACCTTCGCGGGCTGGTCGTCGGGGCTCCAGAGCGTCCAGCGCGCCAGGTCCTCGTGCTTCGCGCCCCACT
>OGQR01000868.1_pt1 | contig 23085 bp, 14 predicted proteins | sample 1553271 | NCBI WGS metagenome assembly OGQR01 (sample SAMEA2579970, study PRJEB22360) | human gut metagenome | biome: human gut; feature: human-associated habitat; material: faeces | place: Denmark | collected 2008/2010 | reverse complement strand
ATCAAGCATCCACGGGAACCTGCTGGTGCTTCGCCACGACCTCTTTCATGGAGTCGGAATTACTCCGTATGGGAAAAGGGACGTACGATCTCTCTGAGATGTTTATCGTCCGCCAGAAATACATGAACCAGTTGCAGGATAATTATGTCCGCCAAGGCAGAGGTAATATCGGTCAAGGAAGTCTTTCCCACACCTTCATGAACGCTTTCAACCAAGTAGGTATCGTTCCGGAAGAGGTGTACTCGGGTATCAACTACGATTCCGACCGGTACAATCATGCCGAGATGGTAAAATACATCAAGGCGATCGCAACGACAGCCGTGGACATGAAGAAACGTAGCCCGGAATATTACAAACTAATCGATAACCTATTCGATACCTACCTAGGCAAGCTTCCGGAGAAATTCACTTATCAAGGCAAGGAATATACCCCGAAGACATTCGCCGCCTCCCTAGGGTTGAATATGGACGATTATATCGAGCTGACAAGCTTCACGCATCATCCGTATTACCAGAAATTCGAGGTAGAGGTTCCCGATAACTGGGAACATGCGCAAATGTATAACCTCCCGTTGGATGAGATGATGCAAGTCGCGGATTATGCTTTAAATAATGGTTACACGGTATGTTGGGATGGCGACGTGAGCGAGAAAGGCTTCTCTTTCAAGAATGGCGTGGCGATCAACCCGGAGGTAAAGAAGGTGGAAGATTACTCGACTACCGACCGTGCTCGCTTTGAGAAAATGGACGAGAAGGAACGTCTGGAGGAAGTCTACAAATTCGAGAAACCTTTCCCGGAAGTAAACGTCACCCCGCAGGTCCGTCAAGAAGGCTTCGAGGCGTTCGTCACGACCGATGACCATTTGATGCACCTTACCGGCATCGCCAAAGATCAAAACGGCACGAAATATTATATCACGAAGAACTCTTGGGGAACCGAGCGTAATACTTTCGGCGGATACTTGAACATGTCCGATAGTTTTGTCCGTGCCAAGACGATCTATATCATGGTACATAAGGATGCGATACCAAAGGCAATCAAGTCTAAATTAGGCATTTAGAACTTCCCTATCGTATAGGATATTACAATGCCCATCGTAAGGTTGTTAGAATAGGCATTCAAAGCACCTTACAATGGGCATTATTAGCTCCTTAGAATGGGCATCCGCGAAAATCATGGATGCCCATCTCTTTTTTCTCTCATCGAACGAGCCTCAACTCTTCAATCAACCTTGGGCATTTACCCCATTTATCGATCATGAAAAGGACATAGCGGATATCTACGCCGATGCAACGTTGCAAATCCGGTTCAAAAGCGATATCACCACTCATCGCCTCCCAGTTACCGTCGAAAGCAAGTCCGATCAAACGGGCGTTTTTATCGAATACCGGGCTACCGGAATTACCACCAGTGATATCATTGTTCGAGAGGAAGCACAGCTGCAATTCCCCTTTTTCATTCGCATAAGGTCCGAAATCACAGCTACGAACCAGATCCAGTATCTCCGGTTGTACCCAGAACTCATCGCTCGTCGGGTCCTCTTTCTCTAGGATACCTTTATCCGTTGAGTAATAATTGTACCATGCGGCATCATAAGGACGATACCCTCCGATAGAACCATAGCTTAAACGCATCGTGAAATTAGCGTCGGAAGACAAAGCTTTCTCCGGATACATCTCCTTCAAGCCCGCGAAATACAAACGTTCTCCCTTAGCGATATCATACTCCGCATCGCCCATCAACTGCTGTAACTGGAAGATAGACACCAATACGGACAAGCTCAGTTCCGCCGCCGGATCTTTTCTCAATTTCTCATATTGCTTCGGATTTCTCAACATCTCGGCGATCTTGTCGTACGACAATAAGGAAGTCTTCTTAAATACATCCGCCGCATATTTCTCATAATTTCCTTTATACTTCTTATCAACGCTCGTATAAATATCCGGCAAGAACTCCGGAGATACACGTTCTTTCGCGATCTTCATCATCGCGGCCAGTACCTTCTGATCCAAAGACGGCTCGTAATCCTTGAAGAACGGTTGGATACGATCCTCTAAAAAGACAGTAATCTCTTCCGGGGTAGCTCCTTCAATATCCACCGATTGCACCATACGGGCCAAACGAATAATCTCCGCTCCACTAGAAAACGCCTCATTCAAATAGGTCAAAGCCTCTCTATATTTATTGGTCGAGGTATATCCTTTTTCCAGCAAATTCAAGACCTCGCCATATTTAGCGCCCCGGGCCTGATCTTTCGCTACCCAATCAGCGAAGGCCGTCTCCTCCGCACGTTTACGTTCGATCACGTTTAGATTCGCCAATCCTTTATTCATACCGATCGAGTTCTTCCAATAATTGGAGCTTCCCGCATACTTAGAAGCATATTTGATACGTACAGCGTCGCTAGCCAACATCGCCTCTTTCCAGATGCCCTGCTTGATGCCACGCACCTCGATACGAGGCTTATTACTATTCTCGATACGCTGTTGCACGCCCCAAGAGCACAAATAACGATCCGTGCTTCCCGGAAAACCGATTGTCATGGCATAATCTTTATCTTGATAGCCTTGCATAGACACCTCCGCTACATATCTCGGGGTATAAGGCTTATTATCCGCGTTGTATTCCGCCGGTTTATTATCTGCGTTGGCGTACACACGGAATACGGAAAAATCACCGGTATGCCGAGGCCACATCCAGTTATCCGTATCGCCACCGAACTTACCGATAGAGCTAGGCGGAGCGAAAACCATACGCACGTCACGATAAACATCGTACACCACCAAGAAATATTTATTATTGCTATAGAAAGGGACAACATCAGCCGCTAGGAACTCATTATTTCCCACGGAATCACAAATCACACGACCGATAGAATCAGCCGCCGACAAACGCTGGAACTCATCCTCGATACCGGAGATCTGGCTGTTGATACGATCGCTCACGTCTACGGTCTCTTTCAGGTAACGTACCGTCAAGCCTGGAACCGGAAGTTCTTCCTGTTTACTTTGAGAGACAAAACCATCTTTCAGATAGTCGTGCTCCACACTACTCAACTGCTGGATGGCTCCGAAACCACAATGGTGATTCGTGAAGATCAATCCCTCGTTAGAGACCGTAATACCGGTACATCCCCCACCGAAGATTACCACGGCGTTCGCCACGCAAGGATCCGTCTCACTATACAACTGATCATAGGATGGGGTAAAACCCAACTCAGCCATTCTCGCCAAATTCTGCTTATTTAATTCCTTCAGCACCCACATGCCCTCATCGGCATATAACTGGCCGGAAGCGGCTAAAAGCAACAAAGCCGCCCACACTCTTTTCATCAACTTCATTCTACTCTGATTAGTCTAAATTATTCGATTAGTAATTTAATATTTTTCGCATTTACGCGTGCACCGAGCCACTCACGGATTTCCACACGAGCCGACAGCCATTCCCTGATCTTCTTACGTTCCGCATCTTTAATGATCGTCTTACTTTTCAGATAAACCAGCATAACCGTATCCGGCTTCGCCGTCTCCGTATTCACGATATACGTATTCGAGCAAGATGCCTCAACTACATAGGGGAAAAGAACCTTCATCTCCGGGAGCAACTCGGATGTCAAACGCCTATAACTCTGATATTTGTCAACCTGTCGTTTTAACGAATCTATCTGGATGGTCTGCGCACGTAGTACCTCCTCGCTATTCTTATATAAATCCTGCATCAAGAGGCTTTTCAACTCATTGATATCCGTGGCCTCTTGTCCGAAGCCTTGTTGCACGACTAAATGCACATCTTTCAATCCATACTTAGGCAATTTAGCCCGGGCGTTAGCGATCATCTCATCCGGTACCGTCTGGCCGATCAAGACTACTTTCACCTCCTTTTTCTCGCTCGTATCCGTAACGACCTTATTCAAGATTTGCGTATTCGGGAAAGTCAACTCCTCCGATACGAAGTTACGTACCCGATCATTGAAATAACTACTCCGGATCAAGTTATAACTCAAGAAAAGGCTCGGCACGATCGTGAAAAAAACAATGATACCCACGTAACGAGTCACGATCTTTTCCCGTTGTTTATCCAAGAAAACTTTCTTCGGATATTTCAACAAACGAACGACGACAAACGTAGCCAAACTGATAAAAACCGTATTGATAAAATACAGATAAAAAGCACCGAAAAAGTAATACAAATTGCCACTCGCCAACCCGAATCCAGCCGTACAAAGCGGAGGCATCAAAGCCGTAGCGATAGCTACACCCGGAATCACGTTACCCTTACTCTTTGTCGAGCTCGCCACGATTCCGGCCAGACCACCGAAGAAAGCGATCAATACATCGTATACCGTAGGTTGCGTACGGGCAAGCAACTCGCTTTGCGCCTCGCTGATCGGTGAGATCAAGAAATATAAGGTGGAGGTAATCACGCTAAAAATAGTAGCGGTAGCGAAATTACGGAACGAACGCTTGATCAACTCGAAATCGGAGATTCCCAATCCCAAGCCGAATCCCATGATCGGTCCCATCAGCGGCGAGATCAACATCGCGCCAATGATCACTGCCGTAGAGTTGGTATTTAACCCGAGAGAAGCGACAAACGTAGCGAAAATAAGTACCCATAAGTTCGTCCCCTTAAACTCTATCCCCTTTTTAATGGATTCTATCGTCTCCAGCTCATCTTCCTTTTCCTGCCTGACGTCGAAATTACGGACAAAAAAATCCATAATCTGTTTATGTAGCAATCCTTTTTCCATGCGGTATTAATCTTGTCCCATATTTATGCAAAGATATTCCAATTGTTTGTTTTTCTAACTATTTAATAGCTTTTTTATGGTGAGATTACGTATATTTGCATTTACAATACAACAACAAGAGATCCTATTTGTATGAAACGATATCTAATGCTTTTATGCTTATTGTTTATGTCCTTTGTCGTTTCATCTCAAACGACCACACCAGACTCACTCAAAAACGCCTTGCAAAAAGCAACCTCCGAACGCTCAAGATTGGAAATCCTTACCAATTTAATGGACATCTCACGAAACGATGACATATTAGTAAACGCTAAACAACTCTATCAGGAAGCCTTAAAAGCGAATGACAATTACTATAAGGAAGCGGCATTGACCGAGATTCTCCGGCATTATATCAACACGGACCAGACCGATAGCGCAAACGCCTACATCGCCAAGGCCGAGCAGGAGCTAAAAGGAGAAGCCAGAACCAGCCTCGTATCGTTCATGAAAATGATCCAAGATACGCGCGTCATATTCTACACATCCGGTGAACCGAGAAGGAAAGTCCTCATGAATTGCCTATTCAAGCTGGAGGAACCCGACAAATTGTCTCCCTATGAGAAAATAGCCTGTAATTATGTACTTGGTATGGCTGTCAGCAACAGCGTCATGGAAGAGAACATGCTTCAGGAGGACTTCAAGCAAGGGAAAGAATATTTCGATAATGTTCTGGCCGAGGCGGAAAAACTGCCCCTACGATATGCGTACAATTTCTTGCCTAACACCTATTTCATGCTATGCGCTTATGCGAGTGACCCTCAAGAACGAGGACAATATGCTACCCGTTACCTAAACACGATCTTGGGCTACTCTAATATCCCGGAGATGAGGAAACGTCCTTACGCGATCAACAAACGCCATTTATTAAGCGCTTATTCAAACCTTGCCATTAGCGCCGAGGCTATCGGAAAAGATTTGGCGACCTCCTATTACCGTGAGTTCATGAATCTGTTGAAAACTTATCCGGAATCAGCTAGCGCCGCCCCGGAGTATGAGCTCTACTACACCTCATCGAATTATTACCTAGGTATTAAGGACTATAAGAAATTCATTGAGTTCAGCGACTCTTTGATCAATTTCTCCAAACAGATACCGCTTTACAAGGAACATGTAATCGCTTATGTATCCGCCAAAGCTGCCGCCTACGACAGCCTCCGGATGTACAAGGAGGCCTATGAGACATCCAAGGAGTACGCAGTATTGCTAGATACCTTGCGTATGCAAGAACTCAGGAAGAAAATGGAAAATCTGGAGATCGAGAAAGGGGCGAACGAGTTGGTGATCGAAAAGAAATCATTGGAACTGGAATTACAGGAAAGCAAGAAAGAGAATTACCTGTATATGTCCTTATTGCTTCTAGCTTTATGCACCGTATTCTATATCTTTTTCCGGCTAGGCAAAATGAGATCTCTTTATCAAGCACTACAAAAATCCAATGAGCAGGTCTTGATAGCGAACCAGAAAGCACAAGAGAGCGAGGAGATGAAGACCGCCTTCATCCGGAATATGTCGCATGAGATACGGACTCCCTTAAACGCAATCAACGGTTTCTCGGAACTCATCACCAACGACGATATCTCCATGGACGAGAAACAGGCTTTCAGCCGTATTATCTATGAAAACTGTTACCACTTGACTTCCATGCTGAACAATCTCCTTGAGATCGCCCAGCTCGATAGCGGCAATGATTCCCTTCCTCTTGTTCCCACACGTATCCATGAGCTTTGTTTACATGAGATGCAACAGGTAAAGAAATATCAAGAGAAGCCGGAGATCAACTATGTGGTGGAAGGCGATAAGGAGAATGATATGATCTTGACCAACCGTGCTTATTTCAGTTTGATCATCTCGCATCTGCTGGCAAACGCGAATAAATTCACGGAGAAAGGAAGCATCACGCTTTCATACCATCTGGATAGCGGAGCCAATTTAGTGACCCTGTCGGTAACAGATACGGGTTGCGGCATCCCTCAAGACAAACAGGAATGGATATTCGAGCGTTTCACGAAGACCAATGATTTCATTCCCGGCTCTGGCCTGGGGCTTTACCTATGTCGCTTGATCGTTAACCGGCTAAACGGTAAGATAAAGACAGATCCGTCTTATACGAAAGGCTCACGCTTCGTTATCACGATGCCAATCGCCACGCCGTCCAAGCCCTCCGAACCTACCGATTAACGGAAGAAACGTCCTACGTACGGGAGTTCTCGTAAAGGTAAATCCCTTTTAACCATAAATGCGATGAATACGCCTAATAAGATCGTGCGGTATCCCAACCGGAGCCATTCAGACTGTATCGGCAGTGCCATGCCTGCCACGTATAACACCGTCGCCACTCCGAAATAAAGAAATGCGGATTTCAAGTCGTACTCGATCGGGAATTTCTTTTGTCCTACAAAATAGGATAAAAGCATCATCAATAAATTACAAAAGAACGATGCCCACGCACAAGCCATATAACCGTACGAGGGACCGAACAGCAAGATAATAGAGACCGTGGCCACACATCCGATCGTGGAGAAATAGGCGCCCCATCGTGTCTGGTCGATCAGCTTATACCATAAGGAGAGGTTGAAATAAATACCGAAGAACAACTCGCCCAGCATCACGATCGGCACTACCCGTAATCCGGGATAATAAGCCGGCCCGACAAAGTACTTCAAGATATCGATATAGAACATTACCCCGAGGAAGATAAACAAGGCGAATATGATGAAATATTTCATCGCTTCCGAGTAGGCTTTCTTATTATCATCGCTCTTGTTTTTAGCGAAAATAAACGGCTCATAGGCATACCGGAAAGCCTGCGTGAACATCACCATCACCACGGCGATCTTGAAGCATGCGCCGTATATACCCAATTGCTCGTTCGCGTACTCCTTATCATCAAACAAGAATGGAAACAGGATCTTATCTGCCGTCTGGTTAAAGATACCGGCAATACCTAGAATGAGGATCGGGAAGGAATAACGCAAGATTTGTTTCAATACCGTTCCGTCTACTTTCGCCCGTATGCCCGGCAAGATATCCGGGATCAAAAGCAATAAGGTTATCAGTGTCGTAAACACGTTCGCCACGAATACATAGCCTACCCCATAATCCGGACGATAGAACCAGCTTATCGCCTCCGGATAGTGCGTATGCAACCACGGACAAGTGATCAAGAAGAATATATTCAAGATAATATTCAAGAAAATACTCAGCAACTTAATCCCGGCGAAACGCCATGCTTTTCCCTTATACCGAAGATAAGCGAACGGAATGCAACAAAAAGCGTCTACCGCCACGATACCCGCCATCATCCCGATATACTCCGGATGGTCACCATATCCCAAGCCGGCACTAATAGATGGTAACAAGGCGAAAACCGCTACGCTAAACAGCGCCGAACTTCCCAGCAGGCAATACAGCACGGAAGCGTACACCCGCATCGGCTCTTGCTCCTCTTTCTTATTGATGAAACGGAAGAACCCCGTCTCCATGCCATAAGTAAGCAAGACCAGCAACAGGGCTGTCCAACCATATAAATTCGTCACGATCCCATAATCCCCTGTTCCGGCCAACACACGTGTGTACATCGGCACCAACATCCAATTCAGGAAACGCCCCACTATACTACTCAATCCATAAACGGCTGTCTCTTTAGCGAGCCGCTTCATTCCTCCTGCCATATCGTATCTGTCTAATCAAATAAAGAACCTTGTTCCCCCACCCGGCTACGTCCCAGATGGGTATAAGCTAAATCGGTGACCTCACGGCCACGGGGCGTGCGTTTGATAAAGCCCTCTTTGATCAAGAAAGGCTCCTACACTTCTTCTAGCGTTACGGGGCGCTTCCCGTCCGGGGTCCTCGCCCAAAGCCGTGGCGATCGTCGTTAATCCGACCGGGCCTCCCTGGAATTTATCAATGATCGTCGTCAGCAACTTATTATCGATCTGATCCAAGCCATACCGGTCTATATTCAACGCCTCCAAAGAGAAGCAAGCGATCGCCTTATCGATATCTCCGTTCCCCTTCACTTGAGCGAAATCACGCACACGGCGCAATAAAGCGTTGGCGATACGAGGCGTACCCCGGCTACGGGAAGCGATCTCTCTAGCGGCGTTCAACTCACATTTTACATTCAAGATATTAGCACTACGGAGCACGATCTTCGTCAGCGTCTCCATATCATAATACTCCAAGTGCATATTGATACCGAAACGGGCACGCAGCGGACTAGTCAGCAAGCCGCTACGGGTCGTAGCGCCAATCAATGTAAACGGAGCCAAATCGATCTGTATCGAGCGGGCGCTTGGTCCTTTATCGATCACGATATCGATCCGGTAATCCTCCATAGCGGAATACAGGTATTCCTCCACGATCGGGCTCAACCGGTGAATCTCATCGATAAAAAGCACGTCGTTCTTCTCCAGCGAGGTCAATACCCCGGCCAGATCTCCCGGCTTATCCAGCACCGGCCCCGACGTGACCTTGAAACCAACCCCCAACTCGTTCGCTATAATATTCGACAACGTCGTCTTTCCCAACCCGGGAGGTCCATGCAAAAGCACATGATCCAGCGCCTCCTTACGCATGCGGGCAGCCATGACGAACACCTTCAGGTTCTCCACCACCTTCGCCTGCCCGCTGAAGTCACGGAGCGAAAGCGGCCGAAGCACGTTCTCGTACTCTCGTTCGTTTTCCGGCATCCGGGCATCCCTTATATCAAAATCATCTTCCATATTCACGTTCATTGACTTGCAAAGATAATGTTAAACAACACATTCACGAAAATAGATGTATAAAATATTTTTCTAACAGTGAGAAAAGCATATGTTTGCTAAAGGGACACCTTTAAAAACATACTACCATGAAACTTATACTCACAATCTCTGCGATGATCCTGTTCCTGATAACGGGATGCGAAAGTGGTAAGCAACCGGCTAACGACTTTTTAACCGTGGATATCACGGCAAATTATCCGAAGAAGGAACTGATTCTTCAAGACTTTTTGGATGTGGAATACATCCCATTAGAAACGAATGAGGAATTCATAACCTCAGCCAGCATGCAAGCCATCGGCAAAAATCTCATAATCCTTAGAAACAAGAACGGACAAGACGGAGATATATTTATCTTCGACCGGACCGGAAAAGGCCAGAGAAAAATCAACCGCAGCGGCCAAGGTAGCCAAGAATACACGAATATCGGGTCTATTGCCCTCGATGAGGAGAAAGGTGAGCTGTTTATCAACAACTACTATTCGAGCCAGTTTATCGTATACGACCTGTCCGGAAACTTTAAGCGAACTTTAAAGTACGATAAAGATTTTAATTTCAATAGCGGGAAGATATACAATTTCGATCAAGACAACTTAATCTGCTACGATGAGATTGGCAATTATAAAAATCTGAGAAAAAGCGCATTTTGGCTCCTGTCCAAACAAGACGGGAGCATTGTCAAGGAAATCGAACTCCCTTATGAGCATAAGATATCACCGTTTTTATCAAAAGGAATTTGGTCCGCAGGACCTCGTAATACCGAATTAATTTCCCAAAATGGAAGTTGGGTCTTAATAGAGCCATCTACAGATACGATTTATAGTTATTCCCAAGATCACTCTATCAAACCCTTTATCGTAAGGGCTCCACCTATCCGCTCTATGGCCCCGGAAGTATTTCTTTATCCAAGTATTCTTACCGACCGGTATTATTTCATGCAAACAACAAAGAAACAATGGGATTTTGAGAAAGAAACCGGATTCCCCAGAACCGACTTGGTATATGATAAACAAGAGGACGCTATCTTTGAGTGTGTCGTATATAATAACGATTTCGTAGATCAGACACCCGTTGATATGTGGTACGAACACGGAATACTAAAGATCATCAATAACGATGGGATCGCTTTCATAAAGAAACTAGAAGCCAATGAGTTGGTGGAAGACTACGAGAAAGGTAAGCTGAAAGGCCGCTTGAATGAGATCGCAGCGGGATTGAATGAGGAATCCAACCCCGTGATTATGGTGGCTAAGTATAAGGAATAAAAACTTCTTACTTATTGTCTGTTTTTCCAGACTTGTTTTTTATTCGTACATGTTTTTCGGAAAACACGTACGTGAATTCCCAAAAACACGTACGTGAATCCGTGAAAACATGTACGTGTTTTTACGGAAATTCGACAAGCATATTTATCCATCTTACTGTCAGCAAGTTATAAATCTACTTCATAGTAAGATATTATTGTTGAAAATTTACTTCTAAAGATACGGTTCCTCTCCTATATTTTATGTAACTTTGCTTATAAGTCGCATAAAATATAGGACGATATGAACCAGACAATTTATCCCATCGGCATACAGAACTTCGAGAGCCTTCGCAAAGATGGTTATCTCTATATTGATAAGACCGCCCTAATCTACCAATTAGTAACAACCGGACGATATTATTTCCTCAGCCGCCCCCGACGCTTCGGGAAAAGCTTGCTGCTGTCCACGCTGGAGGCCTATTTCCAAGGAAAGAAGGAGCTGTTCGAGGGACTGGCAATGGAGAAATTGGAAAAAGACTGGATAAGATACCCCATCTTACATTTGGATTTAAATGCGGAGAGATATTCTGACCCTGGGGCATTAGAGAGTATATTACGACGTTATCTGAACCTTTGGGAAGACCTGTGGGGGAAAGACGAGAGAGAGATAACACCATCCGATCGTTTCACCGGCGTGATACGCCGTGCCTATGAGAGAACAGGACGGAGAGTGGTCATACTGGTAGACGAGTATGACAAGCCTTTGCTACAGGCGATCGGGAATCCGGAGTTACAGGAGGCCTACCGCTCTATACTGAAAGCGTTTTACGGCGTTCTGAAGAGCATGGACGGATATATCCGCCTAGCGTTCCTGACCGGCGTGACCAAGTTCGGCAAGGTAAGCGTATTCAGCGACCTCAACAACCTCATGGACCTGTCGATGGATAATCGGTACGTCGAGATATGCGGCATCACAGAAAAAGAGATACATGCCTATCTGGATGACGAAGTGAAGGAACTGGCTGATACCCAAATGACGACCTACAAGGAAACCTGCCTAAAACTCAAGCAACGCTATGACGGATACCATTTCACCGCCAAGTCCGAGGGTATATACAATCCATTCAGCCTATTGAATACCTTCGCTAAGATGGAATTCGGAGACTACTGGTTCGAGACCGGAACACCCTCCTACCTCGTGGAGCTGCTCAAGCACACCCATTACGACCTCTACGAGATGGCCAACACGGAGACCGACGCCGATGTGCTGAACAGCATCGACTCCGCCTCGAACAATCCCATACCCGTCATCTACCAAAGCGGGTATCTGACCATCAAGGGCTATGATCCTGAGTTTGGCATTTATCGACTGGGTTTCCCGAACAAGGAGGTGGAAGAAGGTTTCGTCAAATACCTACTTCCTTTCTATACGAGCATACAAGCCTCTAAGACCCCCTTCGAGATCGGACAGTTCGTTCGGGAGATACGGTCTGGCAATTACGACGCCTTCTTCCACCGCCTCCAAAGCTTCTTCGCCGACACACCCTACGAGGTGATCGCCGGGCAAAAGCCGGAGCGAGACACGGAGCTGCATTACCGGAACGTCCTCTTCATCGTCTTCAAGCTGGTCGGCCTGTACACGCAAATGGAGTACCATACCTCGAACGGGCGTATAGACCTCGTATTGCAAACCGATCGCTATGTATATATCATGGAGTTCAAGCTCAACGGAACCGCCGAGGAGGCCCTGCGGCAGATCGAGGAGAAAGGCTACGCCCTACCTTTCGCCGGAGACAATCGGGAGGTCTTCAAGATCGGCGTGAACTTCTCCTCTGTGACCCGTAACATCGAGCGATGGTTGGTGGAATAATAATCTATTAAGTATATGAACTGGAAACAAACGCTTTTCTGGTCTTTTTCGGCAGCTGCTATTTTTTATTATTTCCTGCTTTTTGGCGTGTTTGTGTTTGTCGGTCAGGAGGAGATGCAATTGTTTATACCTGAGTGGTGGTATATCCGGGAGTTCCTTTTTCAGCCGGGAGGATTTTGCGCTGTCGCCGGGCAATGGATCATTCAATACTACCGGCAGCCTATGTCGGCGGTGGTTCTCCATACGGTTTTACTCGTTGGTTGCGGGTTTATGGTCTATAGGATCTTGCGTTGTTTTTCTGACAAGACCTACCTGCTGTTCCTCTCTTTATTGCCGGTCCTGTATCTGGTTAAGATGAGTATTCATGGGGAGTATTTGGTGGACGGGACGGTTGGCGTGGTTTTGATGCTTTTAGCTTTGTCGGTCTCGCTAAAGGTGCGGCGGGCGGGTTCTATTGCCGGATACGGAATTGCCTCTACACTTTTTTTATGTGGGCTGACCGGGCTTCTTTCGGTCTGTTACGCTTTCTTATATACGCTGTTAGCCTTACTCCGCTACAAAACGTCGCGGCAAAGATTGGCCGCCGCTGCCTGCTTGATCCCAGCGCTTTTTATCTATTTGTTTAGCGGATGGTTAGGGATTCCTGTACCTTTGTCTGATGGATGGATGCCGGAAGCCTATCTGGAGATACAGCGATTACCTCATTATTATATGTATCGTGTATGGACTTTCTTTACCCTTTCGATTGTCGGTGTTGCTTTATTTGCTCGCTTTGTTCCGGTGATTGGCGAGAAGAGTAAATGGATGGATCGGGTAGCCCTTGTTGTTTGTCTGATCACGGCGCTGGTATCCATCCGGTTTTGCCTGCCGGAACCTTGGCATGCGCAACGCATGATGCTTGACGAGCTCTCTTTCTTAGCCCGGGAGAGGCAATGGGACGCCATTATTGATAAGTACCGGGGAAAGCAGATCTATAATTATGTTAGCTTAAACTATTTGAATATGTCGTTGGCCCATAAGGGAGAATTGGCCGACCGGATGTTTACTTTCGATCAGAAAGGAACGAAAAGCTTATGTGCCGATTGGAATCAGACCTTTTACATGGATCGTTTATTGAGCGATGTTCATTTTCTTGTTGGCGATGTCTCTTTGTCTGAAAGCTTTGCGATGGACGGATTTACGCAAGCCAAACGTAAAGGGAGTGCCCGCATGATGCAACGTTTCGTGCAAGTTTGTCTGATTAGGGGTGAGGTGGCGCTGGCCAAGAAATATTTGGACTTGCTTGCCGCTATGCCATTCTATAAAGATTGGGCTTGCCGTTATGCTATCTATCTGGTACATCCGGAATTAATGGATAAAGATCCGGAGTTGAGTGACAAATATATGCCTGTTGAGAAAAGGGATCGACTGAGTTTGTCCGTACCTGTCGATTCCTTATGGAGTGGATACAATCTTCCGGATCATCGGATCGGTTGGGAATACCGGGGATGTTATTATTTGTTGGGTAAGAAGCTGGATGCATTTGGCCGATTCTTGGAAGAGACATCTTTCATGAAGGGGGAACCGATACCCCGGCATTTCCAAGAAGCCGGATTGTTGTTGGCGGACAAAGACAGTATATCGCTTTCCTCCTATTCCATACAGCCGGAGATCGTAGACCGATACCGGGAATTCAAGCAGGTTTTGGGACGATCTGCCAACCAAGTGGATGTGTCCTCGATGTATCGACAATTTGGAGATACCTATTGGTATTATTACTATTTCAAGATCTTTAAAGGAGAAGAACAATGAAGCGATTATCTATCTGTTGGATTATAGGTTGTCTTTTGGGACTTGTGGCTTGTAGGCCGGAAGTTCCTGCGCAAGCGGAACAAGGAGAAACTGACGTGTTTCCGGATTACAGGGAAGTTACTGTACCGGTCAATATGGCCCCTCCCAATTTCAAGTTGGTTGATCAACAGCTACAGGGGATAACTCGGTTGAAAACTATGAATAGGGAGTTGATAATCGCAGCCGATCATGGTGTTTTCAACCTGCCGGAAACGGATTGGAAGACCCTGTCGCAGGACGCACAAGGAAAACAAATAGATGTGACGGTTTATTTTCGAGAACCTCAAAGTAATTGGAAACAAATGAGTTTCCCTATCTATGTGTCAAGAGATTCCGTTGACGCTTATTTGGTGTATCGCCGTATTTTTCCCGGATATCGGATGTGGAACGAGATGGGGATTTATCAACGATGTGTTGAAAACTATGTTGAAAAGTCTATTCTTGATAACCAATCGACAAATAATAGTTGTATGAACTGCCATGCCTTTTGTGAGCGACAAGGGGAACAAATGCTTTTTCATCAGAGGGGTTCTCATAATGGGACTTACTTGATTGATCATCGGCAGGTAAAGAAGATTGCGTTGGAACGGGACGGTAAGCTGGCTTCGTTCGTTTATCCGTATTGGCATCCATCCGGCCGGTATGTCGCTTTTTCTACCAATGAGACCCACCAAGACTTCCATCTTTCCGATGAGAATCGGATTGAGGTATATGACGTGGAATCGGACGTGCTGATCTATGACACGGAGAAGGAGAGGGTATTCAGTTCGCCATTATTGGCTTCCATGGCGTGTTATGAGACTTTTCCCACTTTTACTCCGGATGGTAACTATCTGCTGTTCTGTTCGGCGGATTCTGTCTGTATGCCGGAAAATTATCGGGATGTCCGGTATAACCTGCTACGAGTCGCTTTTGATCCGGAAGACGGTTCGATTGGAACCCAAGTGGATACCTTATATAATGCGAGGGAAGCGGGCCGGAGTGTTAAGTTCCCGAGAGTCTCCCCGGATGGGAAGCGGCTACTTTATACGGTGTCCGATTATGGCAATTTCTCTATTTGGCATAAGGATGCGGATTTGTATATGCTGGATCTGTCTACCGGGGCAATCGATTCTTTGCCGGAAGTGAATAGCCCGGATGTAGAGAGCTATCATTCTTGGAGCGGCAATAGTCGTTGGTTTGTCTTTTCCAGCCGCCGGGACGATGGGCTTTTCACACGCCCGTATTTGGTACATGTGAATGAGCGGGGGCAGTGCGGTAAACCTTTCTTGTTACCGCAAGCATCTCCGGATTATTATGAATGCTCCCTGTTCTCGTTTAATGTTCCGGAATTTATACATACTCCGGTTATAATCTCGAAGGAAAGGCTGGTCGAGGCTTCACGAAAAGAAGACACTACGACCATTAAACATATCGAGGGCATCTAATTTTTCACTTCTTTGTGCCGAAGGTATTTATAAAAGTCGTACTTTTGCGCTAAAATCAAAACGATGCGAAAAGTTCATTTGATCTCCGTAACCGAACCTTTGGTTTTAGATCTAGCCCTAGCACTTCGAGAAAAAGGATATGAGGTAAGCGCTTCCGGTTGTGGTCTGACTGAAGAGATGATAGGAAGACTTCATAACGCGGGCTGTACCTGTTATGGGGATGGGTGGTTTCCGGAGAAATTAATAAAAGATATTCACTCGGTGGTTTTGGGTGCTAAAGTAAAGCAAGATAACCCGGAATTATTGCGTGCGAAGGAATTGGGGATGTTAATCCAATCTATTCCGGAATTTATATTTCAACGGACTCGGTCGAAAACTCGGGTTGTTGTGGCGGGTAGTCGTGGAAAGAAGACAATTATTTCCATGATGGTCTGTGCGTTGCGCCGGCAAAAGTTGGCGTTCGACTATGCGTTGACTAGCAAGGTGGACTCGCTTCCGAATCGGGTACATTTGAGTTATGAGGCACGTATCGCTTTGATCGAAGGAGATGAGCATATCACCTCTGCCTTGGACAAGCGTTTCCAATTGGAATTCTATCGTCCGCATATCGCCATCCTGACGAATTTATCTTGGTCTACCGAGACGGATCATGCGACTCCGGAGGCTTATTTATCCACTTATCAGTCTTTCTCCGTTTCTATTGAGCGGGAAGGGAAATTGATTTATTTTGGAGGTGATGATACTGTCAGTCAGTTGGCAGGGGACGTCCGGAGCGATATCACCGCTATCCCTTTTGAGGAACATCCGGTCGTGGAGAAAGACGGGCAGACTTTTTTGCATACTCGCTACGGAGACTATCCGGTACGGATTCCCAATCGCTATTTCTTGATCAATCTGAATGCTGCACGTTTGGCTTGCCGGCAGTTAGGCGTTAAAGACGCGGATTTTTATCAAGCGTTATCGGAATATAGTTTATCTTTGCCGATATGATAATAGCTAGACAAAAAAGAAAAGAGAATATCGCTGAATATCTGCTTTATATGTGGCAGGTTGAGGACTTGATCCGGGCGAATAAGTTCGATATGGATTCGATCAACCGCACGGTGATCGCCCATTACGACCAGCCCGAGGAGGTGAAGAAGGAAATCGCTCAATGGTACGAGGAATTGATCGAGATGATGCGTAGCGAAGGGGTGATGGAGAAAGGTCATATCCAATTGAACAAGAATGTGATTATTACTTTGACCGATTTGCATCTCCGTCTTTTGAAATCTCCGAAAGAGATGGTTTATAGCGCGGCTTATTATAAGACGCTTCCTTATATCGTACAGCTCCGGGCTAAATCGGGTGGAGAGGATCTGCCGGAGCTGGAAACTTGTTTCGCTGCCGTATATGGCTATCTGCTTTTGCGTATGCAAGGGAAAGAGGTGAGTGCGGAGACGTTAGAGGGTATTAAACAAATCAGCTCCTTCTTGGCGTTGCTCGCCGAGAAATATCGGGAAGATATGAAAGGGGAACTTAAACTAGAGGATTAATAATAGATATAGACATGAAGACAGTTTTGGTAACCGGAGCGAACGGTCAATTGGGAAGTTCTATCCACGCTCGTATCAGCCAGTATCCCGGCTATAATTTTCTTTTTACGGATATAGATACGTTGGATATTTGCGACAAGGAGGCCGTCCGGAAATATGTCTTGGAAAATGATGTTCAATATGTCATGAATTGCGCCGCTTATACGGCGGTGGATAAAGCGGAGGAGCATGAGGATTTGTGTATGCGCATCAACCGGGATGCGGTACGGAACTTAGGTGAGGCCGCTCATGCCGTAGGTGCGAAGGTGATTCATGTATCTACCGATTATGTGTTCGATGGAACGAGTTGCCGTCCTTATCTGGAAAGCGATGCGACTTGTCCTGTTTCCGTATATGGACGTACGAAACTGGCGGGAGAGCAGGCCTTGATGGAGGTGTGTCCGGATTCCGTGATTATCCGTACGGCTTGGTTGTATTCCGAGTATGGAAACAATTTTATGAAGACGGTATTGCGTTTGGGAAAGGAGCGGGATGAGTTGCGTTTCATATTCGACCAAGTGGGTACGCCTACTTATGCCGGAGATTTAGCGGTCGCTATGCTTACCGTGCTGGAACGTGCCGAGGCGGGTAAATTTATACCGGGTATCTATCATTTCTCGGACGAGGGGGTGTGTAGCTGGTATGATTTTACGGTAAAGATCTTGCAAATAGCAGGTATGAATAACCGGGTGATACCCATAGAGACCAAGGATTATCCGACACCGGCCAGCCGGCCGCATTATAGCGTATTGAATAAAGGTAAGATAAAAAGCTCGTACGGACTGACGATTCCCCATTGGGAGACTAGCTTGGCCTACTGCATGAATAACAAAGTGTAACTGATAACAATATATACATATAAAATAGAATGAGCCAGTATTCAGAAGAGATTGAAAGAAGAAGAACGTTTGCCATAATCAGCCACCCGGATGCCGGTAAGACTACACTTACCGAGAAATTATTGTTATTTGGTGGCGCTATCCATGTAGCGGGAGCGGTGAAGTCTAATAAAATCAAGAAGACTGCCACGTCCGACTGGATGGAGATTGAGAAGCAACGCGGTATCTCCGTAGCTACCTCCGTAATGGCTTTTGATTATTCCGATCATAAGATTAATATCTTGGATACACCGGGCCACCAAGATTTCGCCGAGGATACGTTCCGTACCTTGACGGCGGTGGATAGCGTTATTATCGTAATCGATATCGCCAAGGGCGTGGAGGCGCAGACTCGTAAGTTGATGGAGGTTTGCCGTATGCGTAAGACTCCGGTGATCGTTTTTGTCAACAAGATGGACCGTGATGGTAAAGATCCTTTTGATTTGCTGGATGAGATAGAAGAAGAATTACAGATAAAGGTACGCCCATTGAGCTGGCCGATCGATATGGGACAACGTTTCCGGGGCGTATACAATATTTTTGAGCAGAAACTGAACCTATATACCCCGAGTAAGCAATATGTGACGGAGAATGTGGAATTCAAGGATATCACTAGTCCGGATCTCGAGACTTATATTGATCCTACGCAAGCTGCGAAGCTTCGTGAGGATATAGAGTTGATAGAGGGGGTTTATCCCGAATTTGATGTGAATACGTATTTGGATGGGGATATCGCTCCGGTATTCTTTGGTTCCGCTCTGAATAACTTCGGTGTGAAAGAGCTATTGGATTGCTTTATCCGTATCGCTCCCTCGCCACGTCCGATCCATGCGGTAGAGCGTGTGGTAGACCCGAATGAGGATAATTTCACCGGCTTCATTTTCAAGATCCATGCGAATATGGACCCGAACCATCGCAGTTGTATCGCTTTTGTGAAGATTTGTTCCGGTCGTTTTGAGCGTAATGCGAACTATAAGCATGTACGCTTCGGTAAGATGATGCGTTTCAGTAGCCCGACGGCTTTCATGGCTCAGAAGAAAGAAGTGGTGGATGAGGCGTTCGCGGGTGATATTATCGGTTTGCCGGATACCGGGAATTTTAAGATAGGGGATACGTTGACTTCCGGAGAGGAATTGCATTTCAAGGGATTGCCAAGCTTCTCTCCCGAGATGTTCAAATATATAGAGAACGCCGATCCGATGAAGGCAAAGCAATTGAACAAAGGTATCGAGCAATTGATGGACGAGGGTGTAGCCCAGTTGTTTACCAATCAATTCAATGGCCGGAAGATTATCGGTACCGTGGGACAATTGCAGTTTGAGGTTATTCAATACCGCCTGTTGCATGAGTATGCCGCTCAATGTAAATGGGAGCCGATCAGCCTATATAAGGCTTGCTGGATCGAGAGTGATAACCAAGAGGCATTGGAGAATTTCAAGAAACGTAAGGCGCAATATATGGCGTTGGATAAGGAAGGCCGTGATGTTTATTTAGCGGATTCCAGCTATGTATTGATGATGGCCCAACAGGATTTTCCGGATATTAAGTTCCATTTTACATCAGAGTTCTAATATGAAAAGTCAATTCTCCATTCTTTGTTTACTTGTTAATATCTTGTTGATAAGTTGTGAACAGGCTCCCCAATACTATGAGGTATCCGGAAGGCTTCATACACCTTATCATATTAAGTTTGAGCATACTAAACCATTGGATAAGGAGATTGACGAGCAGTTGAAATATTTCTACCACCTGTTTAATGCTTTTGATTCTACTTCGGTAATCAGTCAGGTAAACCAGAACCGTGACATACGGGTAGATACGCTCTTCCAAAAAGTCTTTAAGAAGGCGCTTGAAGTGTCTACTGAGACAAATGGGGCCTACGACGTGACTTGCGCCCCGTTGATCAACCTTTGGGGGTTTGGCTTCAGCCGGAAGGATAGCGTAACCCCTGCCCATATCGACAGTGTCCGTCAGTTTATCGGTTTTCAGAAAGTTCGTTTAGAAGGGGATCGCATCGTGAAGGACGATCCTCGCTTGATGATGAACTTTTCTTCTTTGGCGGATGGAACGGTTTGCGATATGATAGCCCAAATGCTGGAGAAGAAAGGGGTCCGTAATTATTTGGTGGAGTTTGGTGGCGAGATGCGTGTGAAAGGTGTGAATCCCTCGGGCATGGATTGGCGCTTAGGGATCACGAAGCCTACGGATGACGCTGCCGGCATGAATCAAGAACTCGAGCAGATCGTTAGCTTCCCTAAACCGTTAGGAATGGCTACATCAGGTAATTACCGTAATTTTTATATAAAGGATGGACGTAAATACGCCCATACGATCGACCCTCGTGAAGGTTGCCCTGTACAGCGGGATATCCTTAGCGCTACGATCGTCGCTCCGGATGCCATGACCGCTGATGCGTATGCTACCGCGTTTATGGTCTTAGGCTCGGAGGAGGCTAAGTCCTTATGCGCTAAAGTGCCGGGTCTTGAATATTTTATTATTTGTTCCGATTCGATAGGAGACGGGTATCATCCGGAATACTCTGAGGGCTTTCGTCAATATCTGGTGACTGCCGATAAGTAATCGATTTATTTATAAGCTGTTAAGATGTTGTTCTTAGAATAGGCATTGTAAGATCTTTATGATGCCCATTCTAAGGAGCTTATAATGCCCATCGTAAGCATGCTATAATGGGCATTGTAAGAAAGGTCTATTTATAGGATAGATTTGATCTCTTCCAGAGAGCGGACTGTATGGGTCGGGGTGAATCCATCGGCAGGTAATCCTTCCGGATTCAACCATATCTGGTCGATCTTGGATTGGTAAGCCCCAATGATATCAGCTTCCCAGCTATCCCCGATCATTAAGCTCTCGGATCGGCGTGAGTTCGTGTTCTTTAAGGCGAAGTCGAAAATACCTTTATGGGGTTTTTGTATATTAGCGTCCTCGGACAGGATCATCCGTTCGAAATAAGGAGCCAAGCCTGCGTTGCTAAGTTTCTTGAATTGTACCTCACGGAATCCATTGGATAAAATAAATAACCGATAGGAAGGGCGGAGATATTCCAGTAATTCAATGGCTCCGGGCACTAATCGGGTTTTGGTGGTCGTGCGTTGCAAGAAATCATTATTTACCGATAAGACGGTTTTCTTATCTTCTATTCCTAACGGACGAAGTACGTAGAGAAATCGATCCAAGATTAAGGTTTGCCGGTCTATTTCCCCCGAACGGTACTTGGCCCATAAGTCTAGATTATGAGGCATATAAATATCGAAGAAAGCCTCGAAAGAGGCATAATACCGATTAAAGTGGTAATCGGTATATAGCTCTTCAAGGCATTCTTTATTGTTATGGTACGTGTCCCAAAGGGTATCGTCCAAATCGATAAATATACTTTTATAAATCATTATCCAACTTCGATCACTAAATACTTGCCTAGGCTCCAGAAAGCCTTCTCGTCATTTATTTTCAAGGTCAAGTTTCCGTCTTCATCCTCTACGAACTCATAAGATCCTTCCGGATGATTGGATTTTAGTTTAGCCTTGCTTGCGAACAAAGGAATTTCTTTTACCTCACGGATATCGATAGAGATGAAATAATCCTTGTTGAAACCACTCTGCAATACTTTAGATTTAGAGAACAGGCCACCACCGGATAAGATCTTCTGTTCCTTCAATTCCTTGGAAGTACCGAAACAGTAGTAAGCCGTGTGAAGGGCTTTATCTTGAGCGTTCAATTTCTCGGATTGAGCGGCTGCGGTAGTAGCCAGACTTTCCACATCCTCATTCAAGGAACTTACCATCTCGTCCAATTCTTGGATACGTACGTTCTTCTTTGCCAAATCCTCTTGCAAAGCGACAATCATCGTTGCCTTTTGATCCAGCTCGGAGGAAAGACGATCGATCGTCTTTCGTAATGCGGAAGATTGAATACCGCTTTTCTTCAATTTCTCCTCCAACTGGCTGATTTGCTCCTTGTTCTTCTTCAAGGTCTCGCTGATCAATTGCATGTTTTGCTTGATTTGATCTCTGCGTGACTGATTTAGCTCACCGCCGGTTTGTTGTTGGATTGTCAAATAATTCTCGGCATCACGTATAGATTGAAAATCAGATTCAATATCATTTAGGGTGGAGAGCATATCATTAAGCTCATCCGTGTTCTTCGTATTCTCGATACGTAGAGAATCGTTCTCAGCCTTTAGTTTCTTGTAATCCGCTGAATTTTGGCCACAAGAGGCCAGCATGGCTGTGCAGACACATACTAATAATACTTTCTTCATGTTCTTTTTGCTTGTTAAGTTAAACATCTTTTTCTGTCTCTTTGTCCTTTTTATCTTTTAAGCCTGCTAATACAATAACAATCTCACCCCTTGGTTCGTTCACGGTAAAATGCTGAATTACTTCTTCTAAGGAACCTCGTACGGTTTCCTCGTGTAATTTGGAGATTTCCCGGGATACTGATACTTGGCGGTCCGTACCGAAAAACTCGGCGAATTGCGTCAAGGTCTTGAGCAGACGGAAAGGTGATTCATAAAAAATAATAGTCCGGTATTCCAAAGCCAATTCTTTTAGCCGGGTCTGCCTTCCTTTCTTTTGAGGGAGAAACCCCTCGAAACAGAACTTCTCATTGGGTAATCCGGACGCTACCAAGGCGGGCACGAAAGCCGTAGCTCCGGGCAGGCACTCTACGTCTACCCCTTGGCGAACA
>OGQR01000860.1_pt1 | contig 23149 bp, 13 predicted proteins | sample 1553271 | NCBI WGS metagenome assembly OGQR01 (sample SAMEA2579970, study PRJEB22360) | human gut metagenome | biome: human gut; feature: human-associated habitat; material: faeces | place: Denmark | collected 2008/2010 | reverse complement strand
CAGACGATACTCGTCGAAAAATTCTGCTAAAGTTACAGGAAGGAAAAATAAGCTCAGGCGATTTAGCTATCGCATTGGATATGACACCACAGGCATTGTCCTATCATTTATCAAAGCTAAAAAAGGCAGACTTGATTTACGAAACTCGATATAAAAATTTTATTTACTATGAATTAAATTTATCTATCCTTGATGAAACAATTATGTGGATAAGTAAATTACGTGGAGGTCAACAATGAAAAAGAAAAAAATCATTTTTTATAGTCTTATGTTTTTGCCATTGATAGTTGTTTTGATTGCCTTACATTTCTTACCAGAGCGAATTCCAGCTCATTATGATTTTAATAATCAAGTAACACGTTGGGGCAGTAAATACGAAACATTAATTTTCCCTGTGATCACAGTTTTATTTGGCTACTTTATGCTTGGTATGGCTAAATTCTCTTCAAAACAAGAAGAAAATGGGAGTAACAACGAAAATGTATGTATTGTGGCAGGAATTGTATCTCTTACACTTTTTAACGCTATGATAGGTTATTTCTTGTATGCTGATTTCAATTCGATTGAAAATCTTTCTTCAATTGCACTTGATATTAATCAACTTTTATTTGGACTGCTTGGTGTTGCAATGATTATATTAGGCAATATTATGCCAAAACTACGAATGAACTCAATCGCAGGACTGAGAACAGTATGGAGTATGAAAAATGAAACAACGTGGAAAAAAAGCCAACGCTTTGGCGGTATTTCATTTATTGTAGGCGGGGGTATTATAATCATAGTATGCTTTTTAACGAAAGGCTTTTCTTGTTTCTGGTGGACAATGGGCATCGTAGCAATTCTTTTGATTATTGACACCTACTATACCTACACATTATCCAAAAAATATTGATATAGTAATACGTGTTTATTGAAAACTTTTATATGTATTTATCAAACACCCTGCAAAATGTAAAAATCTTGCAGGGTGTTCTACTGTCAAAATATATGTAAGACCGCAAGGCAGGTCGCCCTGCGGTGATGTTTCCTATGTCGTGATTATCTGTCCCTGTCTTGGGATTTCTTTCTCTGCTTCGGCTGAGAGTTCTGTTTCCCCTCTTCCTGAAGCTGTCTGAGCCTGTTTCGCACACTTTGTCTTTCGGGCGGTCTGTGCTGTTTCTCGGCAGGGTTCTGTCCGTTCTTAACTGCCTGCCATTCTGCAAGGTCTTGGTTATACTGTGTCACAATAGCCTCTGCTTTGCGGTAAGTTTTCATAAATGCCTGTACATCAGGATAACCGTCATCGGTCAGAATATCGGGGAGTTTATCCAGTTTTTCATCAAGTTCGGCTTCGATCTGCTGTATCTGTTTTTCCAGAGCTTTTCGTTCCTTACCCTTGAAAATACCCGTTGTTTCCGCAAGCTGCTGTCGCAGATTCGGGAGTGTGACCTCCTGTATCTTCTTGATTGCTTTCGCCTGTTTCTGTACCTTTAGCATAAGGGTCTGCATTGTGCGGAACTCGTCCATATCCATATTGAGGACTGGCTTGGGTGGCATATCCTTTTCACGGATGATGGCTTGCAGAAATTCCTTTGCCTTGCCTACGATACCTCGGAACAGGTTTGGAAGCCAACCGTTTTCACGGATGGACTGACCGGCTTTGTCGTGGATTTCGGTCTGCTTGATTTCCAGTATCTTTGCTTCTTCAATGCCCGATATGAGAGCCAAATCCGCTGTTCTGTTCCATTCCTGCCTTGCGGTGTTATCTGCTTCGATTTCGGCAGCCTTGGGATTGTTCTTACCTATCTTTTTTGTGGGGAGATACACGCTGTTCTTATCAAACACTTTCTGACGTAGTTAGAAAAACAACATCACCACTCCCAGCGCACAAAGCAAAATTCCCGTCACGCGGTTCAACATTTTCACATTTGCCCCGTTGGCCCATTTCGCTCCAATCTGTGCAAAGACCAGGGTACTGATGACACAGGCAATCAGAATTGGAATGTCCGGCGCGCCGCCGATATAAAAATGGGAGATCGCACCGGTCAGAGCTGTAAAGGTCATAATAAAGACGCTCGTTCCAACTGCTGTTTTCAGTTCATATCCGAGCACGCTGGTCAGCACCAGAAGCAGCATCATGCCACCGCCTGCTCCGACAAATCCACAGATAAATCCAATCACAACACCGCAGAGAATCGACTGCTGGATTTTCTGTTTTTCTGATTTATTTGCCTGTACTTCTTTCGTCGTCATGATCGGACGGATGATAAATTTCAGTCCGACAAACAGTGTCATCACTTTCGAAAATCCGCCCATGGTTCCATTTGGCACAAGCGAAGATACGAAGCTGCCGACCAGTGTAAAAATCAGAACAGATATCAGCATAATCACGCCATGGCGGATATCAATGTTTTTATTCTTTTTATAAGTCCAGGCACTTACTCCTGATGCCAACACATCCGATGCCAGCGCAATGCCAATCGCCTGATAAGCCGGCATGTGTAAAAAGGTAATCAGCATCGGTGAAACAACGGCCGCTGCGGAGAGTCCCGCAAGTCCCGTGCCAAGGCCGGCGCCAAGACCAGCCACAATACATACGATAAGTTGTGTTATTGTCATAGTTTTTCTGTCATCCGCTTAGATCCGTTGCACTTTTCCTGTACTTTGCCATTTAGGGGCAGATGACTGTTTTCCTCCTCTTTCTGTTTTTGTTTTGTCTTATTTTTCTATTATGTTCTTCTCTCTGGCTTTCAGCGTTTTTATTTTTCCGTCACGTTCCTCCGAATCAGCTCGCATAATCTGAGAAATTCTTCCCTGTCTTCTCTGGAAATTCCGGAAAACAACGATTCTCCAAACGCTCTCTGGCAATCCTGTCCAAAGCGGATAATTTCTGATGCACTTTCTTCTAGCTTCAAATGCACTTTCTTGCGATCCGCCGCATCTGTTTCTTTTTGAATGTATCCTTTTTCACACAGCTTGTTCACTGCCAGTGAAACATGCGATTTCTGCATTTTCCGCACACGCACAATATCCACTGCAAGATCAAACTGGCTGTTATTCGCAAGAAACAGCAGAACATCCACTTCCGCAGCTGACAGATCATAACGCACCATGACCTTTTTTCGGTACTGGTTGTATTTTCGTTCTACCTCCACTGCAAATTGCCATTGTTCATCAAACATACTTTTTCACCTTCTTTTTTAACTTGATATTCTTATTTGTTCTATTTTGAACTTTTTTGTATAATAGTTCTTTTTTGAACATTTGTCAAGGAGTGCACACGGAAAACGTTCGAACTTATAAATCTAAAGTATTTTTATAAAATGCAGAAAATTATATTCTTGACTCTATAATTATTGTAGGGTTTACTATAATCGTAACATTCTACAACAGGAGGTTTCCCTATCATGGAACGAAACTTAACAACCGGCAGTATCTGGAAAAATATTTTCTATTTTTCGCTGCCTTATCTCTTATCGTATTTTCTGCAGACGCTCTACGGCATGGCAGATCTTTTCATCATCGGACAGTTTGAAGGCGCGGCCGGTACAACAGCCGTTTCCATCGGCAGTCAGGTTATGCATATGATTACCGTTATCATCGTGGGACTTGCCATGGGAACGACTGTCAGCATCGCGCAGGCCGTCGGCGCAAAAGATAAAAAGCAGGCATCACGCTGCACAGGAAATACCATCACTTTATTTCTCGGTGTTTCCGTCGTGCTGATGGTAATCCTGCTTCTTCTGGTAAAGCCGATCGTACTTGTGATGTCCACACCATTCGAAGCCGTTTCCGGCACCGTCGCTTATCTGACGATCTGTTTCATTGGTATTCCATTCATCACCGCGTATAATATCATCAGTTCCATCTTCCGTGGACTTGGTGATTCGAAAAGCCCGATGTACTTCATCGCAGTCGCATGTGCGGCCAATATCGCACTCGACTATCTCTTTATGGGCGCCCTGCATCTTGGTCCATCCGGTGCCGCGCTTGGAACCACGCTTTCCCAGACACTCAGCGTCATTCTGGCACTGATTGCGATCCGCAAACGTGATACCGGCATCCGTCTTACCCGGTCGGATCTCTCCCCTCAGACAGCTGTGATGGGACAGATTCTTAAAATCGGTGTTCCGATCGCCCTGCAGGATGGTTTTATTCAGATCGCCTTTATCATCATTACCATCATCGCTAACCGGCGCGGTCTGGAAGCAGCGGCTGCAGTCGGTATTGTAGAGAAAATCATCAGCTTCCTGTTCCTGATTCCATCTTCCATGCTTTCCACTGTTTCGGCGCTCGGCGCGCAGAACATCGGTGCTGGAAAGCAGAAGCGTGCCGAACAGACCATGTGGTGTGCTGCACTGATTGCTGTCGTTTTCGGACTGATCGTCGCTATTACGATTCAGTTTATTTCCGTTCCTGTGGTCGGTCTTTTCACAACAGATGCGGAGGTTGCACGCCTCGGCGGTCAGTATATCCGCGGTTATATCTGGGACTGCATTTTTGCTGGAGTCCACTTCACCTTCAGCGGCTATTTCTGTGCCTGCGGACGGTCGGAATTTTCCTTCCTGCACAATATCATTGCCATTCTGCTTGTTAGAATCCCCGGTGTGTATCTGACTTCCATCTGGTTCCCGGACACGCTGTTCCCGATGGGCATTACAACGGCATGTGGATCTCTGACCTCTATTATCATCTGCCTGCTGGTGTTTCGGTACTTAAAGAAGAAACCGATTCGTACTGCTGTATAAATTTTCTTTGGAGATATCTTTATGACAGACGATCGCAGGAAATCACCTTAATTGACAACGGAATGACAAGCGATCCAGAAAAATTTGTAACAGAAATCCGAATCCCGATTCGACCTTCGGATTCTTTTTAAAAACAACACCCGGGAATATCTGATTTTTTGATTTCAGATATCCCCGGTTGTTGTTTTCTTTTGTTTTTTTCGGCCTTTTCTACCACACCGGCTTCTGCAGGCAGAACGGCAGTTCCAGTCCATTTTCCTCGAGAAGTTCCTGGTTCGTCAAAATTTCTTTTGCATCTCCATCGCAGACAATGCACCCGCCGGCCATCAGAATCACGCGATTGCAGGTTTCCAGAATCATATCGAGATCATGCGATGCGATGATTTTCAGATGTTCAAAATCGTTCAGTATATGAATTAACGTTCTACGGTTTTTTGGATCGAGTGCAATCGATGGTTCATCCATCAAAATGATATCCGGTGTCATTGCGAGGATCGTGGCGATCGATGCCATCTTTTTCTCACCGCCCGACAGCTTATAAATCTGCTTGTCCCGTAAATGCCCGATGTGAATCTGTTCCAGTGCATGGCTGACACGCTGTTCCACTTCTGTTTCCAGCAGTCCGTAATTGCGTGGTGCAAATGCCACGTCCTCGAATACCGTCGACATAAACAGCTGACTGTCTGAATCCTGAAAGACGTAGCCGATTTTCTCGCGCGCCTTCGGAAGCATCTCCTTTACAACCGGCATCTCCTCTACACGGATACTGCCTTCGTAATCCGGATTCAGCCCGACCAGCAATTTCAGCAGCGTGGATTTCCCGACACCATTCGCTCCAATCAGCCCGATGCTGTCATTCTCGTGTGCAGTAAATGTGATATCCTGCAGAATCGGGACTGTTTTTTCGTAAGAATAATTAACATGTTCGAAATTGATGTGAATATGGCTCATTTTTGATATCTCCCGACAATTCTTTCCTCTTCCGCGTGCAGGCCACTGCACCGGGTTGCTTTTCTACATCTTCCGACTCGTTGCAAATAGATGTCTCCCCACATAGCATTTCATCCCGTTACCTTCAGCACGGCAAAAAGTGCAAGCCACACACCCAGATACAGCCAGTCCTTCGCTTTGCACGGCTCCTTCGCTGTATAGTAAAATTCTCCCCGATAGCCGCGCAAAGTCATGCTTTCATACACCTCATTTGCGCGGTCCATGCTGCGCAGAAGCAGCTGGCCGGCCAATGTTCCCCATACCTTGAAATGAACACCCTTCTGATTCGGCGCGCGCAGACTGTACGCCTGGGTCATGCGGTTTGCCTCCTCGAGAAGCACTGTAACATAGCGGTACGTCAGCAGCACCTGTGTCACCAGAATGGCAGGGATGTGAAGCAGACGCAGTGCATAACAGATTTTTTCGATGGATGTTGTCGCAATCAGAAGATATGCCGCCAGTACGCTGTAAATGCCTTTGATCATCAGCGTCACCATGGAAAGCATCCCTGCTGTCAGCGGAACGGTACCAATATACCCGATTACCTGACGGTCAAAAATCGGATTGAACAGCCCCACAAAGCAGACAAGCGGCAGGACAATCCGAAGCCGCCGGATACTATCACGGAATGAAATTTCGCCGACGATAAAGAGTACTATCGGATAAATTCCCATGCGCAGCAGGCCGGTCAGATCGTATTTTTGAAAGGACATGGTTACGGTCAGAAAAACAATCGTTAAAACAAGTTTAACCAGTGGATGAAGCCTGTTCACCCACTGGTCCTTCGCCGCAAGCATATCCATATGATGGATTTCATATAGTGCATTGCCAAGTTTATTCATTTCTTTCTCCTGTTCCGTGCAGCTTATGACTTTTTCTTTTTAAAGAAACGGAATGCATAGCATGCACCGACACAGACAATAAGAACGACTGCGGATCCCGCAATTCCAGAAAAGCTGGTTCCAAACGTGGAATCGGAATTTTTAAACCCATAGTCCGACAGAAGTGCCGTTTTTTCCTGAATTTCTTCCGCCGCTGCATGTGCGCCGGTTCCGTCATTTTCCAGTTCCGTCGAACCAGTCAGACGCTCCATAGACCACTCAAGTCCATCCGGATTGGAGGATGCCGCAAGAGAAACGGCTCCGCCGATCACCAGTGCTGCGATTCCTAAGATCGCAATTGTCTTCTTGAAAGAAAAGCGGCTCTTTGCCCTTTCTTCGCTGCACGAAAGCATCTCCGGACGCGCTTCATAGACGAACAGCAGAACGGCCGCTGTAATCAGGCCTTCTACAAGACCAATCGCGAGATGAATCGGCTGCATTGTTGCCACAAATACAGAAAACGGCAGATCCGTTATGCCTGATGCAAGTGTTTCCAGCGCCACACTGAAAGCACCAAGCTGCAGCGTCACCACGCACCCAAGGATGGAAGCACCTACAATCTTTCCGCGCGACATTCCCTTTTTCATCATCGGATGCCAGAACAGGAAATAGCCGAGAAAGCACCCATAAAACGCCATATTCCAGATGTTGCACCCGAGCGCCAGAAGACCGCCGTCCGCAAACAGCAGACACTGGATCAGCAGCACACCGATCATTGTTAAAAACGCGGCATACGGTCCGAGCAACGCGGTCAGCATCATACCGCCGCAGAGATGACCACTCGAGCCTGTGCCCGGAATTGTAAAGTTAATCATCTGCGCCGCAAAGACAAACGCACCCATCACTCCCATCACTGGGCTCTTTTTCGGGTCGCTCTCCAGGCGTACTTTTTTTACAGAAAAACCAGCTACTCCGCCGGAACAGACATATATTGTTGCAGCCACTGCAGGCGCAACCAGCGCATCAGCCATATGCATAATGTTCTCCTCCTTTTTGGTTTCTGTTTTTTTCTTTTTTTACTTTACTACGCTAAAATTCGTCCTGCAAGCCCCCGTGGGGGTTATTTTTTGGGATTTTTTTATGATCCTTTTTGTTCACTTTTACCGATTTTTTATGAACATTTTGTTTAAAATTAAAGGGTGACTTTTTAACATTTATATGGTATTCTATAGACAACACAGACGGATACCCCGGTGTCGGGAGTCCGTACACACACTATCTCGAGGACAGGATTCCTGTCCGATCCGCGGCCGCCTGCACATCATCGGGTCGCCGCGGTTTTTTATTGTAGTGTCAAAACCGGCTCTTTACGGGTTCTGGCTGTATTTTCGAGTATTGGTGTGAATTTCATTTTGACGAGAAGGAGACTCTCTTATGAGCACAGAGAACTTAGAACAAGAAGATCAAAACAGAACAACGGAACCGATTATCGATATCCCAGGCAACGAAGCGCCTGCTGATCCAGAACAGGAAATTGTTTCCCAGGGTGTCCACAACTACAGCGCCGCTGAAACGTATGTGTGCCCGACCGATCCGGCTGTTCTGCAGCAGCTCGAATGGTTCCGGGATCAGAAGCTTGCGCTGATGATGCATTTTGGATTGTACTGCCAGCCCGGCATGGTTGCTTCCTGGGCATTAAGCGACAAGGATTCCGACTGGTCCCGCCACCAGGTAAACTGGACGGACGGCGAAACCTTCAAAAAACAGTATTTCAGCCTGAATCGTTCGTTTAATCCGGTCCGCTTTCAGCCGGAGGAATGGGCGCAGATGGCAGAGGACTGCGGATTCCGTTATCTTCTTCTGACCACAAAGCATCACGACGGATTCTGCCTCTGGGATACCAAATATACAGATTATAAAACAACTGCAGAGGACTGCCCGTTCCATGAACATAAAAATGCGGATATTGTAAAATCCATGTTTGATGCATTTCGCGCAAAAGGTATCGGTATCGGTGCTTATTTTTCCAAAGCCGACTGGCACTGCCCGGACTACTGGAAAGAAGATCTGAGAAAAGATGGTCTGACATCCCGCGGACCTTCCTACGATCCGAAGGAATATCCCAAGGTGTGGAACCGTTTTAAAGAATATACAAAAAATCAGGTTCTGGAGCTCTGTGAGAATTACGGTAAGCTGGATATTCTCTGGTTCGACGCGGGCTGGGTCTCTGAGAGCAACGGCCAGGATATTGAGCTTGGAAAGATCGTTGAGGAAGCACGTAAGATTCAGCCGTGGATTCTCTCCGTTGACCGTACAATCGGCGGTGCTTACGAAAACTACGTGACACCGGAGCTCTGCATTCCGGAAGAACCGCTGAACGTTCCGTGGGAAAGCTGTCTTACCCTCGGCGTTGACTTTACATACGAATACGGCGACCATTATAAATCTCCGCGTGAGCTTGTCGGCCTGCTTGTCAACATCGTTGCCAAAGGCGGCAACATGGCACTGAACGTCAGCCCACAGCCGGACGGCCGCATCCCGGTCGATGCCTGGGACAGCCTGAACGGTTTTGGCCAGTGGATGAAAACCTTCGGCGATGCCATCTACGGAACCCGCGTCTGCGCGCCGTACCAGAGCGGAACCCTTTCGTTCACACAGAAAGGAGATTCCGTCTATGTGTTCCGACTGTATCCGACGGTACAGGAATCGGTAGAGACGGAAATTTTCGTACCGTATACCGAGGCGAAAATTTCTGAGATCTGTATGGTGGAAAATGGAGAAACTGTTGCGTTTAAAGAAGTTGAAGGCGGCCTTTGCATAACTGTCCCGGCAGGATACAGACGGGGCTCCGCACCGATTGCGTTGGTGTTTGAGATGAAGAAAGAGCGGTAAATTTTTTACAATCGAAAAGGGCTGTACAGTGTGACTGTTCAGCCCTTTTCATAATTATTAAGATACCTTGGAAAAACCTGTTACTTTTTACAGTCAAACGATGACAACGCACATTTTTTTACGCCAAGATCGATGTATCCCAAACAAAAGGGGGGCGATTTCAAATCGCGACTTATATGTTCTGTTCTCATTCTACTGTTTATCAGATTTTCCTTAATATTTATCTTATTTTTTTTGTATTTTTATCACCGATTCGGCAGATGGATTAATCTTCACCAAGATACCCTCTTCCAACTCCAGATAACCTTCCGTAAAATACAGACCTTCTCTCGCAGTCACTTTTGTTAATGTTCTTCCGTTTACGATAGCTTCTGTATTTTTCCAATGAATTCCCGCCAGCATTACATAAAGCTCTACTGTTTTTCCTGAAATTTGGAGCTGTATAGTTTCGCCATTTTTTTCCATGCCACAACATGTTTTGGCACCGGATCTCTCATACAATGTTTCTTTTACGATACTGTCATTCTGCGGCACCACGGCCAAAATCATTTCGGTTTCCGATTCGCTCATACTTTCTCCAAGTTTCAGACTTTCATTCAGTCGAAGTGGAAGAAAACTTCCTTCTCGAACGTACACCGGTATTTTATCAATTGGCACCTCAACGCTCCTCTGCACCGGACCGGAAATTTCATCATTTAAATTCCACAGACTAATCCACCGTCCCTCAGGAAAATAGATTTCCCGCTCTTCTGTTTCATCAGAAACCGGCGCAACCAGAAGATCTTCTCCGAAAAGATATTCGTCCCACACCTTTGTTGCTTCCTGATCTTCTGGATACATCATCGCAAGCGGACGCATCATCGGTATTCCCAGTTTGTGAGCTTCTGCTGCTACACTTACAATATATGGACGAAGATTTTCCCGCAGCCACGTATAATAACGATAAACTTTCACTGTAAAAGCATCGTATTCCCACGGCTCTCTCGGCTCCGTTCCATGGAAACGCATCAATGGACAAAATGCAGCATACTCTGTCCACCGGAGATATGTTTCCTGATCTGGGAATCCATCATAACCTCCCGCATCAACACCCCAGAATGGAAGTCCAGAAGCAGCTGCAGAAAGGCCTCCTGCAATCGCATATTTCAGTCCCTGGAAACTGGTCAACTGATCCCCGCCGAACTGACACGCAAAGTGTTGAGATCCGGGTGCAGCGCCTCTTGTATAAAGAACATGGTCATCTCCATATTTTTGTTCAAATAACTCTCTATAATTTTTCGCATACTGATAGGCATACGCGTTATGCATCTCATCGCCGCGTCTTCCATCATAAAAAACTGCCTCGTCCGGTACAACATCTCCAAAGTCAACCATACTTCCACGAATACCTGCATCCATACGATCCTTCCACTGTGCTGCCAGAAGCTCTTTCGCACGCGGATGGGAGAAATCGATATACACCGGAAGTTTTTCTTCCTCATCATTTTTATTTCTCGTAATCGGAAGCTCCTCCTTCGGGCATTCCGGCAACAATTCCTGCGCCAATTCCTGCGTCATATTAGGGAACTGCCAGGAAAACACCTTGAATCCATGACGTTCTCCAAACGATACAACTTTGTATAATTCCTCTTTTTTATATTCTCCAAAAAAGGTAGCTCCTGCTCCTTCTGCATAAAAGCCGGAATGCGGAATATCGAGTTCATGGAACTTTTTCATTGCCGCCATCTGCTCCAGCGCAATATCCTGTAACGGACCGTTTCTCCATCTTCCGCCGCCACCGCCAGCCCATGGTTCAAATACCCATTCCGGTGGGAAAATCGGAAGCCCTGTGAGCGTTCCGTAAGCAGTCAGCGCCTCACGCGGTGTTCCGCTCCAAATATAAAAATCAAAAACATCTCCAAGTGCTTCCACCGAAAGATAGTCTTGCACAGCATCTCCCACATCCATCCGCATCCGATATGAAGTATTTGCAAAAAAGCTGAAACCATCACTTGTGTGTACCAATGGAATGTTTTTATACGCCTGGTTTCCAATGGATGCAAGACATCCCTCACAAGCATCTCTCTGCCACAGTGCAACGGTTTTTCCATACTGGTTCACGCTGTCAAAACGTTCTCCAAATCCATAAATGGCACTGTTTTCCCGAATTGAAAATCGAATTCGCGAAGCCGAAACACTTTCCTTTTCAAATATAAACGAAATATTTTTCAGATTTGTGATTGCTTTTCTATCAATAGAAATTTCCAGTGTTTCTTTCTGGAGTATCATCTCATGCTCTTTGCTTCTGATTATATATGCATGCTCGGATTCTTCCACAGAAAATGCTTCCGGCTGTCCATCAAAGAAGCCTTTCTTTCCAGAGACCATTCGGAAACCACCGACCACAGGATAAATCATGAGCTCCCATGTTCTCTCTTTTGATTCAACACAAATCGTTACATGATCTTTTGTTTCCAGAACATGTCCAATTTCACTACATGATGTCCATTTTTCCAGATCCTGGTTTCCAAAGCTGTGATCCGCATACCACCATGCACTGCAAGTTCTTAAAAACGTAAGATAACGATCCAGCTCAGCAGCTGCTTCCTCCCATCGGTTTTCTCTTAACCGCTCATTCACTAAACGCTTTTCTACCCATGGATCCATAGGCTTCCATGGATTTGCAACTTCCTGGTTAAAGAAAAAGTCAAAACCCTCCAATGTCAGACTGTCCTGCCAGCGCTGTGCAATTCGGATTCTATCTATCAGATTTTCTCTCGTTGTTGGTTCCACACTCTTTTGTAGCTGATAAATTTCCCTCCGTTCTTCCGTACTAGTTTTTTCCAACACTCCTGGTCTCTGCCAGTGGCAAATTCCGGACGGCATGACAAATACAATGCCGTTCTCCGTTTTTGTTTCCCCCTTTTCTCCAAAAGATACCTCAAGAAAAGTCTCTGGATCATATTCAAATCGATCCGAATAATTCACATTCAGATCTAATGGTGTTGGGCAGAGAATTTCACTTGACTGATGTTTTTTTCGATAGACTTGAAGATCAAAAGCCTCCTCTTTCTCCGGCTTTCCACCAAAAAGCATCCACGGTATTGCAAATAAAGCGTACCATCTGTCCTGCAGAATATCTACTGTTACAGAATACTGCTCTTTCGAAATCGCCGTTTTTTCTCCCTGGTCTTTTCCCTCTCCCAGATATGCCTGATCTCCGCTAAGATATGTCATTCCTTTTTCTACAAAAGCACTGTTGCTGCCATCCCGTTTTGCTGTGAAAACCGCAAAATCTCTTCTTGAAAACTCTTTTCCTGAAAGTGCAACTTCTACTTGATCTTTTCGTTTTACTGTTAACTCTGTAACGGTATTTTCCTCTTTCAAGATATGATGAGCTTTTTCTTCCATGTTTTCAAACAAAACAAACAGTTTTTCTGCTGTATACAGAAACTTACATCTTGTTGGTGTAACAGAGGACGGATTTCCCCCCGCGCGGAAAAAATCCTGTATCGTAGTCGCTTCTCCCCACTCCACAGAATCATATCTCAGATTCTCTGTTTTCTGTTCTTTTCCCAGAACAATTGATGAAACCCCAAATTTCAGTTTCCCCATAAAGAACTCCTTTCCCGCAGTTTTTTCAACTGCAGATTTCTTCTATTATTTCTCCATTTTTTCTGCACACAATGTAAAAATTTCCCTTTGAAATCAAAATTGATCTAGCGTTTTCGACTGTAATCTCTACTGTGTCATCACTGTCATTTACAAAAATTTCTATTATCTCCGTTTCATTTTCACGCGCAAAACCATATACGCGTCCATCTGCCAAAACTGTTGTAAACGAACCGTTTCGTATGGCAGAATGTTTTTTTCGAAACTGAATCAGTCTCTGATAAAAACGGAAACTCTCTTTTTCTCCCGGATTTTCTTGCCACGTCATACACTTTCGACAGTCCGGATCATTTTCTCCGTCGATTTCTACTTCGTCCCCATAATAAATGGACGGCGAACCCGGAAACATCATCTGCACAACAACACCAAGTTTAAAGGAATCTAACCGATGACTACAACTGTTGATAAAACGCTTGGTATCATGTGTGTCCAATGCATTAAACATAGCCATATTAGTTTCATCAGGATGTCGCGACAATGCAGTTTCCAACCGATGGCCAAATGTTTCGGCGTTAATACTCCGTTCTGCAAAAAAGTCCAGCATTGCCTGGCGGAAAGAATAATTCATAATACTGTCCATTTCACATCCGTTCAGCAGTCGTTTTCCCTCTGCCCATGTTTCACCAATCAGAACAAGTTCCGGGTTCAAGCGTTTGAGTCGATCTCTGATTTTGAGAACAAAATTCTCATCAATTTCATCAATCACATCAAAGCGATATCCATCCACTTGTACTTCCCGTACCCAGTATTCCAGTACATTCAAAAGATACTCCTGTACCTTCTCGTTTCCTGTATTCAGTTTTGGCATGCCAGCAAATCCAAAAAAACATTCATAACAGTCTGCCTCTTCCCTTACCGGAAAACGAGTAATATGATACCAGCTCTGATACTCTGATTTTTCTTGCTTTTTTAAAAGATCAGCAAATGCAAAAAAATCTGTTCCAGTATGATTAAACACAGCATCTAAAATAACCCTTATGTTTTTTTCATGTGCTTCTTTGACCAGAACTCGCAGATCTTCATTGATTCCAAAATGAGGATCTACTTTATAGTAATCCGTCGTATCGTATTTATGATTTGAAGGAGACGTAAACACCGGGTTCAAATAAATACATTCTACTCCAAGCTCTGCCAGATAGCTAAGCGATTTTTGGATTCCATCCAGATTTCCGCCCATAAAGTTGGAAGCTGTCGGTTTACTTCCCCACGCCACACAATCCTCCGGCGCATAAGACGGATTTCCTTTGCGGAAGCGCTCTGGAAATATCTGATAGTAAATCGTTCCTTGACTCCATTTGGGTGGCATATACTCTACAGTACACTTATTGGCATATGCATATTCGAAAAAACCAGAATCCGGACATTTTTCGACTGTGCCCCACGCATTATACCAGCGCGTATCCCCGTCTTTTCCCGTCACTCGAAAATAATACTGAAGATATCTCGCCGGCTTTTGAAAAGAAACCACTGCCACATAGACAACCGATGGTCCTAAATGATACCGCTCTAACATCCTTTCTTCTTTCGTTGTTTCGTCTCTGTGATTTTTATGAAAATAAACCAAGGTACACGTTTCTATGTCCCCACTTGCGGCCCGGAAAGAAAATCTCAGATGAAACCGATCCGGTGCGTAAATTTCCGGGTACATCCCACTGTGATAAAAAGCAGCCAGATTCATACTAACTCCTTTCCGAAAGTTTCAGTACCCGGCATCCATGTGGCGGAAGCATGGTATGAAAGCTCTTCATTTCTCCGAGATCTTCATGCATCCAAAGATCCCTGACACTGGCAGCTCTGCACAACAACACTTGTTTAAAATCAATCTCTACTTCTTTTTCTTCTGCATCTCTATTAAATACGGAAAGAATGATCTCTCCTGTTGCTTCTTTTCCAATCCAGATGGTACTGTCCGGATTTTTGGTATCCGTTGACAATGGGAAGGATAAAATTTCTTTTTTATTCAACGCAAGAAGTTCCTCATTCTGATAAATCCATGCCCGATCTTTGATCGTATCATACTGATCTGCGATATCCAACGGCGCTCCCGCAATCAGTTCCAGCGATACAGCCGATTTGCACTCCTCATCATTTGCAAAGGTATTCAGGCGAAGCATATCCGCATCCATGATCATGTTGTGGTCAGCAAAAATTTTTGACCAGTAAATCAGGCCTTCAAATGCTGTCGTGCACTGAGACCAATAATCAAAATGCAGTCCTCTGTTTCGATCACTAAAAGTATCCCAGCCTCCCGTACCGGAGTCTTCGTTAATACGCGCCATCTGTCCCATGCCAAACTCATTCTCACCATTGTTTTTCAAATGCGGCATAACAAGACTGATCATTATCTGATCCCCTGCTGCTTCCTTGATCCATTCGAGAACTTTTCGGTAATTTGCTGATCCATGATTTCTGCCAATCTGCTTTCCTTTATCCATTCCATCTTCGTACCAGGAAAGAAAATCAATTCGTAAAAAAGCTACATGGCAGTCAATAAAATACTTTACATATCCTTGCACATACTCTTTTGCTCCAGAACGATCTACATCCACCCAATACAATGCTCGATCTTCTCCATTTGGATAAGAAAAACGATCCCCCGTTATTTTTTTCTCATTTTCTCCATTATAAACATACGACAAATCTGTAATTTCCCGCACCGGAATATTTGTTCCTTTGACCAAAATTTCTTTGTTCTTTACCGCTGCCGGGCTGATCCAGGTCGGATTGTAGTAAACGCCGAAAGCCATTCCTCTCTCATTCAGATAGTCTGCCCAATATTTCCAATCATGTTTCCATGAATCATGATGACGAGTTAGATATCCATTTTCATTGATGCAGAAAGAATCCTCGATCCATCCATCTGTGCATACCATCTCGTATCCATATGGAACAAATTCCTTTGCTACCCAATCAATATTTTCTTTGAACCGTTCTTCTGGCATAAAAGTATTTTCAGTAAACTGTTTCTCATAGGTACACCAGTAAAGGGGTCCTGTTCTTTTATCTAATTTCAATCTCATGTAAAAACCCTCCTGTTTTTTTTACCTACGCTCAGAATCCTATTCCAAACGCAGATATATAACAGAAAACACCAATAATTTGTCCAATTCAAATATAATTTCCTGTCTTTGATCATCCCCTAGTTTTACTTTATAATACACTTCTTCTGGCTCCTGAATTTCACCGTCCGGTGTCACAACGTATATTTGTTTCTTTTCTCCCGGAAGTTTTGCCTTCACTTTTATCTTTTCTACACGCTGTGGGAATTCCTCATGTGTTCTATTCCAGTTCATGTCCGAAATTCCCGTAAAATTCACACATCGTATTGAAAATTCTCGTCCTCTCTTATAAATTTGAATCCATACCTTTCCTGCTTCCGGATACGGCGACCAATCAACATTTTCGAATATAAATTCTGAGTTGATTCCTCCTGCATACTGCATCGTCAGATCCGTCCAACTTTCCGGAAATAAAAGTCCGCCGTACGCGGTAATAAAATCATAATATTTTTTCAATGTTTTTCGGAACGAATGTTCCCCAATTCTGCAGTTGTCCGGATAATATGCCTCTGTCAGAACACTTCCTTCCTCGCCCAATAGAAGATGATATCCGCCAGAAGCGAAAATTGTTGCCATTGCAAGCTGCGCTGTAGATCCCTTCAGATTTCTTTCTGGTTCTGTTTTAAACGGATTCAAATACGCTGCCAGAATCACCCTCTTCTCATCTTTTGTTTCCCGAGCATGCGCAATCAAACGATATAGATCTCTATAAGTATCATTCGGCGACCAGACCTCTATATAAATACAATCTTCGCGACTCTTTTTTACCGAATCTACCGGCCAGTTATTTACTGCATTAAAAATGAGTTGTTTTTCCGGGTATTTTTCTTTTGTTTCATTGATCAAATCACCAAAATCATCTGCCAGATCTCGAATGACATATTTTCCATTTTCCAGAATTAATGCCTCTTTCGGATCTCCGTATTGATCCATATGTACGCCATCAAAACCTTTTTCCAGCGCTTTTCCATATTCCTGTAAAATCCGTTTTCTCCACGCCGTTCCCCTGTGAATATCCATCAACCATATTTTGTCAATGAAAATCATTGGTTCTCCATTATCGTACCGATAGCTGCATTCCGGATGTTCTTCCTGAAATGATTCTGCACCGTAAACAGCGCCATATGCTATTGCCTTGGCACCGCAAGCGTGCACTCCTTCGATTTTTTTCGCAACAGCAGTCATCGAACCTTTTCTTCCCATGATATCTGTATAAATATCACTCTCCGGATAAAACTCATCATGGCGGTACATCCAGTCATAAAACTGAATCACATTCAAGTGCATTTCCCTGAAAAATTCCTGATACTCTTCTTTTTGTTTATCTTCCTCAGAAAAACTGCTAAGAAATCCATATCTTGGAGCTTCTGTCCAGCAATTCACAACATCAAATGCCGTGTAACAGCTCCCTAGTTTTTCAGTCTTTTGAAAGAATTCTATTTTTACCAGATATCCACCCGTTTTTTCTGAAATGCTTTCCGCAAGTGGAATATACACTCCTTGTTCCAGGGTACATTCCATTTTCAGATTTTCTCCCTGATACGTAAACAACGAAACTTTCACGTGATTTGCTTTCGTCGGCCCTGTTTTTTTTATTTCCAGCCAGACTCTTTCCCCAATTTCATACTGCGTTTTATTAGGTATTACATAAAACCCTGTATTTTCCATCTTCCACCCTCTCTTTCCATGAAATGTTTCGTTTGTTTTTAAGAAAGTCCCCTCTTCGAAATTAAACCGAAGACGGGACTTTCTCTCAAGAATCTTCGCAGGGATCACTTCGTCATTTTGATACTATTGTTCTTTGTGAATTACATGAATTTCTGTCTTTTCCAGTTTAGGAACACTGACAACAACTGCTGTATCCTCTCTCCAATACCAGCCGGAACCATAATTCAACGCATTCAAGGATGCACCTTCTGAAAGAGAAACTCCATTCAACTCCAGACTTTCTGGCTTTCTGTCAAAACCAAGAAGAACAATAAATTCTGTCTCAAATGCATGGCGAAGCATAAAGAAATCTTCACCCGTTTTGCCCAAAATATTGTATTCAATTTTTTTTCCATCTGCATACCGTTTGCCTGAAGTTTCATTTAAAGCTCGACTCATAAGAACTGTATTCTTTTTTTCATATGTCATGCTTTGTCCAAGCTGCAATTCTCCATTCATAACAGATAAAATGCACGCTCCTTCCCGAATGTAAACAGGAATTTTGTCAATTGGAACATCCACCTGAAAAATTCGGTTTCCACCAACCATCTTTCTGAAATCCAACAAATTGATCCAGCTTCCTGATGGGAAGTAAATTCTCCTCTTTTCTCCTTCTTGATGCACCGGAGCAACTAACAGATCTGAACCATAAAAATATTCATCTTCCCAATAGACAGCCTCTTTATCCTCAGGAAATACCATTGGCAACGGTCTCATCATTGGTATGCCTGTTTTATGTGCCTCTTCTGCTGTATGAACCGAATATTTCAGAAGATTTTCTCTTAGCCATGCATAAAATTTATAAACAGACACTGCATATCGGCTGTAAGCCCATGGCTCTCTTGGGGTCACTCCATGGAAACGCATAATTGGTGAGAAGGCTGCAAATTCCGTCCAACGGAGATACGTTTCTTCATCTGCAAATCCTGAATAACCTCCTGCATCAACACCCCAGAATGGAAAACCGGAAGCCGCCAGTGTCAGGCCTCCATTCATTGCATAAGTCAGGCCTCTAAAACTTGAAAGCTGGTCTCCACCAAACTGGCAGGAATACTTTTGAACACCCGCTGCCGCAGATCTTGAAAACAGCACGTGATCCTCTCCTTTATATTTTTCAAAGAGTTTTCGATACGCTTTTGTATAATCCAGCGCGTATGCGTTGTGCATTTCATCTCCCGTACGACCATCGTAAAACACTGCTTCATCTGGAATGATTTCTCCAAAATCCACCATAGTTCCATCAAAACCTGCATCCATTCGATCATGCCATTGGTTTTCCAGAAGTTCCTCTGCTCTTGGATGTGAAAAATCAATAGCACATGGAAGAACTTTTTCTCCATGATAATCCGGCGTTCTTGTAATTGGCAGATCTTCTTCCGCACAATTCGGCAGAAGTTCCTTTGCCTGCTCCATGTCCAGATGTGAAAACTGCCAGGAAAAAACCCGCATCTTCTGTTGTTTTGTAAACGCAGCAATCTTATATATTTCTTCTTTGTTGTAATGGTCTTCCCATTTCCAACCAGCACCCTCTGCATACAGGCCAGAATGTGGGATATCAAGATTTTTAAACTTCCGTATAACACCTTCCATCTCCTGGATTACATCGTGCGTCGGTCCGTCCATCCATCTGCCTACCCCACCGCCGGCCCACGGTTCAAACACCCACGCAGGCGGAAGCAACGGTTTTCCGGTTAAGGCTGTATATTCCTCCATGTTTTCTAAGACGCTTCCCGTAAAAACATAAATATCTGCTTTGGGTCCTGCTGTTGTGATTCGAAGCCCTTTACTGACTCTTCCAATATCTGCTCTAATTCTGTAAAAACTGTTAATAAACAAAGAGTAACCTTTTGTAGAGTGTAAAAATGATACATTTTTGTAGGACTGATTTCCAATAGAACAATTACAACCTTCAAATGCATCTCTGTGCCACAAAGAAAGTACCCGACCTCTCTGGTTTACGGCATCAAATCGTTCACCGAATCCATACACCATTTCTCTTTCCAGAAGTGGTTGGCACACATCGAAACCTTTGCTTCCTGCATAATCATAGAGCTTGAAGTTATCTGCATCCAATACAAATTTTTCATCCGCACAGATCTTCCAATCATCTCCCGCTGTAATCACAATCACAGAATGTGCTGTTTTGATCTGATATTCTCCCTCTATTTCTGAAAATGTGTACGAAACTGCTTCGCTGTCAAAATCTCCTTTTTCTCTTGTATAAAAGCGAAAACCACGATTCTGTGGAATCAATACGGCATCGCACGTGTTCAAACCATATTCGTACTTTAATACGATCTTATTCCCCTGATCTGAAACAGATTTCAGATGTGTGAATCCAATCCAGTTGTCTTCGTCTGCATCTCCAAGTGTATGATCTGCATACCACCATGCCGTGAGCGTTCGGAAATAACCAATCAATACGTCCAGTTCTCTGCAGGCTGTCGCAGTATCTCCTTTTCGAAGTGCTTCGTTACAGAGACGTCTCTGTACCCAAGGATCCACCTTATCAAAAGAGTTTTCACATCGTGCATTTGGGAAGAAATCCATTCCTTCCAACATTAACACATCCTGCCATCTTTGTACGGTTATAATCCGATCTGGCAATTCATCGGGTGTTGTAGGCGTCAGCGATTTCTGCAGATGCAGAATCTCAGCCCGCTCATTTGTAGATGGCCATTCCAATGTCGCCGGCCGCTGCCAATGCATCATTCCATCCGGTAGGATCACGCAAGCACTGTTGGAATAGATAACCTGCGGTGTTCCTCCAGGTATGCACTCAATAAAGCTTTCCGGATCAAAATCAAATCTGGACTCGTAATTTGCATTTAAATCCAACGGATTTAAAGCCAAAACTTCACTGGTCTGATTCTTTTTCCGGTAAACCTGAAACTTAAAATATTTTTCCGGAAATCCACCGAACAACTCCCATGGAATTCCAAACATGACACGCCAACAGTTTTTTTCTACAGCAATTTTGCATGTATATTTCCATGATGGGATTTCTGTTTTTACCGCATCATTTTTTTCGGTAAAGTAATCATTTAAAATTGCTTTATCACCGCCGAAATAGGTCATTCCCTTTTCCGTCCTGGCTCCCGCCTGCTTCTCTGTGTCTGCACAAAATACTGCGTAGTCTCGCGCTCCAAAATTTCCGCTACTCAATGCAATTTCTATCTTATCTTTGCGAAGCATCCATTCTGTCTTCAGCACATTTTCATCGGACGGACGGGAAACCCTTGCCTCTTTTTCATAGCAAATCAGATACAAATACAGATTTTTCTGATCCCACATCATCCGTAGGTTTGTACTTGAAACGGTCTCTCTTCCGCCTGCGCTGTAAAAAGTATCCATTAACACCGCATGTTCCCATTCATTTAAATTCACCGGAATGGAAGGTACTGTCGAAACCGGTGCACCAAGTTCAACTGCTGCAATACCAAACGACTGTTTTTTTCTAGTTGTAATCATACTTCACCTCCAGGTTAAAATTTTGCAGAGAATCCGATATTATCCTTTTATGGAACCGTCTGTAATGCCCTGCTGCATAAACTGTTTCTGGAAAATAACAAACAATACAATAATCGGAATAATAACAATAACACTGGCAGCAAACATCAGTCCATAGTTAGTCGTATACTGCCCACGGAACAGTTGCAGTGCAACGGAAAGTGTTCTCTTGTTTGTCGATTTTGTAAAGGTAAGAATATCAAATAGGTTCGACCAGTATCCATTGAACGCCAATACTGCCTGTGTTGCAATTGCCGGTTTACTTAACGGAATAATGCAATGTAACAAGGTCTGAAACCTGGTTGCACCATCAAGGTACATGGACTCTTCCAGCTCTTTCGGCACTGCTTCAAAAAAACCTCTATAGAAGAAGGTGTTTCCTGCCACACAAGTGCCTCCCCACAGCAGCCAAATTCCTTTATAGGTATCAATCAGTTTCAATCCGTTTAAAACAGTGTACTGGGAGATCATAGCCAGCTGTGCCGGAATCATCATTGTGAGCAACAGCAAGTTAAAAATAGGCTCCTTTCCTGGAAACTGGAATCGTGAGAAAGAATATGCCATCGTGATCGAAATTAACAGATTTACGATAAGGCCCACTACAGACACGTATAGTGTGTTGAAAAAGTACGTCTGAAAATGGTTTGCAGTCCACGCTTTTACATAGTTTTCCAGATAAAGTGGAAAATTCGGAAATAAAATTGGCTCGTTCGGCAAAACACCTTTTACCTTCATAAATGAAGTCGAAATCATTGACAAAAAAGGAAGAAGGCATATTGCTGTCAACGCTACTAAAATCACATGAATACAGATCTGACTAATTATTTTCTTTTTCTTCATTGCTGCTCTCCTCCTTAAAGATTTTCACCATAGCGAAGGAATTTCTTCAGTCCCATGGAAATAACAAATACAACAATACCCATGACAATACCACAAGCGGCCGCATACCCAAAATCGAAATAATTGAACGCCCTCCGGTAAATATAATCCATAACAACATCTGTTGTTCCGAGCGGATCTCCTTTTGTCAACAGGAATACCTGAATAAAGATATTCATTGCACCGTTAATCAGATTAATCAGTAGATAAAGCGTAGTTCCTCTTAATCCAGGAAGTGTAACGTGGAAGAATTTCTGAACCGCATTGGCTCCATCCATCGTTGCAGCTTCATACTGATCTGATGGGATTCCAAGAAGACCGGCGGTGTAAATGATCATAACCCAGCCATAGCCCTTCCAGATTGAGCAGATCCAGATAACAAAGTTTCCTGTCCATGTATTCTTCAACCATGCTACCGGCTCTTTTAAGATTCCGATGGTAGTCAGACAGTAGTTTACAAGACTTCCTTCATCCGGTTGGAAAATATAATCAATGATATTACAGAAAACAACCCAGTCACAAATAACTGCAATATATAAGAGTACTTTATATACATTTTTTCCTGTTTTCAGGTTATGAATCAAAACGGCAACGATCAGGCCAAGAACCAACTGTCCTGGCACAGTAACCAGAACTGCTAAAATATTATTTCGAAATGCAATCCAGAAAAAATAGGCATCAGATCCTTTTGTTGAAATATCTTTGAACATTTTAGCAAAATTACTTATTCCAACAAATGTATTTTCCGAACCTGGCATAATGCTATAATTTGTTAGTGCAATATAAATATTCTTAATTTGTGGATATAATACAAAGACAATAAATAAGGTCATTCCCACTGCAAGGAAGGGCAAAACGGCCAACCATTGTTTCAGACCTTTGGAAAATCTTTCTGATAAAGGTTTTTTCATAA